>Ga0179593_1711680_pt1 | contig 28267 bp, 28 predicted proteins | sample CZODoug2_1_08_16_FD_185931 | JGI IMG/M metagenome (GOLD analysis project Ga0179593, IMG submission 185931) | Vadose zone soil fungal communities from Angelo Coast Range Reserve, California, USA - CZODoug2_1_08_16fungal (PacBio error correction) | ecosystem: Environmental > Terrestrial > Soil >... | reverse complement strand
CCCCCCCCCCCCCCCCCCGGATATTTCCTTTAGAAGAAGAACTTCCTACTTCGAATCATGACTGCGCTCGGGGGGTTACTGCTGGACCTACTTAACGTTGCAGAGCACGTTCGCAAGCCTGTCTTTTATTAGGCATGATATGCTCTCCCTTCTTCTGATTTCAGTTGTCACGCAGTTTCCCGAACTCTTTACTAGTTGATCTAATCTTCCTATGACCTTTTTTGCAGAAAGTCCATGACGGGACGTAGTTGTGATCCTGCTTTTGGTGTGCCGCCTAAATGGCGACCCCTTGGAACCCTTGACCTGCACAACCCATTTCGGGCGGAGAAGCCTCCCCTCTTTTTCCAACTGTATTTATCCGCCGCAACCCTCCTTTTCCCCCCCCGTTCGTTTAAAGAACTGAACACCCTGTGATCTGAGCCTGCTCTTTTCCCCCGCCAAATGCCGTGCCCCTTTGACGACCCTCTTATCTACTCTTTGATCTAGAGTGTTGGTTACCCCGTTGTCCTTTGCGCCGAAAGGATGTAGTTCGTGCTCTTACTCTCCCCATGGTTCTGCCGATAGAAGCTCTGACGGGACCCTCCCTTTAGCTGCGCAACGCCGCCTATGATGCCCCCTTGTAGATGCCGGACTCTTTTTCATCACGTTGTTGCCCAGATCAGCATTGTACCCCCAATCAGTCAAGATTTCCCCCTTACTTTGGCGGTGGAAAGTGAATCCCTCTTTCCTCGTTTCTTCTTCAGATTTTTCTGTCTCTGTGGAAAAGATGGTCAGCTTCCAGTTGCAGTGTGGCTTCCCTGGCTCCTTGCATCGTTCAGGGTTTCTCTGTGAATTTTCACCTTGTTTTCCCACATGTGGGAGCAAATTCGCCCCTGTCATGTCCTTTCTTCGGCGCCACAGAGGACATACTGTGCTGATAACGTGGTGATATCAGTTTGTAATAAGCCTTTAGCTTTCATTCAAATGATCGCTGACACGCTAGTATTGACCCTTTTCCTGATGTTCAGTGCTGCGCTTTGGTTTTTTTCGCTTTTATTGGCGTGAATTTCTGACGATTCCCCTAGCCCTCCTCAATTTCCCCGATTCTTTTTGTTTTTCTCCGGTAGCGGCCCTTCTGGCCCTTCCCCTTTATCTGCTCTAATATAGTTTTTTGTTTTTTTTTTTTGTTTTGGTTAGTCGCTTTTGTGTGTTGTGCCCCTTGGGAACTTTCCGCGATACGACTTCGTATCCACTCTTCCCCCTCCCCCCTGACCCCACAGAGAAATCCTTTCTCCTGTCTCTCCAGACCCTGCTTTTTGTCGAAACGTTTGAGGCAACCTTACTGTTTTCTAGCCCTGCTGATCGCGTCCTCTTCGTTCTTCGAGAATGTCTCCCTTGGGAATGTTCTTTCGACCGTTCCCCTTCGCGGGAACACAGTGTTCAGCCCCCCCTCGTTTTTACCATTGTCACCAATCCAGTCGTGTCTGATTGTCGGACGACCGTTTTGTGTCTTCTTCCCCGCGTTTGAAAGCTCGTCCCTTCGGCCACCCATCAGACTTCGCAATCGATCCTTAGACTTGGAGTTCGCCTCTGCGCGGAACGACATCTCCTTTCCTCCCTTCCGTTTGTTTTGATCCATCTCTGCGCCAGACCTCAAGGCTTTTCTTCGATTTTTTTCCTCGTGGGGTTGGTCCCCCCGGTGATGTTTTTTTTTCTCCACTTTACCCCTCTCTTTCTCATGAAGGTGGCACAAAATCGTGAGCCGACAAGCATTCACTATTTTGATTTGTGACAGCAAGTTAATGAATTTTCCCTGAGGTTGTATGTCCCCTTACTGTCCCCCCCCTTACCTTTTTCAGATGCAACCTGCCTAGTTGACTCATTCCTCGCCCGCCGAACCGCCGGCTCAGCTGTTCGACGGTTTTAGGCCAGTCTTCAAACGTGTCGCATTCGGTTTCTTTAGTTCCCTATGCTGGATCTTTTCGGTTCAGATTGTCTGGCTGCCTTCTCTATAGTATCTCGTAGCCCGCCTACGCCTTTGAAACGCTTCCGCAAGACAGCGGCCGAGTAGAGCATCATTTGCCCACAACAATGGTCCCTTAACGGCTAACACGATTGCCCCCGAAATTAGACGTGCTGTTCAAGTCGGTCATCCCCTTCCTACACGCCAAAGAAAATCCGCCCCCCGACCCGCTGACTCCAGCCTCCAGCGCGTCCCGCTTTGACTGTGGCAACTCGTCTCCATCTGCTCCTTTCGACGCAAGCTGATTTTCTCCACTCGTTACCAGGTCGCCCGATAATTTTTCTCTCCTACGTTTTCACGATGCCCCAGGTTTGTGAGTTTCCTTGTTTACCCCTGTGTGGAACAGGCGGCCATTCCCCCCTCCCCTCTTTAAGTGGGTTTTTTCAATCTTCTCTTCAAGACAAGCATTCCGTTCCTAGTTCCCCCCCCCTATCTTCGTTCCTTCATTACCCGCCCTTCAATTCCCAGCTTTTTACGGCTTTTCACAGTGACGTGATTTTAGGTGGTCCCTTCAACTTTTTTCACCCAAAGGGGACAACGCCTATTTTCACCGATTCCTTGCAGCTACCATGTGACTTCTTTTCGGCTTTGGGGCGCGCGCGTTCATTTCCGCAACGCCCCTAGGATCATGCTGTGCCATTTTTTCCCCTTTTCAGCGGCACGCCGTATTAGTAGCAACGCCAACTTCATGTGTTCAATAAAAGACCCAAGTTATGACTTGCTCCATGACCTATGTTGGGTTCTTCACGTTCTTTTTCCCGCGTTTTTTTCTCTACTGGTCAGTGCTGGAGAGCTCACATGGTTGTTCGCCCTCTGATTTCCTTTTGATTTGGCAGGAAGGGCGCTTTCGAAACCCCCGTTCGCCGCACCGTTCTTCGCAGGTCGCTTTTCCCCTCGTTCTGCCATTTATTGACTTGCACCACCCCCAACGATCACGTGACTCGTCCTTTTTTTTACGTTCATGCATAATTACATGTCGCCAGGCCTCAACCTCGGAAGCGTCGACAAATAGAACTTTCCCTGACCCCTCTCCCTGACCTCTTTTCTATCGCATGCATCACCTTCCGCAATCGACCGAGCACGTTTTTTTCCCTGTTTCCTCAGCTAAAACCAGAGGGCAGGCTGCTGCAGCATGCTTAGAGTTCGGATAACCATTTGAGCTTCGACACGCTTCCAATGGAGTCGACGTCCCGGTTTTGCCACAGTCGAGTCGACCCGTGCCTGTCTTCTTGACGGCGCGCCCCCTCCCCTGCTCTCCCCCCCCTTTTTTTGATGACCTTCTCGTAGTACAGCATCACTACTTTCACAACCCCACAGACATGATAGCCCCTTCCCGTTCATCTTTCTTCACTGGCTTACGAGTTTCGGGTTTCTGCTATGCATACCCTTAAGTACGTGTGGGGGAGGTCTGAGGAATGGTTTACTTCCTAGGGAGAATTCCGAAGTTGCCTTTCCCCACTTGGGAATCTAAACATCCCCCCCCCCCGGATCTGATACAATCTTTTCTCTTCCCCCCAAACGCGTTTTTCGGTGTCAGTTGTCGTACCTTGAAAGGATTCCCGTTTTAGCCTCCCCCTCACAATCGCTCCCCCCCCATAGTATTTTAGAATCTGTTTTTTCCTGGCGTTACCGCATTGGCCTCCTCGTCGATTCTCGACGGACCCGGTCCTGAGTCATGTCTAACCCCATATAGATACCCCTTCTAAGGACGCGCGCGCGTTTTAATGTCTTACGAGCAAGGTCTGGTAGTTTCTTGGATTCTTACCGCTCCCCCTCCCCCCTTTTTCCCCCCCCGCCCTTCAAGGCCTTTCAAGACACACGCCCTCTCCCCTTTTTTTTCTGCTCCTCTTGCCTTTTCATCTTTGGGAACAGGCCCATTCCACCTGTTTTTTTTTCGGTCCCTCGACCCCGCATTCCCATTTGGACGCGGCATCCTGGGCAATTTTTTAAACGCACGAGAAGAGATTGAGTCCGCCAGATACCCCAATGTCTTATTTTTTCGCAGCCTTGGCTTTACGGGGCTGATGCAATCGGCCTGTTTTGTCCCCCGCCCGGACCACAAGCTCCTTGTCATTTCGCCAGTCAATTAGCAGTCCTTGTCTCATGGAAGCGTGTTCGTTCTTGGCTTAGGGACTTGGTCTTCATCTCTACTTTGACGGCCAGTCGGCATCTTCGTCTAACCCTGTCCCTTATTCCTGTTCCGGACCGTTTCTATGGTTTTTTTTACAATGGCAGGCAGACCCTGTTGTGGGTATTTTGCAAACCCCCCCCCAGATTTCCATTCGTCTTTCCATTGTCGCTCTGACCTAACTCTTTGACCTCTTTATTTCGCGACCTCCAATCCTTTCATAATTGTTCCGTTAGATTTTTTTGAAAATCCGCGTCCCCTGACGCGCCGGGCTCGTTCTTTTTTCCCGTAGTCTTCTCTCTATCTCCTTCCTTTTTGCTCTCTACGCATATAACCGCGTCCGAAGCCTCGCTAAAATTCGTTCCAGCGTTCTTTTTCAGACGCACCCCCCTGATAGTACTTGGGAATTTCCCCCTTCCCCGGGAGTTTTTCGCTCCCCAACTCAGAATTGCAAGCTGAAACCTTTTTGTTTGAATTTTTTTGTTGGATAATCCCCCTACCATCATAGCCTTATTGTCTTGACAAACCCACATACGGTCGAAACGGCGGCTCTTTCCGAAATGGGAGACGGTGAAGAGTTCCCCTACGTCGCCGTTTGGGACCCTCTCTTTACAACTTTGCTTTGCCCCCTATGCGCCCCCCACCCCGCTTCATAGCGACAAATCCCGTTAAACCCCCCAAGGGCTGTTTTTTTCTGCAAACAACTTTGCCCCCTCTTTGCCTTCAAAAAAGTCTTTCCTCCATCCCCCCCCCCCCCCCCTTTTTCTTCGGACGTCCTCTATTCTAGTGGAGTTTCCCCAAGGATGCAGCGTACTGTTTTTAATCCCCTGGCTCTCTTTTTCGCCCCTTTCTCCCGGAGGTCTGTTCCCCGTTCTCCGATGAAAGGAGGGCTCATCTCATCATGGGCCCCGGTGATCATTAGAAACCTAGTCTATTTTTTTTGATTGATGTGTCGTTGACGGCCAACATCATTCCCTCGTGCTGCTTTTGTCTCTTTAAATGACCCCTCCCTGATTGCATCCCAAATGATTCCCCCTATCGGCATCCCCCCCTCCCCTGCCGCGTCGTCTTTTTTAGACGGCCTTTCTTATATGGTTTTATCATGCTCTCTTCCGGGGTTCCCTCTTTTCCATCCCTTCCATCCAAGGAGGCGCTCGCCTTCTTGCGAACGCTCCGATGGCCTTGCCTCGTCTTTTCTACCCCGAAGTCGCGGTCCACCCTTCCCCGACAGAATGCCTCACCCTCTTGGACACGCCCCCGAGTCTTTAACGGAGACTGTCCACCCCTGCCTTTTTAAGCTTTGGTTATCCCTTCCAGTTGGGGCCCTTATGAACAACTTTTCGTATGCTTTCCTTTCCTTTCGCCATCACTCCCACTCTGAACTTTTTTTCTCGCGAACAAGCGGGCCGAATCGGTTCTTTTGTTTCCCCCGCTGTTTGCTGAGCGGCTACTCCGTGGTGTTGTTTTTGTCACTGCACTTGTTCTTGACCTCCCCCCCATTAAGATCCTTTAACTTCAACCGTGGCTGGGCCAAGACACGCCGTCTACTCGGCTGAGTCGATCCCTACCTTTCCCTTTTGCGCAGCGCTCCATTTTTTCATGTCTTACTCTAATGTTCTCCTCCCCCGAGAAGCAGTTTTTTCAAATTTGTGTTTTTAGCTGAGGGCTGTTAACTTGCCCCATCCCGTTTTTAGAAGGGACTGGATACGATGTTCCCCGCAGTAGCTTTTTGATCGGGCCTTTCCCAACTGCTTGTTGCCGATCCTTTTATATTTGTTCTGATGGACCTTTTAATCTGTTGGCAGTTGACCTTTGGGGTGCCCCCCCTCTCCCTAAATTGTTAATTTTTCCCTGGCAATTACCTGCGAAGACCCGCGCCCCGACCGTGTGTCTCCGCGCAGATACCCTGCTTCCGGCAACCTTAACTAGACGCGCCATCTCTCATGTTCGCTCCCATGCACTCCCCCCCTTGCCGACTCTATTGAAAAACCGCTTTCCCCCCCTTTCTAGAAGACATAAAGGATCGATTTGGAAGGCGCGCTTTGTCTCTTTTTCTTTTTATATCTTCCCCTTTTTCGCGAACGGATTGGAGTGCGTGATATCCTTGTTAAAAATGTCCTGACTCCTCCACCCTGTTTTGAGCGGGCCCCCTCCCTCCCGGCCACCGCGAAAGATGATGCCTTCCTGGCTGCCGTCCGTTCAGAGGCGTTGTCCCTTTAAAAAGTTCACACATGGTGGACACCCTCAGGGTCCCCTCCTCCCTTTCCCTTCTTTCCTTCCCCTCCCCCCCCTCGGTCGGTGGGAATTGATCTGGACAGTTTTTGCTAGATTTATGAGGCGGACCTAGATTTATGTTTGGGAAAAGTTAGGTGAAACGTTGTGTTGTCGGCCCCCCCCGTTTCTCTTTTGGCAGATTTTCCTTTCCCCTCCGTAACCCTGTGGGATGCCCTTTTCGACCTGGCTGCTGTCGGCGTCAAGGGGGAGCTCTATCGGTGGTACGTGTGTGAGGTATTACCTTTCTTTCCTTTTTACCCCAGCCAATGATAAGTGCCCTCTTTAGGTTGAATTTCCAGGAGGCCAATAGGTGATGTCCTTTATTTTATTTTTTTTTTTTCTCGGTTTCGATTTATTGTGTCTTTTAGCCTTTTCTCTCCCCGAATTAAAGAGAACTATCATTTCGATCCGCTTGGTTGATAGGTCAGAAGGCACCTCCCCCAGGAAGGTTTTCGATTGGATTAATCTTTTGGTCCCCCCTTTTTGAACATAGTTATAGTGTTTATCTGACTTAGCCCCCGAAAGAGGAAGACACAATCTTAGAGTCCTACTAGGAGCGTCTCCACCCGTTTTTTTCCCCCCCCCAAGTCTTTTGATCGGCTCCTTGTCTCGTCGATTTGCTCTTCGAGTTCTGCTGCGTCTCGTCTTCCCCGACTGTCAGGATCATTTCCATGCAGCGAATTCCTCTTGGCCCCGTTCCTGGTTGAAGTCCTCCCCCCTCTGCACCCTTCCTATGTGATGTACAAACCATCTGCTCGGTTCGGAAGATTTTTTTTTTTTTTGTTTTGTTTGTTTTTTTTTTTCTTTTTTTTTTTTTTTTTTTTTTTCCCCCCTTCCAGGCCGCGCCTTTTCAGGGTAGAATCCTCGCCTTTCCCCCCCCCCGCCTTCTAAATCGACCGCCTTTTTACCTGTTTTCAGCGCGAAACCTCCTTGACCCCTTTCTCCACTCCTTCGAGCAGCTCTTTTCAGATGGAGATGTCCCTCCTTCAAGGCTAATGCTTTTTTTTTTCCTCTTGCGCCTGATGGGGTTGGCCATCTTTGACTTTTCTTTTATAGCCCTTTATTTTTCGAACTGAGTTCCCAAGGGCTGCGGTTCCCCCCCCTTTCCCCCGTGCGTCCGTCCAAGTTCCATCACTCTGATTGTGGACAGTGGTTATTCCTTGTTCACGAGGTTGGATGCCTTTCCAAGCAGGTGCCAATGCGATCTTCTCCCCTGAATTTGAAAAATTGCCCTTCCTGGCCCGCGTCATAACCCTAAAAATGACGTCGAGGGCGACGTCGTCTGACAAGTTTACCCGTTATACGGTAAAATCTGTTGTTTTCAGAAGGCCGCCTCGGATGGCTTTTGTTTTCCCTCGTGGAGTTTCCCCTCTTCTTCTCGATATCGTAGTAAAGACTCACTCCATCCCGATTTCCCGGGGCACGAAGGGGTATCTAAGCATCACCCGATTTGCCTGGCCTTCCTCCTGCTACCCCCCAGAGCAATCCCGTTCTCGAAATTAGGGCGATGTCAAGCGGTCAGTTTCACATGCACGCCACAAGAACCTGGACCATTCCCCCCCCATACTGCCCGCAGCTTTTATGCCCTGTCCCCTCTTGGCATGGAAAATAGAATGTAAGCTGATCATTTTTCCCGGACGACGTCTTTCACAAAACTTTCCTCTCCCCCCTTTGCGCTAAGGGGCGGAAGAATCAGATTCAATGCGTGTCGTTATCCCTTCCACAGGGGGGTGAAAAGGGTCACCATACTCCCCCCCCCCTTAAGGGTGGATGTGCCAGTATCCTCCCTTCAAGCAAACTTTTTCCCCTTGTGAAACCTATCGAAAGAATTCCAAGTCGTGCTTTCTCATACAACCGCCCCCGTGGCGGAATGGAAACCTCCTTCTTCTATTGCGCCACGGCTCCCCTGCTGAGCTTTTTCACCAAACGCTTTAAACAGCGCTCTTCCCAGATAAACGGCATCTTTCAGGACTCGCTCGTTTTTCAAGCCATAGGTTCCTTTTTCCCGAATAGTCAGCGTCACGAACGACCTCTTTCCCGCAACTTCCTCCTCCAAAAAACAGTAACGTTTCTCCCGTCTCAATCCTCTCCTATCCCCCCGATTGATGGGGTGTCTAATTTTTTCGTGCCCTTTTTTCCATCCGTTTTCAAAGGATCATGTGGTCATCTTGAGCGAACGATTTTCCCAGTATTGCGGTGTTTTCTCGTTGCCGCGCAGGTCGTCTTCGTTTGACCGGTCATACGCTTGGTCTCTCACGGTCGTTTCACCTGCGCAATTGGCAATGTATGACGCTGCCCCCAAAACACGCGTCCTAACGTGCCTACGTCCGCAGGACTCTGAACCTGTCCCCCTGCCGTAAGTCGTTCACGCTTCGGAACCCTCTCGTCAGGCCTCCACGCCCCCGATCACCCCCCTTCCTTTCTCCCTGCACTTCCACCTTCCGCTTCCACGGCCCGCACTGTTTACCCCAGTCCCTCATTCTTCCCCCCCACAAGAGGGCAGTCTGCGAGCCCTGCTCTTTGTTCTTGACGGGCTAGACACGCTCCCTCCCTATGGTTGTCGACGACGTGCGTCTATATCCCAGCCGCGACCCCCATGATAGATCTCGTTCTCTCCACCCTTTTTTTGACCTTGACGTTTTCAGTTGATCCTCCATTCAGTCACGAAAGGACTTTGCACACCACACCGGGAACCGACTCTTCTCTTTGGCAACGGGCTCGCTGGCGAGTCAGATATCAAATGCCTCCCCTTGCGTCGGCATGTCAAAAGGCCTTGTTGTCTACTGATCTTCCCCCGCACTTGGCCTTCTAGTTTTTCATAGAACTTTTTCTCAGGTTGGACCTGCCACGTGTAATAAACCAACGCACCTAGGCACTTCTTGATGCTGCTCCGTTGAATCCCCCGGTTTAGTCCTCCAAGAGTCGATTTTGACGTTTGTTACCGTAATCTCGGTCTCAGCCCAGCGATTGCGCCCCTTTCTCCTGCCGTCTCCATCTTGCCGCCATGCACGCTTTGGTCGTGCTTCTTGGGACCCAATCGTCAAGCGCCATTTATCCCCCATTTATCGCCCGGGGTTTAAAGTCTCAATACGACGCGACTGGTCTGAGATTGATTTTTCTTTTTTGCAAGGTATGATGCCGCGTATTTGCATTTTACCGCGGCCCCTTTTTTTCCCCCCCCCGCGCATGAACCGGATGTCTATTTTCCCACCTTCATATATTTCCGTTATATTGGGACTGAATGCAGGCTGCCCCGGGGACAGCCACCTTGGGTCTCAGGTGCACTTTAATACTAGATCACGCTCCCCCCAAAGGGGCCTTTCAATGTGAAATTGTGGGGGTTTCTTTACCCGCTTCTGTGCGTTTACATAAACACCTTGGTCTCTTGATCTGGCCTGCGCGCCCGGGGTTATTTAATATTTTTCCTCTTTCACGCACCAGCTTAGATTCCCCACCCTCCCTCGCCATTAAATCGCCTGCATTTCTCCTGGCAGATTGGGGGGGCCGCCCATTATTTTTTGAGATGAGAATCTTCCCTGGGTCCCACAGTTTCTTTCCTTTCTTTTCTACCCAATTTCTGACACCTGCTTTTTTCTACGCGCCTGTTATGCTATGGTTTCGTCATGATACTCCCCTGTTGAGGGGATAAACCTTTGGAAAGCTCAGCTTGCCCACCTTTTTTTGCCTTCTCCTCAACTAATCCGTTCGAAGGGAAAGTCTCGGTTTAGATCTTGTTCGTCGTTTTTCCTTTCCACTATTTCGCGCGTCTGGGACGAGGTTTCTCTGTCCTCTACCCGTTGTTGAGAGATAGCAGGGACTACCTCATATCACCCACCATGTCCGAGCTTAAATTTTCGTCCCCGCAGTGATTTTAAATTTCGCCGACCCTTGTTGGAAGTGTCGCAGTCCTCGAACGTCGTGATTTGCAGAGAGACAATGTTTTCAACTCCGCCGAATTTGTGTTAATTTTTTCTCTTCCCCCCCCCCCTCAACAGGGGAACTTTCTTCCTTTCCAGAAAACATCTCCGGTTCCCTCCTTTCAAGCCTTTTCAGAAATGGGTTAGACGGTCGATTTCTCCGTTTTTGCCCTTGTGTTGTTGACCTCACCAATTCAGATAGCACTCGCCATCCTTGCCGGCCTGCATATCTCCCTTGCCCATGGACTTGTCGACCATGGTTGTTGTTCCGGAGGTCCGCGGTTTGCGCAAAAAATTTCTTCCTCCGCCCTTGTCCTCTGCCACCACCTCTTCCGCATGGGTAGATCGGATTTTTCCTTAATGTGTGTATATGTTTAGTGTGTTTTCTTTTTTTTTTTTTTTTTTTCCGGTCCCCCCCCTTACCAATGTCTGTTCCACAGCGGTCTCTTCGGTAGAAAATGATTGCCTTTCCCTACCTTGTAATGCTTTTGATTTACATAATGATGGAAAGGCCGGTAACACGACTTTCCCTCAGTTCCCCGTCCTACTGAATAGACTATATCGTTTTTCTCCCTGCCCTATTTAATTTTCGGCTCTAAGTTTATGTATCTGGGATTTCCACTCCTGACCTTGCTAGCATTTTCATTCCTACACCATAATCATTGCCAAGAAGAACTGGGGCGTCGACTTTCGCGAGGTGTGTTCATATGCTCTCAGGCTGCCCTGGTCTAACGGACGTTTCTTATCCCCACTGCGGAATGCCCATTCGGCTCTTCTCCTTTATTGAACAACCCCCAGAGCGTCCGATGACGATGGCCTTTTTTGCATCTCGCTGATGTCCTGGCTCTACTCTGTCCGGTTTGTCAATGGTACGCTCATTCGGGACGCGGGTGTGCGGCATGAAAAGCTTTGTTTTCTGCCGTAGTCGGGCAAAGTCATCCCATCAGGTGGTGCGTTCGACTAACTGCGGTGCTACCTACTGCGGAAACACCTTCTCCTACGTAAAAAAGTCCCGGCCTTATCTGATAATCCTCCCCCAAGGAATGTTTATGGTCCTTCCCGACCAAGCGGCTTTTTTCCCCACCGTTAAGCGATAGAGCCTCTATCCCACTTTCATTCTCCGGCTACTCTGTCTAAAGGTGTGGTATGTAACTGCGTTCGTGACTCCCCCTTTCCGTAGCCTCCCCGAAGTCCGCCATGGTGGTTTTAACGTACACTCTCTCCCCACATTCGTTTTCTGACCGACGGTAATATCTATCCCCTCCCCCGCGCGCCCATTTGCTCCGGTTCCTTTTCCTCTGCCCAAACTTTTTTTTTTTTTTTTTTTTTTTTTTTTTTTTTTTTTTTTTTTTTTTTTTTTTTTTTTTTTTTTTTTTTTTTTTTTTTTTTTTTTTTTTTTTTTGTTTTTTTTTTCTTATCCTCACGCGATTCTGAAAGGCATCTTTGGTTTGAAAGCTGATTGCACCCCGTCGCGGTCGCAGTTTCCGAGATCTTTTATTTTCATCGAGCATTCCACGTAGACTTTTTATTCTTTTATGGTAAATGATCCTTTTCGCCCTCTTTCCTCTCCCCCTTGATCAGATAATTTTTTTTCCTTTCTATTGTCACCAGCTTTGATCCTCTGGCACGGAGGCACGGTGAGCATCACACCGCGTGTTTGTTTTTTACAATTCCTATCGGCTTTCTTGCGCCCCACCTGAAACAATAGACGCTGACTCCATCCTCCCCCGTCCTCGTTGTCGACCCCCTGAACCATTGTCACTGCAAGCTCACGAATCCTAATTCCATTCCTCGCTCTCTCTCCTAACAGTGCGGCCCTGTTTTTCCATGATCCCTTTTTCACCCTGTCTGCAACTGAAGTGCGATTAGACGACCCCCTCCCTTCCTATTTGCTTGCCCCCTTATTGCTATTATTCTTCTATTTGCCGTTGCGTCTTCCTCAACGATGTCACGTTCTTGACGCTTTTTGCGTTAAAAATTCGTCCCTTCGGCTCATAAGAGAATCCCCTTCACGGCCATACCCCTACTCATCGGTTGACAGATCGACTCGGAATACTCCCACCAGACTCTATGCCTGAAAACCAGTCCTCCCGATGATCCTAGCTGCCGAGTTCGATGGTTTCTTTCGTGTCAACGTTGGACCAAATTCTCCCACCCCTGTTCCTAATAGTACCTTGTTCTCTGACTTCGTTTTTAGGGGTTTATGTTCTAAGGGCCTGTTTTGAGAATCTAGGCGATTTTGACTTTCGTGGAAAAGATATGCCCGAGGCTTGCTGGCGCTCTTACGCATCATCACAACACACGTTTTCGGTGTCATCTTTCGCCTGTTTTTTTACCCCTTATCAATGCTGACCCACCCTTTTTTGAATTCCGTAGGAGAACAGTAGTCGCTTATCCCCTTGTGATGATCGGACCGAACTTGCATTCTCATTGGAGCCCCTCTTTCTCATCAAATGATAAGCTGAACTCTTTTTTTTGCCCAGGAGGAAATCTTTTTTCCCTCTAGGGACTTTCGGATATGTGTTTCAGGTTTCCTCTTTATTGGAGTGCAGCTTTTCTCTGACCTCAGTCCCCTATCTGCATGTTCTCTGGTTGGAGCCGTCCCTCTGCCTGCCATCATCCCTGTGACTCTTTTCATACTCTGTCCCCCTTCCTTGAGAAGGGAACAGCGTCTGCTTATTCGAGACGATATCTTGTTCGTTCTCCAAATCCCCCTAAATCTGAAACCCAGAGCCCTTCCCCCGGAGCCCGTTGCCCAACTTTGGTTAAGTAGACCCGTTTTCCTCGAAGACGGTTAGAACGCTCCCCCCTGTCATTACGTTTCCTTCCTAGCATTTTTTCTTCCGCTTTCCTTCTGAGGTTTCCAGGTGCAGTCTTTCGCTTTTTCATCAGCGTGCCCGTGGCCCCTTTCCAGCCCACTCCCTGTGCCTTGTCCGGCTGTCCACAATATCCCCCCCAACACACCCCCCCCCCCCCCCCCCCCCCCCACCCCCCCCCCCCCCCCCCCCCCCCCCCCCCCCCCCCCACCCGCCGTCGACGCATACGGCCAATTTTCCCCCTTTCTTGGCTTTGCGTGCCGTGAAAGGTCTCGGCCACTTTCCGTCCGATGTCCCACAATTTCGCAATCTACAGAATTGGTTCGCGGAATCTATTTTTCTCCGTTTTTTTTCTCTGAGATCGTTCCTTTGCTGCGTCATAAAGGCCCTGAACTTTCTTGCTTTTGCCCTGGGTTCCCTGTTCCCGGATTGACCAGTTCCCGGGAATGGGCCATTCCGGTGGCCCCCCCCCCCCGGGCCCTTGCTTTCTCCCCGATCCATCTGATTGTCTCACCATCCTGAATTCACGACGGGGTGGCTTCCCGGTCACGCACTTTTCCCCCTAGTCAAGATCCTCCTTCTCATGAGAACATTGCACCCCAATCCTAACTTGGAAAGTCGACCCTTTCCCTATAGCATTGTCAGTTCCAACTTCTCCTCGCCACCGCCTTTTCCCCTCCGCCCCCCTTGTTCCCAAATCTCTTATCCCCCCCCTGTGTAGACTACCATTCCGGGTCGGTTTTTCCTTTTTCCCTGTCCGGTCTGAGCCGCCCCGAAGATTTTTCTGGAGGACGTTAGTCCCTCTGACCACCCGAAGTCTTTCTCAGTTTTTCCCCTACAGCGCAGAAAGCTGTAACGGCCCTTTGCCCTCCCCCAGCGTTATCGACTCTACTTCTCCCCAACCGTGCCTTGCAGGATGGTGACGTTCACCCCTCGTTTTATTTTAATCCCAGCTAGTGCTCTTTACAGTGCTTTGGAATAGGCGACTTCTTAACGCCATACCCATCGACACATACACCGAGACGCAACTCTCCCCGCGCGCTGAAACCTTTCCCCCCCTTGACGGTTAAAACTAACGAGCCTTTCCCGCGTGCTCCTGCTGTAACGGCTGTTGATTTTCACTCCTGAATTACGTTGCCGCGATCATCACCCTCCATCTCCTGTGCGCCCTCGACCGACACGTCATTTATCCTTCTGCATTTTATTCCAATGGTTTTCCACACCGCTACAAATAAAATATGACCCTTTCTACGTGTTCTGCTTTTTATTCAAGCCTACCGGCCCGCTTAAATTATTCTTCAGTCTTTTCAAATATCTCCCCATTTCTTTCTTTTTTCTTGCCCCTCACAAACGCTTCGCTGTCCCCATCTCATCCTTAATTGCATGGGCAGCAGTGGAAATGATTTTGCGGGTTCACAGGTCCATGCTGATCTTTTTCCACCACGTTACGCCCCTCTGAACCCCCGAGATAGGCATCCCTGGGCATCCGTTGGTTGCTTCTGCTTCGTTAATTTCCTTTCGGGTGCTATTTCGGTCGCCATTTTCCGACATTTCTTTCCCCGACATCCGTTTCGGCTGTCCAACGAATTTTCTAGAAATAACCGTATCCCTTATTGGCTGCCCTCGATCCGTGATGGTTTTTTTTTTCTCCCCCTTTGCAGCTTTTTCACCTCTCCCCCTTCCGGCCCCTGTGGGCAGTGCTGAGCTCTGATGTGTCGCCAAGTAATCGATTTCTTCCTTTTCTTCTTTCTCCTGTTGCCTTCAAGTTTTTCGGCTAAAAGGTTTTTTACGTCTTCTTCGTCAGTCGAGTGTTCAATGTGGGACTTTTCAAGTGAATTGACACCCCACCAACCCTCCACCATCCTCATAGCGTACCGGCCGTCTTCCATTTTCATCGTTCCCCTTTGGGCGAAGTATTCGGCTCCCTAGAAGCTTCGTTGAACCCCCCAAGCCTTTGCCTTTTTTTTCCCATTATGACCGTCCCCCCAAAAAACCATTCTGAGCATTTTCAGACAGTCTGAGCCCTCAACTTCTCAAGCTCCCGTTTTCCCCCCCTTTACATTTCAGTTAACCCCCAATCTTCTGTTCCTTTTTCATCCGTTTCTTGATATTCCCCGCTCGCATTTTCCCCCCCAAGGGCGTCGGAGTTTTCTCGGACCTCAATAGTAGAAATAGCCTTCTCTATCTTGTTGAGCCCTCCTTCCCGCCTTTTGAATTTTTCCTAGGATATTCCCTTTTGTGACGAACGACTGCCCCCCCCACCCCTGGAACCGCATGAGTACTAGCTCCCGCTCGATCAGCTTTCTACCCCCCTTCCCCTCGGGCGGCTTTGTCATTCCCTTCCCCCCCCCCCCCCCCCCCCCCCCCCCCTTCATTCAGTTGGGGAGAATGCTGACGAGAGGACCTGGTGGCCTTTCTGCATCCCTTCCCGTCCGGGAATTTTTTTACCCTTGCCACTTGTTATAACCGCCACCACGTTCTTCATGATTTTTCCCCCCGTTTCCCCGTGCCTCTAGTCAAAAACAGCTTTCTTCCCTCCCATCGTTTTTTCGCATTCTTATTAAAATTCCCCCTCTTAGCGCTGAAACTCACGATTAGATTACAAGGCATTTCGTTTTCTCCTCTTTTGTTCGCGAAGCTCCGCCTTGTCAGAGAGGCGATTTCCAATCGCCGACCATGCCTCGACCTGATCACACGATTTTTCCCAATTTTCTTCCCCCCCTACTCGCAATGTGTCTTTATTTCTTTCTTTCAGATGCTATCCGTTTAGGATTTGTTTACCTAGCCACCCTTCCAGCTCACTCCTTCCTCTTCTTTTTTCAACGCAAATCCCGCAGATTTTCCCTTCTGGTTTCAAGTTAGATGCAGGGTTTCCTTCCCCTTACCCCCCTTTGCTTCTGGGAACATCCCCGAGAAACTGTAGGTTAGCCTCCTTTGACTCTCTCCCGTTTTGATATCGGTCAATGTTCAATTGTGGGTTTCCCGGCCGAGAAGGAGGATTCCGAACCTCAGTTGTGCGCCCCGGTTTTAAGTCTCCTTGCGGATGCATCTGGGCAGTTTTTTTCCTCCCCCCGCTCCGTAAAACTCTCATTGAATTTTTTCCCGGCTGTCGCTATGTCCCCTGTGTGAGGTTCGCCTTTTCGTTTGTCCGTCTTTTCGATCGAAACTTGGTATAACACACGTTGACTTTTTTTTCACCTTTCCCTTCCTTCCCCCTTCCCAACCCCTCTGAACGGCTTAGCCGGCTTTCTCCCTATTTTGGACAATTGTGGGCAGGGCTGACCCTTTTTTGGGTCTTATCAAAACTCTTCAGCTTGAAACTTCATTTTCCCCCCATTGTCCACTCCGTTAGACCTTCAGTCCCCTTTCCCAAGTCCTCCATCTGTCGGCTTTTTTCTTGCCCTTTTTCCTTTTTCGCTCCGGATCGGACGGGTTCCGTTTCTCTTTTCTTTTTCTTTTCCCCCTCTTTGTTCAGAGATAGAATAAGCATATCCTCCGTTCGAGCCCGGCGCGCCCAATTTTGTTTGAATTTCCTCCCTGACAATGATCGTACTGGAAGGTTTGAGACCCAAGGTTTGTCTTTTTTCAGGCACAATTTTTGGAAAGCACTGGGCTTGACTCTTTTTGTGTGACTTTTATATCCCCCCTGGTCATAGCTTTCATTTCCTCCCCCCCACCCTCTCTCCGGTCGAAAGTGTCCTGACGTTTTTTTTCCCCCCTTTGTAGCCTTAAGAGGAAGACGGGACTGGGTTCCCCTGTTACCCTTTTTCTCCCCGCTACAATAATTTCCCTCCACGATATTCACGACCACAATCATCCTCTTCCTGGCCGGCCCATCCCTTGCGAAGCTGAGCAAAACCCTCCCAGCTTCCTTTCCGCAGTGCTCTGCTCTGCAGCTCAAGACCCACCTGTTTTTCAGCCTTTTCCGTGGCCCCCCCACCCCCCACATGGCACAGGATGCCTCCTTAACCCTTTTTTTTTTATGCGTTGTAGCCACTGCCTTCCCCCTCCTTGGTCCCTTTTGTGTCGGTTCCCGACTATGAAGTGCGGGATCAAGCTCTTTCAATCTAAGTTTTAGTCCCCCCCTTTCTTCTGGTATTCTGTCGTTTTCCACTTTCCACGGCGAGGTGGTGTCAACTTTTGCTGCGTTCCAATTAAAATCGACCTTCCCTCATAACGCCCTCAACATCCCCTCCAGGCGAGTCGTCTTAGTTTTTTCCATTTTCATGCGATGACGATGAGGGGTTCCAGATCTTCGACTCTCCTCCTCCTTCTTGCCTGCTATTACAGCTGCGACCCCCACAGATGCGAACGATCCGATGGCCCCCCCCCGCGCATCTCGAATGATTAGTCCCCCCCCCCTTTTCCGGGTCCCAGGTAAGACAGATGTCTCCCTGTGGTGCCAGAACGGCGTTGGTATTACCTCTCACTTGTCAGATTTTCTGAGACGGTTCTGTTATCCCCCCTTTTCCCTGTGTCCCCTTCCTGAACAACGGTAGCTCCTCCAAGACCCCCTCCCCTTTCTTTCGATCATTCGCCCCCCCCCTTTCCTGGGATGGCATGACTACAAGCGGCCTGCAACTATTTCTTTGCTACATCTCTTTTTCCGCGGGCGCCTCAAAGGTACTCATGGACGTTAGGTGTTGGTGTTGTCACCCACTCTTTTTTTGATTCCTTTAAGATTCTCCTTTTCCCGCCGTTCACCACTTCTTGCTTTTTTTGTTAAGACCCTTTTCTCTCAACTGATTTCTCCTTCTTCTTTCCCATCGCGTTTTCCCGCTCTCCTTTGCTTGGTATCATTTAGAACGCCCCTTTTTTTCCTCGTCTACTGGCCGGGATGAAAGAAGCTCGCGTTGAACTAGATTTACCTCCGTTCACCCCGACGAGGTAGACGTTTTTCTGAGCCTCGCTTATTAATGAGATGATCAAGCCTTTTTCAGTTTTTTTTTCTGGCGCTTTCCATGGATTTCCCCCTAGTTTTCCGTTCCGTCCATATGGACCTCCGGCACCGATGATGGAAGGTGTCCTCCCCTTTCACATTGCGGTGTCAAGCGGGTTGGGGTGCCCTCTACCTTCTCCTTGATTCCCCATTGGACACTCTACCTTGCCTCCCCCTTGCGGCGGAAATTTTTCTTTCCTCTTTTCAACGACCCTGCTTCTGACTCCCAATTATACTTGCCCCCAAAATTGTCTCTCCCAGTCCCAAGCCGGCCGTCATTTCACACCCCGCTTGCACTTCAGTGATTGACGACCAAATCATTCCCTCTAGGAGCGCTTTGATGACTTTGGTTTTTCTCTTTTTTTCCCTCTGCCTTGCGTTCTCTCCCTTCCCGGGCTGGTTTCGCTGACTATATTCGGTAAAACTTGCACGCCGATAGCAGAATTTTTTTCTCTCAAATTGAGAGGAGACACCCGTTGCCTTCTTAGTTTTCCTCTGTTTTTCCTTTCCCCCCCTCAGCATGCTCTTGGGTCACATAAGGCATCTTTTTGGCGTTCATTCCTCCGACCTTCTTTGCGTTCTGTCGAAACTGCGTGTTTCTGCGTTTTTTCCCGGCTGGAGACCATTTATGAGAGTGTCCTGTTCGCTTCCCCACGTTTCAGGCTTTTCTCTTCATATTTATCAGCCAACCCCCCCTCGGCTTTTGCAGATTCTCCCCCTTTTTCCCACCCTGTGGGGAGCACATGCTACACCCAATTTTTTCCGTTTCGACGCAAACGTAGGTAGTACTTATCGACCGTTTTCCCGTATCCCGTACTCCTTAGGCATTTAAGTCATTATCATATTGGACCCCTCTCTTTCTCCTTCCAAGGCGGACATTGCGTTTTAAGAGATGGCAGGCGATGGTCTTTTCACTTTTTCTTTTTTTGTCCTTGGTCTCAATCCTTTTAGCTCACGACCCCCAAATATATTCAATTTTTGCTTCTCGTTTTTAGCGGTCCCTCGGAATGCCATGGCCCTCCCGGTTTTCCCCTATGCTTCGATGACTTGTTCCTCTTTTTCAATGGCCCCCGCCGTCCAGCTTCTTTTCCGGGACCCGAGACCTTCTCCTGCCGCGCGCAGTTCCCCCCATAACGAAAGAGATCAATTTCGCTTAAGACACCCTTGTCCGTCAGAAAGTTCATCCAGTAATTTTTTATTCCCGCGTCTTCTTCGTCAAGCCCCGATGTCCACGCTGTCAGGTGGATTTCCACTGTGTCTTCTTTACCGAGCTCCTCCAGTGTTTCTGGACCGTTCAAGTTTACACTCTGTCTTCAGTAATGTGATGTCCCCCCCCCAATCCTCTTTCTGATGCACCTAATTTGTGCAACTTAATCCTTTTCACTCTTCCCCCGGTCTTCAAATTGCCGGTAAACCCCTAAGATTAGCCATAGCCATTCCGCTTGTGGCAGAGCCAAGCCTTTTTTCAAGATATATATTTTTTCCACTCCGTTGGTGTTTTCTCTAGATAGTTCTTTTTTTTTGCCAGACTCCTGATTCATGCGGTCCTCCTTGCAATTGGGCCTTGCCTTGAAGTTTCTTTCCCCTTTGGCATTTCCTTCACCCATGGCGCGCTGTTCCCCCCCCCTCAGACCCGTTCCTTTTCTTTGACAGAAACTTTTTTCAGTTCACATCGAGGTTTTTTTTTTGTTACAGTCCCGTTTTTTCGCTCTAAGACTGGCCCTTCTGTCCCCCTCCTGTCAGAGGAGAATTACTCCCACCCTCGCAACTCTTTCTCTAGGACTTCCGACAAGTATTATAACAGGACGGACCGTCCTCTTTTTTTTCTACTCTCCTTTTGGTTTAAGATTGTCTTCTTTCCGTCATAGTTCGACTTCGTTTAAGTCCACCTAGACGCTTAACTGTCTGACCCTTTAAGCATTCGTTTTTCCCCACACGGCCTAGGCCTGTTGGCCGATAACCTGTTCCCCCATGACCACAGCCTCTTCTTTAATGTAGTACCTCCGTGAACGGCCCTTCAAGAAGACAATCCCCCTTTTTTTAACCCCCCCGACCACTATCCGTTGCAACCGCCAGACAAGCGTCTACTTGCATGTTTTAGTCTTTGCGGGCAACCTCCGATCCTTATGATCATTTGCTTGAACGGTAACTTTTATACCATTGATCCCCCCCCCCACCAGTAGATCCTACGTGCCGCTCCCCAATTTGACTCCCGAACCCCGTTAGGCACCGGTTGTCGAGCATGCCCCACTGGTTTTTTTTCCCCCCATAGGTTGGTACCATTCACACTGACCCAATCGCCCCTTTTTTGGCTTGATGCAGTATTAAGTATCTACCCTGCCCCTTTCAACCCATATCCCCTCCTTCTTCTTCCCTCAGCAAAAAGCTCTAGTTCTCCCCCTTTTCCACCGCCCCCGACGTCCATGGGGAATGGAAAGCCTTTCTTAGGCTTCCCACGGTCTGCTTGCTTTCTTTCACGGACCAACGCAATCTGTTCCAAAACAGCGCCTGTTTCAGCAAAGGCATCCGGTTTCTTTTCCTCTCCTTTATTTCCCGAAACCGCCCGCTGCTTCTATCGGACCCCTTTTCATCCTTCTTCATGCGCACGCCGTTCCCCCCCCTACGAAACGAAAGAGACTATCCCATAACCCCCTTACCAATTAGCTCCCTCCTTCCAGATCCGTGATGTTTTTTTTCTCTCGACGCATTGAAATCCTTTTTTCAATTTCGCCTCCTTTGCGTCAGTGATGTTTCTCGCTAAGTTTTGCCCTATTTTTGAGTATGTGTCGTTGCCCCGGGGTTCGTTTTTTGATTCTCTTCGCGATCTTTGCTTCGCATTCTTTCCTTCCATTGGAGACGGCAAATTTTCCTTTTTACTCTCTTTCAAACCAAAGCTTGAATCCCCCTAAGTAAAGGACTTCGTGACACCGGTCAATCAGTTGTCAATGAGGAATATTCTTCTCAAACTATTGAAGCGCCCTAGCTTTTTTGTTCTACCTTCCCCCCGCCTCCTCAAAAAGCTGAAAAGTATTGAGACTTTCACGAAGTCTCTATGCAACGAGAAAGCGGTTTACCCAGCCTTTCCCCCTCATCTTCCCCCCCCAATAGGCAGGCGATTTAAGAATGCTCTCTTCGGCCAGCCCTCAGAACTAATTGAAGCCGAGCATTTCTTTCCCAGTCAATTGATTGCCTTTATCCCCTCAGTTCCTAAGGACCAGTGCTTTTTGCTTTTTCCCTGACCATTTGCAGTCACGAACGAAGTGGTTTCCTGCAACACCACACATTTTCCCAGCGTAGGAAGGAATTCTTCTCCCGCCGCTTCTATTTCTTTTAACACCTTGCCGCTTGTTCCTGCTTCTGCCCATTAGGAGTGGATCGATCTTCCTCCTCTCGTGGCCGTCTTCTCCCTCATTTGTTTCCGAATTTTGCACATTCCTTCCAACCAACTCCCAACCGTCTTATAAGTCCCCCCTTTACCATCTCGTGCAGATCGTCCCCCAGCCCCCCTTTGAGAAGGATGTCGCCACCCAATTCTAGTTTTCAGAACCGACCTCCCAGCGCTCTGCTATACTTAGAATATGTTTTTTTCCCCTACTTTTCTCGCTACCTTTCTCGTCTCGACAATCGTGCGGAACGCCCTTTTCTCTGCCTGATAAAACCATCCGAAGGGACAGTAAAGACTAGATGCGTCGGGGACTTCTTTCTCCCCCCTTCATTCTTTTCTTATTTTGTACCGAGGCTTTCCCACGAATGGTTCAAATGGGTGTTCTTCCCACTCAGCCGATCCCTCCGTTTTTTTCTTCTATGCCGGGCATGCCTCTTTTCTCCACCCCATTTTTACATCCCATCTCACTGTCGGGAAGCATTTGCGACTTTTCTCCCCTCCTCTACCCATGGTTCTACATGCCATTTTTTGTTTCCCCTTTACCCTGAGGCCAGAAATGGAATACCCACCCCCATTGGCCTTTTGGAGGCCTCCTTTTCCTCGAACGGGGATGACGTCTGAAGGCTTTTCGCCCCCTCTCTCCTTCACAAGTCTTGAATTTTTAGCCCTTTCCCCATCACCCCCCCCCCTATCTATTTTGCGTGTGGCGGGTGTCTTTTTTTATTTGCACACGCGCGATTTTCACAAACGTTTTCCCCTTGTCTAACCCATTAACCCCCTTCGACCGTATTCTATGGTTTCTTGAAAAACCCTGTTGCTGGGATATCAACCATGTAAGCTCCAGTTTGAGTCTGTTTTGCCTTTCTCTCTGCCCACTCGTTCCTTCCTGGACGCTTTCTCGGCGACTTCCAAAGTCTCATTGTCGTTTTACATCACGCGTTCGACCACCTTACGCCTTTCTTCTTCCCCCGTTTATGCGTAGTCTGATCTCCTCTCCCCCGCCTTCCTTTTTCCCTTTTTGTTTCCTATCTCCTCCTTTCTTTTCACCCTTTGTACGAGCCATGGCTCCTACCCCTTTTTGCGGTTTTTTGCTTTTCCCCCATAACGACCTCCCCCTTGCTCTTACTTGGGCAAGGTTTGCCTTCTCACCTCCTTTACGAGTTTCTCAAGAGGACAATGGGCCAACTTTTTGCCTTTCCCCTTTGGTTCCCATTTTCTTACCCCGGGTTTTAGCCATGAATTGTAAGGAAAACCTACGGGCTAACTTCTAATTCGGGTAAGAGGAAGACTGTGCTTTCACGTGGGAAAATCGCTTAACAATCCTACTTCCCTCGTCCCCAACTCATTTCCCCTTCACCACTCAGAGAGAAAGTTTCCTTGGCACCATTCCTTCTGATTTGAAGCCTTTTTTTGCGCAAAAACAAATTCCGTCCCCCGTGCCCCTTGAAAAACTGTCTTTCCCCCCTTCTTCCCCCAATTGTCCTTTTTTCCCCTTGGTCCGGCATTAATATTAATCGTGGCGCCAAACCAAACCATTCAAATGGCTGAGCGTCCCTGGCCGTTGAGCGCTTCCCGATGCCCACCCCCCGCCGGACCAGGGAATCCTTTCTCCCGCTCGAAATTGCGGGCTCAAGGGCATCAACGGCAACCCCCCTGTTCGTGTATTCGTTTTTCAAGATTTCCACCATTTTCACATTTCTAAGGTGGCAACCCCGGATCTCACCTCCGACCCGCGATCCTCCCTCCCCACTCCCCCTCCTCCAGGTGACCCCTTTCTTATTGGCATCCCTGTTCCCTTTGGCTTCGATCAGGTTTCGGCTTATTGCCCTCCGCGGCATGCCAATTGCGGCTGCTTCCTTTTTGCCCCCCCGCTGCGACGATGGCCGTCCTTATTGCGTATCTCTTTCGGCCTACAGCGATTGCTTTAAGGTTACGTTTTGCTCCCGGAAGCGTTTTTATTTTTTTTTTGGGTTTTTTTTTGGTGACGATCTGCTTTAGCTGTTCCCCTTGCATCCGGGGTTCATCTCCTTTTTCCGTGTCCTCCATGGTGACATTAGGAAAACCCCCCCAGTTGTCTGGCTCCTTCTACATCTTAGAAGTCCTCTCTGCCCCAAGGTGGTATGGCATGATCCCCCCTTTCAACTCTCCTCGATCTTTTTTGGCTTCCCTGACATATGAAGGCTACTTTTTTCGTCCCGTTTTGGTTTTTTCCCTGCACTTCGTTCGTGGACTTCGGAATCTACTCAAGCAGTAATTTTCGTGCTAAGACCGCAGATATAAATCATGCTATTTACTTCTTCCCTTCATATTTTTACGACATTAAGTTGCTACCCCAGAGTATACTTCCCCTCTGCGTTATCCTACCACTCTAAGCCGTGATGAATCTATCCTTTTGGGTAGCTTTTGTCCTCCTTTTTACGTTCCCGAGGTCGCTGTTTCTCAGCCGTATGCTTATTCCTTCTTTGCTCCAGAATGTCTTTTTCCTTTTTTTCTTCTGGAATGTATAAGTTTCTAGTTGTTAAGACTGGTTTTGATCCGCCTACAGTGTCCGTTCACGTCCCAAACTTCCCGGCCTCTGCACGGTTTCTAAGAGTGGTTGGTTCCCCAAATCGGCATAACTGGCGTCCTTGTCGTGGCCATTAACGCAAGCCCATAATGCGGTCTTTTGGTCGCGACCCCCGCGTAGGCCAACGAACGCTTCAAACCTCTTTCCTCCCACCCTTCGGTGCTCTCAGACCTTCCACGGCTCCAATGATCTTTTTAAAAAACGTTCCTCGATAACGACACCATCCACGATCGATTTTCATTCTCGATTGCTGAGACCGGTGTTATTTCGTTTTATTCCCTTTTTCCCCCCTTTCGAGAAGTCTGTTTCGCGACGAACCGTTCCCTTTGGAGCCTCGCCGCTTCTGTTGTCGGGGTAAACGCCCAGACAGCCCATTCGTCCCTGTGCACTTTCGCTCCCCTCTTTTTCATTTTTTTCCCTTTTTTTGAACAAAGATAAGCATTGAGCTTTGTAACAGCACGGCATTCGGTCCCCTGGGCCTTTTTCGCATTCCTTTTCGGGGCGTTTGAAAGCTCAGCGTTTTTGATGAGGCGGTCCCTAACTTTTCTCCTTTGAATTTCGCAATTGAAAGCGTGATTTTTTTTTATTTTTCGCCTTGTCCTAAGCAAAAACTTTCTATTGGCAGATGTGAATTTTCCGCCTTTTTTTTCCCCCGTTGGAGAAATGAAGAAACCTTCACTTTCTGCTCATAGGAGCCTTTCTTCTCGACCGTTTTGCGGATAAGTAGTAATCTTTTTTCCCGCCTCAAATGATCAGTCTAAAACTTCCCCCTTCAAAGAGGGAAATGGGGCGCGCGAGTTTTATAGGTGGTATGGTTTTCTTTTATTTTCTTCCCATCCCGGTCGCCATACTTTCCAGCGCTATGACTTTTTGCTTTGGATCTGTGTTGTGTATCGGCCAGGAATCCTTCTTGTGCGATATGCCCCCTTCGATACGCTGTTTTTCAATGCCTGGGAACAAGAGTTTTTCGGTTTTCTCTACCGAATTTCTCTCCCTCCTGGCGAAAGAAAATATTCAAAGTCTCATCTGAGGCCTCGGAAACTCCCTCTTTTCCCGTAGGACCCTTTTGATATTGTAGTATGTCTCCCTCCTAAGGTTCTTTCCTTTCAGGATGAGAGATGTTCTCAGGCATTTTTCCCGTTAGCAATGTCCTCCGCCTTGAACCGTGCTTTGACCCTTCCGCCCCAACCTTTGTGAAAATTAATTTCTGGTACACCATAGATTTATTTCTAGAGCACGGCCTTTTGTTTCCCCGTCCTCCTTCGCCGAAAGGGTCGAAACCCCCTGCCCTTCTTTCCAACCCCATCCATATCCTCCTTGACGCCTGAGTATGGCAAGTTTAAGAGTCCCTTTTAATCCTCTCCCGTTGTGGGATCTCAGCTGGCTCTCGCCATCCCTCTTTTGTCGATGTCTAAGATGATGGGGTTGTCCTTTTGCCTGATGCCCCCTTTCCCCTTCTCGGAAAGGCCTGACCACAAAGGGCCCCGTGCTCCTAGCCGATAATCTGAGTGTTTCCCGATGAATGTTTCCCAGTTGTTTTCTTCCTTACCTCCTTGAAAAAGTTCTTGAGTCCGACTACCTTGCCCTCGATCTTGACCCTTTTTACATTCCCTCAGAAAGCTCATCCTTTTTTTCCGACATTTCCAAGGCCCTTTTCGACGAACGCATTTCTTCTTGACGGAGACTATTTTTCTCAGATGTATGGAGGCACCTCCGGCCCCTATAATATCGTCGTTTTCCTCCCTTTTCCCCGAACCTTTAAAGGCTTTTTCCCGAAACACCTTTCTAGAAAACTTCTCCAACACGTCGGCTTCTGGGGCTGTCCCACTTTTACAACACAGAGATCTTCTCCTCCCTTTCAGTAGAGCTGGAATCTTTTCTCGACGGATGTTAACGACCATACCTCGCAACCAACCATACCCTCCCAAGCCGGCCCATCTCGCTTCCCCTCCGCCTGGACGGGTCCAAACCTAGTCTCTATGAAGCTTTCTCCCACTTTTTTTTTTTCATCGACAGAACCACTGTTTCTCTCCTACTTTTCCCTCAACGCATGCATGGTATTTACAACAGGTTGTTTGACACCCCAGGGCCCCACATTCATATGACCTTAAAGGTGGCTGATTAACTTCTATGCCCCCCCCCCCCCCAGTCAAGCCCTCCAGTTTCCTCTCCCTATCAAATCTATTCGTCCTTTCTCCCCCCCCCCCGCTTCTTTTTCTCCCTTCCCTCCACGCCCTGAAGTAAGGGGGAATTTCCTCCGTATCTTGCTTAGGTTTTGGTTCACCGATGTTCCTTTTTTAAAACAAAGTGACCCCTGCCTCTCCCCTTCGTTTCAGCTCCTATCGGGAGAGTTGGCTTTTCCTCCTAAAACATCTAGGCTGAACTCTTCGCCATTTTAACCTTCATCCTTCGCCCGAATTCCGTTTTCCCTCCACGGCAGACATAAGACCCAATACACCCCCCCCAAATCCGCTCCGCCCCTCTATCTTTGTTTTCCGCCACGGCATTTCAGCCCTCAGTTCGCCGGCAGGTGGTCTGCTTATTGATCTCTTTTCTCCCGTATGATCTTCGTTTTAGTGGCGTTGCCTGGAACTTTTTGGGATCTTCGCGGGTACACACGTCGCTTTTCCTGCTTTTTACTTTCTCCTTTCTCTTTTTTTTTGTGGACGCAAATTAGCAATTCTTTCTTTTTTCCCCACGGCGGTCATGCCGTCAGGGACGTTTTTAATTTTCTTCCCCTTCCGCAGCGGCATTTCTTCAAGATCGAGCAGTGTCGGCCCATTCGCGACCTCAACACATTGACCTTCCTTGGCATCTATGTTTCCCAGTCTGCACGGGCGACGCCCTGGTTTTCCGTTTTCCCAACATTTCTTTCCTCCCTTCACCAAAGAGATTCTTTCTCTTTCACACGCTGCTTTAGGATCCGTTTGCTCCCCTCGTCAAGTGGTTTGTATTCTATTATGACCGTAATCTTAGACCTCCGATGCCGGTCCTCTCCCTACTGAGATGAATTCTGCCCTTTTTTCTCTTCCATGGCGCCCCCACTCTTTGCAGTACCCCCCACCTTAACATACATCGTTCTCCAGGCATTTCCGCGAGTCCCCTTTCATTCACTCACCGAGTCTTCCCTGTCCGTCGCGATGTTCCCCATACAAAGTAGTGGTAGCTATCCTGCCAACGCTTGTGGCACATCTTTTTGTTTGAGGGTGGTTTTTTAAACGGCGGTTTCCTTAAAATTGACCCCATCCAAACAGCTCCCCATTGATATGATTTGCCCCCATTTCCCCCGCTTCGCCCCAACGCGCCCGCAACAAGAGTCAGTGTGATTGCCTTTTGATTCTTGACCCGTCTTTGCGGTATAGGACGACTTCAGCGCCTTAAGGCTCCCCTTCGTTTCGTCCTCTGTGTTTCTTTCAGGGAGAGTCTTGGCAGATTAGATGCAAATGGCTTCACCACTGCATCGTTTCCATGCTTAAACAATCGTTTCCTTTTCCCCCCCCGTCACTACTCCTTTTTTGCAGCTTATTTTGTCCCCAAATCAGGTTCTGATTCTCCCATTGTGTCCCCTAGTCTTAAATTGATGTCATTAAACGTTCCCTGCTAATTTACATGTTTTCTCCTTAGATGACATGAGGCGATGCCAGCTTCAGAAATTTAATTCTCTTCAACCCCCTCCCCCCCCGAGACTCCCCTGACCTCATTGCCTGACTCGCTACCGCCTCCCCCCCCTTTCGCCACCCTTGGCATGGGGTGGATTTAAAACGCCCCCTTGAAGGTTACTGGAAACCCCCCCCTTTTGTGCCTTCTCAGACAGTTTTTCAGTGCTTTTTGCTGATGTCCTGGACGCAGGGGTGTGCTTAACCCCCCTCTTTTCCTAACCCTTCTTTCCTTTTCTCCCCTGGCAGAAATGCATTGTACTCCTATTCCTTTTGGTGTTGGGTCTTTTTTCTCGTGCGCCCTTTTGAAGATTTCCACGTTTTCTGGTAACCGTCTTCCTCCTCCCCCACACTTTTGAAATGCTTAGATTCCTTTTTTTCCCCTTCTCTTTTCTTTTTTTTAGGGAACAATGAAGGTATGACCCTTTTCTGGGCCAAAATGGGACCCCACAAAAATTTTCCCTTCGCGTTTGAATAACTCTTCTCGGGAAAGCTTTATCGGTATTTTGATCCCCCCCCCCCTACCTTTTTTTCCACTTTCGTCTGTAAAAGTTTTGTTCGACCATTATCGTCAGTCGTTTTAT
>Ga0179593_1610485_pt1 | contig 28279 bp, 32 predicted proteins | sample CZODoug2_1_08_16_FD_185931 | JGI IMG/M metagenome (GOLD analysis project Ga0179593, IMG submission 185931) | Vadose zone soil fungal communities from Angelo Coast Range Reserve, California, USA - CZODoug2_1_08_16fungal (PacBio error correction) | ecosystem: Environmental > Terrestrial > Soil >... | reverse complement strand
GGTTTGGCCCTTTCCCCTGAAAGAGTCAATACGGGTCGATCGTGTTCCTTACCTCTTTCAGGTTTCCGGCAGTTCTGTTCCATTTCCGAGTCAAAAAACCTCCTTAGAGACATGAATCCTCCTTTCCTAGCCCTTTCCTCAAACCTGAAAACCTTCCCGTCAAACCCGACCCCCTTCCGGGCTTGGACAGATGCGTCCCAGAAGGTCGATGACAAGGTTTCCTTCCCCTTCGACCTCCCCCCGTGGTTCAACGAAACGAGTGTTGAGCTCTAAGGAGTTCAAGGCTCACGGCATCGCCAGAGCGAAGCCGTTTGCCAATTTTAGAGAAGAGAGTTGCCCTCCGCCTCGTTGTGTTTGTTTTCTTCGAAATGAGGCCTCATGGAGTTTAGTATGTCCCCGTCCGGAGGGAACTGGAAATTTCTTTTTGTTTTTTACTGCAGTGAATGTAACCCCTTGTTTTTGCTTTTCCCCTTTTTCTTGATTCTTCAAGGCTTCCTCTCCCCGGTGCGATTCATTTCTCCCCTCTGCCGGCAGTTGCCTGCTCTTCCAATCCCCGTTTGTCATTGTTTCGTCGACGCTTTTAGCCCGTAGACTGTATTCCGTGTCGTTTTTTTTTCCCTGCTTTCCGGGAGAAATCCCCTTCGAACCTTCGCATGGGGTTTTCCTTTCAACTGAACATCCCATTCCTACATGCTTTCTTAAATGTCCAACCCCCCCTGCCTTTCCTCCAAAGTACGCGACTGTTTTTCATCTTCCTCCCCCTGTTCTGGCTGGAACAATTCGCTTTGTTTTGGGCTTTTCCTCCCCCATCTCCCCCCTTCTGACCCTTTCGCTGCGGTCACGCGAATGGGATTCCCGCCTTTTTTTTTTTCCCTATCGCATGCTAATGATCTTAACCCTTGCCGACCCCCGGGATCTTTTTTTTGAAATCAGCCCACCCACCTCAATCTTCCTCGATTTCGCCAACCCTCCATGTAACCCCCTCGACCACTCTCAGGCTTTTCCCAAGGTTCCTAGTTTGTTCCCGCCTCATTTTAGAACCCCTTCTGTTTTCTTTTTCGACTCCCCCGCTGGTCCCGTATGCGTTTAGGTCCTCGATTTAGAATCAGCCCGGTATCGTTAATCCTTCATGATCCCTCCCTTGGTTTTACTTTTTCCCTCTTGGAGATCCTTTCTGTGAGTTCTGATTCAGATTTATGGTCACTCTTCTTTTCTCGTTTAATGTTTGATTGGACTCATCGTCCACCGCATCTTTTCCACTTTTCCCCATAATACCTCACCTCTTTAAACTCGTATTGCACGTTGTTTTCTCGATGTTTTCAGCCTACACATTTATGTCTAGCCGTTTTATTTCTCCCCGGGTCGTGCGATAATCTTTCCTCTCTGCCTCCCTCCCTAGAAAACTAGCCTGATGAATTGCTTTTTTCTCTTATTTTTGTTCTCCTCCCCCTTGCAGCATTCTCAGCCCCCCTCTTTCTTTTTCAATCACCCCTAGTCGAAAACAGGCGCTCTTTTTCTTCTCCTTCGGTTTTGCCGTCCATTCAACTCCTTCATCGCGTAGGCGAGCCCGCTCCACTCGGCCGCCCTGAATCACCCCGGTTTTTGCAGCGACTTTGCTGAGCCCCACAAAAATTCCCAGTTTCCCAGAACGCGAAACCCCCCCTCTTAATCTTTTTTCGCCCCCTTTGTAAACAGCAGATTGAACAGGGGCAGTTCCCATCCCCCTTCTTTTTCCCGACGCGACATCTGCCCTTTCCTTAACTCGTGAGGAAGCTATTCCCCTTTTTCCTTTAGAACCTACCAATCCCCATTCTACCCCCTCCCTAAGTTGTGTTTTTTGCTCTATATTTCTCTTTTCACCTGATAGTTTGCTTCTACCCGTAATCGAGTGAATTTTTTTTCCCAGCTCGTGTGCGTTGAAATTCCCCATTTCTTCTGGTTCCTCCTCGGCCCCCTGGTTCTTTCTCTTTGTGTCCCTAGTTATTTGAAAGGCAAAATACCGTTTCTATACTGGTTTTTCCAGAGCAAGTAAGCATGCCAACAAACAGACCTCCCTGCCTATTTCTCTTCCCTCCCCCCCTATGCCGCTTTCGCAACTTTCCGGCGCCTCAGCGATGTTCGACTTACATGGGATGACCCCCGGGCTCCTTTTCTGGAAGGACCGTGCTTCACACACCACCCCACTCAGTCCCCCCCTTTTAATGCTGATCCCGCTTTCTAATCTTGCGTTAGCTCTTAGATGGGAACCGGTTCTGCGCACCAATCAAACGATGCTCAATTCCTTTCACCCCCCTTTTATGAACCAATTGGCCCCCCTATGGTTCCTGACCGGTTCGGTGTTCCTGAGGTTTCCTCCCCAGATATTCTTTTTCTATTTCCTCACTTCCCCCAAACACGCGCTTCTAAATCTTAACTTGGCTTCCTAGCCCATGAGTCATGAAATTTCAATTTTCGATACTCCTTCTCTCGGTCTACCTCCATTTTTTCGCCAACCCCCCCCCCCCTTTTCACTCAGGTGATCCCGATCCTGACCCCCCCCCTTCCCCTTCACTCCATTTGAAAGAACTGGACCTTCAGTCTCCTCCTTTAGAGCTTACATTTTAAGTGGCTTTCGTCTCCTCCTTTAGCGAATGGGTAGTTGTTCACAAAACTCAAAAACACACCCCCCCCACAACAAACCACCCACCACCAACACCCCCCCAACCAAAACCACCCAAACCTTGGCGTTTCCCTTAATTTTTTCCCCCCCCCCCACGGTGCTTTGATTTTTCCCCGTCTCGCATCTTATTAGAATGCTCCCTTTTACCCGTTTCTCCATCTTTCCTGATCACCGGCCATGTTTTGAATTTGAGATCAGAGGACCCTCCCCCGGTCCTCAGAAATCTCTCGATTGTTCTTCGTTCTTCGAGAGTTAGCATTCCCCCTTGGCGGATGTCTTTGCAAAGTCTGGCCTCTTCCCTTATGAATCGGAGTTCATTTCCCCCCTTCTCTTCTTTTTTTCCAGTAAAAGCTGCCACACCCCGCCCAAGAGCTCCGAATTTTTCGACCCCCTCTTTTTACCTAGTATCTTTTAAGCCTTTACCCCTCTCCCTGCCCCCTTGCTGGCCTGATTACTGTACAGGCGTCTAAGCATTTGACATTCTTCCCCCCTCAGTGGAATGAACCCAAACCTCAGGTCTTTATTTTGTCCCCTGCAGGACTTACGTTTTCTCCCCTCAGTACTCAAGCTGCCTATTCTACCCTTTAACATCCTCAGTGTGTTTGTTCCTAATTTCCCCCGCCCCCATTGATTCTTAGTGTTTCGGGCGTGGAGCCCATTTAACCTTATTTGAATGTTAATTATCTCTACCCAACTTGATTTAGTCCCCCACCTTGATGGTCCCCCATTTGAAAGGCCTGACACTTTCCTCCTAGTCGACAGGCCCCCTATGGTGAAGGATCCCCGCCTTTGTCGTAGCCCTGCACGCCAGCTCCATTAATGCCGCTTCTTCTTCCTCGGCTTGACGTTTCGACCTTCCACCAGTCCCGTTATTCTCTTGTTTTGACCTCTCCCCCCCCAGTCATGCGAACTTTTTTCAACTTCCCCCCCCCCCCTTCCTTTTCAGCCTCGCGAAAGTTACAATATCTTTTCCTGCCCCTACTTCTCCCCCCCATTGGAACCCCCAATCGAGATCTTTTTTTTTTTGTTCTTTGGTCCTTTTTTGATCCTCCAAACGCGCAATGACCTTCCTTTTTTACGTCTCGCCTGTCAAGCGTGCCTCACGTCCCCCCTTCTCAGGCCCCCCCCCGATGCTTAACATTGCCCGCCCGCGCACTTCTCGCCCCGCTTTCCCCCAAATTACGACACTCCCACGACAATTCGCTTCCTCGCCTGACTACAACCCCTTTTCGCTTTAGGTCCGAAGTCCAGTTCTCCACTTGACTCAGTTGGCCCCCCCTTATTTTAGAAAATCAATTCATTTTCTGATATTCCTTTCTTCTGACTATGGTGTCTCCTCTCCCCCTCTGTTAAGAACGGCCTTGCCCTCCAGGCCATTATCACTCCTGTTTTTCTGTTCTCATTTCCATTACTAATTTTAGATCAGGTGACCTTTCCCTTTCGTCCTCTTCCTACCCTTATTTAGCATCCTTTTTCCTGCCTTTTTTGCATCCCTAGAGTCCCGACTGGTTTATAATCCACCTCCATTTCCTTTTTCAAACGCTTTTCCTTCTTGGAGTAATTTTTTGGAACTTCCTTGTTGTGAAACCCAATTTCTCCTTCAATTCCCTTGCGCGCTTGATATTTTTTTTTTTCCTTACCAGTTTCCCCTGTACTCCCTTTTTTTTCTTTTTTCTTTCCTCAGATTTATATCCCCCGGGTTGAAGCCCTTCCAAGCCCCCCTCGCTGCTTGAGATGTTTAATCCGATCGACCCCCCATTCTTACTCTTCCCCCGACTCCCCGGCCTTATTCGATGCCCCCCCACTGGTCCCCGGCCCTTCCATGCATAAACCTCTTTTCCTTTGTGGGTGAAGAGAATGTCTTTTCTTCCTCCTTTAGTACCCTTTTCCCGGCCTGTCACTTTTTCCCCCCTTCTTGCCCCCGAAGCTAAGAATTTTCACCTTGTCCTCCTTCACCCGAGTGAAAAGGTTTCCCCCTTGAAAGCAGAAACCTTTTCTTTAGAATCTTTTCCCTCCCAGTCCCTCCATTCCGTTTTATGGCCTTTGCAAACCTTCGTCCAAACATACAAAGACATGAAATATCTCTCCTCACTCCGTTGTTGTGTTTTTTTCGAGCTATATCCCTGTGTTCTTCTTCCCCTCTCTTTCTCACTCTCCCCCCCTCTTGAATTGCGGCGGCAAGCTTTTCTATGAGGTCCCTTTCCCCGTAATCGTTGTACGCCTAATTGTTTTTTTTTTTCGGGTAGGGGAGTTGGGCCAGGATTGTTCTTTGCCCCGGCCTCTTCTTTTTTCCTCCCTTTTTGGTTAGACCCAGTCGCTGAACACCCCCCCCCTTTGTTGATCCGATCCCCCTCTGTCTAGACGACGTCTTCAGTCTTTTTTCTGCAGGGACGGTCTCTCCAACAATAAGCGTTTTTCCTCCACTTTCCCCCCCTGCCCCAGATTGGGGCTGTTAAGTTGCTTTCCCCGTATTTCACCCCTTTCCGACTTCGTGGAAAGACCGCCCTTTCCTTGCGTTACTTTGGCGATACCGGTTTATTGCTTCGGCTTTTTTTTCACCGCTTTCCAATTTTCCTCCCCCCCTTTGAGTGTAGTACTGAAAGGACCATCTTCCCCCAACGTTGCCCATCTTTCCCCTTTTTTTGAAAGTTATTTGGACGCTGGAGCAAGTCTTCCCCTTCGCTTTATCCCCCTCTGAGTTCCCCTTTCAGCAATGACGCCCCAAGTGGTCCTCTTCAAGTTCAACGCTTTCCTTTGACCCAGAGTGGTTCCCTCCCCTCATGTCCCCCAATGAATGTCTCGGAAGGAATGCCACCTTCTCTCTACCCATGGCGTCAGCTCCTGCTTCATTGTTTCCCCCCCCCCTTTTTTTTTTTGCTTCTACAATCATCAATTCATCCTTGCTCCCCCCGAGGTCGGGTCACCCAATCCTCTTTTTAAGATGGCCTTTTCCCCGCTCTCCCCAGAGTGATGCAATCAAAGTTTTGATACTTCTTCGCCCTCTTTTGTTTCTTTTTTCGTTGTTGCGTTTCCCCACCCTTTTTTGCGGCCCCCTGTTAAAGAATCTCTCAAATTTCTCTTTTTTCGTCGCCATTCGTTCCTTATTTTTTTATTCCCAATTCTCCCCTTCCGTTTTCCCGTCTTTTTGATCTTTAGAGTCCCCTTTTTCCCCCCTTTCCCCCCTGACCACTCAAGCTCGTTGCCAGCCCGTTCATTACGTAGTTTTATAATAGCTTCTTCCCTGGGTCACATGAAGTGCTCCCCCTTCCCCATGAATGTTTCCTCTTTTTTCCACGTAAAAACAAGGTCGACGTTTGTTGTATTCCTACCAGTCATAAGAGTTCCCCCCCCCCTAAACAAGAGCGCTTGAATTCTTCTTGGGTGCTATGTCTTTTTAAGACCCCTTGCTGTATTTTCCCCCCCATCCCCACCTTTTTTTTCAACATTTGCCTGGAGACTGATCAATTTTCCTTCTCTTTTACAAGGATTCCAGCCTTGGCCCTCTTTGTCCTTCCCAGCCAACTAACACTACCCCGTTATCCCCCTAACCTAATTGTCCGGCCCGAGACCCTCGTCTAATCATGCAGCCATTTCCCCCCCGCTTTTTTTCCCTTCCCTCCCTGGTTTTTTTTTTCGAGAGATTTTCACTGTCTCCGTCATTGATTCTTCTTTCGATTTTTCTTGACTGTCCTGTCAGGATTTAACCCCTCCCTACCTCCAGGGCTTTTCTGCCCCTATTCAGCAAGGATGCAATCGCCGGTTGTTTGCGTTCCCTTTCCCTCCCCCCCGTCTCCGTTATTATTTGCTGTTTTTTTACTTTTCCCGAATGGTTTACTGTCCGCATTAGCCCGCCCGCGTCCCTTCCCCAGTTTCTTTTGAGTTTTGTTTTCCGGTAGACTTACCTCCCCAAATCACTTCGATTCTTTTGGTTACTTCCATTTCCTCCTTCAGTCGATTGCCCCAATTGGCCCCCCAAGCATTTTTAATTCCAGAGAAACTATCTTCCTTACCTGGGCCTGGAAATTTTGCTTTTTGTTTTTAATTTTGTCTTTTCCCCCCTATCCTTCCCCCAACTCTCACGGAACCCCTGCGTTGCCCTTTTTCATGCGCCTGTCACCATAATTGGTAAATTAGATTGTAATACCTTTTCTTCTCCACCCACTTGTTCTTTTTTTCCCCCCACGTCGGGTCCCCACCTTTTTTTTTTTGACACGCCCCTCCCACGTAACCTTCTTGTTTCGTCCCCCTAGCTTTCTCCCAGACACCGAATTGTTCCAGTCTTTCTTACCCTGAGTTGTCCCGCCTCTTTCCACCTCCTTCTTTACTTTGATTATGGTCATGAGTACCACCGGTACGGTTATGGTTTTTTTCCTTCTAGCCCCCTCATTTCTAGGATTTTTCCCCCATCACCGCCCCTCATTGGGGTGTCATTTTACCTTGTTTAAAATGGGCTGGCGGAGCTATTTTCCGGTCTTGAGTTTCCTACAGTCCCTCTCTTCCAGAAAGTTCCACCGCCCTTTTTCTGCCCCTCTTTTCAAACTTAGTTGGCCGTTTTTCACCCGATGTCCTTTTTCCGGTTCCCCTAAACATGGGCTTTCTCCTTTGTCATCTCACCTGAAAGGAGAGTCCTTGTCCCAGCCGTCAGATTCACCTCCTCACCTTCTGACCCTTCCTCGAGAATTTTCTTTTCCCTCCCCCTCCCCTCTTTTGTGGTTTTGGAGCTTTCCCCTGCCTCACTTCAGTCCAAACCCCACAATCTGCCGGTTGAGAATAGTTTTAATCAACTGGAACCTCTTCGTGTCCCCTGTTTTTTTTCCGTACATAATTGCCCCCTGCGTTGAGAGAAAGCTTTTTTTTCCCACTTCTTGTCAGCTTGACTTTGGATCCCCCTCCAACCCCCGTACCTTATGGTCCAGAGTTTTCCCCCCCAAGAAAAGTCCAACTAGCACCGACTTTTTACAAACTTGGATTTTTTTAACAGTTTTTCTTTTAAGTTTCCAGCGTCAAAAGGAAGAAGAAGTTATATTTAGAAGATCCAACTAGGTCTCAAAACGTCGGTATGGATCTCCCCCAAAAATCCACTTTCAGTTTCCCTCATATATCAATAATAATAAGTTGTTTGTTGAATAGATGTCTTGGTTTCCGCACTAAGGATAGGTTTTTCTATCCCTTCCTTCTCTTTATCAGTCTCCCCTCTTTTCGTATTATATCCCTTTTTTGGATTCCAACTCTCCCCCTTGGGTTTTTCCTGAAAGGTAACTGGTTCTCTTATTTTTTTGAGTGGGTTTAAGCTCTACCCTGACCTTCCCATACCCTTTTTAACTCTTTTTTCCCTCTATGCCCCCCCCCCCAACCCAGAATAGTGACCCCGGTTTCCGAATCCCTCTCCCCCCCGATTGAAGCCCCATTGTCTGGACGGCCCACCTTCCTTACCCCTTTACAAAATCTGTCGACTACCTGTTTCCCCATCTCGTTGGCTCCCTCAGTGCTGCACCCGGTTATCTACAGCACCCCACTGCGACTCAACTACCGAGACTGCATGCGCCCCCTATTTTTCCGGTAGGCGTGATCGTTCGGCTCCTTTTTGCTTTTCCCATTTCTTTCCATCCCCCACCTGGAGAGCTTCATCCTTGTCTTTGCCGGAATAGGATGACCCCCAAAGTTTTCCGATTTTTTTTTTTTTTTTTTTTGCCCCTTTGTTCCGTCGTGGAACATTTTTGTTTCTCCCCTGATCCAGGTGAATCCCTCTGAGGCAACGCCTTCAAGCAGGGAACCCCGTTTTCTCGGACCCCCCTCTTTCCTCCCCCCACATCTTTATTCTCGCCCTGAGTCATTCACCTCCTTTTATCGGCCTTACTGCACTCCTTCTCGATACTTTCTGCAGGCGCCCTTCAGCCGAAACCTTTCCCCGGTGAGGCTTTCCCTTTTCTTCCTTCCCCCCTATACCCCATCGATGCTTTTTCCCAACTCCCTCCACTGTCCCTTCGCGAAGTGGTTAGGATGCCATGGAAATTTTTAGCGCCCCCGACGACATTGTTGTGCCGGTGTTTTTTTTTCTTACCCCGCGGTTTCCTCCCTTGCGCCCTTCGGCACTTTTTCCAACTTTCTAATGAGATTTCAAGTTGACCACTCCGTGCACCTATCTCCCAGCGAACCTTTCCGGTCTTTTCTTTTTTCTCCTCGGCCAATGGCCCGAAGTCCCGTGCTCTTCCAGCCCTTTCTTTTATCTACTTCTAAATTTGCTGGCCTTTTTTTCCCTGCAAGCGGTCTGCCCGATTCGGAGAAGGAGGGTTTAACGCCCTTGCGAATTTTGACCTTTTTCCTTTTTTCCGGCCGTCTTTTTTCCAAAAACGCCTCACGCGCATTGAATTCCGCAGATCTTGCACTCTGCAACCATTTTTCTTCATCACCCCTCACCCATTTTGTGCTTAAAGAATTATCCCGGCCCATGGCAATGTCCCAAAGGCGGTCACCCCCCTCACCACTTTGTTAGACTCTCCTCCCCCCGAAGTCGTCATTCTCCTCTCCACGAAGAATCTGAGGCCTCCCCCTCCCTAGAGCGGACCTTTCATAGAAGGGTCTGGTTGGTTGATGTCGAGCTGCCCTTCTTCCACATGGGAGTCTATTTTTTTGCTGGCTGACGTACCATTCACCTTTCATTTCCCCCTCTCTCTGTTTTCCGGACAATGACTCCTTAGCATTGAAAATGAGTTCCATCTGTCTCGCTAACTTCAATAAGTCCCCTTTCCCCCCTTCTTGCTGGTGACTTTTTGAATTGCGCTTCCCCCTTAGTATCGCAAGCCTCGTATAGAATTAATTTTTGATTTTCTTGCTTTTGCTCTTACCCTTGGTTTGCCCTAAACACGAAGCTATCCATTCCTGTCCTGGTTTCGGGCCCCCTCCCGATTTGAATTCCTTCGCTTCAAAGGAAAAGCGTTGCTCAAATTTTCCCTGTCCCTATTTTTTTTCCCCCAGTACCCCGTCCTTCCATAGAGCTTTTATGAGGCATGATTTTTTCCCTTTATTGATCTCCCATATGTACCCGTCCTGTTCCCAGAGTAATTGACTTCACCTTTCTTTTCCTTGTTTAATTCTATTCGTAACACTTGCCCATTTGTTTGATTCCCCAGAACCTGTGGGAAACCCATGCTTTTTTTTGGTTTCCCCCCCATTCCTTAACCCCAGTATTCATTGCGCCTGACTACCATTTACGGCATATGTTTCCCCCCCTAGACCCCTCCCAAGCCCCTTTTTATGTTGTTGTAAAGCCGTCCTTTAGAAAAAATCCCGTCAATTTCTTCGGAGAGCCTTCCCTTGGTACGGCTGGGCTGCGGTTCGAATTCCTTCTATTCTTCTCCTTTTTCCCATGTTCACCCCGGGGTGCTCCCACATTACTTGACATAATCTGGGGCCTGTTGGGCACTCGTCATCTCTGGGTCATTCATTGCTGCGTTTCCTCTGTTTCCCTTTACCGCCTGGAGCTTCGCTGTCTTCAAACGTCACGTTCCGCACACCCCCGCTCCCTGCCCCGTTTTGTTACTTTAAGCCTCCTTTCTTTCCGTTTTGCCTGCCCAATAAATTTTTTTTTCGTGTGCCAGAATAAAGCTTCTGAATCATACAACAGGTCTCGTCCGTGCAGTATTTGTTCTATTCTTCAACTTCGACGATGGTGTGATACGGGTTCCCCCCCCCCGCCCCCCCCTTTCTTTTTTGTCGTTCCTCCACGTGTATTAGTAGAACCTCGCTTTTATTCTTGGACCCAGACAAATTTTCTTGGCGTCGGCGCGCCCGGGAGAGGTCGTCCCTCCCTTCCCCTCTGTGTTTGTGTTCCTTCGTCCTGTGATCTCCTTTATCTTCCAAAATTATAATATGGCGGCAAAGAACGCCCCAACCCCCCAACTCACGTTGCCTCGCTTCCCTCCTTCGTCCCCCTCCTGAAAAGGTGCAGGTGGACCCCCCGATCCCCCTTCATAACTCTTTCATCGAGTCTCACTACGTGGATGACGTTTGTATCAGCCCCGAGAAGTGTGCGGAAAAATCCCCCAAGAAAGTCTCCTTCTCCTCTTTCTTTCCCCCCTTTTTTTGATTTTTTTTTTCTTATTTATCTGTTTTATTTTTTCGCCCGACCCTCGGTTTTTTTTTCAGCTTAATAAGAGTGAATTCGGTGTTGGGAGGACAGATGGGCGTCCTCATGCGCTCCTGCTCCATCGGATGGTTTATCTGCACTGTCCCTGCTTTCCCCGGAGTGGTTTTTTTTTCTTTGCACTCCACTTTTCCTACTGATCATCCGCGTAGCTAAACACACACACAGCTGTTAGTTTCTTTTCCTTCTCCCCTCTTCTCGTTTGACTGATGACGAAAAGGCTTGATCCCCCCTAAGTTCGAATCCCCCCCCACTAATCGCTGGTTCCCCCCCCCTTCCGATTCGCGCCAGACGTTGGCTGTAAGCCCAATTCTGGCCCCACCATTTTTTTCTTTTCTTTACATCCCCCTCACTACAGTCTTTCTGCGCGTCGCCTACAGGTTCTTTTTTACCTTTACCTGGCACACCGCTTCTAATCACCCACGGCCATCCCCATTTCCCACTTCCAAGGATGGCCCCCCCCTTACGAGTTACTTTTGTGCGTTTAAATTCCTTTGAATCTGCCCCTTTTTCAGCCCAGGCGCTCAACACTACGCATTAGCTGGCCCCTAGCTTTGAATAAAGTGAAGCTGCCGCACCAGAGTTCTTTCCCCCCTTCTGCCCTCAGCACCCACCATTTCTTGTCTCCCCCTTCCCATCATTCCCTTTCTGCCCCGGCGGTTTATCCCGAAAAACCCCCAACGGGATTGCGTTCCGGCGCCCCTCACTTTGATAAAATCCTCTTGTTCCCTTTTTTTCACTGGTTCGACCTGCGCCAGTGGTCGCCTCTTGCAATGTGGATCCTTCCACCGTCCCTCTTCTCTCCCCTTTGTTTTGTGTTGTCCCCTTTTTTTTTTTTTCCATTTCACCCACGGTGCGGGGCCGATCCCTTTTTTAAGTGTGAACGATTTAGCATGCTATTACCAATTTGGTTTAAGCCCTCCCCTTTTTCTTTCCCCCTTCAACCTTTTTATTCAGGCGCGTTTTTGATTTAACGTATTCCGCCAGAAAAAGTCCCTCCAGACCTGTCTATTCCCTGATAGTTCCCGCCCCTTCCTTTCCACAGTCCCTTGTTTTCCATTTGCACCTCCCTCTACTTCACCTTTCATGGGTTTTCTCCCTTGTTTTTACCAAGGCCCACTGTTCGATTCTTTTTGTAATCCTTTCTCCCCCTTCTCTCTTCCAACCACGCTAATTCGTGTGACTTGAGATTTTGTTGTCTCGACCCAAGCCAACCTAACCCCATCAAATTAATTGCCTGTCTGACTGATTAGAATCGCTCACTAGATGTTTTTTTGGCCCCTTTTCTCAATTGGCGACAACGCCCCACCCCCCCAGTACCCTGCCATGCACGCACTTCCATCGCATACAGCCAGAACGAAGAGCCCCTATTCCCCCCGAGATTTTCCTTCCCTTCCTTTTGGGTGTTTTTGATAGACCCTTCTGGAAGACGTAAGTTAGTTCCTTTCTTCTTCTTTACTCCCCCCCCAGTTAATTTAATTTGCATTTTCCAAATTTCCCAGAAATAGGGGGTGTTTTCGGCCGTTTCTCAGTCTTTCCACCCCTGTTTTTTCTGATCGAGGAGTTTCCAGTCCGTCGTCAATTAGTTGTGTGGAGGAATTTCTTTTCCTCCTTAGCCATCTTCTTTCCGAATTAGGAGCTTCTGCTTCTGTTTTTTTTGTCTTTTTAGTAGAACCCCTCCGACCCTTTCCTTACCTAATGGGGTTGGAAAATCCCTCGAGCCACCCACGGGAATCTTCCTGCCTTGTCCCAAATCTGGCTGCCCCCCCCATTTTTGAATCTGACGACATCGGGCTGGAACCGAGCGGAGTTTATTGACTCGGGCCACCTTGCCCCCCCCTAGCCTTTTGCTGTCCCTTCTTTTTTGAGTCCTGTACAGCGAATTTACTTCACCTGATGGTCCCACTTGATATTGATCAAGCCTTCATGCTCTCTGGCTACCGCACATTGTGGAAGGCCCCCCTCACCCCCATCTCTTTTCTTTCGCCTTGACAAATTCCATTCCTCGACCTTCGCTCCTTTTCTAAGTAACTTCCAACTGAGGATTTTCCTTTTCTTATCAAATCAAGTGGATTCCGAGATGGTCAGGAGCCCCCTCATGTAAGGTTTTTTTTTTCTTGCTAAGCTGCGCTTCGCAACATGTTTTATCGAGCTTGGGTGCAGTCGAAGATCCACGCCCTTCTTGTTTTCCCATGAATTTGAGGAGAGTGGACCAAGGCACTCTCCGTGCTTTGGAAGCTTCAGATTTTAAGCTCGTTTATAATGCGCTCGTTGACCCCACCTCTCGCCCGCTTCTTTCCTTGATACCCCGAAAGTTGACACCTCCCCTTCCCCCTTTCAAACTCGGTAGTTTCTTACGTTGTCCTCGTGCAGGTGGCCTGCAAAATTGTTTCTTCTCGTCCCTCTAATCTCCAGGAGCAAGCTTTGGCCTTCTCCCGAATCCCCCTGTCTTCGAATCGTCTAGCAGGCGTCCTTTCTTTTACGCGTATCCCCGATGGGTGATTATCTATTATTTTTCCTCCACTTCCAAAATATTAGGAGCGCTCACTCGTGAGTCTCTTTCCCACCAGCGATTATTGCGCCCTCTTCTTCCTTTGCCAAGCTAACTGACCACCTTGCCCTTCCCCATGACAACCTTTTTTTTATCTTTCGAAAATGCCCCCCCTGTGTGTGCATCCTCCGGTTGCTGAAAAAAAAAGTCTCGACCCTTCTTTCACCCAGAAGAGAACCTCCCCCCCCCCCACCCCACTCCACCCGCATGTAACCTTGATTTCTCACCTATGACAGTTTCCATTTAAGAGACCCTTCTTCTCCTGACCCCCAACCTGAACATCCAGTTCTGGCCCTTCTACAGCCCCTATCAGTTGTAGAACACCCATACCCAGAAATAGCTCTTTCCCTCTCCTCTTTGTTTTCTCGGGATCTTTTATTTCGATTGATATCCGTCCTCACCCGAGTGGAGCGGCGGCCAGTCATTCTCTTTTCCCCCTGCCGGTGTAGCTGACACGGCTAATTTCGGCTGTACGTCCCCTCACCTTTCGTCGTTTCTTGAGTTTTTGTTTCGCTCTGGACCAAACGGCATTTTTCTATTTTCTTTCGACCAATTCTTTTACACAAAACCCGACTCTTTTTCTTCTTCCCCGGTACGTCTTTCTGTGCGCGCTTTTCCCCTCACCCTTTCTGGTTTCCCCGTCCATCTGATTGCTTTAATACAAAACAATAAGCTCCTTTTTCCACTACCTGGTGAAAACTAAGAGCGTGCCTCGATTTTTGTCCGTTTCCGGCACCCCCTTTGATCCCAGTTTCAACACCATCTCTCTCTGGTCCTCCCAAGAACACTTTCTGAAGAGGTACCTCCTTCCTTGTTTAGCTGGAACTTTTAGATATCGCTTTCCACATCGGTCCTTTCCCCCCTGCTCCCCTTCAACGGCGTAATCCCCCCCTTTTCCTTTCCCAAGCCTTTATGACAAAAATGGCCCACTATCTTTTTCAAAGTTTTTTTTTTTTTCCCCCCTTCGGTTTCCCTGCGCTGGGCAAGAGACTAAGCCCGGCTTTGCTAGATCGTTCAAGACCTCTCCCCCTGCCCCCTTCCCAAGAGTCTTATAAAGCTGCCCCGCTGCCGCACGGCCCCCCTGTTCGCCTCCTGCGTTCCTTGAAAAACCCCCCCCCGAATGCGTTGACCTGCCACTCCCGGGGTCTTCCTTGGCTCACCCCCTCCTCCTTCATCGGTTTCTGTGACACCTCAAGGACCTCCTTCTTATCTTTTGAAAAACTACTTGGAAGAAATGGACTTCTCCTGCGGCGACTTGGTCTCCATTCCTGCGTAAGGCTCCTGACTATTCCCCTGTCGTTGTGTGTTGGGACGGAGTTTCCACAACGGTTTCTTTTAGCATAGGCAGTGTTAAGATATTATTATCCCCAATTTCTTTAACAAGTAAGGCTTCGACCAAAACCCCACCCCCCCAACCCACCCCCCCCCCCCCCCCCCCCCCCCCCCCCCGACGTGACAGCAGCCTGGACGAGAAGTCTCCGTTGAGCCCCCCGTTATCTCCCGAAACTTCCCTTGATCCGCACTTCGCAGGCAGATAGTTCTACCGCGTAAATTTTTGTTCAGGACCTGGGGCCTTGAACATTGACTTCCCTCTTCCTTTCCGGGCATCTCCGTGGACATTCCTTCTCGTCTGGTCGTATTTAGTTCTACCTCGGCCACCCACAGACCCCCCCCGCGGCCGTATACGCGAGTGATAATCGTCGAAGACAAACCCCTGGCCAATTCCCCCTTCCCACCACAAGAAATTTCCGGTCTCCTTTCACCCCTCACCCCCCTAGTCTGGCCTTCTGAATCAATCTGGCCGAACGCCCCCCTTAGGAGCTCTCCTTCTCCAATGCTTCCTGTCATCGACCTAGCCCGGAATCCCCCACCTCTTCCTATCTTTAGTTTAATAAGACTTCCCCTTCTTTTAGTCTGCTTATACAAGGAGGCCGCATTGTATTTTCTCGGCTGCGGGGAGGCATTCCGGCTGCATCCATGAATAGATACCCTCGGCCAAGGCTTCTCGACTTGAACCTCTTCTTTGGAGCGCTCTTCAGTTTGCCCCAAATAGTTGCTGTTTCGGTCTTTTTTCCCTTTTCATTTTCGTCGAGCTTAGAACCGCGCGCTCTTTAGAGCTTTGAGGCGGTCTCCTCTTGACGGTTCACATTAACTAACCGTCCCCCTCAATGAAAATTCCGTGTGTGGCCCAGTCACGATTGTCCCCCCCCATTCCTTGTCAGTTTTTCAGCTTGAATGTCCCCCCTTTTAAGCAACATTTTCCGAGACTCCTGCCTTTTTAGGCGCCCAATCGTCTCCTGTTCTGGGCGGCCGCAGGGGCAGTTTCTCTTCCTTCCCCTTGAGTTTTTTTTTTTTTTTCGTAGTCTCCACTTTCGGACCTTTTTTTCCCCGGACCTTGGTAAACTCGCTGCTATCACTATACACGTGTCTTCCCTTTTTTTGCCACCTGGTGGCACCCCTTCCCACCCCGGACACGGTATTGGCTGATCGCCAAACATTCCATGGTCCTTCGCGCAGTTCAGTAAAGGTATTTCCCCCTAGAGTCCCTAACACGGATGTCCCCTTGTTCTTTAGGTCCACTGATTTTGTGTTTCCTTGCATGGCTAAGTCTCCTCCCGTGCATTAAGCCCCTGATCGAGTCCTTTCTTCTGTGACCTTTCATGCCCTAAAGAAATTGGTTTTTTCGATTTTCCCATTTTCTTGACCCCACTATGGCTTTGATTGCAGCTCATTTTCCTCTTGTTGTTGCTCATTGACTTTTTCCCCCTTTCCCATCTAGCCCAGATATTATTCATTGATACAGCCCTCCCCCCCCTTCCGTCACAACACGCTTTCCAAATTTCGTTTTCTTTCTTCATGATGTCCGTGAATTTGCTCTTATCCTTTGATTCTCAAGTGCGCGTACACCTCTGTATTTTCCCTAATTCCCCAGCTTGCAACGCCTAAACCTTTTCTCGTGGTCATTCTGATTATTTCCTCTCCCCCTCTTTTTTTTGTTCGATCATCAGGTGTCAGCCATTAAGTACAGCCCCACCTCTGCGCTAGATGTCCATACCATAGTCGAACCAATCTCCTTTGAGTTTGCCGGCCAGACAATTTGCGTCCCCTTTCTTCCCGCGAGTCGCCCTTTTTTTTGGTATTTTTTTTTCCCATCCTGTGTGTTCTCTACCTTTTTCCTTGGATCCCCCCAAACCCTGAAATTTGGCCGTGGCAAGAACTCCCGAAAACCACCCCTCGCTAAGGAGACCCCCCCCGTTTAACATGGAAGTCCCCGTCCTCAAATGAACAGGGAAGACAGAGCCAACTTCTTAAGATCTCCGCTATTCACTCGTTTGATTCTATTCCCCCCTCATTCGTGTCAAAAAATAACAATCTTTCCTTTTTCACCCCCTTCATCCTTTTTGGTTCTCTCTCCCTCTGTCTTTTATTGTTTTTTGCCCCCTTCCCTTTTCTTCGCTGATATCATCACAGGTTCAGGGAGCTTCTCCTTATTTTGCGCGTCTCTTTTGTTTCGCCCCCCGGTGCATCGTTTTGTTCAGAAGGTCCTTCCCTTGAGGGAGTTGTTTTTTTGCGTTCTTTTCCCCCGCCCCTTTTTCTAATTTTAGATCTTTTTCTCGCCAGTAACCCCCACCCCCCTAGCTCAGTTTTTTTTTTCCTACCTCTCTCGCCGCTACGATCGCAAACTTTCTGACGTTGACGGAGTTCGAAGACAACAATTTCCTGCGTTTTTCCTCCTCTGACCATCGAGCGCGTGGCCTCATGTTTCGAATTTTTTCCCATTTTTTTTCACCCCCCGATCCCAGTCACACCAAGTCGCTTGCTAGCCAACCTCCGATGCCCTGCTGTTCCGAGGTCGTCCGTTTGGCGCCCTTCCCACGTCTCCCCTTTCCCCATCCATCCCCATTTCGTCCATCCAGCTCTCCCAAGTGTCGGCCCCCTTACGGGACACGATGACAACACCCGGGCCCCCCGTAAAGATTGGTTCTGACCTTCGGCCGTCGGACCTAGAGACGCTCCCTTCGCGATTCTGCAAACGAACTAGTCCAATGCCGGCAGAGCACTCAAGCTCGCCCCATTGCACCAGAGTGAGGTCCCTCGCCTATGAGTCAGGAAATTCCTCCCAATGAATTTTTTGCTCCGGAATTCATTCCCCCTCCCCTTTTTCTTCCCCTGATACAGCTCTCCGAACATCCGTACCCTCTTTCGCGATTCCCTTCACAATGACCCCTTTATTCCCCCCGATCCTATCCCCTAAGACTCATTCGCCCTTTTATGGTCGGGAAATGTTTTCTAGTAAGGCCCAGAGGCATCTGAATTCCAGGTGTCTTTTTTTTTTTCCTTTATTGCTCCCGGGCAGCTTCACTTCCCTTTTAACGAATCTTGCGCATTTCTCTCAAGTTTCAAGCCGGTGCTCTTAGATTTCCCTTCCCCTTTCCATGGTCAGTGTCAGTCCTCCGACTCACTGGCCCTTCCCTTCCTGCCAGAATTCCCCAGTCTATGTTCCAGCCTTCGTCCTTCCTATCTACTTTTACTCTTCACAGGGACTGGGTTGGGAAGCGCTGACAGAATGGCACTTTAGCCCTCGTTCCTTACCCCCCTGCTACCTTAGACCTTTATTTAAGTTCATGCCTCTTCCCCCCCCCACCAATCGGCAATTCCCATAAGGCTTTCTAATTTCTTCTGAACCGTATTCCCCCCCTTCACACTACTCCTTTTTAACATGCGCTCGAACCGTTCCTCCTGGCAATTTCGGGCATCATCCTTTTTTTTTTGTCCCCCCCTTTCTTTTGAAATGCAAATGAAGTACCTTTCGCCTTCCAGAAATCAATGGGACTTTCATCTTCCTTTCCTCGTTTTTTTGTCGACTGTAAAGTCTTTGCTTGTGGCTAGGATAAGTTCCGGAATTTGACTTCCCACTTCTCATCCAATATGGGGCCCCCCTTTTTTCAAAGGAATTGATTGTTTGTTGCACCCCGGTTCGCCCTCCTCCTGGCCTTCGTTTTGCTGGTTTCGGTCCTTTTTCCTGACCTTTTCATTGTCGTCTCGATATCAGGTTATAGCTCCCCGTTCTCCTTTCGTTGGTTTGCCCCAGGTGAACTTAAAGACTCAGAACGTCGAATTCCTGGGTTCCTTCCCCCTTTGCCCCCATTCATTATAGGTAAGGTCGCTTACTTTGTTGGAAACACCCCCCTTCATTTCCACCCAAGTTCGACGCCGTCCTCTATCGGACGGAAGGGATGGTTTTGATTTCTCGGAGACTTGACGGTCCATGTGTCTGAGGTATCTTCCCCCAAACCCCCCGTCTCCCTTGTCCTTGCAGATTTCTTTTCAGCGTAAGGGGAATTCCGGGCTTGGACTTCAGCGGGTAATAGATTCTTCCCAACTTCTTCACCTAGCGGATTACCCGCAAAGTGAGTTTCTTACCCCCCACGACCCTGTCCCGATGCCCCCCCCCTCTTGAGATGCCTCCTCACTTCCATGGATCCCCTCTCCATTTCGTGCATTTCCAGTTCTTCCCTTTCGTGGTCCCCTTCGATTTTTTCTTTTTCCATCAGGTGTAATTGTGACAGGAGCTCTCCCCGTACCGAGTTTACTGCTACTGTCGCAATCCCTGTCTTCCGTAGAATGATTCATGTCCTTCTTACGCCATTCATTGGTTGAGAATTACTCTTTCTTCCGAGTCTGGTCCCCTTTTCGGAAGATTCAGCCTTATTGTTGACGGATTAATTGTTGTGAGTTATCGGGACACTGCTGGAGATTTCCCTTTTTTTACCTCCCCCCCCCCACACCTCCTTCCGAAACGCTTTTCCAACTGGGTGATAATCGATTGTGCATTTTACCAATGGATGATCTGCTTTGTTATTGCTCCCTTCCCGCGGTCCAGCTGATACGCTCCCGCCTTAAAACTTTCTTTTGATCCATCGCACTGCCTGTAGTGCCCTTCTTTCCTTCTCTATGTTGTTTTAGACTCTGGCCTCAGAACCAAACTGCGGCGCGCTCGCTTTCCTTAGTTCGACAAAAGATTGTGTATTCGACTCGTTTTGGAACCCTAAAATTGAGGCCTCTGCGGCGAAAGGAGTATCGGTCCCGGCGTCCTCATTCAATCGGCTGTGTTTTACTTAGTGGGGGTTGTTCACCTTTTTTTTTCGCCCTCCAACCAGTTTAGTAAAAATGCATTTTCTTGTTCCCAACGCTACCGTAAACGTCGAGAAAAGCATGTTCACTGCAGGCTATGAAAACATGAGTGCAGTTCATCGTCAACGGAAGTTGATAAGACGCGCCATTCTGCCTTGATTTTTTTTTTCCCCCCCCAGTTGTAGGATATCAGCCAGACACGATCAAGGGCTCCCCCCCCAAGACATAAAATCTCTCTCATTTACTACATAAGTTGTTTTTTTAGCTTCTTCGATATACTTTTTCAGTTTGTTCTCCGACATTCTTTTGGTATCCGGCCCGAGTGAATTTCTGAGGCGGACCAGATAGCGTCTTATCCTGCGTGGGCTGCCTTATCGGTGGTTACTGCCTGCACTAACCTGCTGGACCGTATTTCTCGGGTTGTGGCGAGTTCTTGAACGGCCCACTACATTATGGTTGGATCAAGCCAAGTCGTGAACCTGAGTTGATGCCGGGCGCCAGTCGATAACGCTTTCTCTTTACCGGCAGGACGCACCCTTTTTCCCGCGGAAATCTGTAGAATACACAATACCGCGCTGGTTTTACCCCTTCTGTCCCCGGCGTCCCGCCTGGAAGTGCCACCAGGATGCTCTAGCGCTTTGAAAAGCACACTATTCCGATTACCGAGGTCGCATCTGTTCTTCCTTTCCTAGTGTTTCGCGCATCGGTTAAACTTCGAAATTCAAACTGAGAGCCCTACCATTTTTCGGCAACTGAACCTCCCTCCTCTTTTTTCACGGGCACTTACTGAAATTTGCGGACGTCGGGTTCTTGTGACATCAGTCGAAGCCTCCAGGCAGTTCTTCCCCCTAGGCCAAGAAGGTCTCGCCCCCCAGAGCCCCGAACCCCTTTGCTTGCCTGCAAGACACGTAGTGAACTCCTCCCCCTCATTCCCGCAGCCATGTTGATCGGAAATGACTCCTCCCCCGGGCTGAAAGGCGAAACAGCGAAGCTTAGCCGAAACAATCCTTTTCAGTTTTGGATTCTCTCCACAAACAAGACATCCTTGCTAACCTCCCTCTTTTCAACTCCTTTGAGACTGACTTCTACCGGGCGCGAAGTCCTCTTTTCATGAAATTGGATAAGGCGCAAGCTCAATCTAGTCCCCCCGTTGCGTGGGGGGAAGTTTTCCCCTTGCTGACCCTGGCGCGTTCGGCAAAGGTTCACCCTTCTTAGAATGCTATTCAAGTTACCGTCAGGGGAAGTCATCGCTTTAGATCACGGACACGTCCCTCCCGTAGTCGGAGCGTTTTGAGATCAGAGACACTGTCCGACCACCTTTTCAATGATATTTCCAGGAACTTCTGAATCTCTTCTTAACTTGGCTCTTCTTCCCTTGCAAGCGATGACAGAGTTCCTGACTTGAGTGGAAAGTACCCCAGAGAAGGTTCGACTTGTCTTTTTGTATTAAGTTACCTTCCGCCGAGCCACACCCGCATAAAACCCCATCCCGATACGGAGACGATCATCCCCCGAACATGGCACCCCCCCCCCGGCCTTTCACAAGCAACTAATTGCTGGCTGACCTCACTTTTCGCAACGTGTGAGAAGCCTTGGTTATTGTTCTATCGGCCCAGCCACCCCGTCGGTAGTCTTTGGGAAATGACGGATGGACGGCCTCGCCCTGGATCTTCTTCCCCCATGCGGGCCTCCTTGCCTCTCTTACTTTCCTTCTCTGTTGAAGTCGATAGAAAGTTGATTCCCCTTTCTTTTCGGTCCGTGCCATTTCGGCATTTTCTCAGACACCCGAATAGGGGTCTTTCCGGCCCCTTGCTGCAGATTTGCCAGGTCCTTTGAATCCTCACCGGGAAGGAATTAGTTGCTGGTGAAGTTTCGAACGCTTGTCGTCGGATCTCCTCTCGTTCCTCGAGAACTTAAGGAGCCAGGTGTTTGGCGAGCTTTATTGTTACTGAAATACGACAACGTCGAACCTTCTGGGGCTTCACCCTCCTCTTTTTGTTTAATGACTCTTCTTCCCTCTTTTCCCCCCCCAACCCCACCAGTACTGTGCCGCAAAGGAGCCACTATCTGGCTCCTTCCTTTGAGGAACCGATTCTTTTTCTTTTTTGATGCAGGGTACAGGGTCTTGACCACGCGCCTGACGTCGAGTTTCCGTTCTACTCTAGGCTGCACTCACCGGCCCATTTTTCCCCTTTCTAGCATTTACTAAGCTTAGTAAAAATTGCCGACGTTTCCAGCATCCTGGTGGAACCCTTCCGGCAAAAACTCCCGCCCAATAGCCTGAATATGTCTTTGATTACTCCCACTTTCCATGGCATCTACCAATGCGCGACACCCCCGAAGTCCCTTTCTGCACCCCCCGGAGAGTGTCCCGCCTTTTCGACCCAATTGGCTATGATGATGGTAGGTTCTGCTCTGCCGCTGTGGTAAGGTGGTTCGGCAAGCTGACGCTGATTCTTCGGATCCCGTCCTCCCTTTCAGTCATGAACGCTCAAGCCATTAATTTTGGGTTTTCTTTCCCTCCTCTGTCGGTGATCAATCAATCGGGTGCGGACCTGCCCCATTTCCCTCTTGTCCGATCATGATTGCTGTCCTACGCACCGACTGGAGATTTTCTGATCCAGCCACACCCCCAAACGTTCCGCAACACGCTTCCTTTTCACAATTGTGGTAGTGGGACACGTTTTGTGCTTCTGTGAAGATTGGATTCTAGCCTTTTTGCCGCAATGACCTTTTTTTCCCGCCTCAGCTCCCTCCGCTGAAAGCTAAACCGGATGCCTTTCTTCCTTCTAAGGAATGCGTTCGCTTCTCTCTCGATGGTTATGGGATCATCCGAGGTTCACTTCTTGAATTACCCAATTCCTTCCTTATGATTTACCAGTGTAGTGAACCAGCGCTCTTTTTATCGACTATTGTCGTCCGTCCAGGAACAATGCTCTCGTCTGAGTTTAAAGAGGTTGGGAGCGGTCCCTTCCTCTCCCCTTTTGTGGTGTGGTCATACTTGGATTTTCCAACCAGCCCCCCATGATTATTGGAAGTGCCCACGAAAACACTCCTTCCCGAAGAGACCTCAATGTCACCCCTTCCAGCACACCCTCATGAAGTGGCATTTACAATCTCCCCTTTAAGACGGCGCCTCTTGTCCGCCGCTAATAAATAGTGATGATATCATCGGGCGTCCCAAACCAATACCACTTTTATCCCTTCTCCCTTTTTCTCATCCTCCGTGTTGTGTTGCTTATCGCTCCTGATGTTTTGTTCGCCTAAATGATCGGGTGCTGATACCTGCGTAATTCGCTTCATGCACAGCTTCGAGTATTATCCTCCCTGTTGCCTCTTTTCCCTGACACTTCATGCTGGTTTACGAAGGCAAGTAATGCGGGGTTTTCAGTCGTTTGGGTCGGTTCTTTGCCACCCACTGTCACTTTTGGATCTAGTTTAAAGTCTGAACACACCCCCTGCATCTTTTTCTTAGTTGCCGCGCTACCGCTTTCTCGCCACGCGACGCATTTTCTTCCGTCCCAAACCGGACGGAAGAGGTCGAAACCACCCCCAGCGATTTCTCCTCAAATTTTCTGAATCGATTATTTGTTGCTGAAGTGCTGCAGATTGACTCCCTCCAGCTTTCGGAAAGAAGCTATTCTTTTCTTAAGATTTTTTTTTTTTCCATGGTTTAGGAGGTCCTTTTACGATTCGTAGCGAACCCCTTGTGCGCCAATTGCGCAATCCCTTTTTTTTCCCTAACCCCATTGGACTGTTACCTTTTCACTTATGACCAAAAAGGCCCCTATCTTTTTTTAAAAGGCGTGCGGAACGTTCGTTAACTTTTTGCCATAGATCCTTCCCTTAGGTTCCTCGAGATCCCCGCACCCACTAATGATCCGGCCACACGTAACCAGCTGCTCTTCCCGCACAGCCCAGACCTCTTCATCTCCAAAAACGACTGGCTTTCTGGTATACCCTCGATACCGTTGTGACTGGCGACCCCCCAGTCTCCCCTCCAACCCTTGCCGTACGCTGGTGAGGGGCGCTCCTGCCATCACTTCCTTTTCTCCCCTCTGAGAACTCCTTCCTTTGAAGTACCATTCCTCCTGTCTCGCACTTTTTTGTCGAGGATGGCCTTTACCTTTTGCTCGGTCTACATAGGCATCGAATTGGTGTTTTTTTTCCGCCTTTTCACCAAAAATTGCGGGCGATCTTTGTCTCGAAGTTTAAAGAATCGTATAGTTTGCTATCAATTCATTTTTAAGTAGACATTAGCGTGTTTGACCCTTTTCCCACGGTCTTTCGTTTTCCGCGTTGGAGCTTTACCCGGGGCATTCCGCCCCCACTCTATCCTTAGTAGTTTTTTATTAGTCCCTCGGACTTGGGCGGCAAGGCTGGGTTCTTAAGAGATGACAGCTCCCTGAATTGGTCTCCTGCGTGGAGTAAACAGGCGCTGTTTTCGACTTCTTCTGTGACTATTTGTTCCCCTCAAGAGATCCCAACCGCCCCAGAGCGGCATTTTATTCCTAGCTTCCCTGCTTCCCTCCTCGAACCTGACAATCCCCGTTCCCCCCCTTCACCAGCAACCATTGCCTTCCTTTATCAGATCCCGGCTCGCACCGGGTTTCTCGTGCGTCCTAATAAACTGGGCAGAAAACAGTCCCCCCTTTCGCTCTCATGACATGCAAATTCCTTACATGTGTCCTCCCTTGCCCGAAACCTAAATGTTTCCTACTTATCTCCTAAGGGTTTTTTGATTTTCGCTTCCCTGCACGATCTCCGCTTTATTTCGGAGTTAGGGGCGCCAAGTCCCCGTTGAAGTTGACTGAATGTCATTTCCCGATAGGGGGTTCATGGCCTTAGTTGATGAAGCATTGAATTTTTATTACTGGTGCGATGTTCCTGAATCTCGCCAGGCAATTAGTTTTTCTTCCTTAAGCTTCTGTCGTCTACGATTAGACCTATTTTGGATCGAGTCAAACTCAGGCAGCTCATTTCCAGTTGGTTTGTGAACCATCGGCTCCGTAGCCCCTCCCCTTAAGTTCCAAAGCAGTCCATTATGCGGGGGTGGTTTTTAAGCCGCGTCCCCCTCTCTTCATGGCCCATATGTAATTCTTTTTTAAATGTACACCTTCCTGTGCCGTCCGTTACTCGTCTCCTCTAACTATCTGCAGGAACTCTTCTGTCCCCCAGAGATTGCGTTTCTGGAGGTTTTATTTTATTTGTCTCTGATCTTCCCAAACATTCCCCATGAAATTCCGCCTCCATTTTTTCCCTTCTCTGCCCTTCTTTGCGCTCACCGGATGGCCCTTTGTATACGATCGTAACCCTTAACGCGCCGGTCTCCCCCCCCTTTTTTTAAAAACCTTCCTTCCCCCTCCCACCGATATATTCTTTCAAAATTCCTTGCACTCGACCCCTAGCGCCAGGTCGTTCCCAGGAGCTTTTACCGCCTATATTTCTTAAACCTTTCCCTTCTCTTTCTTTTCGGTCTAGCGCCTCACTTGTCCTCTGGTTCGTTTTATGCTCTGTTCGCAACTTCGCCCCGTTTTTTAGAAGTAGTGACGGTCATGAAGACCCGCCCCCTTTCCCCCCTTTTTTTGGTTCCTCATGAATGTGGGTACCACTGTTTTCTGCAGCCAGCTTATTCGTCTCATTCCTTCCTCCCGCTTGTTGCGTCTCCCCTCGTTTTCCCTTTTTCCTGGAGCTCGTGACTCCATCCATCCCCCCCGCTTTTCCAATTTAGTGGGCCCTTTCCCCTCGCCTGAGGTGAAGAAACCCCTGGATTTCTCCCCTTTTTTCCTATGACTTCTGGTTTTTTTTCTGTTAGTCCTTTTGTGACAGAGAGCCTCTCCTCCTCACCCCTTTTTCTCACTTAAACAAGGTCTTAGCCCCCGTTAGCAATTCTTTAGTTGCTCCCAGAGAAGATGGTTTCGGAGATCCCCTGGTTCGAATTTCTCCCTTAAAACCTATGAGGCCCCTAGCTCCTTCTCCCCCTTTGTACTCAAAGAGTTATTTCCGCTTCTTCCGGGAAGTTACCCGCCCATTTGTCTTCCTTCTTGAGCCTAGGTCTTGACACTGCTACCCCCGTGTTTTTTCAGCGACTTTTTTTCCTCCCCCTTCCTAGCCCAAAATGTCTCACTTGACTTTAACAGAGCCCCCCCCAACTCCTTGACCGCATGTAAATTGTGGTGTAACCAGCCGCCAGGGGCATCCCCTCCCCTTCTCTAAGCTTCGGAACAATTCTGGAATCCCCCCGCACCTCCCTTTTCCCTTCTTATTAAAGCAGGTAGGGGAGACCCCGAAAGATACTTCTTTTTCCCCCTACTCCGCCCTTTGTTGTACCTCTCTTTAGCCCTTTTTTTGTTCCTGACCAGACCCCTCTCTTTTCTTCTCTTCCTGGCGGAAATCGGCGCGTTATTATCCTGTTTTGCGCAAAATTTTTCCCTGTTGATTACGCCTCCTGGTGAACATGCGGTTTCGTTTTCTTTGTGTTTTTTTCTGTTCTTTGCACTTCCCCTCTCCCTTTTACCCTATTTTTTTTAGCTGCCCCCTTGCACCACACACACAGCCGATTTCAGTTTCCGAACCTCTTCCCCTCCCTCCGCTGATCCCGGACTTTTCATCCCCCCCCTTCTTGAAGCTCGTCTACAACCCTTGTTCGAATGATCGAGTGCGCCGCACTGTGTGGGTCACTTTCTCCCCTGATGCTCCCCCAGAACACCTCTCTTTGCTGTTCCTCCCCTAACGGACTTCCTGCCATCCGTTTGACCTGTTTAGGCGGTCATCTGCTTCTGATTCTTCTTTCCCTCGGGACTTTTCCCCCTTTTCCTACACCCTTGCCCCCCCGCCCTCTCTGCGACATACTTGACCACGGCCCCGATTTGTAACCTTTTGTGCGGAACTCCACTTTGCTGGTAGACCAGTAGATCCGAGGCTTCGCGGGCAAACCAACCCATGATCGGCACCCGAGCTTCATCCTCCTCTTTCCGCTTTAAGAAACACATCGAGTGATTTCCCTTTCAGTCCCCCCCAAGAATGGCGTGATCGTTGCTCCAATCTTTCGATACTTGGCTTAATTGCGACCCCTGCAGATTACCCTTACCCACACCGGTGCGGCGCTCCTGACCCATCATGCAATGATCCTTTCTCGAGGCGGGACAACCTCTTTTGGGGACCGAATTCCCTGCGGCTAGTGGGTCGAGGAGACCTCTTTTAGAGTCCGGCGCAAGACAGAGAATCGAATTGCCTCGTGGTTTTTTTGGCGTTTCCACCAAAGGTGGTCCCTGGGGGTTAGTCCACTTGTTACCTCAATTAGTCCAATCTATAAGTTTACCGTCCCCTACTCAGTAGCTGGACAGCTAAGACTCCGCGCGTTAGGAGCTTTGTCTTCTATCCCTTCCCTTAAGTAAGAACAGAAACCATCTCTTCCACAATTAGCTGGATGATCTTTTTCGCGTACTGACCGGCCCCCTTGTTTGTTTCCCCAATTTGAAAGCTGAACCAGCGCATTTTTTCAGGAGTATCGGCGGCGAAGTACCCCGGAGAAGGTTCCATCCGTTTAATTTTCTTCCACGTAACGCCGAGGCCCCCCAAGCCTCAAAGATAGCTTAATTTCTGCTCTCTTTGTACTCGTCGAGAACCCAACATTCGCACTTAACCACCCTGCTGGCTCCTGAGTCAAGACTCGCTCCCTTTTGGCTCCTACTTGGCAAATGCTTGCATCATCAGTGGGGGTTTGGCCGAAACCCCCCTTATTAGTCGCTATCCCTTAAGGAAAGGGACGTTCTCCAGAAGAAAGGTAGGTACCCCTTTCCCGTATATCTCTTTTCCTAATCGTGACTTCTTCTCCAGGAGAACAGTCCCTTTTCCCGCCGAGGGCCGTCATGCATTGCGTCAATGCTACGCTAGAATGGGCTTTTTCGGCCACATTGATTGAGCCAAAGTATTCAACTGAGGCCTGAGCATTCGTTCCTCATCTCCATCCCCCTTAGTTGATCATTTGAGATGGTTCACGTTAAGATTATCCCCAATCTATTGACTCAGGCGCTTTGAGGGGCCTCTTTTTTGCTTTGAATTAATACGCCTCCAACCCTCCTTGTTCCTTTCCACCCCTTAATTACTCTTCAGTAGCTTCCCACTTCCCACCCAAGTTGCAGCCCCCTTTACGCGAAGTAGTTAGAAATCCTGAAAGAATTCTTTCCTCTTCTTCGGTTTTTTTCTTGAAATGACTGTCAACAGGGTCTATCTCAAAGCGCTGACCCTTAAGAGAATTCCGTTAATCTCATGGAGACCCGTGTTCCCTAAGCTTTCTAATAAGATGCGTTATTGCGACATGCCCAGGTCTCCTCCTCCCCCATGTTCGGAAAACTTCCTTCCAAAACCCCAATTCGATACTCTTGTATTGCTAAGGCACCAAACCCCCTCCAATCGAGAAAAAACCCAAACCCCCTGCGAAGGCTCCTCAGTTCTTCAACCTCTTTTTTCCCGTCTCGATTTAGAAAAACCAAGGCTGCCCATGCTTCTTGTAAGTAGAGAATCCCCGTTTTTTTTTTTCTTTTATCCTACCTTCGCTGTTCTCTCCCTCAATGGACTCTAATTCTCTCGATCACGCATTATTGGGTGCTCCTTTAGGATCCCTTTTCGGTCTAGGCAATAACTTTGATTTTTGTTTTCAGGGTTCCTAGCTGGTTTCCTTAGCCATGTTTCTTCCTTTCATACCCCGAGAACCCTCCTTTCGAAGGCCGAACGGGGAAAAGCCTTTCCCGCACCAGCTTTTTTCATATTCCCCATGGTCATCGATGGA
>Ga0179593_1408214_pt1 | contig 28280 bp, 30 predicted proteins | sample CZODoug2_1_08_16_FD_185931 | JGI IMG/M metagenome (GOLD analysis project Ga0179593, IMG submission 185931) | Vadose zone soil fungal communities from Angelo Coast Range Reserve, California, USA - CZODoug2_1_08_16fungal (PacBio error correction) | ecosystem: Environmental > Terrestrial > Soil >... | reverse complement strand
TCTCGCTTCTCCTTTCTCTTCCCCCCTTCCATGCAAGAGTCCCCGGACCCCCTATTTCTTCCCCTTTACGAGATCACATATCCTCCCCAAGCCCCCTAAGTAGAAAAACCTTTTATGACAATTCTTCAACTAACATGGGCCCTTCCCTTGCACCTTTACCTTCTCTTTTCCCTCACTTTTCTTGACCTCTTTTGAATTTGATATACGCTATTTGGTGACTCATCAGTCTGTAAAGGAAGGATTCCCCCCCAGGCTGCCGTCTGAGTAGGCATGTCCCCATTTTCATTTGAACCTCGGACTTGGCGTATTGATTTCTTTTGACTCCAATTTCCTTCTTTTCCCCAACGTTTGAACTCCTCTTCCCTCATAAGCCCGGCCACCTGTTTTAGCTTTACCTTCAAATTTATGCGATCTCCGTTTTTTCCCTTAGGTCTTGATTTTTTCCACCAGCCCTTTCGGGTGGGTCGTGACCTTCCTCCCTTCTCTCATGCTTGCGTCCGTTTGCGAAAACTTCTTTTTGGGATTCTTTTTTTCTTCTAGCCTGCTTTTCTTTCGGAAGCACACATTATTCCGGCCTCGATGTTTACTCTAGCCCCTGTTTTTACGCCCCTTCTTTTTGATCTGTTCAGTTCGGGTGTTCTTTTTTCGCCACTTCTTCCTCTTCAGGCGCCCCCCCCCCCGGTTCATGAAAAGAAAGATCTTCCGTCGTCACCCCCTTTCTCTTTTGAATTCTGCCGTTTTTTTCTCTCCCCCCCTATGTCCTTTCTTCCTAGGAATTATTCCCAGTAATTTATAATAATCAACTCAGAACATCTTTTTATTTCCATCCCCAAAGTAGACCCTCCTTCCGCACCGCCACCTTTTCCGGCGCGAAAACTTTTTTCCCCCCCTTCGGCTTCCTTGCCCCCCCCCCGACCGGGATGAGGATCACTTTTCTCCCCGGAACCTTCCCCGGAATTCTTATGTTTGCTTCCCTCTTCCTGTTTACGTTCCTCTCTTTTTTTTCCGCGGCGAACACATTTCTCCCTCTTTATATTTCTTTCCCTTCAAGTTCCTCCTTTCCCCCTTTGTTAAAAGTTAGGTGCGCGCGCCTCTTTTCCATAGTCACCAATGGGCTTCGCCGATCATTTCCGTCCCCCCTCCCCCTTGACTTCATTTCCCCTTCCGCCGCGGGCTTTGTTTCTATGAGTCTCCGTCCCCCAACCCCAATCCTTGATCCGAATCCGCCGCGTCATCATCAAAGTGCGAAATTCCGATGGCTCCCTCGACTACCCCCCTCCCTCACCTCTGGAATTTGTGACTTTGTTTTTAACCCCCCTCCTTGTGCGATTGATTCTAAGGTTCTTAGGAACGAAACGAATTCCACCGCAGCTTAAAGGGCTTGCCCTAGTTTCCCCAGCGGGCAAAACTTTCTGATCACTCTTCCCCCCCATCGAAATAGCTCTCTTTCAAGGTCTTGGTCATTACGGCCGCCCCTGTCGGCGTCCCTCCACAATTTACGGTTCGGGCACACCACCATCCCCCTCCCCATAAGCAACCCTCCCCTTCTTTTTTTAGAGCCCCTCGATTTTCCCAAGAGATGAGCTCAGCCTCCCGCGACCCTCCCCCGCTACTCTTTCGACCCCAGCAGGGCGACGTTCCCTGCGCTTGTTCTCTGCTAAGTTGTTATTTTCTTGCAGAACCTCCCTTGAATCCCAACACGCTTCTTAACTTTTCAATCTGCCCTTTTCCCTTCTCACCCCTTCTCCCGACGAAAAGCTTCCCCTAGTCAACCCCCCTCCCCCCTGGATCGGTCAGTACCCCTCCCGGCGTAAGCCAGCTCTAGTTAAACCGGAGAAACCGGCCGCTCCAAGTGCACTGCAAGTTTATGCCCTCCCCCCTGGCTCTTTCTCCGTACCCCCTTTCCTGATTCCTCCTAGAAATACTAAGTTTTTTAGCAAAGCCCTAACCTCGTCGGTTTTTCTTCATCTTTTCAATGTGACCCACTTCGAGGCTTGATCCTTGAGATAGGCCGTCATTTTCCTGCCCATCCTCTTTCAACATAGGAAGTTCGAACCTTTTCTGCGTGGTTTCCCTTCCTATTTGACTTCTTCTACTGAGTCGAACCGATGCGAAAGAGGAATTTCGGAACCTTTTTCGATGTGTCCTTCCTTACTTACCCCTTTTTTTCGTTTCCCCTTTTTTCCCCTTTAGCAAATGTCCCCCTGATGCGCTTTCCTTATTATGACCCAGAGGTTGGTCTGTTTGCTCCCCCCTTCTAGTGGGATCCGCGACGTTCTCCCCCCGCGTCCCTACGACAATAACCTTCCGACGTTTTTTCCCCTCCCCCTCCCCATGGTTGATTGGGCTCCGTGACGATCGATATGGGTTTTGTCCGCCTTTGAGTGTTTTCTCCTCTTTTATCCCTTTTTGAGGTGATAGTCATGGCTGACCCGTCGAGCTTATTCGCTATTCTCTTCCCCAGAGGGGCGCGGAAGTTTTTTTCGCTGGCGATATCGTGATCGTTGACTTCTCCTAAACTTCCCCCCAAGCACTCCGACCTTTCCTATTGGCTCGGAGTTTTGGATGTAATTTTCTTTTTCTCCTCAGAATCTTTTCTTCTCTTTCTGAGTGTCTTTCCTACGATGTTTTTTTCCCTTGATTTTCGTGATTGGTTATGTTTTTCCCGTAACGGCGCTTCCTCCCCTTCCTGCCTTTCCGCCGAAGAGGACATTTAATCTTCCTGAATGATAGCATCTTATTTTTTGGTGGGTGGTGCTTTTCTCGGCCTTATTTTTTTTTTCTCTTTTCGACGTTCAGATAAGTTTGGATGGCATGGTCCTGAATAAACATGCCGATCCTCTTAGTAATCCTCATTCCAAGCCGTTTCCCACGGACTCAAGTCACTATTCCAATTCTTTCCTATTGTTAGGCTTTCTGTTTTTTAATTATGGAAGATTGTTTTGATTGCTGAACTTCTGACTACTTGGTCCTTCTCTCTCTTTTTTTTTCTATGAGTACAAGTTCCATTGGTTCCCCCCCTGGAAGCGGTCTTCCCCCAAATCCCTTCTTCGTCACCTTTTTCTTTTGCCTTTGTCGACGTCGTCCCTGACTCACCTCTTTCCCTTCCCTTTTGTCCCGACTTTACCTTGGAGGCTTGTAACGGAATGACACGTGAGCAGGGAAATCTTCGACCGTGTTTCTCTCAGTGTTTTCCTGCACCCTCAACCTCGCCGCACTGACGAATGCCGGACCAAGAACCTGATGCTTTTGCACTTTCTTTCATCGAGGTTTCCCCGGCGCATCCGATTTTCTTCGTCGAGGGCTCTTTTTTTTTTTCCCTCATGTTTGCCTTGCGTTATTTTGGGAGTTGAGCCTTTTGGGCCCACAATTCCTTTTTTCTTATGCTCGTTTTTCCTTCTGCAGCTGCTCCTTCCTCATGCATCTTTTTTTTCTCAGAGACCAAGTCCTGCGCTCGGATCCGGGAGACCTTTGCGTCATCATTCAGGGACAGTGCGTGTACCGTTGTGCCTTCCTGCTGCACGGCCCTCCTTCTCCTTGAGTGTCTGAAAACCTGTCCTTTTGTTTGGACCATCGTCTTTGGCCATCCGACTTATTCCCCTTTTTTCTATTAATTTTTGTGAGTATGCTCTTTTTTCCGGTGATCTATGCTTTCCACGTACTTTTTTATTTTTTTCCCTGACATTGGTCGTCGTTCAGCTTGGATCGCGCCTTCCTCCTCTCCCCAATTCTTGCCAGTCCAGAAATCACCTTACGGTCTCTCAGCCTAGCCCTTCCCTTTTGAGCGAAAGATGTTACGCGTTTCTCGACGATGTCAACTTGTGCAAATTTCAAACGCCGCCCTCTTTTCCGGTTCTTGGTTCATCGCCGGTTTTAGTTAACCCTTTTTTTCGTTCGAGGACCCCCAACTTTTTCAGGCGGTTAATTGAGTCGTTCTTGATTTGAGGGAACAGATCCGGCTTTCCGAATAAGCTGCCACCCTCTTGCTCCCCTCATTCCTAGACTTTACCCCTTTTGCTTGTTGTTATTCTTTCCCGTGAAAATTATCTGTTTCCCAATACGTTTTTTTCCATGGTTTTGATCGGATATGTGATCCCTTTCGTTTTCTTCCCCCTTGGTTCTTCATTCCTTGCGTCCTTTTCCTTTTCTTTCCCCCGCTATCTCTCTTCTTTCTGTTGTTGCGCGCTGATATGCTTTTTTTGAGTTCCTTCCCATCACCCCCCTCTTCTTTTTCACGACCCTGCCCCGATAGCCCCCTTACCCCCAGTTGGGAACCTGAATCAATTTTCTCTCCCTATTTCCCCTCCAAATTTATGGCCCAGCACTTCTTTTTTCCTCCCTCCTAAATTGACCTCTTTTGTCAGCGTTATTTTTCAGCGCATAGTTCCAAGAGCTGCTTCCTAGGATTTTCACTTCCTCCTCTTTATGGCTTCCATTCTTTCTTGTGGCTCTCCCTTTTTGATTTTTACCTGGTTTTCCCCCTTACTGATTTCCCCCGCTCTCCCTACCTAACTACGTTGCCGGTTGAAAAACCGCAACTCGCGCCCCTCAGGCCCTTTGACTTCTTACCTAGTCATGCTTCCCCTCCTCCCTTCCGCTCTTGGCGAGTTCTCTTTTTTTTTCTCGGACTTTTTCCTTTTCTTGGTTACCTTCCGCATATCATATCAGTCCCCCTGGTAAGTAGACGACTCCGGTTTTCCCCCAACCTCCTGACCATGTTTTTTCTGATGTGCCATGGCGGATGGTGCTTTTTTGATCTCATGTCTTTTCCCCTTAAAACCCTATCCTCTGCCTCCTGAGCCCCCCATCCCCCTCTTCATAGTTGTTGCTCCCAGTTCTGTTCTCCGAGAAGCGCCAGGGTCGCTTCTTTCTCATCTTTCTTCTTTCGCCAGTGGTCCCTCCTGAATGACAAGTTTTTTCCCCCTTTTTGAAGGTTTTTTTAGCGCCTTAACAGCCGTTCTCTCCTTTTCCCTTCCTTTTTCCTTCTTCTCCCCTGCCTTCTATCATGTCAAGATGCAAATAATTTGGCACTTTCGTAACATCCTCTACCGAAGTGCATTGCGCCTTTTTAGTCCCGGTGGTCCTTTTTCTCGCCCTTCCCCCCCCTTTTCCCCTTGGGAGAGTCCGGCCCCCCCCTTCATCCACTTTAAATGCCCACCTTCTTGACGGCAACATCTTCCCCCCCCTTTCCCCCATTTTCGGTCAGTCGCTTTTGTCCCTCGGCGACACCCCCTTTTTTCTTTCCGAGGGCGATTTCTTTAAAGTATGAATGAGTCCCCAGCGCTCGACCAGTAGGCCTTGGCCCCAGTTCTCCCTTTCCCTTTGTTCTTCTTCCTTTTTTTCGCCCACTTCTTTTTACGATAGCCTTTTTTTTTTTCTTTCTTCTCCTCAACTGCGCTCCTGGGATCACCAAAATCTTTTCACGTGAGCACGCCCCTTAAGATTCGCCATTTTCCTTTCTCCGCATTTCAAAACCACATCCTTCCATTATGGCCGGGCTCTCTTTTTTTCGTGTCCCCCTTAAAAAGAAGTGCGACCGCTTTATTATAAGTATCTATTGCTTGTTCCTTCAAGTAACTTGACGTCCCCAGAAGCCATCTTTTTTTGCAGTTTTCCCCCTTTTTGAACCCCCCTAAGACTAACCAGAACCCGGATTCGGACTTCCCCAAAGGTCTTTGTTTTACACGGGGCCAGTTAGGCTTTCCTCAATTTCCCCTCCGTCCGGCGCCAGCATGTGTCCCTTCCCCCCCCAAGTCCAATAGAGCAACACAGCGTTTTAGTTTTAGTTCCCCCAAAGTTTCCAGCTTCCGCCGGCGTTTTCCTTCCCCCCCCGAAGCGCCTCCACTGCTCCTCCAGGACAGACAGGCCCTTGCTTATACCAGCTGTGTTCTTCCAGCTAGTTTCCTTTGCCATCTTTCCCTGGCCTTATCGGAGTATCTACCCAATCGTCCCCCGCTTCAGCACCGTTCCTAGGATCTGCAATTCCCACCCCCCCGCAGCCTCTCTCCAAAAGCCCTCCGTCCCCCAATATTTCCATTCAAACCGTTCCGTCCACCAGCTAGTAACTTCGATACCCCCCTTCTGCGACACCTTTTCCTTTTTGTTATTTCTCCCTTAATCGGGCTTTTTATGAGTCCCAAAGATAAGGTTTTTAGCACTCCCCTCCGCTCTTTTCTTTCATCCTTCATCGCCCTCTTTGTATTGCCCCCTCCCATTCCCCAGTTATTCACCCCTAGCTACTTCCCCATTTTGGATTCCCCCTCAAAGCCAGATTTTTCTCTGGGGTTTGGACTGCTATCTTTTTGAAACACGTTTTTTGATCGTCAGATATCATCGTCCCCCCCCTGGAGACAGTCCTTTTTCCCCAGATGCCGTTATTCTATAGGCAATTCTCTTGCCGTCATTTTGACCTCCGGATTAGAAAGCTGGGGTTTGGTAGCTATTACCTTCCCTTCTCACTCCGTGTTTTCCCTCGGCTTTTTTTCGACCCATTTCTGACTTCAGACTTTCCTCTGGGAGCGAATTAAATTCCCGTTTGCTCTTTTTTTTGAGTTATTTGTTGATCTCCTCGAGGTACGCCGTGCGGTCTTTTTTTTTTCCGTCTTGTTTTAGTTTTCCCTAGGGAGTTAATTGTGTGTTTTGTTGTAGAGCTGTCTGAGATCCGTCTTTCCTATTAACCTTTTCGCGTTTTTCGCGTGGCGTTTGCGATCGCCTTCTTCCATGTGCAGCCCCGGCCTCTTCCCCGTCTACCTTCTTTTGGATAGATACTTTCTCGGAGCGGCGGTTGCGGCATTTTTTTCTTGCTAAGCAGTTCTCTTTGCTCTTTGGTCTTTTTCTCTGGACCCCCCTACTCGGTAGCTGGATAGTTCTTTTTTTTTGGTTTGTCAAGAACATCGTCAGTGGCATTTTTCCTCGTCCTCCTCCCTCCCAAGTGCATCCCGAAAACCTTTCCCTGTTTCCCTACTTGTTTTTTGTGGTAGATAGGATCTTTGAAGTTTAGTGTAGCTATCGGCCGTCCCTTGGGACCCGCTGAGTTCCATTTTTTTGGCCTTTTTTTTCGCCTCGCACCTTCCTACTTCTACTACTTTCTGTTGCCGATACCTAAGGTAGACTCCTTCAATCTTCTTCGGCGGCTTTCTTTCTTGATGTTCGTCGTTCGGCCCATGCCGGTCCATTTTCGTATGCTCCTTCCTCCTGCCCTTGGTTCGGACCCGCCCTGATGGTTTGGTTCTCACCCCCTGATGGCCAATCAAAAAAAGCGCTCCAACCCCGACCGGCTCCTTCTTTTTTTTTTCCAAGTGTTTTGGTTTCCCCCTGATCGATCGGCGATTTCACTGTACTCCGGACGCGCGTTTTTTTCAGATACCGGGCCTTGAAAGTGATTTCTCTTGCAGGGGTTGCAAGGGTTTGAATTAGCCCTCCCTCCGCTTTTGTTCGCCTGTTTCTTGCGCGCTTTTTTACGAACCAGCTTTTCTTTTAAACCTGAATTTTTCTTTTTTCCCGTTTTCCCTTTACCCTGGTTGCTTTTTCCGTTAGGTAATGTCGCCGTCCTTTCGAAGACGTTATCCCCTCTTGTCCCTGCTGGTTGAGTCGGTTAAGAAGCTTGGCCCCCCCCCCTTCATTTTCTTTTTTCTCCGTCCTCTTTTTCTTTCATTCATTTGGCAGGCGGGCCTTTTTTTCTTGATCACCTTTCTCTGTTCAGCGGAATTGCCCTATTGAAAGAATGGTCAGAGTACACGTTTTTTCCCTTTTCTTCCTTTCGACAATGACTTGATCCTAGCATTCCTACTTTTGCATGCGCTTTCAAGCCCCCCTCTGGCATTCATTCTCTCCCACTTACTTTTTCGATGATGGGTAGCTGTCTCGAGGTCATACTATTGTTTTTTTTTTCTGATGAATCTCCCTTTTCTTTCATACGCCATAAACAATACCGGTCTGGGCTTTTTAGATTTATTTCGTTTCTCTCCCGCTTGGTCCTCTTTCATGCGGACCCCCGATTTCGCGCTGTTGTTTTTTCCTGTAACTTTGCTGACCATTTCAGAAAAGTTCTAGAGTACGTTGTCCCATCTCCCCGATTGTTCTCTCGTTTTTCCCCTTTTTCTTTTTCCGGCCTGTTCCCTAGTGGTTGCAAACTCCCTCAAGAAGCAAACGGTGGATGTCGGGCCGTCATCGACTAAAGATCGTGTCCATTGCGCTGCCCTTTTTTCTCTTCCCCCCCCTACCTTCCCTGCTTCTCTTTCGGTAACTTTGTCCATCCAGAAGGCATCTGCCCCTAGATATTAGAGAGATCTGAACCTCTTTCAAAGAATCTCCCCTTCCTTCCTTCCTTGAACTTTTTCCTTTTCTTCCTTCCCCGTACTTTTTCTTTCTTTTCATACGTGGTTCTTTTTCTAGGATTGTTGGTAGGACCATTTTGTGCTGTCATTCCTCTCGACCTTTATATCTCTCACCTTTTCGTTGTTTTTTTTCTCTCGATAGCGTGCTGTTCCCGACCGATGCCTTTCCTTCCCCACAACCGATGGTCCGACCAGAAAAGGCCAGTATTCTCAATTTTTCACTGTATGCAATTTTGCAAGAAAAAACTGACCTCCGATTCATTTCCATTTCCTTCCAATCCCCCCTTCTTGCTGCCTTGGCCCCTTGAGGCCCAATTTTTTCAGTTTGATTTTTTCCTTCAAAGCTAAGTGTGTAACTATATCCCCTCCCCCCTTCTACTTGATTCCCGTTTTCGCGTGTGCCCTTTTCCTTTTGCTCCCCGGTCCCTTTAAGGAGATGAGTCTGCCCTACCTTATTGTCCCTGGTTGAACGTGTGTTCCCCCCCCCTCTTGCCTTCCCTAACGTCTCTTTCTAAGACTTTCCAACGAAGGCAGATCAACCGCTATATGGAAGACTGGAGTTCCGTTCTCCTTTTGATCTTCGTTCCCCCACCCAGGTCTTGCTTTCACGCCCCCCCTTTCCCAGAGACCCCAATACCGTTACGCCTCGCGTAGCCCCCCCAGGCTCCCTTTGTGATGGTGTTTCACGGTCTATCTATCGTTTCTTCCCAGTATTTTAGAGGAATTTCCTTTACAAAGGATCTTTGATTTCTGCCCATGTCAGGAATTCAGCGCCCCTCCCTCCCACCTTTGTCTCTATAGTTTCGTCGCCAACGCCTCCAAGGCAATCCTTCTTGCTTTTACCAGTTCTTCCGGCGCGCCTGGCCCCCCCCCTCAACACGTCCCGTTCAGGCCGCCTCAATTCCTGATTTTTCGAGAGCATGACATAATAGACTTGTCAACCCCCCTTTCCCTTTGTTTTCCAGACGAAATTCGTCCCCCCACCCCGCTCCTACCCCCCTCAAGACAGATCCACCTTTTATTTCCCGGCGGTCCGGCGGGCCAGACCCCCCGGCCTTTTTTCTTGTTTTGCAGTCAAAAGATACCAATGGTTCTTGTGCCGGCACCCAGCTTTATCGGTTTTCTGCGGGTTTTTCTCCTTCCATCCAATCTTATTTCGCCTTTTCAAACCTTTCACCGTTTTTTCCCTCCCTTGACGGTTTGAAGTCTTCCCTTAGCGCGTAGAGCTCGTTTTATCCTGTACGTGCTGTAGCCTCTTCGATCCGGTCGCACCAATCCCACTTCTCTATCTTTTCCCTTTCTTCGGCGCTTTGTTGTGAACTTGCTTTTCCCCAACACAATAATTTTTCCACAGTAGGAGGACTTTTCCCACATGTGACGGCATTGATGTCCGCAAAACCTTTTTTCCCCCCCGTCTCGCCCCCTCTCCCCTTTCCTGATGTAAGTTACCCGACTCTTGGTCAAGAGGAGCCCCCTACGAGTATTCTCCGACCAATGAATTTGCATCCCACCCTCAGCCCGGCATGTTGCCGATGACCCTGATGCAACCCCCCCTTCCTCCTGGCCCATCTCTCCACCCTGCCTTTTCGCTCCTCTGCCAGGTAGTTAGGTTTTCCCCCCCTTGGACTCTTGATTCGGCCTCATTTTACGAGGGTCCCTTTTTTTAAATAAATGCGTCGTTCCCCCCTTTACCCCACCCAATCCTCAAACTTTTTAAACCCGCCTTTTGCTGTCGCGGCCACGAGATTTCTCCACACGCCTTTCTTTCGTTCATTCTCCACACACCTCCTCTGTCTCCCTACCATCCCGCGCCGATCGGACCCAGTTTTTTTCTGGGCCCCATTTATGCTGGGTTACTGCCTGCCGGTCTCCGTTGCCGAATCGCAAGCGCCACCTCTTTCCGTCTCACTTTCAGCCTCCCTCTCCCTGCGTCCCCAATACCTTCCAATCCGACGTCAAAAGAGAGGTCGGCGTTCGCGTTCTTTCCCTTATTTTCATTCGCCGCACGCACCTGCGCACGTCCCTTTTTCTTTCTCCCGGTCGTGGTCTTTCCCCTTCCTCTTCGGCGCCGCTTTTTTGCCCATTTTCGACCAGGCGTTTAGAGCGCCTTAGAGAGCATGGAGCCCTCGGCCGGTTTATCAGGCTACTTCTAGGCCGCAGCCACCCCTTCTCCTGACACTCCCTGATTTTTTTCTCTTTTTCGAATGCCCTCCTCCTCAGTTGTGGTGAGGACTGAAACACGCTTCTCGTTTCCCCCTCCTTTTGCTGCCCGCACTGGTTTTTCTTCCTCCCATTTCTTATTTCCGACACGGTCAGTTTGATTGAGTCTATCTTTTTTCTCCACGTTGGGTGGGGACCTTCGTGAAGAAGCGAGACCCTTGGTACGTGCCGGGGTTCCCTTCGACTCCCACCGTTGGGTGTTCCGGAGCCCTGTCTGGCGCCTTTTCCCCCCTCATCCTCTTCTTGCTTCCTCCCCGGAGTCTTTTTCAAAGAGGTTTTTCCAGTTGGTACCGATAGTTAGTCTGGTTTTTCGCTGCTTCTTGTCGTCACGGTTTTTCTTCTCTCTTGTCGATTGCCCGCTTCCCTCCCTTCTTTTCCTGTCCGTTCGGTTAACCGTGATTTTCACTCGCAGCCGATTGGGGATTTTACTTCTTTCTGGAGCGGCGCGGATGGAGATCTCGTGATTTTCTTCCTCCCCTCCCTGCTTTAAGTGGTGCGACTCGCCCCCCCCCCGACGGGGTGATGATGATTCCCTTTTTTGGTGAAACATCGTAGCCCCGGCCGCGGTCGTTTTCTTCCCTGTCCTTATGGCCCCCTTTTTCCTCCTTTTTACCCGCCCCATTTTTCTCCAGATATGGATTGTTGGGTGATTTTTAGCCTTGTGGTTTTGGTTTGTCTCCCCCGTCAACGGACTTTCACGCTTGCTGTCTTTCTTGCAATTATGTCCGGTTCTCCGGCAGATCCTCTTCGATCCCTTTTCCAAGCGCTTGGACCTAGGAAACCGGGGTTAGATTTTATGGTCTTTTTTTTTTCCTTAGTCCTGTTTGCCCGTCTGCGCGTGCGGCCTTTCCCTCCCTTTCCGGACGAGCCGGTCTTTTTTTTTGGTGATACTATGTCCTAATGTTACCAAAGATCGGCTTACTCCCTTGTCACGATTCACGTCTTTGTTTTCCGTCTTATCCCATCAAGATTCTTCCCCCTCTTCTTGAGAGACCCGCTGACCCCTTTTCCTCTCCCTCTTTTACCTGGCAATTTTTTCACTTTTTGGCAATCCTTTGATTCTCGCGATTGGTATAGTCCCACGCTCGCTGACGTCACTGACGGGATTCTTTCACCAGGTAACCCCCCTACTTTGGCTCGTTTTCCCTTTTCCTTTTCATCGCTGGCGGAGAGTCCCGCCTTTTTAAGAAGTCCGGACCGTTATAGTGTTTACGGTGCCGACGCTTTTTTTTACCGTCCCCAACAATTGAATTCTTTTTTTCTCTTTGGATTTTTCTTCCCCCCCCTTCCGTGAAAATTTCCTATTTCCGGTCTTTGCCTAGAACCCCAGTTTCGGATATAGGATAACAAAATGGGTTGAGAATGTTTTTCAGTTTTTTTTCCATTCCCCCGGCCCCTTTGTTTCTTACATTGGGAGTCTTCCCTTTGGTCTTCGCTTCCCCTTTCCCCCTAAATGGTCCTCTGTCCCTCACCATAGATCGGCACCGTGGTCCCCATTGGGCTCTCCTTTCATCGACTCCTCTCGGTTTTTTTTTCGCTTTCAGCCCGCTGTCGTCTCTTTTGCTCGTCCATCCCCCGTCAAGCCCTCACTTAGGGTTTAGAGTTCGGGTAGTATCAGCGTTTGCCATGCGGCCCTCTCCCTCCCGCACTGCCCCTCTTTTGTTGTTGTCCCTCCCCCTGAAGCCCCGGTCCCCCCTCCTGTCGCCATTCCACGGCTCTTTTGACCCCCCGGGTCTTTTAGGTTTTTCTTCGTTCCGCCTAGCTGCTCCGGTTTTTTCCCCCCCACTGTGTTTTCCCCCCCCCCCTTGCCACTGATGTGCGGCTCATCTTTTTTCTTTTATAAGAGGACAAGTGATGGTCGCTTGCCCAAAGCTTCTTCATGGTGATCTGCGGTTAATTGCTTCCCTTTCCCTTTCGTTCCCCCCTCTTCCTCCTTATTTTCCTCCTCCCCTGAAGCCCCTTTTTTCCTTTTGATCACCTGAATTTCTGTCCAAGTGGGTGACATGTTACTCCCTAGTCCCTTTTCTTCAGTTTCCCCATCCTTTGTTCCCTTTCTATCGTGATTCTTTCTGAACCCTTTTTTTCTTTTCGTCTGGTCTTCCATGACGCCTCGACCGCTCGTCTTCCTCTCAGTTGATGTAGCCCTTCGAATAGTTTTTCCCCTGATATAAGAACACGCTTCAGGCCCTCCCTCCCCCCTTTGATTCCCTTTTATCTCTCCTCCTTTGTCCCACCTTACGAAAATTTCCCTTCAGTCCAACCTACTTAAATACAGTAGGAGGCTCAGGCCCTTGAGGCAAAGTGGTGGGCTTCTTTTTTCGCGCTCCTATCTCCCCCCCCATTCTCCTTTTTCTTCCTCTTTTTAAGAGTAGTGTCCATAATTTACCGCAACGACATTTTTTGCTTTTTGGCCTTGTGACAGGCTCCCGCCAATGTCCCCCCTATTCTCTTGCCGTCTCTTCTCTCCCCCTTGAATTCTGGTTTTTGAAAACCCGAACGGATCTGCAGCGCCTCATCTGCGCGAAGGCCGGGACCTCTCGACTCCGGTCTCCTCCCCCTCCTTTCGATTGAGGGGCTCCCTCCCCTTAGGCAACCCATCCCTTTTTTCCATATCTGGTTGTCTCGCCCTTTCCGCCCCGCAGAACGGTAGGTTCAAAATACAGCCCTTTTCTGATGGTTTCTTCTTTCCGCTTTTCGTGTCTCATCTGTTTCGCCACAAGTGATAGGTTTTTTTGACAGCCATTTTTTTAAATAGTCAGAATCGATTGATCTTCCTTTCCCCATGTCTAAACTTTCGTTTTTTTTTTTAGCGCCCTGTCGTTGATCTTTTGGGCAATCCGGAGAAGCCCCGTCCGGCCGTTGATTCTGACAGTTTTCCCCCCCTTGTTTTCTGGAGCCTCTTTTTTCAACAGCTGTGAATCCCGAACGCGACTTTTAAATTGCCTCCCGGCACCTTCCCTCTTTTTTTTCAATCCCCCCGGCTTGCATTCCTTTGGTTTGTCCTCTCCCCCATTCCTCCCCTCGTCTTTGACCGCCCCATGGGTCGAGCCCGGTTTTCCGATGAACTTTGAGGCAAGTCCCCCCACTTGACGTTGCTGCCTTGATAGACCTTCCTCCAAAGTGCTTGGCCCCGCTGTCATTTTCCCTGTCAGGCGCGCTGCTTTTCTTCTCTTGTCGTTCCCAAGGTCTCTCTTTTCTCACTTTATTGCGCAAAACTTTTTTTATTTGGGAATTTCCATCGGTTTAGGAATTCCCTTTTCGCGGCTCGTCGTATCGTTGTCCTTGCTGGTTCGTCGATCCCCCCCCCCCTCATTTTAGACCCCCCCCCTGCCGGGGTGATCTTGGGACGTTTGATTTTTTTTTTTTTTTTTTAAGCTTTGAAAGTCGTTCCAACAATGTTGACCGACCTCCCTGAGCCGCCCCCCGCGCATCCCCCATAATTGCTTCCAGGGTCCTTTCTTTCCTCCGACCGAACCCCCCATTCAAGTGGATCCACTAGTTATTGGCTTTTCCTCGTTGATCTTACCCCGCGGCGCTTTCCGCTGACGTCCCCTCCCCTCCCTTTTGAAGCCTTAAAAAGAGCAGCTTTCCTTTTGCTCTGCTTTCTGCCCACCACCCCCCTGACCCCTCGCTACTCTGCTCCCCCTCGATAGTTGCCGGACCCATATTTTTAGTTTTTTCCCCTTTGGGCCTCGGCCCTCCACTTCCGGTCGACAATACGCTGCGGGGCCCACATCCCCACCCCAACTCACTGCCCCTTCATCCGCAACCCCCAGCCCCCCTTTTTTGAGTTTTAACTTTTCCCGATGCGACCCTGTTGCCATAGAAATTCCCAGCAATCTCCCTGCGCCCGGTACCCAGCAGGGCCGTTACCCCGGCTATTTCTTCTTTCTCCTTTTTTCTCTGCCTGCTGTTTAATCCGGCGTTTCCCTTTATGCCCGATCACGATGACGAGAAACTGACTAGCGACCCACTTAGCCATCGTTCGTGCGCACACCACGTTCCCCCCCTTCCCGCCCTTTCCCCTAACCGCCTGTTCATCCCCCTTTCGCGCTTCCCTCCTTCCACTAAAGATTGTACCCCACCCCCCTGCCCTTTACCCCCCCCCCCCCAATTTGCCCGAATTCGGTTTTTTTGGCCCGCAAATGTTTCCGTCTTTCCTCAACTCTACTTATTTCGCCCCACAAGAATGAGCGGGTTCATGTAGGACCCAGTGTTGAAATCTGCAGATCTTCACTAACCCCCCTTTCGCCTTTCCTTACCTCAGTTCAGTTTTCCCTGCTGTTCGCGTTTCTTTACTTTATCGACTAAGCGTTTGTTGTTAGAGAGAATTATAGCGCACCTCGGAGAAAGCGGCTTCCCTTCCTGTGCTTTTTTGTTTGTTCCCTCTTAGAACGTTGTCGTGTTATGGATTACTTTCCTCTCTGCGCTGCCGACCACTTCCCCTCCTCAGAAAGTCCTGTTTCTGGCCCGGTATGGCTGGACGAAACTCTCTAGTGCGGAGAGCTTCCGAAGTGAAGGAACAGACTTTCCTTTTTTTTTTCCTCACATGTTGGTTTTCCTCTCCCTTGTGAGGCTTTGAGATCTGTCTTCCCCTCCTCGGGATGGCAGATGTTGTCTTTCGCCGGATAGGTTTTTTTGCGGTGGTGGGTTTTGGCTTTTGCTTTCTCGTCATTTTTTTTTCTTTTATGTCCTGTGGGCTTTTTTTCTTTTTACCTTGTGGCCCTTTTCCATTTGCCCCCGTTTTTTTCAACCTTATGACTCGCCTTCTTTTCTGAAGACGTTATTTTCGCCGGTTAGGTGACTCGGAAGCGTTTTGTTTATTTTTTCTATGCCTTCGCCACCCAGACTCCCCCTCGTCGCCTTTTCCTTTTTCCACGTTTACGTTGACCTTTGGGTCTTTTTTTTTCTGACCATCGGCTTTTTTCTTCTCCTGTCCCGTCTTTTCGGCCGCTCTTTCTGCCGCTCAAAAGCCGGGCCGGTTTGGTTTTTTTTTGGTGGACTCCTTTAGTGTCCCCTTTTGTTCTTTTCCTGGAAGTGCGCATTAGGACCCTGGCTTTTTTTCGCCCCACGTTATCTGCCCCTATTTTTACTTCTCTTTTCTTTGTTGTTAAAGGAAAAGTCCACATCCTTTCCTCCATTAGGTTTTTTTCCTTTTCAGATGATGTAAAGAGATTTTCATTTTCTCGCGGCTTTGACGTTTGTACGTCCTGCAAGGAGGCTTTTTTTTTCCATGTTGAGATGACCCCACCCCTCCCTCTTCCTCCATGCATCTTTTTTCTTTGGTGTCCGTTTTTTAAAGATGGAGATTGAGCCTGACACCGTGGTGGCTCTGTGAATCATGTTTTAAGTTGGTGCCAAGCACCTCCCCTGCGCCTTTTTGACTTTTTTTACCCGAGTTTTCACCGACATCTTTCCGGCACCGCACCCTGATTTGATGACCCACGTGTTCCCTTTTTAGGATCCTTCTTTCCGCGCGCCCGTTGGTTGGTTTCTCGAGGAGCCTTAGGCTTTTTTTGATGAGGTAAGGTGAGCGGTCTTGCTTTTCCCCCCACCCAAGTCCTTCTTTGTTTTTTTTGCAGTCTATTTTTATGCGTTTTTGAACCCGCCGGGCCTGCCTTTTCGGACTTTTCTTCCCCTGCTGCTTCTTTTCCGCGTCTCGAATTCCCCCTTTCCCCCCTTTCCTCCTGTTCCCTGTCATCCCCAGTTGCAGTGGTGGTTTTTGCGTATGTGGAAGTTCCTCAATTGGCGCAGGCGCTTAAGCACCGAACTGGTCTATGGGACCAAGCCTCATCACCACCTGCTCCCCTTCCCCCTGGTGTGGATTTTCGACCATTTTGTGTCCTCTTTCTAGGGTCTTGAGGTAGACGATGACAGAGTTACTTTCTCAACCATCCTTCCCCGGCCTTTTTTTGTCGTCAGTTTTTTCCCTCACATTTTTTTCTTCCGGCTCAGGTTTGCCGGAGATTTGACCCCCTCTTTTCCCCCTTATAGGTTTGCTTCATCAAAGGAAGGAAATGCTCTCCTCGCACTCTCCTGGCCAGGGTATTTTGAACCCCGATGGTCCCTGCTTTGGTCCGGGTGCGTAGAGCTAGTCTTCGTAAAAGGGTTTGGTGGGAAGCGTAGTTTCCTTTGGGGAGCAGTTTTATTTAGACATTGGTGAACCGCTTTCTCCGAAAGCGCTATCGGTTTCAGCTTGTCGAGACACTTATGAAGCAGGTCCGGTTCCTATGTTTTCGTCGAAAGCGATGATATGCATAGCGATGACCTCTCCTAAATCCCCCGTCACCCCTTGACTACCCCCGACTCCTTCATCCTCTACGGTTAATTACCTGGGTCCCAGGTTCAGTCGCCAATTTTTGTTATTAGATTTTCCATGGGTTTCGCGTTGTGATCTTTTTCGTCATGTTACCATCGTTTTCTTCCATGTCACTCTTTCCTTTTTTTCCTTCTCCTCCCTATCCTTCACTTGTTGGTGATTTTTGATAGGACAGTACCGGGCTTTAATGGAGAATTACGCTTTTCAGGACTTCCCCCGTACCCTTTCTCATCGATGCCCCCTCAAAATTTTAGGTGATCGATTTTCCCCTTCCACCAGGCAATGGGACAGATTTCCGTTCTATGTTACTGCCCTTTAGTCCCTTTTCTTCCTAGGCTTATTAGTTTCTCCTCTATCGACTGTTTTATCCAAGACGACAGTTCCCTTGCCCTGACCAGGTCTTTGAGAGGGCCTTCTTGCCGCCCCCTTTTTCCTTTTTATTTTTTTCTTTAACCTTTTTCCCTCCCCTGCGACCTACTTTTTTGTGCAACGAACGGGGATAGTTTTTTGATTTAGGTTGGGAGAAAACGACGTCACTTTTGCTCTTTCCCAACGCCCTTCCGCTCTGGGGAGATCGCTGGTCTTTTGCGGAATGTAACCGGTGCCTTTTTCTTTTAACCTTTTCATTTTTCGTTGCGGTAACCGTTTGAGTTCCTGACCCCCCTTTTGCTCGCCTTTCCAGTACCGGACAACTCTTCCAATTATTATTTATTGTCTTCTGTTCCCCCCGAGAACTGATCTTTCTCCTTCGACTCTCCCTTAGTCGGTCCAGAGAACCATTTTCCCGTTTTAGGCAATCTTTTTTTGTCTTGTCCCTTAAAAGTCTTTTGCTTTTCCATCTCCTCCCCCCCTTCGTTATGCCAGGCATTACCCCTTTTTTCCCAGGAGAATTTTTTTTCCGTGGTAAATTGTAAGGTCTGCCTTTGATCGCCTGGTACCATTGCGGTAATCCTCCTTGCCAGTTTCCTTCCTTCTAAGTCTTTTCTTCTCTGCATTCAGACTAACAAACTTATGTTGGTTTTTCAAGTAGAACCAGGATATTCCCTCAGCCAGCCGCCGTGGTTTTTTTCCGCTGACGGCTTCCCCTGGACAACGAGGGTTTTTCTCTCCTCCGAGAACTTAGCCAAGTTTCCCACACAGTCGGTTTTTCCAGTTGTTGTGGTGGTTTTTTTTTTGCTTCCCTTTCCTTTTTTCCTTCCATCACCTTCGACAATTTTAGTTTTACGGGCGTTCACTTCACTTCTGCGGACTTACCAACCCCTAACCGTTCCCTCCTTTTCCTTCCCTTGCCCTAGGACCCCCGGTCCCTCCTCTTTCAGTATTTTCCCGCTGCTGGTCGTCCCTGTCTCCCCCCCCCCTCCCTTTTGAGTATTCTCATAGACTCAATGTTCCATTCTTGTCACACACCTTTTCCTCCACTTTCTTAGCCCTTCTCTCTCCTCGAAACTGTAGGAAGCGGCCCGCGGACCACCCCTCATTTATCAAAATAGCTTCACATGTCCTGTCATTTGTTACTTATTTCCTTACCCGAAGCGGACTCTCCGACTGATTATGAGGCCAGTTGTAGGGAAAACCCCATTTCCCCCCCCCACCCACAAGCCTCCGTTGGGCCTTCCTTTTTGCCCACGGCCCCACCCAACCGTTGCCGAGAGAAACCTAGGTCTCCCCCGACGCACCATCTCCCCCAGATTCTTTTTCCCCTCTGAGATGCTATTAGTCCCTCGATCGTCTCACCTTTTTCCTGTTTTTTTTCTGTTTGTTGTTCTTGGCGTCTTTTCCTTCTAACACCGCACGCAGATGAAACAACCGCGATGTCTTTACCCCACACCTCACAACCCCAGAACCCCAACTCTCCCCAGCACTTTTTTCCTTTTTGACAGACAGTTAGATGACTTATTCCCCCCCGCCGCGCTCCCCCGCGGTCGGCTCCAACTTTCTCTTTTGAAACCTACCCTGAGTGGTTCTAGTGGCCGTCTTTTTTTAAAAATTTATAGACCGCTGCTTCGCCTCACCGTGACGGACATAGCGTCGCCGCTCCCCGCGTCTTACGCTCCCCCGCCCCCTCTTTCTCCGACCCCCTTCCCCTTTTGAAATTTGATTCCGGATTAAGAATTCTCCCTTTCAACGGATCCCGACCATTTTTCTGACACCCGGCCCCTTTCCCGGTCTTTATCTCCCCTTCTTTTTTCGGTGAGCTTCCTGCTTCGACGCGCTTTTGAGACACCCGACGACCCGGTCCTTTTGGTCTTGGTCTCTCGTCACTCCCCCCTCTTCCGGCCCGGAAATGGATCTAATTAACTAGGCCGTTAAGTCAAAAGCCCTCTGTTTTTCTGTTGGAATGGATACTCTCTTTTCCCCCTTCCCCCCCGTTGTTTTTTTGTTTTTCTCTCTCTCTCCATCGGTCGACCATCCTGGTTTTAGAACCTAATAGAGTGTTTGCTTTTTGTCGTCCTTTCGCCGCTCGATGGGTCCTATTTGCCCTTCCTATGAAAGATCCTTTACCGTCCCCGGGTGTCGGAGAAAAGTTTTTTTGAGAGAGTTACAGCAGTCCATGTTCCCTCTCCGTGTCTCCGTTTTCTGGCCCAAACCCCGCGGTTTGCTTAGTTTTCCCTCCCCCCCCCTTTGATGGAGCGTTTCGCGATGCTACTATGGATTGGGAAGTTGAGACTCTTCTTCCTTTCTTTTTTGAACCTTGTTTTCTCTGCGCTCTGCGCTTATGCTCCCCCTGTTCTCTTCCAGCGTTGGAGACGGCTGAGGATTATAAGAAGCGATTCTTTTTCATTCTCCTCTCTGTGTAGTGAAGTTTCCCCTTCCTCAGAGGCCGATTTTTTATGGGTTGATTTTCAAGCCGCAGCTTTTGGGTTGGTTCATTTGTTTTGGGCGAACTCGACCCGACGATGGTGTTGTTCCCCTTTTATTTTTCTTGGTTTCCCCAAATATGGTTTTTCCCCCCTCCCTTTGATCATTATTTTCTGTGCCGGTTTCCTCCTTTTCCCCCCCATCCGCAAAACTTTGCCGGCTTTGATAGGGTTAGATGCTAGCCACGCTCTTTGAGGAGGTACCCTTTTGCTTTATTCTTACCACCCCCTCCACAATCCTTAACATGCTTTTTTTTAATCCCCGTGCCTTTTGTCTTTCCCCCCCCTTCTTGGTTAGCTTTTATTAGAATATTCCCCTAGATCATGTCGCCTAAGCTACCCTTTCCCGGCCTGGATTTCTGGATATTTTTTTTTTTGAGTGGGTATTCTGTGCCTTGTGGGGCCAGTGCTCTAGGGTGATCCTGATTCCCCCTTCCGTTCGGCCGCGCCCTGATGTTGGTTGGAGCCCTTTATTCGCCTCCTATTGTTTTCTTACACCGTGAAAAATCACTGCGACTCGTCCCAGTGCTTGGTTCACGACGGATAGATCTGCGACATCAGATTTCCCCCTGACTTGCGAGACCTACCATGAGGCCCCCTTCCCCGTTTTCCCCATTAGACCGTCCGTTCCGGTTTTGGGTTCCCCTCTCCCTCTGATGTTCGCCTTTTGTCCCCCCCCGTTTTGACCGTCCATGCAGGGAAGGCCGTGGCCGGTTCCACCCCGCCACACTCATTTTTCGCTGGTTGGGACAGACGTGTATTTAATTATCGCGCCCTCGACTTGGGTATTCCGCAGTCTGGAAGCCTGCTTTTTCCCTCTTCCCTCTGATTAAGTTGCGGTAAACCCTTGAGACATTGTTTGCGGTCTTTCCCGCATCTCCTCTTTTCCCAAGGCCAGGCTTTCTTATGAAGGGCTGGGATCCCTTCTTCATTAACTCCCTGTTTTCCAGGACAAAACTTCCGAATGGTACTTACGGTGCGTACCCTCTTACCTTGTCGCCCTAGATGATCGAGATTCCACCCGCCCTTTTCCTTGGGCGTTTTCAAGCCCCACGGGCCTAAGCCCCCTTTACGTTTTGCCTTCCCTTCTCGACCAAGGGCGATTGAAGCTTTCCGCCTAGATGGACTTTCCTCTCGCTCTCTTGGCTTCGCCCCTCCCTCCTCCCCCGTTCCTTTCTCTGTTTTCCGTTCCCTAGCGCCTTTTCTCCCGTTTGAGCAATTTCTAATCTGGGTCTAGGACGAATTACTGAACTAATATTTCTTCTTAATTTTTTGATTTGGACTTGATTCTATCTGTTAAGTTTTTTTCTTTATCCGCCTATGAGGCCTTGCGCAGGGTGTTCCAACCCGGTTTACCCAAATGATTTTTTTGTTTTCGCATGGGCTTCGAGGCAAGCTTCCCCCCTCTTTTTCCGTGACATGTAGCCAAGAAGTTGGGTTCCCTGTGCGTTTCCCAGTAGGACGTCCGCTACGCATCGTTGTTACAATTCTTTCCCCCTGCTTCAAATTTTCCCACGCATACCCTTCTCCCTGTCCTTTGGGCAATTGTTGAATAGTCTCCTTTTCTTTAAGAAGTTTTTCTGGGTTTCATCGATGTTGTTTTTTCCTCCCCCTTCTTTTGTTTTTCTCGTGTGTTTTCCATGAATTTCATCCGGCTCTCCTTCCCCCCTTTAAGTCCTCAAGGTGGTGATTTTCTTTTGAGTTTGATGATCTACGTTCCTGGCCGTTTAACACCTCTCCGCCGACAGACACAAGGATTCCCCCTCTCCCTCTAAGTCCCTTATTTTGAAAACAACTGTCTGAACGATTCCATTGAACAAGGCATTTTTTACAGTCACTTTTACCCGTTCATATTCATGTCCCCTTTACCTTTTAGGTCTGTTGCACTCGTTTTTTGCCTCATTCTCGCCGCTTATAGTCACTAGTCTCTCTTTCACCGTAGAGCTCGGGTCCCAGTCCAATTTTTCTATTAAGCCTTATCCCTTCGCTTCGGGCCTCGCACGGCGTTCTCCCTGGGCCCTTTCCATTTTCGTAAATGAACCCCTGCAATTTGTGACACTTGTTTCCCCATTTTCTGTCGCCTATTTTTTCACTCAGTGCCCTGGACCACGACCCCCTCCCTTCTGTCCCGTTAAGTTCCTCGGCTGATCTCTAGATTTGAGGCAGTTTCTGACTCCCCGCGTCGGGGTGTGCCCCCAGTCCTTTCTCGTAGGGGTCATGGCATCCTTTTAAAGTGTCTCTACCCGAACCGGTTTTTTTTTTCCATCGTAACCATGCCGTGTTGTATGGCTTTTTTTATTTCCCCCTGAGCAAAGCTATTCTCTGATACGCCCACAAGATCTTTTTTTTAAATAGATTTACGCGATGCGCCCCTGCCCCCCCATCTATGAGTGATCTTTCTGCCCACTTTCTCCGTTTTCGCAGAGACCAATGACGTATTTGGCGCAAGCTCCGGACCAGTTCTCGGTCCCTGCTTATTTTTTTTTTTTGTGAACAGTTCTCCGGTTCAGATCGAGTTCCACCCGAGCGTTACATAAAGAAGAATGTTTCCAGTTGAACTAGACCTCTGATGTCATCCCCGATTTTCACCCTTCATCCTTGTTGGCAGGTCCCAACGTCCGCCCCCCTCCTCTCGACTCCCGGTAGCAAGTGATGCCGTGTTTTTTAAACAAGAGGGTTTTGTCTCTTTCCCTCGTCCCTTTTCCCCCCTTTTCACATTCTGTTTTTTTCAGGTTTTTCAAGTGAGCTTGTTTTGGCCCATTGACACATCTCCCTCCTTTTTTAATTTAACCGTGGCTGAGCTGGGGACCCCAAACCTGACCCACCTGAGCCAGACCTTTCCCGCGTTTAGCCTCTCCGCGAGTGAGGTTGTACACTTTTTTTCTGTCGAATACTTTTTCTCAAAGCAGTCCTTAGTTAGGGGGTGGGGTATTGGTTTTGTTTAATCCTTTCCCCTTGTCCGGGCACCAACACCCCTTCCTCCGGGTCCAGTACTCAAAGTTTTTAGCCCCCCCTTCCAGGGTTTCAGTTCCCCTCTTTCCCCCCTCGAAGAAACCCAATCAAGCCGATCCACTCCCCTCCTGAAGGGTCTTAGGGACTTGAGGTAAGAGCGGCCTGTTGTCCTCTCTATTTTCGAGTTGATTCTAGATGATCCAAAGAGTAGGGAAGGTTTCCCTTCCCCCCTCTGCACCATGCCTCGTATAAGCTGGCCTCAAGAGTCCTCTGGAAAGTATTTAGTTTTTTGGGCCAGCGTGCGCTTGCCTCCCCCTGCCTCTGCCCCGGTTTTTTCACGTTTTCGTCCCCAACCCACCTAATGCACGTAAAAAGGAGGTTTATTGCGACGTGGCGCACCCTACCCCTCTTTTGACGACCAAGTTGCGGGGGCCTCTCCCAAGCCTAGTGAGAGTAGACCGTGGATTGGCCCCCCTGAGGGGGCGTGTTTAGACTCTTCTTTTTCTTCAGGGTCCCATTTTTTTTGGTTTTTTTTTTTTTATGGTTTTTTTGTTGGATTCCCCACACACACGGCTCTCCTAAAGCGTTTCTAACGTGACGCGAATCGCGCTACGCTCTCCCAACTACGTCCTTTCTCACTGCAGATAGAAAAACAGCTGTAATCCAAGCGCTTCACATAGACGTTTCTCGCAACGGCTCCCCTCCCCCCTTTTTGCTGTTCCCCCATTCCCCCAGCAAGGTTATCGCTTTACCCCCTTTCTGTTGATCGGCCATTTCCTGCTTTCCTCCCCTATCTTTTCTCAACCGGTTGTCTGGCACGGCCCCCCTCTCCCCTTAGATATCCCCCCTGGCCTTGTCGATTTCTTCCCCCCTTTTTCTACGGCACGTTTTATCAGGCCTTTTTTACCTAGGGCTTCCTTTTCCCTCCCCCGCTTCCTTTTTTTGCCTATATCTTTCCCTCACCCTTTTTTTCGATAGATATCCCCCACCAGAGTTCTTTGTGGCTAACCCTTGAATTTTTTTTCTTGCGCTTCACTTGGCCGGATTCGGGCCAACGTTGACCTCCTTTTTTCAGTGCAAGTAAAGATTTTCTGAGGTTTGTGTCGACCCGATATTCTCCCCTCTCCTTCCCCATCAGTTGCCCCTGTCCGACTCCCCCGCTCTTGATTCCTAAAGGGTTGGGGTTTGTTCCCTTTTTTTATTGTGAAGGTTTTAGACAGAGATGGCTTCCCCTTCCCTTTTTTTTTCCCAGGTTGCCCCCGATTTTGGTTTTTTTTTGTTCCTTCTCGGGTTCAGACCCCTTTCTCCGGTGTCCTTCTTTTTCAGCGATTCTCGAGGGCGATTTCCGAGGTAGGTTCCCCCTCTCCCTCCCCCTATTTCAGCCCCTCGCCGTGGGATTTGCGGCGGTCTTTTTTTCCTCCGCTTCCTCGTTCTTCGCGGTGTGATTTTCTCGCAGAGGTTTCGTTTTGTTTTTTAGACCCACGAAGAGTTTTTTTTTCGTGCTTTTTCTTGGTGGTATTTGACCGACCTTTCCCTTCTTCATTTCGCGGATTGGAGGGTTTAAGATTGTGCCCCACCATTTTCCTCCCCCTCAACCTTTTTTCAGCGCTCGCGGGTTAGAGGGGAGAGTGATCCAGTTTTTCATTTGGTAGAAGCACTCCTTTGTGTTTCAGTCGCGGTATTGCCTCGTTCAAGTTCTCTTACAGAGCCCATCGGGGTACACTCCCTTCCACCCCCTTAATTCCTTCATGGCGGGATATTGGATTCGGTTTTCTTGCTGTTCTTTTTTTCACTTCCCGGTCTTTTGTATGCATGAGGACCCGGAAGTTTTTCCTGATCCCCTTATGTGTTTTGGTTTTGGTTTGAAATTATTCGTACACACCTCCCTTCGGAAAAGTTGCTTCTGTAACCGGGTTTTGCCACGCCTCTTTCCTCTCTTTAGTTTTCCCTTTCCCGGGCGTCCCCTCCTGGTCTTAGGAGAACTTACGTTCCCCGGGTCTTTTTTACTTTTATTCCTTTGTCCTCTTCCCTTTTTCTTTTTTTTCTCACGCTGAATCCCCTCGAGCGATCGCCTTGCGGCACAATCTCATGGATTTTTTTTTTAATTTTGATCTATTCTTCCTCGAGTCCCTTTCTCAGTTTGGTCATGTTGACCAGACGTGCTTTTTCCCTCTCGCTGCTGGTTTGGGAGTATCTCCCTGCGACAGGGGGATCAAAAACAGGACTTTTTTTTTCTCGGCACCCTCTTCTTTCCTTTCCCCTGCGATACCCGTTCCCCCTTCCGTCTCCTTCATTAGGCCGTCGGTTTTTTTCCGCTCTCCCCCCTCTTCGTTGAATTTTCCCCTTTCTCGGTTTTTCCAACCTTTTTTCAGAGCTTCTTCCTTCACTAGGGATTTCGTTTTGGATTTGCGCATGCCTTTACTATTCCTGTTCCGAATTGTTTGAGCAGGCGGGACGACCCGTGGACCCATTTCCTAAACCAGCTTCCTTCCCCCGTTCTGCCCCCCCCTGGTCCTCGAGGGTCGATTTTTGTCCTCTTTTTTTACGATGAGAGTGCTCGTCCCTCCCGCACATCCTCATACCTGCTTTTTTTTCCCAGTGGAAGAGTCGAGAGCGATCTAGTCTTTTTTTCCCCATATTCCTCCCTCCCCCCACTGCCTGGTGGGCCCGTCCTCACACCGGGTTCCCGGCTCCTTAGATTCCGGACGCTAACAGCTTCCTTTTTGTAAGGCCTCGACGGTTCCAGGATGCTTTTTCGCCCTTTCTCTCTTCCCTCCCCCCTTTCTTTTGTGCACCCCCCTTGTTAAAACCTCTGATTTTGTTTCTTTTTTATTTCCCTCGGCAAGATCCGATTCTTGGGACCTGCATTCGAGAAACAGGGCCCCTTGTTTCCCCGGGCTTTCCTCCCCTTCCGTCTGCCCCCCCGTCCAGATATGATTAGTCCTCAATCCCCCCCGTTTCCCCCCTTTTGGCAATGCCCTTTCCCTTACCGCTTTCGGGGTTCAGGTCCTGTTTCCTTTACGGCTGATCTTCAACTTTTTTTTTTTCCCCTGTCAATGTGGAGGTAGGTTTGTCTTGAGCCATTATGTTCGTCCGTCCCATTGTTTTAAATGTCCATTTCATGTCGCGATATCCTTTTCAAGACCTTTTTCGATTTCTTCGCGTTTCGATCCTTTCCCCCCCGAGTTTTTTTTGACAACACGTTTTTCCCGCCCAAACCCCAGACCACTTCTCCATAGAGATTCCTAAAATATTGTTTTCCTCCCTCAGGAGTTCAATCCAAAGGGGTCCCACCTTCCTCCCTCCCCTCTCGGCTTTAAGGTGACTGAGGAGAGGTTTGGTTTCTATTGCCTCTATACCCCAACCCTTATAAAGGTCTTCCCTTACTCCCCTTCTCACTTCCCGATCCCAGCTCGGCGGGCATCTGCTCACTTTCGCATCGGATCTTGCTTTGCTATGGCCACTCCCCCCCTCCCCTGCTACACTTTTCTTGCTAGTTCCCCAGTTCACCCAAGAACTGCTCCCATTTTTGAGGACCGTGGCCCGAATCGTTTAGCTTTTTTCCCCCTGTCCATCTGTTGTCCTATCTTGGTATCTAGTTCGACTAGCCCTTAACGTGACTCGTTTTCGTGTACAAAACTACTGAGAGATCCGGTGTCTAACTGACTACTCCCCCATCTCCCTCGTCCGAGTGTAACCCCCCTCCGCCCCATGATTGTTCCTGGATAGACGCCCGTCTTTCACAGGCTTTAATCTCACTGATCTGGATATGATCCAACTGAGCACCTTCAACTCTCTTCCCCTCACATCGATTTATCTTCTTTTCCTTTGTTCCAGGTGTCTTTGATACAAATTATCGCTCCGAGATGGCCCTTCTCCCCGTTAGCCACCGTTCCTCTTTTTTCCCGCGAGGCGCAGCTCCACGGTCTCCCCTTTTTTATGTCTGACGTTCGCCCTTGCACGCTTATGTCCTTTTCCTCCGCCCTTCATGACAGAATTCCTTTCCTGACTCCGTTTCATTCCACCTCGCACACATCCTTTTTTTCCCCCCTCTCCCCCACAGCTCTTTCGCAACGTTCGACCGCAACGACAGATCTTTTTTTTTAGTCCTGAAGCTTCCCTTCAAATTTTGCCCCCCCTGGGTTTGAAGCTCCTCCCCTCCCCTTCCCTCTCCCCCCTCGGTTCTTGTGCGGCCCCTTCCTCCTTTTCATTGCGGGAGGGTAGTTCACCTTCCCATCGATGCAGATTTCTTTCCTTCTCTTTTTCCCCCCCCCCCGCACCGAACTTGCTTTTTCCCCGTGTTTTTTGCCTAGGTGTTCGTTTTTTTCATGGTGCTTTTTCCTTCCCCCCCTCCCCGTGCTGCGTGAACAAACAAGTGGTTTGCTTCTCTTCCTTTGCCGACCTGCTTTTTTCCTCCCTTGGAACTGCGTCAAGGGAGAACCAAAATCCTGTTTTTTTATTGGGGGACCCAACCGTACAGCCCTTCCATCATTTTTTGCCCCCTTTTTCCTTATATTTCCTCGCTCCCTACCCCAATAAGAAGACCAATATCCTCCCTGTGGGTTTCCGTGTTCGGCATTGTAACCGAAGGGTTGGACGCGTTTTGATCGGGCTCTCTCCCGATTTTCTCTGCCTCATCTTGAATAGAAGCCCTCTTCCACATTGATTTGCCTCTTTCCCCCCCCCCCGAGTTCCACCACGACAGAGACGTATCCACCAGACGTAACAAACCCTATCATTTTCGCTCACCCCGTAGGGGCGGGACCTTTTGCGAGGAGGACCCACACGAATAGCTTGCCGTGAGACACCCTCCCCCGCCCCGCTTTTTTCCCCCTGTCCCCCATACCCCAATCCACTCCCCCTTTTCACCCCGGGTACTCACAATTTTGGTTTTTTTTACAGCGTCTTCTTCTGCCTCTCCCAACTCCCGCCATCCCATGAGAGCCCATTACGACGTCCTTGTCCGTTGGCAATCTCTGGGTTTTATCCCTTTTATTTTATTTCCAGTACCATCGGCCTTTCCCTTACCCTTCAGCTGATCAGAATAAACCAATTTTCTTCCCTTCGTCGACCCCCCTTCCGATCGTACTTTCCATTCCCTTCGACCCCTCTTTGAGTACTCTCCCCTCCCGATCTTCGAGTCCACGGTTGCTCCCCTTTTCGCCATCCCCTTCTCGGGTAGTACTCCCCTTGCTGTTCTCCCCACCCCCCGGTTTTCCACCAGACCGCCTACCCTTCGTTTTTTTTTTCTTGTTCTTGGCCTCTTTTCCCCCCTTCCCCCCACCCTTCGAGTGCGCCTTGTTCCTTTGGAATGCTCGTCGAACACCTACTGAATTCCTGCGTTTCCAGCCCCTGTTCTCCGTTTTTTTAGACTCTCCTCTTCCTCTTCTTTTCCTCGCTTCCGTTGGGTTGTTGATCTTAGCCCTTGAAGAAACTCGTTCTTTTTCCGTCCCTGTGATTGCATATCTCTCCTTGTTTTTTTTTTCTTTTTCTCTCCCTTGCCGGCCCCTCCTTCTAATTTTTTGATCTTTGAACCAACGACCCGTATGTTCTACCAATTCCGTGAGCAGTCTTTCCTCATTTCCCCCCTTTCCC
>Ga0179593_1670695_pt1 | contig 28288 bp, 32 predicted proteins | sample CZODoug2_1_08_16_FD_185931 | JGI IMG/M metagenome (GOLD analysis project Ga0179593, IMG submission 185931) | Vadose zone soil fungal communities from Angelo Coast Range Reserve, California, USA - CZODoug2_1_08_16fungal (PacBio error correction) | ecosystem: Environmental > Terrestrial > Soil >... | reverse complement strand
CCAACCTCCTTTTCCGAGTTCTTTACCCCAGAATTGTAGACTCTCTCTTCTGTCATTCCTACCGGAGTGTTCTTTTTGAATCCCAACGCCTCTCTCGAGTTTTAGATTTATCGCTCCGATCTCCCAACCACTTTCGATACCGACATCTGTCAGATGCTGGTTTGCACCTTTTCCCTGTTTTCCCTTTGGACTCTGTACTACGATTTCCAGGCCGCATCCCCCTCGCTTCCCTCGAAGGTTATTCTTCGGATTCGATTGCGGGAAAATCCTTTTAGATCGTGAAACTACCCAAGGTACTTGCTACGGTTCCGTAGAAGGTGTCTTTTAGTCTCTGTGGATGGGCGCCGGTTGTTCCCCCCTTTCTTCTCCGAATCCCCTCCTTCTCCAGAGTTTTATCTGTTACTAGGGAAGTAATACGCCAAGGAGACCCGAAGAGATAGAGTCTCATCCTTCCCAAGTTGTCCCACCCTCCCCCCCTCCCCCTGCAACTCTATCTCTCTCTATGTTGTTGTCCTTTTTTTCCGTTGTCAAAGAGCGACTCCGGCGGAATGATTTCCTTGTTCAGACCTTGGGTTTATGGACATGTTTTCGAGCACGTTCTTTCGGTTTTACTTCAATTTTCAGCGACGCTTTCTCTGGGAGGAGTTTTCTTTCCTCCTTTCAATTATTTCTTTTGCGGACGACGACGTCGACGAGGACACCTTGCGTCCCTCCTTCTCCGAAGACCGTTCTCCGGTGGCTTTCGGCAGAGGCCTCTCATTCTCCCGAAGAAGTCGGCCGACGCCGACCCGGCGCGGCCTCTGAGTCTGCCCCCTCTTGCAAAACCTCTTCGCCGTTTTTCCGTTTTTCCCCCCCACACCCCCCTCGTCGCTAGCTTTTTCGAGCGTGCCCCTTTTTTGCTGCAAATCGAACCTCTCGCCATACGTTCCAACGCGAAGGCTTCCTCCTTTGGAGCTGCTTTTTTTGCAAAAGACACACTCCGTTTTTTTTGCGATCAGCGAAGAGGTCTCCCCTTCCTCCCCCCCTCCCCGGTTACCACCGCCTTTTTTTGATTGTACCCGTTGTTCCTGCGACAGCACGCGGATGAAGTTCGTCTCCGGCTGAGCACGACCTGTTGTTCTTGAACAGCCCGTTCTTTCGAATCCGTCGGATATTAAGTGTATTCCTTTTCCATTCTTACACCCCAATCTTCTTCTAGCGTTGTGCTTTTCTTTTGTATTCTGAAGTAAAGGAGAGAACCGTAGTCGTAGCCGTTGGTTCGTCCTCTTTCCTTCCGGCTCACCACTTTCGAGCAAGCGCCCCCCCCTACTCCCCCTCTCTCTCTCTCTCGGAAGGTCCCCTTTCGTGTGTTTACCCGAATTTCCTTTTTTGTAGAGAGCCTAGTGTCCTAGTGTGAGTGTTTTTTTTACCTCCTTTCAACCGAGAATGTTTTTTTAGTCACCTGTTCGCGTTCTTTCTCGACGGACTCCCGATGTCTTTTCCCCTACCTCCTGACTGGGCCTTTTGCGTGCCTCCTTTCGTCCAGAGCATGAATGTTCCGCCGTGTCGCCACCCCACCAACAAACTGGCGGGGTTCAAGGTCTCCGTTTGCTCTCTCGCTCTTCTTCCTTGCGCCCCAACTCTGCCTTCACTCTCTCCTCTGTTAACAACCCGTGGTCAGGGTCACCCCCCCCCCCCCCCTAGCTTTCAGGCCTCAGGGCCCTCTCGTCCCCTCTTTTCTGCGCCTCCTTGTCCACCCTTAGTCGTCTTACTTGGCTGCGTCCAATGGTTGTGAATAGCACCCCGTCGGCTTCTTCCCTTAGTGATTGAACGCGCAGCCTTGTCCCCGGTCCTGCTGGGCTTCCCCCGGATTGTCTCTTCCTTCCCGAACTTCTCCCCCCTCCGACCGCGACTTCCTTTCCGAATGCACAATGCCCCTGATAAGACTCCCTTCACCCCCGCCTCTGCCGAACAATTTCTTTTCACTCCGGACTTGTAGTCTGTTTTACTGGGTGCGATGACCAACCCTGCACTGGGTCTTAACTCCTTTTCCAACGGTCTCTCTGACAGCCTTGCATGCCTTTCCCCTTTTCCCCCCTCCCGTACTTGCAGCGACCCCACTTTCCGTATAGGAGTTTTTACGCTCGTGGATTCTCTTTCGCAACCGACGCGCCCTTTCCCTTTTTTTGGAGACCGTTGGTGCCCCGGTCGGTTTGTCTGTGTTCCATCTTGCTTTTTTTCTGTAGCTTTCCAGGCAGTCTGGGTCGGGGAGGGACCATCTTTTCGGGGGCCTTTCCCAAGCCCTTCGTTTAACTCTTCCATGTTTGCGGTTCGCGGCCGGTCCCCCCCAGGTAATTCCAGCCGGTCCAGCTCGTATGAAAGGGTTCCTCTTTCCTCTTAGGTCGATGCGCGGGATCGTATCTTTTGGGAACGAATAAGCCCCTTTTCCTATGCCTTTTTCTGTTTTTTGCTCTCAGGAACCCCGACGAACTTCTTCCTTGATCAGGGCAGTTCTATGTGTTGGCCCTAGAGTCTTTACTTAGACTTTTGACCATTTTTCCCCCTCTGTCTACCAGTCCCGTCCACTCCGCTTTTTCGATTTGCAGGATTGTTTTTCTTTTAGGTCAGTAATATCTAGGGAAGACTCTCCTTTGTTGTTTGATATCTTCTTTGCGGCACTACTCCTCCCGCCTTTTTTTTCCCTTCGATGGGCATCCGCTGCGCTCAATTTCGTATGTGGCTTTTCCACTTCACCCTTCAAAGAGGCGTCCGTTTAAGCTTTTCCAGATCCCCTTCCCCTGGCCTCGGTTTTTTTAGGCAAGAAGGGTGAAGTCACCCTCTCACAGGCTCCGTTCCGTCGCGCGCACCGAGCTCCTTCCTCTTTCCCCCCTCCCCTCCCTCAGCGTTCCCCAGCCCCTTCGGAGACCAACTGGGTAAAAGGCCTTCTTTTACAGCACCCCCCCTGGCCCCTCTCTTTTCCCCCGATAAGACTTAACGGCCTTTTTCTTCCCCACAATGTAAAACGTACTGACCCAGACTTTGCGCCCAGGGTTCTACCTCTTTTCCCCTCCAGCTCCCGGGAGGACCTTTTCCCCCAACACGACTTCTTCCCTTCACCGGACCAAAGTGGATTGGCGACGGCAGTTCTTTTTCTTGCCTTCCCTTCCACTCTCTTTTTAAGACTGTTTAGCAGATTTTCCTCAGAGAGACCGCCAGGTTCTGACTTTTTTCTGTTTTCCCCTTGTGACTAGCCTCCCCCGAAGTTCCCTCCCCGAAGCCCTTGTCCCCTGTGACAGTCGTTCCTCTAACCAAAAGGTCAGGAAACCTGAGCAGGACTTTTTTAGCCTTTTTTCTCCCTTCCGATTTCTTTTTAAGAAGAGGTCGGGAGAGAGTACTCTTTTTCATTCTTAAGGCTTGTCTTTTTTTTTCTGCTGTCCTATTAGTTAATTTGCCCCAGCCGCTGTGCTTAAGCCCCTCGTACCGGGACCCCCTGCGCCGTTCTCCCTTCACTTCGAGCTACGCTTTTCAACCAGTGCTTCTTTACCGAACGGATGACTGATTGGCTTGTACGCCGTGCACGGCGGCCGAGGGCTTCCCCTATTTCGCTGATCTGGTCTGTCCCGCGTCCTGACCAGGTTAGGTCCCGTGTTTATTAGAACAGTCCAGGACCCTTTTTTTAGTAGCTCCCTCTCTGCCGTCCCCTTTCCCCAAAACGTAGGATCCTTTTTCCCCCCCCTGAACATTGTTTTGTTTAATCGGCATAAGTCTGCTCCCTTTTTCTCCTTTTTTTGGTCTGTTCGAAATCTTCTTGTTGGAACCTGGAGAGTGAAGATTCGAGATGGGGCTTCGGCCGTTTCTACGTAGTACACTGATTTGCGCAAACAGTTTTCCCCCTTTCGCCCCGTTTTTTCCTTGAACCCTTCAAATAAGCTGACACCTCCTTCACTGAAGTATGGTCGGCTGAGGGTTTTGTCCTGATGTCCAACTTCTTCCCCCCCTGGTGACACGGTGCCTTCCCCGGCCCCCAGCAGGTTTGCACTTTCACAGGTCGTCTCGGCTTTCCCCAGGACGCCCAACGGCTAGATGAAATATTTCGCGCCCTTTCGGTCTTCGACATCAAGGCAAGGGCACACCCTGTCGGTCTTCCGGTCCCCCCTTCCCTTTCAACCTTTTGAAACTTTTCGCTACTCCGGATCCGACGGTTCGGGCATCTTTTATGGGGTTTCCTTTTAATCGAGTTCGTGTCCGACGCACTTCTCCCTTTCTGCAGATGTTTTATTTTCCAAAGCTCTTTCACGTCTTTCTGCCCCTTGGGGTGAGACGTCCTATTGTTTTTTCCGACCTCCCCTTTCCCTTTTCTGCGCCCAGATCTTTTGCCTCCTCTGTCCCTCTCTCCCCCCCTTTTGACATCCTTCTTTTCACTGAACCTCTCCCCCCCTGTTCGTTAGCGTCGCGTCGATGAGGTGCCAAATGGGGAATGTTGCCATCTGTGCTGAATATGAGGTGTTCCCGATCAGTTTGATCTCTGAACCCTTTTTCTTTCTTCTTTTTCGGCCTCTTCTCCTTTGGAGGATATTTTTCCAAAGGTAAGGATACACAGTCTGACCGGATAGGCTTCTGTGATGCGCTTCTACCACCCTTTTTCGTATCCTCCTTCCTCCGTAAGTCCTCCAATAATACTCTCCCCTAGAGTTAAGTAGAGTTCGAAGTCTAGAAAAGGGTGAGACCCATCCATAGCGTGATAGATGACTTTTTTCCGTGCCCCCCTCCACCTCGCCTTCCCCCTCTATCCTTTTTGTTTTTTCTCTCCCTTTGTTCCACGCCATCTCGAACTCAGAAGCATTTTAGTGTCCTCTTTTTGATTTTTCTTGTTGATTCGTGAGCTCTGATTTTTTTTTCTTTTTCTAGGAAGTCCCCCCCTTAGCTCTCCCCCCCCCCTTTTTGGGGCCTACTTTCCCTGTAGCAGGAGGCTGAACGAGCCGCAGGACGTGGACAACTCACGGAGAACGAAAGAATCCCCCGATCCCCCGACGCCGACTTCGTTGTGACCGGTGGAGTTCCGTCCCCTCTCCCCCCTCCCGAACTTCCTCTCTTGCCGAACCGTTAGGAAGCCGAGGTTCCCCGAGGGAAAAACCTTGTCTTCTCGAAGTTCCCCGCTTCGCGTCTTGCACCCCTTTTTTTTCCTTCCCCCCCTTTGTTCGCTCTTCGGCCGCGTCTGTAAATCTCCTTTCACACTCGAGAATTGCGCGCGAATTTGTGAGAGTGAGGGCAAAAGACCCCCCTCCCCACTTTCTGGCTCCCCAGGCCGAAGAGACCCGCCCCCCCAGTAGGCCGACGTATCACCCTCTCCCTTTCTAAACCCCTCGTGGACTTATTTCGCCAGGTCTAGAATTATGAAGTCGCAGGGGTTCTCGCTGATTCCTCAACGCCCGGCCCCTTCAGAATAAGTCGTCTTTTCGGTTTGTCTAGGCTTCGTTCTCTTAATCTGCTTTCTCTCTGACAATTCTTTGAATCTCCTTTCATTGTAGTAATGAGTGAAGTAAAAAGTTCCAATATAGTCTATCCTTTGTTTTTCCCCGTGAAATCCCTCATTCACAAGAATCAGGCTAGTCCTTTCCCCGGTTCCACTCCTCCTCCCTTTTGCTTTTTTTTTTCTGGAATATTTTCCTGACGTCATTATTTCCCCAGACGTTTCTTGGACATTGGAAGGTGGACTAGTCTTTTCCGCTGTTCTGGTTTCTTTCCTATGCCCTTTGTCTTTTTCCCCCCCTTTCTCTTCCTGGGACTTTCCTGTCTCTTCTGCCGAACTCCCCCCCGCGCACCCCGGAGTGTCCGCGACATGAGGTTTCGTCTGCTGCCGGTATGAGAGTTTTCGCCACCCCCCTTTTGGTGTAAGGATCTAGTGTTGCCTCGGCGGCGAGCGCGGCCGTTTCGTGGCGCCCCCTCCTTTTTTCCGGTCTCCCTTCCGCCTGTCTCAGGTTTCTTCACCAAAGGGAATCACCGTATCGTCCGGCTTGCTAGGTGAGGTCCCTCGGTCTGCTTCTGTAGTCCTCGCCCCGCGTAATCCCTGGCGGCCCCCCTTCTCGCCCCCCCTTTCTCTTAAGTTTCTAGAATCCCTGTGGGGGCGTCTTTGGAGATCGCGTCCCGGAACGGCCTTGTGGTCAGACCGTCGTAAGTCGGTTCTTTGACTTCCCGGCCCGCCACGTGTTCACTCGCCGCTCCGACTTCCCTTTCCTGTTCTCCGCCTGGGACCTATCGTGATCCGGTTTCATGGTTGCGGGTTTAGTGCGATGACCTTTGCCTTCCGTAACTATTGGACCACCTGATGGCACGAGACAGCTCTTTTGCCCGGCTTGCGCCCCCTGGGTATTTTTTTTTTTTTTTTTTATCCTCCGAGCCCTTTCCTCTGCAGAAACGATGTTTTTAGAAAAAGTCTTGCCGTCGGCGTTGCGCTCGTTTTTTTTTTTATTGCCGCTTTTTTTCCTTTCCTCCCTTCTTCCACCTCTTTCCCCCCAGTTGTACTGTTCTAGGAGGCACCTCGTCGATTCAGACATTGAGAACCCGTCTTATCTGGGTCAGTCGAGTTTTCCCTGGCATTCACGACGTTTTTTTCCTCTCTTTATAGTCCCTTGTGATCCCCAGGTCCTTTTGACCGGCAGTACCACTTCTGACCGGGTCGGCGCCTTCCGTCTATTCTAGCGTCTTCTTCGGTATGCTTTTTGGGAACGTTTTATCTCCACTGGGATGTTTTGTAGTCTGTTTCTCCCCTTCCTCCTTGAGAATTCTTTCACCCTTCCCGAACATCTTTTTTTTCAGGATCGGTGGATTGAATCCTCTCTTTGTACACTGTCCGTTCTTTTGAACTTGCCCTGCGTGTATGTTTCCCCGCAGCCTTTCTTCGACCCGGCTTGCAAGTTTCTTTTCCGGATCATCCATATATCCCCCCCCCCCCATTTTCTTTTGTTTCTTAAGATGAGCAGGCCCCCCCCTTACCGCGTGCCCCCGTTTGCTTCCCCGCTTTTCTCGCTTCCTTCCTTTCTCTGACCGTTCGAACCCAGGTTGTAAGCAAGCTTTCTTCGTACAAGCGTCTCATACCAGCCAGATCCCTGTTCTTTTTTTATCTCTCAATTTCCAAGGACTTCCCCCTTTTCTTGACAACCTCGAGCGCATTACCCCCATTGATGAGTCGTTCCCCAAAGATTTCCTCCTTCTTCACATGCTCACGGTTCCTTTGCGTCCCCTCTTTTGGGACACCGGCATGCGTGCCAGCCCGCAAAGAGATGGCCCGATTGCCGACGTGGACCTTGACACTTTCCCCCCTCCCCCTCGACCCCTTTTCGCCTTTTGTCGCTCGACTTTTTCCTCCCGTCGTCAAGAATACGGCTCAGATTCAAAGTCAGCACCCTTATTTTTCTAAGGCCAACGTGGATTTTCAGACTTTCCCGGCCGCCTTTTTTACGCCTCTTTGGTTTCAGCTGTTCGACACGTAGAGTCGCTTAGATCCCGCCAGGGGGTTTGTTCTTTTTTTTTTTCACCGAGCCGCTTCCCTTCTCTCGGCCTCGACGCGGGTCCCGAGGAAGCAATTGGAATTCCAAGGTGTCATTTCAGGTCCCTGACCCTCACGTCGTTTTTCCCCAGAGCATGTTCGGCGAGCTGTTGTGGTGGTGACTTGTTTTCTCCGCTTTTTTTTCCCCTTTTCTTCAAGAACCTCTCCCCACAAACGATCCGTTTCGGGTTGAGGCGCCCCCGCCGTGGTGCTTGATTCACCGCCCCAGCAGGACGGATGCACTTCTTCTTTCGGGAGATACTGGGTGGTGGGCGATGTCCTTACTCCATTTTTCTCTTCTTTCTAGGACGCTCGTGCGACTTCTTCCTATGAGCTCAGACGATAGGTGAGGACTTGTTGCTTTCCGCGCTCCCATTTTTCCCCCCGTTTTTCCCTTTTACATGTCTTCCCCCCCACTAAGAGTACCCTCGCGCTTTTTCCCCAAGAGATTTCTTGACCCGCCCCCCAGTGTGGTTTGACAAATCTGCATTCACTTTCTGCGAAAGACCGTCCTTTTTTCACGTTTTTTTCCCCCTCGTTCCTTTTTTTTTTCCTCCCTCAGCTTTCTCGCCCGCGCGCAAAAAGGTGAAGAGCTTTGCACCTGCCGGGTGTAAAGGAGTTGCAAAACACATCAAATCCGTGGTCAGCTCTTCCCCCCCCCTCCTTTGACCCACCGGTACCCTTGAGCATACTTGCGTGGCAGCACGCCCGATGATAGAAAGTATCTTTTTGCTTTCCTGGCCACTTTTTTAACTTCTCTTTTCGATCTTTTTTTTTCATCAAGGAAGGGCACCTCTTTTTCAGTAGACCCCCACGTGCTTGTCTCCCCTCTCCAACTCTGCTTCCAAGATGCTCGCGCCCTTCCTCCCCAACTCACCGTTTTTTCGACTTCCTCTTTCCTTTCTGAAGGTCTGTATTCCCCGGTCTGTAGAAGGCCTGTCAGCCCATAAAAGAGTACATCTTCCGGCACGCGGTTTTCGTCCCTCCAACTTGTTTTTTTTTGTCCTTTTTTTTTTTGTTTTGACGCATCGGCGTGTGTCTTCTCTCTCAGAGAAAGTTCTGCTCTCCCACTTCGCGGTGTCGTACTGAGAGATTTCGATTTCTTCTTTCACGCTCGACTTTCTCCCCAACATTTTCTCTCCTCCGCTGGTCTTTTTTCTTTTTTTTTTTTCTTTTCATGTGTTTAATATTTTCCTTTCCCAGGACGACGTTTTGACAGTAGTCATAAGCGGGATTATTTTGGGTTAGGAATATCCGTTTCTGCTCCTAGGTCGACGGTCTTTCCGGACTTTTCCCCCCTTTTTTCCGGTACCCTTTTTTCCGGAGTAGGCTCGGGCGCTTTTCCTGCTGCTCGCGCCTCCGCTCTTCCCAGACGGAAAGTAGGCCTCCCTCCTAAGAGATTCTTTTCTTCGGAGTTTTCCCTTGCCTTTCTCTCCCCCTTCCTCTTTCCCCTCCGATCGTGATCTCGTCCACCGGGCACCCCTTGACCTTTTTTTTGTCGATATGAGGGGAAAAGGTTCCTCTCTTTATACTCATAGGTGTTGTTTTTGGTTTAGAGACCGTGTCCCCGCCTTGCGAATGCTTTGCGGCAGTTTTTCTTTTATTTCTTTTTTTCTCTCATTCCCTTTTTTCGACCTTCGCTGAATCTCCCTTTCTTATCTCTGTCTTGAGGATGTTGGCCTACGGCCGTATGAGGCCTTCTCTTTCGTGCCGACGAGCCGCATCGACACCGAATTCCTCCCGTCCCTGCCGGCCTTTTTTCCTTGGACGTCCGATTACGAAGACGATTCGGCCGTAGACGAACTCGAGAAGCGATGATGCTCCTGGGGCAAAACCCCCCCTTCTCCTCCCCACCGCATAGTCAGCTTTTCACAGTCCCCTTTTTCCTCTCAGCTTTTCTCGCTTCGTCTCTTCCGATTCAAATCGTTTTTTTTTCTTCACGTTTCACACTCGCGAGCGCCGAAGTCGGATCCGGCGTTTCCCCTGAAACTTTATGGGCGATCCTTCCCGCGTTTTTTCCCCACTTGCCTCCCCTTTTGCAGGTCTCCCCCCCCCTGTTGAGATTCTTCGCGTCCATATGTTTTGAATTCGTCGCGGGCTTCGCCCTCTCCTTGAAGGAAAGCCCGTCCCCTTCCGCAATCCGTCGGCTTTCTTACTTGTAGCGTTGTTTTTTTCCTGTCTCTCCCATTCGTCGACTGTTTGCCTTCCTATGGAAGTCCGGCTCTACGTAGTAGTAGCCTGCGCCGCTGCCTGCGCCTTTTTCACCAGCTCCTGCGGCCCGCCTTTTTCTCTTCCGGTTCTTTCGCCGGTTAGCAGTTCTCCGCCGCAACCAGTTATTGTCGCCCGTGTGTAATCGGTCTTTTTAGTTTTTGTCCTGAACAAGAGCATTGTTTTTTTCTCGACCTGTTCGCGCGTCGTGTTTTCCTCCTTTTCCCTCATTTCCCCTCCCCCCCTCACCTTAGATTGCGACTTTTTCTTCTCCTCATGTATGCAGGATACACACAACATTTTCGTGGTCACGTGATATAGTTTGGTGACCTTTTTCGGCGCGCGCGGCTTGATTTTTTTTTACCCCCTACCATCCCCCCCCCCCCGGAGATACCAAACGGTACTTGTAATTCTGAAGCAAGAAGGTAAGACCCCTATTTGTCAGCGCGGACGTGTCTTTCGGGTTCGCTCTGCCTCGGGCATTGCGCCCTCCTTTTCCCCTTTCTCGGGAATGTTGCATCGCTTCCTCGATCGTTCCGTAGTGACTCGAAGAGTAAGAAGTGAATAGCTCCTTTTTTTGATCACGCCCCTTTTTCCTTTCCACGTTCCGGATGTTTAAGCCCTCCCTAACTCCCTGTCCTCGTGACAAGTTCCCCCCCTACGACAGTTTTTCAAACAAAGAGAAGAACCCCCCCAATGGCTTGAATCAACAGGCGCCTTTCCGGCTCTTTCGTTTTTTTTTTTTCTCGTTTCGCTCCCTCAAATGGACTTCCCTCCTTGCCCGCTTCTATTTCCCGAGAAAGATATTGTCGATGCTGCCTTCACTTGTCGCTCCCCTTCCCCCTTCCCCCTTTTTTCCCTCCTTTCCCTTTTAGAATCCCCCTTCTGCTCCCTTCCGTCTCTCTTTGCCGAACACGCGACTTTCGTCGACCCATCAAAGGTGGGCCTGATTCCCCTAGAGTCGGTTGTGGTCTTGTGGGTTCTCTTCGTTTTTTTCTTTGCGGGCCTTTCCTTCCTGATAGGGTCAGGGGGGGCCTCTTTCCTTTTTTGGACTTCACGTTGTCGAGTCCTCCTTACGCGGCCCGTCAGTGCTGATCGACATCTAGTTGTGTGTCGGGCTTCACTTTTTCGTGGCCGACCCTCTTTCCCAGTCCCTCCCCCCCCTTTGTTCAGGTTCGGAGCTTTTGACGACTGCCAATGGTCCACTCTGCGCTATAGTAGGTTTGGCGACCGTTCTTGACCTTTCCTTGGCCGAGTTCCTCCACCTTTTTTTTTTCCCATCTTTTGGCCGTTTGCCCGTCTGGCTCAGAGCTTGAACTGTCGGTTCGCTCTTTGAAATTGACCTTGTTCGATATGTACTTTCTTTTGGCACATTGCCGTCTCGGTTTCCCGACTTCTCACTCCTCTGAATTTTCCCATACGTTTTAGAGAGATGAGCCGGAACCTACGTGAACCTCGTTGAAATCCTGTTATGGTCGGCTCCCTCGCGGCGACTTCCCCCCTTTCGCTGCTTCACTCCTCGACCCTTGCAAGGGTTTTTTCAAATTCCTTCTTTATTAACGAAAGTTAACGTCCTTGTCATTTCCAACCCTGGAACGATTCCTCCGGCCACCTCATTTTTCTCCTCCGCCAGTCAAGCTCCCAGGTGGGTCGGTTTTAACCTACTCTAGCGCCTAGAAAAAGTGGTTCCCCAACGATCCTTTTCCTCATTCGACCCTTTCCGTTTATCTTTCCCCTGAATCTCCCTTCTGTCCTTTTTTAAACGGACCTGTTGAACGCGATGGCGAACTCATGAAGTGCAGCCTCGAATAGACCCTTCTTTCCTTTTCACATCCCCCTTCGACTTTTGGCGCCCCTGAATTTTCGCCCCCGCAAGAATTTATCACGAGAGAGTAAAAATTAAGCACACCCCCTTTTGAACTGGGACTACTTCCAAACTTTTCGGGGGGGTTCTTATTGTATTTTCCCCTCCCTCGCTAATCTAGGACCCTCCTTTGGATCAGCGGTCCTGAAGTAGAGGGTCTTGGCTGCCTGTGACCGCCAGGAGACTTCTTTTTCCTCTCACATCCCTCTCCGCATCTTTCCCCTCCTCTTCCCGCCTCCTTTTCCGTGCAATTTCCCCCAGTAACCCGGAAACTGCTCTCTTTATTTCCGGATCGCGGTTCTGTTCGACTTTTCCTTTTTTTTCCCCGACTTTCTGAGGTTTGAACGGCGTTGAAGGGCGTCGGCGGTCAGCCCACTCCTCCGTGCGTGGCTGCACCCCAAAGAGTTCCCCTTTTTGTGGCGAGCTTCCTTTTTGGCCCTCCTCAAGAATCTGAGTTACGTTAAAGACTTTTTCGACGATCCCCTCGACTAGTTTGGTGGCGATTTCCCTGGTACCGCAGCCTCCTTTCTTGGCGATTTTTTTTCGCCGTCGTTCGCCCCCTTTCCCTCCTTGTGGCCGGATGCCTTCCTCCTCCTTTTGAAAATGCACATGGTTTTTCCTTCGTTCTTCGAAAACCTTCTTCCCAAGACCGCTTCCCTCCCCCCCAGCGCCCTTCTTCTTCTTCCCAGTCAACCCCCCCCTTTGCCCTTTTTCCTCCCATGAAAGGAAAGAAAGACACGCCGGTTGAGAAGAATTGCGTGCCCCCCCTCTGGCCCGCGTCGGGTCTTCCCCTTTTGTGAAGTATCTTAGCTTCCTTGACTTCGTACTTTGAAGACTGGTTCAAGGCCCCCCAAAATCCCCCCTCTGACAAAGGAGTCTCGGACAAGAGTGGGTTTTCTGAGGTTGACGGCCCTGGCATGGATAACAGGACCCCCTACCTGGTGACCGGTCTCCTTTAACCGCATCGAGTTTTTTGCGCTTTTTCTTTTTAAGGTGTCCGTTCCCCCAACGGATACCGACGTCGTTGAGCAGGGGGATTCGACATCCGTCCGCCAAGGGTCCCCCTCTGTTCCGATTTCTCCCAACCGTCCCGATCTTCCCCCTGCCGCGGGTGCAAAACTTTCAGATTTCTCCGGACGGATTTTTTCTGCCCCCTTCTCATCCTGTCCCCCCCTCCCTCCTTTCCCAGGTGATTTCGCAGACGTTCCTACGAACTAACGCGTACCTCTTTCCCTGGGCCCGTGGTTTTCTGCCCACCGGTTTTTCTTTTTTTTTTTTTTCCCCCCCATCCTTATCTTCGTGTCTTTTGCAATTTCCATCTCCCTCGAAAAAAGTCTTCCAATTCGCGAGGGTTCTCTTTTTTTCTTGATTTCGATTTTCTCCCCCTCACTCTCTGTTCCCCAAAGTCTAGTCCTCTCTTGAGATGTGTGCCCCCTCGGGGACAGAAGATTGCCTTCGTGCATTAGAGGGCCGCTATTTTGAAATAGGCGGCCTAGTTCCTACGACTCTTTTTTATTGCCCTCCTTTTGCGACTGTCCCTTCCCCTTTGGTCTGCTCTTCTAAACCCCTTGAAGGGCTCTTTAAGGCAGGAGCGTTCTATGCCGGTTTCAGCATCTTTCCTACGGCCTCTTTACTAGCACCTCTAACGAAGAACTTCCCTTCCCTTTACTCAACTCCAGAGATCTAATAGCCTCTTGCGACGTGGATTCCATCGGGTGTCCTCCTCTGCCACGCGACACCCCCCCCTCATCGGCGTGCTCCGCTCGCAAAGCCTTCTCAGAAAGCATTCCTATGCTGGTTCCTCTCTCAGTGGTTTTGATGACCGTGTAAGAATACTCCATAACGAAGATTCTCTGTTCACGGTTTTTTTCTTCACGTGCGCCTCGTCCTTCCGATTTTTACTTCGCTTAGAGTCTCGTCGGAGTTTCCTGGTGCCGTATGAGGACGGTAGCGTTCGTCTGCGCCTCTAGAAGGACTAGGACCATCACCGGCGCCCTCCATCCCCGAGCCTCCCTCCCGAGTTCCTTCGCGTTTGAAGGTTTCCTTTCCTTATGTTAAAGTCTCCAGTTCTCTAAGACCCAAGGACAGAAAGCGAGGAGGCTTACGAGGGCAAAACGGAGGCCGCTTTTTCCCCAGCCATAGTCCTTTTTTTCCTCTGGCCCCCCCTTTTTCTTCACACCTCTCAGCGCTTTCTAGCTTCCCTTACGTGTTCCCCTTCTCGAACCTTTCCGCGAATTGCGCGCGTTTCTTTGCAGCTTTCGAGGCGGGCACCGACAAAAGCCGGTCTTGTGATCAGCCGAAGAGCGTCCCACCCCTCCGACGTATTCACCTCCCTGCTTTTTGCAGGTCTTTGGAATCTTTGAGTTTGACATTTTTTCTCAAGTTCGGCAGGCTTATCCGCCCCTCGATTGAAGCACCGTCATCAGATGCCGAATCCTTCTGTCGGTGAAGTTGTATTCCCCCGTTTTTTCTCAATTTTTTCCTCTTCCCCTGGTTATTTGGGTGGAGTAGTTTTCCATGATGTAAGCTCCACCGCTAGCTCGTATTCTTAGCGTTGTTTTCTCGCTGCCATCCTTTCTGCTTCCCCCCTCCCTGCTTTCCCTTTTTCCGTTTTCCCCCCCCCTTTCCCTTCGGTTTCTCCCCGGTACCCCGGTAACAGTCCCCCAACACAGATCTGTCGCGAGCCCGTTTTCTTATTTTCTTTGTTGTTCCGTTTAACCGATCATCTTCGGAGTCACCTCTCCTTGACGCCCTTTTCAGCTGCCACTCCGACCTTCCCCTTATTGAGCGGAGTGACACAGATGCGGGTATTTCCTTGACCTGTATGCCTCTCCACCCCCCCTTGCCCCTTTTGGCCCTTTTGTGCACTTCCTGGAGAGGGTTATTTGACTTCCTCCTTGCCTTCTTTAAGAACGGGACGTACGAAAACGCCTAGTTAAGCGCTTCCCTCCCTCCCAAGGGTTCCCGTATCGCGTTTATATCTGTCAGGTCCATTCGTCATTTTTCCTCAGTTTGGTACACTTTGAGGCATACGACACCACCACTCGAGAGAGAGGCCGTCGTTTTTTCGAACGCGCAGACCCTTTTCCGGTCCTGCGGGCGTTCTGTCTCCCCTTCCCGGAATCTTTTTTCCTCAGTCTTTTCTTTCTCCCGGACCTCCCCGCGACAGCAGATAAGACGAAAGCGGCTTCCCCCGCGCCCGTCACAAACTTGCCCCCCTCCCGGCTCTGGGTTTTTTTGCGTCTTCCCCTTGCAATCTTGGACAAGAGTAGCTGCCGCGACTTTCCGTGTTTCCCGCGTTTCCTTAACCTGTTTCTGACCGTCTCCTGGACCGGCCTCTGACCTTTTCTCCAATTATGCCGAGTTTTATTAGGCGTTGCGTTTTTAGGCTCGGCCCTCCCCCTCTGCGCTTTCTGTTCCAAATTATCGTGTTAGTTTCGCGGTTCTGACTAGTCGAGAAGTCCCCTGTGCGCAACGTTTATCTTGAGTTCGTGGTCATGTTGGCCTTCCTTTTGTCCCTGAGCTCCTTTTCGGCCGTAGCTGATCGGTCCCCACTCCCTTGTTCTGCAGCCTTTACCCTTCTTCTCCAGTCCACTTCTGCCTTCCGGAGGTCCGCCTTTTCCCTTATCCTTTGTGGGGAACGTGCTCAGCACTGGTCGAGCGCTCTTAGGTGCGAGCGACCGGGAAACTGCTCTCGCGTTGCGTCACCTTCCGCCTCCCCACTTTTCCGGTTTTTTAATCTTTTCCCTTTTTCAATACATGCCCTTTTTTTCTCTCCCTTTCGTTCGCGACAGAGAAAGTGACCTTTCTGTATGCCATCGACGGACCCTCCCGGCTGTCCCCCGTTCGCCCGGTCTCCCTTTTTTTCTGAGCACCCAAGATTGCAATCCTGGGTCGGCGATTGTCATCCTCTCCTTCAAGGTCGCTGTCCGACCCATCTTTTCCCCCCCCACTTCCACCTTCCATACAATCCCTTCCCCATTCTCCCTGGTTCGTTGATGCCCAAGAAGGGTTTACGTAAACGCGGAAATTCTTTCCCGGTCGCCTTCCCTACGTCTTCCTCTGCTGCTTCCTCCCTCTTGAATCTTCGGAAAGGTGGCCTGTCCTTTACAAGTCCACCGGACTGGACGTCCCCCATTTCGCGATGCTATCAGCTTGTCCTTCGTCCCTTGATGTATCCTTGTGAAGTCCACCCCCTCACTCTCCCCCTTTTCGAACAGGTTCTCTTCCGTCTCCCCCCTGGCGACTCAACCACCGCCAGGGGACAAAGCCAAAAAGTGGAGGTTTTCTATCCTTTTTTTTCCTGCTTTTTTCTTTTTTTGGGCCCACTTCTCCTTTCCGCTTGTATCCCTCCGTCTCTTTCGAAGTACCTAGGGAGACTCTTTTGTCCTACGACAAGGTGACTTTCGTCCCCTTTTCCTTCCCCTCTTCTGCCCCCAGATCCCGTACTTCCGGGTGTCCCCCCTTACCCGGAACCCTGTTTACAGCCGCCGATGTCCTTTCCTTGGTTCAGGTTCCTACCTCTGTTCGGCGAGGGGTTGTTGACCCTCCCCTCCTTCTTCCTTCTCCGGCAACTGGGGGCGGGCTGGCCTCCATCAAAAGCCTTCGTTCTTGCACCACCCCCCTTCCCCTGCGACCCCGCTAGTCTCTTCCTTCCTCTACTTCTTTTTTTCCCCTCCCCCCGATGGAAGTCGCGACGAGGTGGTTTTTATTTTCCACCAGTGGCCGCCTTCCCCACGGTATTTTTTCTGATTCTTCTTGCCATCCTCCGATCCGGTCTTGGGTGCCTGCTCTCCCCCCCGTGAACCGGACATCTGGTTCGGACCGTCTCTTTTAAAGGACGGTTTCCCCCGCTTCCCTTTCTTCTTCCCAACCGGCCTTTCTTTTCTGCCTCCAGTTACAAAAGAGACCTGCCCCAGAAAAAGTTTTTTTTTGCGACATCTGCACAGCTTCCCGCCGACCCACTGCATTTCACGCCTGGCCAGAGTCGTTTCTTCACTATTTTAACTCTACAGCTGGGATCTCGCGAAGTCGGTCCACTCTCCCTTCCCCTTCAGTTCCTCGGGTAGGACCCCCTCCCCCAATCAGAGGACACTGCGTTACCAAGACCCTCTTGTTGCTTGGTTTTTTCTTCCGGGACTGGCTCCCCTCTTCTCCCCTTTTTCCTTTCTCCTCGCTCTCGAGTTGATCGGCATTCTAAGGGCAAGCGGCACCAACTTTCCGACGACGAGTTCGCTTCCTTTTTTTCCCCTCCCGCGGGTCCTCTTACGCCACCTTTACGGTCTCTCACCCGTCAGGCGGACTCCTTCTCCCTTTTCCTTTTCACACCCCCGTCTAAGCCTTCGTGATGAAGGTTCTTTTCCTTCGTGAAGCACGCGACGAAACTTCATCCCGGCTTTTTTCAGATGTCTTCTAGCCCCTTCTGTACACACGGTTGCCTTTTTTTCGGAGGGAGGGTGATAAGGACATAATGGTTTTCTTCCTTTCTTCGGCTGATCGCCCCTCCCTTGTGTGTCTTCCCCAGCCCCCAAGTCGAGTGTGAACTCCCGATTTTCTTGCAGACGTCCGCCCGCGCTAGCGCCCCAGTCTCTAGCGACGCTGTCTATGGGTGCAAACTTGGTTCTTGACGTCCTGTGACCTCGCAGTTTCCCTCGTCGTCTCCGTTTACTCGCAGGGGCATCGGCCGAGTCTTTCTTTTTTCTTCCTTCCGACCAAACTTTGTTCACGTCGGCCGGCGTCGCTCGGAGAGGAGTCGGGCGCTTCTGGTCCTCGGCCTTTTTTTCGTCCTCCCCCTCAGACTCCGTTAGGCCCTCGAAGATCTCTCGACGTCGAGTTACTCGGGCATTTCCAACCTGAGCTACCTCCCTCTAGCGTGCTCGACGTTTCTCACGTGTCCATAAACCTTTCACCGCCCTTTTCTTTTCCTCTCTTCTTTTCGTTTGATCGAGATTTTTTCCCCCCCTAGACTCCTAGCTGTGCGGTCTTTTGTTATTACCCCCTTTTCGCGCGCCACGTGAGAAAGAGAGAGAGTCTCAGTTGGCCCCCTCTTCGTTCCCTCTCTCCTCACGAAACTCGACGTCCGTTTGGACTTTTTTCGTGCCGGTCCCTTGCCGCTCTCTAACCCCCCGAATCCGAGCCGACCAAGGGTTCAGGACGTCACTTTTTCCGGTGGATTTTACCTCTTCCTGGCCTTTTTTCCGCTTTGTCGCGAAGACGCTAGATGCCGAACCCCTGGCCGAAGGCTTTTTTCCAACTTCTCTTTAACCGAGTCAGACCGATGCGCACACAGTCCCCCTTTTCCCTCTCAAGACGACCTTTCCTATCGGACTTTGGCCTACGCGTAGATCTTTTCCCTTCCAACCTCCACCTTGCGAATTTGTTTTTCAAAAGACCCCTTACTGTTGGCAGATAAGCCGCCGCGAACCCCAGTAGGCGCACCCTCCCGCAGCCCTTGTTTTTCGACGTTCTGGATCCCTGGAAATTTTTAAGTTCTTTTCCTTCGAACGAGAGACGACCACACGGCATCAAGATCCCGACCTGCCGGAGCCGTTCGTTTTTTTTGCCTCTTTCTTTATTGGTTCTGCTCCTTCTTTTTTTTTGAGACCCTTTTCGTCAGACGGTGGCCCTTGGTGTTTTTTATTCCCACAGGAGTTAAATCGTCTTTCAAGCGTGGTGCTCCGCTTCCCTCCGCCTGCGACCCGCCCTATCATTTTCTCCCCTGACTACCCGGATGTTTACCCCCGTAGGTGTCAGTTTGAGCCAGTACGGACCCACCCGCCTCCCAGAAGTCCCTTTCTCCCTTTTCTGTGTTCTTTTTATGTTTTCCCTGTTCGCGCGTTTCGTTTAAGACTAAAGAGGAGAATCCTTCACGCAAAGGTGCAGAAACCAGTTCTGGCCAGATTTTTTGTTTTTTACCCCCTCCCCCCTTTTACTCCAGTCGCCTGCCATTTGCAGATGTCGCCACAACTTGTCCTGTTCTGGACTCGTTGTTGTTCCCCCCCGTCCTTTGACTTCTCCCGGTTTATTGCAGATCCTCCCTTCCCTTGACGTTCCTTTTCCCTACGCCAGTCCGAACCCGATGTCCTTCGCGGACGCAGGGCCTCCGGCCCCTCCCCGTCCCCGGCGGTCTTGTATCTTACTCTTGTTCGTCCTAGCCGGCAATGGCTTCCTATCGCACCAAATCGTCGTCTCGTTCAAGTCGTGACGTCGCTTTGCAGAAGTGCATACGGTCTTTGATCACGCCCGGCTTTTTGCTCTTAAGACCTCTCTCCCCCGCGTGACCCGCTTCCTCGCGAAAGCCGTTCGACGACAGCCCTTCTTTTAAACACCCCGCCCTCGCTAAAAACTGGCGTTTTCCCCCGTGCGAGCCGAGTCGCATGTCCTTTCCTTTTTCTGTCCTGGACCACGCGTCGTCTTTTCTCCCTTTCGCTGCGGGCTAGTTCACCTTGTCGTAAAGAACCCCTTCCCCTGGCGGTAATCTCCCTCTGCAGCGCTCGACGTCTTTTTCGCTGATCCACCTTCCTCTTCGTCTTTCCCTGCTGGCTCCTGAAGTCTTTCACGTGGCGTGCCCCCCCCCTTTTGTGAATTTGTCATATTATTGTGATCTTGCTGGGCTTGCTGACCTAGTAGATTCCCTGTGACTCCCCTTTCGTGGTTCTTCTTTTTTTTGGTCCCCCCTTTGTAGACTCGGAAGTCCTTTCTTTTTCCATAGCGTTTGAGGCGGCCCCTTACCCCCCTCTTTTCTCCTTCTTTCCTAGCCCTACGTTTGGTTTTCCGCTTGATCTCGGATCTCCCTCCCGCACTAGTTTTCGTAGTCTCCTTGAACGGATTTGGCAGTCGTTGCCCCCCAGGAGTGCCGCAGAAAAAACTTCGCCTTTATTTGCCCTTTCTGGGTTTTTCCTTTTTCTGTTCCCTCCCGTTTGGAACTTTGTCGATAGCTAAGACCTTGAAGTCGCCCTGGATCCATCGCCGACCCTTTGCTTGCACGCTTTTTGTAGTGCCGCCCTCCCGCTTTTCTTTCCCTCCGCTTTTCTTTTAGAGATGTCCCACCTCCCTAAGCGGTGACTGGTCGAGATTGGCCTTCCCCCCCGGCGAGACTCTTTCCTGCTGTTCCCACGCCAACGGTTTACGAGGCGTCGCCGTCAAAGCACCCGTTACCTATCCCCTCCGGCCACTTCTTTTAGCGATTCCCGTCCCTACGGTCCCCTTCACCCTGTCGCGCTCCGCGCGCATTCTGAGTCGTCCCAACGTCCCGATCTCGCATCGACTCCGTGCGTTTTCCGAACAAGGCCCTCATCCGATTTCTCCATTTGAAGGTTTGTTCCCTTTGATTTCGACCGTGCTCTAAAAAGGCGTGAAGGCCCCCCACGGACAAATACGACTCGACCCTCCCCTCCCTCTGTTCTCCCCTTTTTCTCGACGATTCTTCCTCCCCCAGATAATCGGACTCCCTATGGGGACTTTTTCCATGGAGTTCCCTACGGCCGTCGTTTTTTGCGGCTCGATTTCTCTTTAGCGTTCCTTCCTTTTCACCTCTTTTTTTGTTCGCGCTTTCTCTGAAGTCCCTTTCCTACGACGACGAGTCTAGTCCCAAGAGCTGTTGGCCATCGACGTTCCACTAGGTCATGGCCTGTGCAAGTTTTTCTTCCCGCAACCATGTCACTTCAAAACCCATTCCAGTTTGCGCCGTTTTTCCTTCACGACCTCTGTTGTGACTGTTTCGTCGGTCAGCGGCTGCGTAGGGTTGGTCTTGGCGGGCGGCTTCTTTTTCCAGCCACCGTCTTGCTGCCCTTTTTTAAGTTTTTTGTCCTCATATTTTTCTCTTGTTTCGAGTCAAGACGGCGTAGGCTTTTTCCCTTTATTCCCCCCTCCCTGATGTCTTCTTGTCAAGCCCTACGGGACGTCGGGCGACAATACCCCAAGTATGGGCTGCCCAGGCCGAATTCGAGGCCCTTGTGTTTCCGTCGCGCTGATTCCTTTTGTTTCCCCCGGATTCTTAGGCTCCACGCCGCGCTCGCGATCGACGAAGTTCACCAACGATGTCTTACCCCCCCTCCAACTTTTCTTGTTTAGCCTTCGAAAGGAATGCGCCTCCAAGACCCCTTCAGTTGTGTGGTTTCCTCATTTTCCGCTCTTTCCTCCACCGTGGAGGGACTGTCTTCTGAAAGATGGGCTTTTGTCTTTCGTCCCCCTTTCCTCGCTTCCCCCCGAAGCAAGTTTTTTCCCAATTTTCTCACCAGTTTTCCCGACAAGAAAACGTCTGGGTGCGGGGTGGGATGTTCAGGACTGTGACTTTCCCACCTACTGTTCTCCCCCCCTCATATTTTCAAGTTCTGGAGCTGCGAGAAGAGCGTACGCATGTCTGGAAGGTTCCGCGACCCGGTTACTCCCTTTTTGGTTCCCAACCCTGCTGTAGACCGTCGACGACCCCCGTAAGGTGGTCTCACTATCACCTCGGCGTTTTGACCCCTCCGACGCGGCCCCCCAGACGGACTCCCCCGGAGGGCTTTGCTTAAGGGTCTCTTTGGCCTCTTCCCCCCTAACTATCCGTTGATTGCTCAATACGGCGACGCAACTCACTCCCATCTTCAAACGGGCAGTTTTTCGCATGCCCCCCCCCCCTGGTTCTTTTTGACCCCTTCCCGTTCTCGCTTTCTAGTGTGTCTGCAGTCCCATAGAGAACAACTCGCGCAATTCTTTTTGAACGTACTGCGATATTCGAGAAGCTCGTTTTCGCCCCCCGTCCTCGCTGTTTTTTTTTTTTTTTTTTTTTTTTTTTTTTTGGTTTTTTTTGTCAATTTTTTTTTTTTTTGCCTGCTTTTGATTTGTGCCCCCTCTGTGTTCTTTTCCGGCTCCTGTCCTCCTTTTCTGCCTAGTAGGTACATCGGCTTACTCGGGTGTCGGTCATCTTCTTCCGTTCTTCGGGCGAAGGCTTTTTTTCCGCGGGGACGTCCCTCCCCACCTTTCCCGCTCGGCCCTTTCTTTCTGGTCGTTGTCCTTGGCGGCTCGTCGTCCTCCTCCTCTACGCAGACGGCCATCTTTCACTCCTCCTCCCTCCGTTCTTCTCGGGGCACGCCCCCTCCCCCTCCATCCGAGTTGCTCGACCTCGTCATTAAACTCCCAACCGCTGACCGAAATCATTTTCTTAGCCCCCTCTCTGGGACACGTTTTCCTCTTTCCCCCCTTGTTGTTTCTCCGTCCTAATCTCCGGTAAGGTTTGGATTTGGCAATTGTTTTCTCCGCTTCTCGCGAGAGCGCTTTTTTTTTCCGTGGCCGAGGACTGAGGGTTTTTCTGGGCCCCCTAGAGTGGCGGGTCCCCTTAAGTCTGCGGGCGTCGAGGGCGGACGATCAGTTTTCAGGCCGAGTCCAATTTCCTAGACGCCCCCTTACGCAGGGACGCCATAGCTTGCAGCGTTTCTTCAAGAGACGTCCCCTCGAGTCCTCGTTCCCCAAGAATCCCTTCAGATCCTCCGAGTTGATATAAGTCTCTTTCCCCCCCCACCAGAGGAAGAGTAGGACAAGCATAGCCCCGATGCACCTTTTTTGAAAAACATATTTTCTTTTCTTTTCCCGTAGTTTTTCCCTCCTTCGATCTTCTCCCTGAGACCCTTTATGCAGTTAATTTCTGAGAGAGGCCTTTGTCGATGTTCTTCTTCTGGAAAGACCACCCTCTTTTGGGCGATCATTCGACTCTTGACCCCCCCCGTATTCCCCTCTCCCACTCCCGCAGTCAGGCTCCCGGTGTTTTGAGTGATTTCCCGAAGAACGGGATGAAGTAGTCGTCAGTTTATTTTAGAACGAACGCGTATGAAGAACAGCCTTTCAGATGACTGACTTTGGATCCTCCCCCCTTTCTAGTTCGGAGTTCCGCACTCTTTTATCAAACGAAACACAGGACTGTCCTGCGAAGTCGACAGCTGTTCCCTTTTCCTTGATGTCCCCTCCCCCGGCCGAATCTGTCGTCCCTCTTTTTCTATGACTTTCGAGCACCCAGATAATTTTTAGAGAAGAAGTTTGCGGTCCACGACTCGCCTCAGGATGAGCGGGTCACTTCTTTCTCGGTGATTTCCAGTCCTTCTCCACTCCCTTCCCCCCCCCTCCTTCTTGTTGATTTCGTAATTTCCCCCTTCGAGTAAAAGTGAGAGCGTAGTGGCGTTAGATCCATCTTCGAATAACTCTTCCTTTGCCCCCCCAACCTACTCTCAAAGTTTCACGATCCCATGAGGGGTCTGTTCGCGACATGCCTGTAGCAGATTTAACCACACTTGTTTCCTTGTCTGGTTTCCTCGGCCTCTAGATCGGTCCTTCTTTCAACGGATCATAGTCCTTTGCGAAAGTTTTCCGAACCCGGTCCTGTTCGTGCGGACTTTATCCCATCCTTCCCGGAGTCTTGAGTAGTAAGAAGTTGTGTCGTTGAAGGAGTCCTCCTGCCCAAGAGTATCCTTGACATGGCGGCCCTTGACTCGCCATCTCCCCGCTTGTAGTTTCTAGAATTCTCGGTAAGATGGTAGTGATAAAGCCCGGCTTTCTTAGAACGACTTGAATTTCTTGTGCATCCCCCTTCTGGTGCTCCGACCTTTTCTCCCCCGCGCACTCAAGATTTTGTTACCCCCCCGCCGCGCTCCCAAATTGCGTCGGGACATCTTTTCCGGATCGGCTCTTAGTCCTTGGTTCCCCTTGCTTGGACCCCTTCGCTGGCTCAATATAGAGATGCGGCTCGAGTAACATTGTCGTATGCACGAAACGTATCCCTTTCCTGTACTATAGAGAAGTACCCTTACGTAGGAGAACCTCCTTTATTTCTCGTTGCAGCTCGTCCTCACCCTCTTCCTGGCAATTGATTTCCACTAAACTTTGGTGAAGTCCCATAGGTGTTTTTGCTCAAGGTGTCCCCTCATGTGATCTTGTTTCTTCTCCCTCCTCCTTTGGACATTCTATGGTACTTTCTCTGCTCCCTTCTGATTAGGCACCCGCGTTGCGTCGGAGACGTGTACAACAGGTCCTTCCCTCGTGGAGCCCGTCCCCTCGGTTCCAGGTCTCTGAGGTCTTGGGGCCTTTTTCGAGCCTCTCCGACGTCCCGCCGAGTTGAAGTAAAAATGACTCGATATCCTAACCCCCTAGTGGAAGTGCTCTTGACCCCTTTTTCCTCGCTTACGTGCCCTTGAATTTTTTGTTCCTGTATTTTCCTTGTTGAATCGCCGCGGATGCCTCGACCCTGCCCTTCCACGCGGTTGGCGGTTCATCTCTCTCCCCTTCCAGTTTTGCTTTATGAGCCGTAGACCTTTTTTGCAAAGACGGGCACTGGTCGGCGATTTTGCCTCCCCTCGGCGAATTTAGGTCCGTAACTTAGTACCCTTCCTCTGGTACGCCCTCCGTATGTTAAAGCCAGACCGATGCCCTGAACCGGCCACTCAGTTTCCGATGCCCTCCCTACGTTTGAAGGCCCCCCCTTCTCCGTTCCGCACGAACCCACCTAATACGAGCGCATCGAACCTGCTGAGTCCGTTCCCCCCCTCATCCGCGCATCGACACTCCCCAGTGAGTTTTCTTCCCCCCGAAGCGTTTTCCGTGGGTACCCCCTTTTTCGCAAACGCGATGCACTACCGCTTACGGACGGCGTGACCCCTTCTCGGGAACGGCGTGACCTCCCCCCCCTTCTTCGCCCCCCTTTTTGTCACAGTTTGGTTTTCCCGCTCACGGCGAAGACGGACCTCAGACCACACAGTCACCTATGTCTTCTTCCAGGGTTTTTTCATCTGCCCTGCACTCCTCCCCTTTTTAATGAGGTTTGATAGAGGTTTCGGATTTGTGCTGTCGAAGTCTCTTCCCAGGGAGTCTACGACATTTTCCGCCTCCTGTCGCGACCGACGTTGTCCAAGTTGCAGGCAACCCATAGCACCCCTAACCCCTTCCCACCTTTACGGCTTTTCAGGTCTTCAATGTTGTTTTTTTGTTTTGTGAAACTCTTTCTTAGCGGTGGTCGTTTGTGCCCCTGGCGGGACGTTTCCCCCTGGCGGCAGCACCCTTCCTTTTTCTTCCCCCCCCCCCGTTCTTTCCTGCCTTTTTTTTTTTTGATCTCAAAGAAGAAAGGATGCATCGCGTTCGACGTCCCTTCCCCTTCTTCATTTTTTTTCCCTGGTTTTTCCACCCCACCACTTGACGCTTGCGAACTGACCGGCCCGACGCTTGCTCTTGGTTCCCCCCATCCTAGGCGCCCTGCCTTTCATACGGGTGTTTGGACTCGATGTATGCTTTCGGACTTCGTTCTTCGCCCCCGACGCCCAAGGACCCGCGGTCTCGACCACTCCCCGCACTGCCTTCCTTTCCCTTGACTCCCAAGTTGTGTGGTTTTGCGCCCTCTGCATACAGGCATTTCCCGAACGACCCGCCTTCCTTGCCTTTCGTTATCTGGCCGCCTTTTTACGCTATTTTTTGAACTTCCTTTTCCCCTTTACTGCTGAACAGGTCCCCCTGTGCCCCCTGCTCTTGTTCCCACGAGAAACCCCCCAACCTCAAATCCTTACCCCGCAGGGCTTCTTTTTCCACGTCTTGTTGCCGGTTATTTCCCCCTTGGTGACACGCGAATCCCCTCCCCGCATCGAGGCTGGGGACCTGTCGTGCTTTAGCATTTTTTTTGATCCTTTTTTAAGGGCGAACCCCTGGCTCCCTTTCCTTTTCCGGTGGTTGAATTAGACCTAAGTCCCCCGCCAAAAGGGGCACCACCGCCTGGTACGAACGTTCGACTCCCACGTCCTGGTTGGCCACACGATCCCCTTTCATCCCAGCTTCAACTTTCCGGATTCGGGATTGGGATGCCGGTTCCTGTTTAATGCGTCTCTTAAGCACATGCTGCCTCCTTTTTCCCCAGGTTGCTTTTTCGTTCCTTCCTCAATAACCCCCCCATTGTTCCCCTTGGATGCGGTATTGGTTCTAGTAGCCTACTGGGTTCTTCGGATGATCGCCCTCCAGGCTTTGGGTTTTTTTTCCCTCCTCTTTCGAACAACTTCTCCCCATTACTTACTTTTTCTCGACAGACGTTTCACGCTCACGCTGAATGCCAAGTAGCTGCTTAGCGACTTCGGGTTCCCTCCTGTTGCGGGGACGCTGGACTTTTTGTTTTCAGCTCCCTGCATTTTCCTGCTTACTCTTCAGGGTTGGAATTTATTAGGCCCGTTATCAGTCTTCGGGGCGACTTCTCCGGTAACTATCTTTCCCCCTTTCTACGGTCACCCCGTGCAGGTTTGATGCGGGGGGCGTTTAGGTGTAATCGGTTCTGCGGCTAGCGTTTCCCGCTTTTCAAGACCCCCCAGAAGACGGCCCTTCCTACTCTCTCTCTCTTGCCGTCCTCCTTTTCGGTCATAAGCACCGTCGACAACGCCGCATATCGCTTTTTTCTTTAGAGCGGCGCACTTTTTTCCCCCATAAACTCCCCCCCACCCGTCATCCTTCTCTCCCCCCCTCTTGTTCATACTCCCCCTCTTTGTTGTTGTGGCTATCATGACCGTGTCAAAGCATAATATACCCTTAATGCTTTGATGGTCATCCGTTTTTTTTATGGACCTTTTTTTTCGATGTTTTTTTTGCGGTCGCTTACTTTCCCTGCTGTTTTCCTTTTCTCCGGCTTTTTTGGAGCGTGGCGGGTCCTAGCCGTCGAGGGCGTGTTTAGGCGGGACGACTTATTTCCCGTCTTCCACCGCCCTTCGCCCGACTTACGCCTAAACTCTTTTTTGCGCCCCTCTGCCTTCCCCCGGTCGAGGTTCTTATCCTAGCCGAAGACGTCTTTCAGATGCCCCCCCGCGAGGAAGCAGACTTCTCCTCCCCGCGGCTTTCTACTTCCACCCAAGTCCCCCCCCCTTTTTTTTTTTGCCACCCCCTTATCAGCGACCCTAGAGCTAGGAGCTTTGCGCTCGCGTCTCCTTGAAACGTCTGCGAGTTACCCTCCCCATCTCGCATTACCCTTTGCCTTTCTCCTCCTTTTGTCCCCAACCCCTTGCTGGGCGTTCCGCAGAGCGTCGACCCCAGTAGGCTCCTATCACCCTCCCGCAGCCCGGGTTTTTTGGGGTGTTTGTTGTTAAGGGAAAACCCTCCGTGTCAGGGTAAGAGTACTCGTTGCTTGTCTTTCTGCAGTCCCTAAGAAACCTTTCGACTTCTCCCTATTCGTCGAAGAACCCATAAGATGACATCCGTAGGAGCCTTTCCCTTGTAGACCGGTAGGAGCCCCATCTGATTCCTTGGTGATTTTTCTCAAGCCGGAGGGAGTCTTCCCGGAACCGCGGTGATGACCTTTTCAATTGATGTCCGAAGCTCCCGGACTTCCATTTCCGTGTTCCGTATCTTTTGCTGCTTTTTTTCTTTAACCCCCGTGATTTCTCCTATTCGGTAATTGAGAAGGGTCCCGTTTTGCCGACCCCTGTGAGCCAGTCCGGACCAAGCCCCCCCCAGACTTTATTCAGCGCTCTTCCTTTCTTTTTTTTGGACTCCTTGACATTTATGTGAGTAACTCTTCTTTCGGTTACGAAGTACTTTTAATACTTCACAAGGTGACACTCCCAACGTTACGCTAGAAAGATTAGCCCCTGGCGAGGCCCCAGAAAATGCCTTGCCTTTCCCCTTTTAAGTTTTCCCCCCCCACTTTCTTCTTCTCTATTTTTTCTGATAGGCCGAGAGCTACTTAGCTTATTGCGACTGAAGCGGTCCTCTCCGTCATTTTCTCTTTAACGACTTTCCTCTTGTTCGACTTTAGCCCTTTCTTCAACCCTTCAGGCGGAGAATAGTGCTTTTTGTTCTCACGTCGCCTCCACTTGGGCATCGCCCATCCCTTTCGTCTCACACTTTCTTTCTAAACTTCGATCTTCAGTCTTTTGTTCCCGAACGACGCATTCAGTCCAGGTAATGACTTTTTGCTTTCTCTCCTTGCCTCGACCCCCTGTCGGTGAAGCCCTCCCTGTCGGTGATGGACGCCGCCCTCGGACGCCATGTGTTCCCGATCCCCCTCGATCTCCCGCGTCCTTTGCTTTTATTTCTCCTTCTCCTTTACCGTTTGGGTGCGCCTGCACCTGCACCTGGATCCCTGGACAACGAGCCTCTTTCCCTACAGCTCTGGCCCGTTCCGGTAAAGTGTAGTCTTCCCTTTCCCCCTCTAGCTCTCAAACCTTTCCTCTCTCGGCGTTTTCGTCGTGGAGGCTATGGTCGAAAAGAACGAGACTTCTTTATGCCCCCCCCCACGTTTTCCCTTAGTCCCCCCTTTCAGGCCGTCAGGTTCCCCCTTCTTTTGTATTTTTCGAAATTTCGACCCGTCGAAAGAGGCTCTTTTTTCTTTATTCGATGGGTAAATGTGGGTTTCTAGGTGTCCCTCTTCCCTCACTCCTTTTTTGCTGTCCTTTGGCTCTCCTTCCCTCTTTCCGGTTTTCGACCGGAGTCCAGGTACGGCTCTTGGTATTCGATGCGAGATCGAGATCGTTCCCGACTCACGCACTGTTCTTTTTCTGCGCTAGTAGTAGGTTTCTTACGGTTTCCGTAACCTTCTCCCTCCTGAACCCTCCTAGCAGTCTTCTCTGTTGGTGTTGTAGCGCTTTTCCCACCTAGGTAAGAATCTTTGTCACTGGGTGTCGATCTTTCCGGTAGCTCCCCCCCCACCGACGTCGCCTCTTCATCTCCGCCTGGTCCTTTTTCTGGTGGTGCCCTTTGGTATA
>Ga0179593_1364979_pt1 | contig 28306 bp, 30 predicted proteins | sample CZODoug2_1_08_16_FD_185931 | JGI IMG/M metagenome (GOLD analysis project Ga0179593, IMG submission 185931) | Vadose zone soil fungal communities from Angelo Coast Range Reserve, California, USA - CZODoug2_1_08_16fungal (PacBio error correction) | ecosystem: Environmental > Terrestrial > Soil >... | reverse complement strand
CGACGGCTGCGACCGACCCCACCCCCCCCCCCCGCGGAAACGTTGATCCCTCACAGCAGCAAGGACCGATTTTGTCCTACTTCTCTTGCGACCACCCCTGCATCTTGGGAATTATGTGCCCCAACCCAGGCCAGACCCATTCTAGCCCCCTCTGGTTCTGCCTTTTCCTCAAGTCTTTGCCATGCATCCTTCCGTCCACACCGTGAAGTATATCATGAAAGGCCTTTCAGTCCCCCTTCTCTTTGCCCTGTCCATTACCTCTGCTACACGCTCTTGAATTTGCCACCCCTCATTTTATGAAGATTGGAACCCTTCCCGTTAGAAGTCCTTTTACATGCCACAGCCCCTTCCCTGTTTAACGGGAAGTTTTCCCTGCGCGTCTCCTAGATATGTCTTAGTCTGAGTCCCCTCTATTGTTCCTAGGTTATTCCTTTTCTTCAGCTAGTACCCTGAGGAACGAGGTTTTCGCAGTTATCTTTTCTCTTTTTCCCCTCGCTTGGCTTAAGTAGCCTATTTCCAACCCTTTTCTCACCGTGCTCCCTTATCATGAGAGTTCTGAGTCCTGAAGGGACCGCTCCCCGTTCAGGTCGGGTTCGTCACTCGAGCTTTTCAGTCTACTCCGGCGTTTATTACTTTTCGTTCGGGTTTTCACCCTGATCTTCTATCTTGATGATCTTTGCTGTCATTCTCACTCTAGAGCCCGACGGCATCGTGCTTTTTTACTGACGACTTGGAATATGTCTGTTTTCGTAGGTTCAGATCCAGTTCGATGGCCGGCCTTTGCCGGATCAAGTATCCAGTCCCCCTTCGGTTTTTTCACTGAGGGACACCCCCGAGGGGGAAGGACAATAGTTGGGCTCGACTACGCTTGGTGTCTCCGTTTCCTTAGATAGACCCTCCCCAAGTCGCGTCTTGGCCATCTCCGATCTGACCCTATCAGAAGCTGGTCTTCGCCCCTTACCTCATCCCATTTGGACGGTCTCCTCCTCATTTATCGCTCCCTATTCCTAATCGACCCCTTCCCTATGCCCCGTCAACGTCTTCAAGCGTTTGTCGCCTGAGGCTCCCTTTTTTTACCTTTGGCACGACTTTCTTTTTCCTCTCCTCCAGAGCGTATCTAGACCGCCTTTTCTTTCACGCTATACCCGGCTACGGGACAGAGTTCGTTCCCCGTCCCCTCGCATCACTGCCTTCGCTGACCCAAGCGATTCAAGGGCGTCATCTTGTTCACCTCCGTAGGACCTGCCTAGAAGACCAGGAGATCGACGAGTCGATAATATCCTACTTTTGACATTTTCCCCTGGCCCCTCTTGTAGAAGTGCGACTAGAAGAGTTTTCGCGGATGAGAGTATGACCCTAACTGGTGATCCTTACCGCAGAAGGGCCGCTCTCTTTCGCGTTCCATCACCCCGACGCGCAGAGGCAATTGGTGCATGAGACCTCCTGCCCTGACTCCGAATTCTCCTCCCACACAGCCTCGTTAGCCAGTTGCGGTAGAGGACGAACCGATCCTGCACCGTTGGTGGGATCTCTCCCCACTCAAGTTTATACTTAAGCTCCTCACTTCCAATTTGTCATGAGCAGAGCTTGTTTGTAATCTTGTCAACATCTGTAAGTAGTTCCATATCCCCGTGAACCCCTCTCCCACTAGCTTGGTTCCCGTCTGTTACCCTTTGTCGATATTTGTGTTCTAGCAATTCCGCCGCCTCTGTCGCTTAAGACTCTCAGCTCATAAAAGTAATCTTCTGCACGCTAGCAGCGGCACCTTTACAGCTCGCGGCGAGTTGAAGGATTTCTTCGACCTACTCTCGACGCCTTTTCCCTGAAGAGGCCTATAGCCTTCCGCTTTTGATGCCCGACTTTTCCCTGTGTATGTTGGCTCTTTCGCGTCATTATATCTGCTACGGCCTCGGCCCGTTCCTGACGATCTCAGAAAAGTCGTCCTTCTTACTTCTGTCCCGACAGAGAGTAGTCTTGTACCTAATGGTGCGATTTTTTTGTTGGTGTGGGGTCTCCCCCCCCCCCCCAGATCTAGAGGAAGACTCCCCTGGTATTCCCTGGAAGGTCTTATTACTTTGGTTGAAATCTACCCTTGCGTGGCCCCCCCGTCCCTCCCCACCAACTGCGTTCTCCATACCCTACCTAGAAGCTAGGCTCTACGCGTCTTGATTACTTCATCGCTCTCGGACGACCCTCATACTTCACCAGACTGTGATCCCGTGTGGTTTCTTCGAGGCCGATAACCGTCACCATGCTCCAGTTTTCTTCTTCTTGTTAGCGAGGTCACCTTCGTGGTCCTGATGCCAATCTGCGCCGTATCTTCAGTAGTCTTCCCCCCCCATTTAGCGACTATGACGATATGGACTTAGACCCCCTCTATTTAGCTTTCCCATCCTCGTGCGTCGGGAACGCTAGGCACCACTTCCTCTGTGATAGAGGGATAATATAAGACTTATCGATTGTTTGGCGGCCAAAAAACAAAAACCACCCATGTTTTTTCTTTTTTTTCCCTTCTTGTGGGTTGAACCCCCCCCCCAAAAAACCAACAACCAAAAATGAGGGGGGGTTATGAGTTTGGGGGTGTTGGGTGTGTGAGGCGGTGGCCTGGGGTTTTTCGGGTTTTTTGGGGGGGGTGGGGGGTTGGGTGGTTTGGTTTTTAGCGTCGGTGTTGTGGGGTTGTTCTGGGGGCTGGGGGGCGGGGACGTCCTCTGGTGCTTTGGGGCGTGGGGGGGGGGTTGTGGGGGGGGTTGGGGTGGGGGTTGGTGTGGGCGGGGTTGGTAGGGGGGGGTTTTGGGGGGGGGTGGTGTGGTGGGGTTTGGGTTTTGTGGGGGGAAATCTTGCTGAATGCTTGACCTTTTATTTTTTTTCTTTTTTAGCGTCGTGAAACCAGGGAACTCTGTTCCAGATAGAGATGTGTACTACGGACCGATTCTCCTTCGGTCCATCACTTCCCTTTCCCTCCCGCTTTCCCCCATTTTCCCCTCACGGTTGCTCCCAGTCTTTCCCCGCTTCTTTCACCTTGAAGACGTAATTCCCTCGTCGATTCCCTCCTCTGGATCTTTCTTCCACAGCTTCCCGATTGACCTCTGCGTTTCTTTGGCCATCTCTCAGAGCTCTGGCGATAGCGGCACGGTCATCTAGCCCCTCCCTCCTCCCGTTATGAGCCCACCTTTAGCCTCACCTGCCAGCACCTTTCTAATTTTCTTAGACGTCCGATACCCCTTCCCCCTGACTAGGAAAACCCTCTGTCCCCCCCTCTGTACTCGTTAAAGGCTTCTTCCTCGTCATTGTCTTCGCAGAGATCCCCCTTAGGGCCAATCAGGCCCATCATCATACGACTCCTTGCGACCGACGCCCTTACTTTTACCCCCGCTGGCGCCCTGCGCCAACCGCCGCCCCATTTAAGAACCACCATCCTTCTTGTCCATAGTTTCGTACGTCCTTTCTGCCTCCCAAATTCCTTCCGTTGCGTTCCCGGCAGAATCGTAGCTTCCCTTCTTTTTGACTCTGAGCTTTTTTCCCTTGTGTCGTGGAGCGGTCGATCTTTCTCACCGTGGTCTTCACCTCTACCATTAGAGTACGATCGCTCCTATAAGGGTTAAGCCCTCCCACGTCCCCATCACGCCCCTACTATTTTATACAGATGTATTTCTCCTTCTTCACCTCCTCTTCCTACAATCGTGGCAAGTAACTCTTCTTTTTTTTCCGGCGTTCTGAGTAGGCCCTCCCTATGAGTCCCGTCTGCTCCGCCTCCTACTCAGCTCTTCCCCTTTTTTCTAGCTAGTTTCACTCTTTTGCCTTTCTGGCTTGGCATGCCAACCCTCTTTTTTTCCCCCAACCATCCCTCTGAAACTTGTGTCGAGCTTATGGCTTTTGAGCAACCTCCCCCCCTCTCTTTCCCATTCTTTTTCATAAAAGTCCCTTGCGTTTTCTTTGAGTTGCTCCGTTTCCGCGTTCTTTTTGAGTGTTAGCGGTTTCTCTGTTCTTGACCCACACCCTGGACGTGTTTCTCTTCCCTCGTTTGCATCTGACTTTTTTCTTCAAGTGTGCTCGCCAGATAAGACTGGAGATTTCTTAGTAGCCCTTTCCCCTCGACACCATCTGCCGTAAGGTCTTCGCGAGTCTTTTTTTTTGAATACGCAGAAGACCTACCTGATCCTGACGGGTTGTCTATTTGACGAAGCGCTCCGGGCGACGCCAGCTGGGACAGGTGGAATAATCATCCACTCGTTTCTCGTCGTCCCCGACTCAGTGCTCCCCTTCCCCCCAGTTTCTCTGAAAGACTACGGATTGCTACAGTCGTCTTCTGAAGCACCCCGTGCACTAACACCCCCCTTCTTAAATTCTGCCGCCCTTAATTGGGTCCCTCCCCCCTAGTATCAATCTCCCTTCAGAGAGTGTGTATAACACACTTCTTACAAAGTCCCCTTGATTCACATTTCAACAACGGAACAGAAGGTTTACAAGTCTTTTTCCGATTTTCCGCCGAAACCTTTACTTGGGGAGCTTTGTGCACTAGTTTTTTGCCGCAGGCCCCTTTTCTGCGAGAATCAAGTTCTTTCTTGTCTCCGGAACTTTTTCACGAGTAGACCATCCGTGCCGCAACAGAGTCGGAGTTCAAACGCATTGCGAGGGTACTCCTATCGGCTTTCGTCCCCCTCCCCCTTTTCAGACGCGGGCAATGATGTGTTCTTCTTTCAGAGGATCTCTCCCCCCGTAATGTGTTAATCGACGTTTCGTCCCTCTCTCTGTTCGTGAGAGAAGTCGTGGCACAAGGCAGGAGAGTCACTTTCCAACCATTACTGAGCAGCGATTATGCCAGCCTGCGCTCTGCGTTTGTCTTTCCTGAAAGACAGAATACGGGGGAATCGCATTTGGCTCTCTCAGGTCCACCGTTTCTGACCTCGACGGCCGCACTTCACAGTTGTAGCGTAGGCCTCCATTTCACCCCAAGTCGCCCGAAAAGCTCTCTATCCATAGGAGTTAGTCATCTATCTCTTCTCTCCGTTTTTGTGTGAAGATTCTTCATCCGTGAGTCCATAGGACTCTCCTTATGGCTTGTTGTTCAGGAGCCGGTCCTGATTCCGCAGACACCTGTTCTGCCTGACTATAGCTTTCCGTGGTCAAGCGCTTTCCAAGTCAGATTCACTGAGTGCTTTGGTTTTCGGACAGCTCGAAGGGCAGCGCGCAGGGGCTGTAGCCCGCGTGATCGAAGCTGCTTGTTAAGGCTCCGCCCGGCCTGTCTCCCCTATACCACGAACACATCATAAAGTCAAGGACCCCCCCCCTATCCCCCCCGGCTATTAACCTTTCTCGATCCTCTTCAAGACCGTACCGAATTTTGGCCCCCGTCTGTTCGCGTTTTTCTCATGGCCGTTGTCCCTCAGTGCGCCCCTCCCCCCCCGGTGTCTGCGCCGGCTTCATAAATGCGCTGCTTCACGCTGGGTTTGACTTGCGTGAGAGTTCCCCCTCAGGAAGAACGAACTTTACCCTTTGTTCTTTGCTTGCCGCTTCCACCCCTATTGCAACAGGGGCCAGGAAAGTTTCGTTTCAACTTTCTCTAGGGGTCCTTAGTGATCCCTTTTGTGTTGCCTGGACGCAGCGTGTTAAGGGGTTAGATGTGATTCGATCTTCCCTTGCTGCGATTTTCTTGCGCACCGCTCCCCCTTGGACCCAGGACGCGGCGCTGGGAGTTTGTGTTTCCCCCCCAGGTGCTCTCGATTTGCGACGACATTCCCATTTTAGTCAATATTGACCTGTCCGCATGTTTGACGCTTGCTTGTGTCCCGCAGATTAGTTTCGGGCTGCTTCTGTGTCACCCTTTGACCACATCCTTTTTCTTCGAGTCACGGGTTTGTTTTCTCTCCATGGTCCACTGACCCGTTCTTTGGCGTGGCGTCTCGTGCCCGACCCCGACGCTCGCTTCATGAACTGACCGGGTGCGTAATTTCTGTGTCTATGAAGTCCTCTTTCGGTCCCTCCCCACGTCGACGGCTGATCACCAGTTTACCCTTTCCTACTAAACCGCGGAGCGCTCCCTTCCATACCCGCGGTCTTGAAGACTTGGGTTTTTGATCAAGACCCTCCGAAACCCTTGACAGCGCCCCAGCCTTTGACGTCGCTACCTCCTGCAAATGGGTCTGATGTACTCCCGGATATAGCTGCACCAACAGCGATCGGTTGCCCCCTGAAGGTCGTTCCAACCCACGTGCCCATCCAATCGTCCAGTTCAGAGGTTCTTTGGGTGCCTCACCTTTGCCCTGCATTTCTCATCCAAAACTATTTTTCAACCATCTTACCTTCTTTCATAGTTAGAAGAGAAGTTTCTGGCTATAGGCGTTCTCTTGAGCGCCTCTCTTCCCTTCAAGCATTGGGTTGAGTAAGTTTTCCCCTCCAGTTCGACGGGTCCGGCTCTTACCATCGGTTCTTTTCACAGTCCTTTGTTCCTTCCTTTAGCATCTTTCCCTTCTCCTATGCCTCGACTATTGCGAGGTTTTCAGTTTTAGTTGTTCCATCTCCCCCTCCCGCTTCCCCCAAAGAGGCACGAAGTGGTCAATCCTCTTTACTCCTGCCAATTCGGGGTAATGAGTTCAATAACCTATCAAGTTTTCATTTTGCGCGATAGGGGTATTCTTCAGGTCGTGCTAACCTCTTTTCCCTTTAATGTCCTCTTCCTCGATCTTCGCCTCTTCTCACTTTTATTTAAGGTCGTCTTTTGGCACTTGAGCTTCTTTTCTGGCCGGCTTCCCCGTGTTGACCCTCCCCCTTTGTCAGCCTCGTTTAAAGAGCTTGATGATGCTTGCGCTCCCGTCGGAGGGCCGCTTCTTGCCATGTTGCAGGGGTCGTACAGATGGATTCCCTTTTTCCTTTTCTGGGAACTTGTCTGACCCCCCTCCTTGGCTTTAATGAATTCCGTTTTTGACGACATCTTCGTTACGCTCTCCTTTTTTACGGTCTCTTTCCACCATCGGCAGAGGCACCGCACTCTATTTTTTATCTCGATTTAGCAGATGTGTCTCTCCTCATAACGATTGTCCTAGTGACCTCCCTCCTCGCTCGTGCACCTCCAGAATCTCACTTCCCCGTTTTTTTGTTGGAAACTTGCGTAAAGGCGTATCCGTTTCTTGAGTCGTCTTCCCAAGGCTGAAGGTGAGTCTCGAATCTTTTTCTTTTTCAGACCTTCCCAGGAGCCAGTGACCCTTCTTCCTTTCAGCCCCCCCTTCTCTCCAGGGTTAGTTAGTTTTCTTTGAGACCAGCCGAGCTCATGCTTCCCTAGTCCCCCCCTATTAAGGTCCTTGAATGGTTCCTCACAGTGTCGCAATTCTAGCTTTCCTCCGATTTCCTCCTCTCCGGAATAGTGCCCATCGATTCCGAGAAGGACAATTCTTTCCTCAGTAGAGTCCGGTTTGCAGTCTTCAGCCGCCACTCTTTTCTACTCTCGCACCCTCCCCTACTAGGAGTCTACGATGAGCTCAGATCTCATACTCTAAGATTCCCCCCTTTTTTTCCTTAATCCCTCTCTCGCTTTTCTAATATATAATGCTTTCTTCTTCCACCAGTAGACGTATCATCCATGAGCAGGCTAGTGACTTGCTCCTCTACGTTTGTCATCGAATGGAACCAGCGTAGCCTATCCCCAGTTCTTCCCTGTACTTCTTCGAAGCCTTTCTTAATGCCTCTTAGATAGGACCGCGGCCGAATCCCCTCTGTTACCACGAGCCCTGACTCCTTTTCCGTGTCCAAAAAGGCGGAGAATTCTCGTGCTTGTCGAAGTTGTCAAGAGGCCCTCGCGATCTTCCAAACCGTACCTGTTTCGATTTTTTTTCTTTCCCCCGTCCATCTAATGCCTCTGAATCAAGATCCGACTGAGGTTTACCAGATCCTCTACCCACGCATTTGGTCTGTTTCCTACCTCAGGCATGAAGTTATTCTGATGAGTCCCCCGATTCGGTGTATTCTTTGTCTCCGTGGAATTATTCTCCCCGGAGCGGCTTTCCCCTTCTATAACGAAAATGCACGTCAGGCCTACGCTTTTGTCATAAAAGAGTTCGAGTGCCCCGCAGGCTGGATCTGGGTGTCAAAGTATTCCGAGACGACTCCCTTTAGTGATATACGCCTGAAGTCGGACTGCCTGTGCGTTGTCTTACTCTTTTTTTCCGTAGATCCAAAAATGCAGATCTGCAGATAGACGATTTTTCCGAGCCCATTCGCTCATAGGTTAGTTTGAGGTTATATGTTCTGCGTTTTCCTGCCTTACTACCTCCCCCATGAATTTCGCTTGAGCGTATTTCTCTCAGTACGCGACCTCGGCTATGCCTCTTCTTTGTTTGTTGGGATCCCAGTCGGGGAGAATCTTTCCCCATCTCGAGTATCGGATCGGTTTAAGTCTACTCCCGCCCTGTCATACTTTGGCCAGATTAATGCAGCGTCTCCTCATTGTCCTTTTTCTGCGTCTCGCTAACCTTGAGGAACCACCATGCTCCTGGAATCTGGGTTTTTCGAACTCGTTCTCTGTATTCTAGGAGCGCACATGTGCCGGTGCAGGTGTCTACCTTCTTTTAACGACGCTGCGTTTCTCTTCTCTCGCTTGAGGTTGGGCCTAAGACCTCGTCTAGCGGAACTGCAACCTTAATTTTCGAACTCCGGCTCCACTTCCCTAGTTTTTCAGCCAATATGCTGCGAGATTTGATTCTGTCATCAACTCCTCCTCTCGCCGATACATTCCATTGCCGGACTCCGTATTAAGTAAACGCTTACCCGTATCCCTTCCTTTAGACCTTGTCGTTTCCTGCTCTGATTTTTGAGTTCAGCTTTAGCCGTTCCACTTTAGATCCTATCTCTGTCCTAGACCCAGTCTCTCCTCCCAGTGTGTACTCCCCCTCCAGACTTTTTCTCCGAGCCTTACAGATCTCACCCCTTCCCCAGGAACGCTGCTTCATCCTTTGCCGCACCTTCCCCGGCTTCATCCGAGACCTAGTTGGATGTGCTTAGGTCGCCTCTTTCCCCCTTCCTTGCGCACATGAAAGCGCTACTGGCTTCCCCCCAGCTACGCCCTTACGTTTAAACGCTTCCAGTTTCTCTATAAGATCCCCCACTTCAGTTCCTGGTTTAACCCTTACTTCTCTCCCCCCCGCCTCTGTCCCCATTTCTCACGTTGAAGTTGTCCAAGAGACCCTATTGCTCCTTTCTCTTTTTTTTCCTCTATTCTGATATGGGAGCCTTCTGGCCTGAGTCCTTCCTTTCTTCTTGAGAACCGGTCCGCTGCACTCTATCTTTCTTACTAACTCTCCGAAGTCCGTGAGATACATTTTCATCTCCCCCTCTTTCCGGTAACATATAAGAGGGTAAGCAGCCCTGGCTTTTCTCCCCTTCTTGTCTTTTTCCCACCTCCTTTTTTTTGCAGTTACTCTTCGTACTACCTCGCCTGCTGAGGCATGGGACCAGTAGCTAAAGTTGCCACACGACATCTCTCTTCCGAGTCTACTGCGTTGAGTCTTATCTGGGAAACGTTGGGTCCCTTCCTGCGTCTTCCCCTACTTTTTTTCTGCACCCAATCGCCCGCTGACATTTTTCTCGCTTCTTTTCCGGTTTTGCCTTTAACTTCGCCCACTCTGATTGTTTTTACGCATATCCTTCTGACCCTCCGTATGGCCCCTTTTTCTTTTTTTTACTTTTACGTGTCCTGCACTTCCTTTTTCCTGATTTCAGGTTCTTTTGTCGTTGATTTCACAACCCCCGGTCTACAGCATGTTTGCGCCTTCCTAGTATCTCCTTAGTGAGTCTGCGACGTATCTCCTGTATTTTGAGCGTATACTTTTCTCTGACACAGTTTACTGCAGGACTTCTTCCTTACTCGTCGCGTCGGGTTATTGAATCTCTCCTCCAAGCAGACCATTGATCATTCGGTGATTAGATGCGCCTTCTTCCCCCTTGTCGTTTACGAAGGAGTACTGAAATGTTTTTGAAGTCCACGCCGCCCTTTCTTCTTTTCAGTCAAACAACCCGATCAACAGGACCCCCTTTTCTCCCCAAGGCATCTCTGAACCCTTACTTACCTCGCGTTTCCTTTCTATTGAACTCGTGGTAAATGCACACACCCCCCACCCCTCAATTCTCCCCTCACCCCTGTCCCTGTCCCGATCCGCCCCCCCTCTTTAGTCCGCCCTTCTATTTTTTGTCTCCTCATAACCGGATAGGAAACCTTCCGCGTCCTCCTTTTTCCACAACAACGGCAAAATTCCACCGGATTCAACGCTTTTCCTCAACCTCCCTTGCGTCCTTTTCTGTTCCCTTAGTTTGATGACCGCCGGATTGCTCACGCCCATTACCTCCTGGGATGGATTTTTTTTTCATCCCGAATGTCTGAACAACGTCTTTGCTCATCTCCTTCTAAAATCCTTCTCAGTGACGTCGAGGTCCATGAGAACCCCTCCTTTTTCTCGCCCCTTACGGTCATTCCCCTCTTGCCAAGGATTAGCTTCTCTAACGGCCCTCTCGTTACCGGTGTTTTAGGGATTGCTGGTGTTATGGTCGCTCTTTGTGGCAGACTTCTTCTGCAATGCACCAATATTACCTCTGAATGAGGAGAAAGACCCCTGTTCGCGTCTCTTATCTCTTTCTCCCTACTCTCGGGTTCTTTAGCATATGTTCCCCCCGTCTTCATAGATTCTTCTCTTCACATTGTGTCTCCCCCCTCTTTCGTAGACCTCTTCCACCCCTTTGCACCAGGGATTCCCCCTTCCTGAAACGCTGATTTTCTCTTTCTTCAGCACTTCCTCCTCCTCTTTTTTTTTTTTTGTTCTTCTATCTTTTTCTCTATGGCCTGCTCCTTTTTTCTGAGACTGTGTGACAATGGATTTTTGATCGCGTGACACCTTCTTGTAAGACTCTCTTTTCTCACGGTTCCCCTCTCTTCGGAAATCCCCTATTACCCTCTCGTGCTTCTTCCCTGACTTCTTCGGGCCCCGCGCGCAGGGTGAGGGCTACGCGCTTACTTCAGAAGATTTTGTAATGCTTTAGACTCATGAGTTCCACTCCTGACTCACTCCTTCCATGCCCTCTCCCCTCCCGATTCAACCCTGATCCGCAGTTTCGCTCCCCCTAGAGAGCTTCCCAGTATTTCTTTCGTTAGAAGGAGTGGGTCCATGCCTCTAGACGGTCCTGGCGACGGAGTGGGTGATTTTTTTCCCCAATTCTCCTTGCTCTTCAGTCGTGGTTTCCGCCTGTGTCTCACAGAGGTCTCCAGAACGTCTTTCCTTTCTTCTCCCGACGCCGATTTTTACCCCCTATGTCCCACCAAGGAACCCATTCCTCTTTCTTTTCCCCACCTTTGACTCTGTGGCTTTTTTCCCCTTGTGGTTTTCATGGACCTCCTCTTCTCTCCTTTTAAATCTCCTTGATGAGCCTCTGAGAACGGGTCTTCGCCTTCTTGACTCTTTTTTACCAGGGACCCACTCCGTTTTTGTCTAAGGGTGCTTGTGGTGCGTTTGTGTGATCCTTCGACGCTCTTGAAAGACTTGTCATCTAGCCTTTTGTTTCTTTCTCCCCTTTTTTGGAAGACCTCTAGCCCGTCTATTTGCCCTTCCCAATTGTCCTCCCCCTCCTTCGTTTCTTGAAGTTTGCGCGCACCCAATGCAGGAATCCCATCCCTCTTTATCCTTCCCTTTGAGGAGCACCCCTTCCTCCCCCGTCGCTCTTGAACTGCAGATCGATTGGGGTTCCTTTTTTTTGGTACTCTTGCACCCCGGCTAAATCTCCCTTTCCATCCTCGATCCCCCTCAGGATATTTTTCCCCCCTCAGGAGATCAGACCTACTTTTTCGGATGCTCCCAAGACCTCCTTTTTTTTCCCGCCGGTTTTTTTGATCCCCGGCCAAGTGAAGACCCCCGCGGAAAGCGAAAACCTTTCACAGTTAGCCCCCCCCCCACTCCCTTTTTCACAATTGGCCTTCCTGTGACTCTCCGACGGATCTATTGCGGCCCCAACCGAGCTCCTTTGCCCTCCTTTTGCCAACCCACTTACAGCCCTTCTGCCCCGCCCCCCGCTTTCAGCGGGTCTCTGTGTTTTTCCAAGTGTGGTCTCCCATTACCTCACCCCACCTGCGCTTCACTTTTTTTTTTTTCCTCATCGTCAGACGCGATTTCTTGCACCCGGGGTCTCCCCCTTCTGCTATCCTGGAGTCCTCCCGTATAAGCTATGTCCTTTCCCAATTTTCGACTCTTTTACTCACTTCGAAGCATTCGGCCCTTTTTCCCCCCAGCGCTTTTACTTTTACGCTGGGCCGAGCTTCCTTTCCCCCCTCTAGTCGCTTCCTCTTCCTCTCAATCTTTCTCGTGAAGTCTCTTTTCTAATCACTCCAGCGTCCCCACCTTCTTTCCTCCCCCTTTTTTTTTTCGCTTCTCCTGATTGTAAGAGACTAGTCTCCCAGTCCAAAAGTAACGTTTTTCCTTGGAGTCTCCCTTTCTCCTTCTTCATTTTCCCCCCGGACTGTCTTTTCGTAGATGTCGAGCTTTGCCTACCTCCTCTTTTTCTTCAAGTGAGTTCCGTTGTCCTGCGCTTCTTTCGGCTCTTTATAGTTTACCTCGCTCTTGATGATAAGTCACCCCTTTTTTCTCCGAGACTCCTCCTTTAAGAATCTTGGATCCTCCTGCTTTTCTTCGTCCGAGCTTGGTCAAGGATCTTTTAAGTTCGACCCCTCTTTCCCCCCTTTAGTACCCCCCTCTTCTTTCTCTGTGTTCTTCGCCCGTCGCTGCGATCTCCCTTTTCCACTAGGCGATCCCTGCCCCATCGCTCTATTTTTTTTAAAAGAAGCTCACTCTATGATAGCCTCCGTAATATGGTGAGACGTCCTCCTCCCGCGCTTGACACAGTCTTCCTCAGAAGAGGCTGAGTAGTGCCGTCTTAATACACTCTCCCCTGACCCCTCTTTTCTTCAACTTCAGAGTCACCTGTCGTGAGGTTTCGCCACCTAGGACCCTTTCCGCCGCACGCCGACGCGTCTTCCCCATACGACGAGTCGAGAGCCCACTCCTGCGTGCCGTAACTTTTCTACACCCATTCTCCCTTACACTCTTGATGCGTCCCTCTCCGCCTATTCATCAACGGCTTCCGCTCGAACTCATCTTCCCTTTCGTTCCCTTCCCCCATTGTCTCTTACGCAATTTCTTCACAGATTCCGCACCATTCGTCTGCCGATCGTTCTTTTTCTCCGCCTCTTTCCCGACTGTTCCAAGTCTGCCTGCTAAATTTCTCCCTGCCGCGTTCCTCGCTTTTCCTGTTTCACCAGACTGGGATCCGCGTGAACCCCTCCAGACCGTCCGCCGTCGTCCGCATTTTCCTATTAGATCGTAAGACTCTGAATACGCATACTTTGACGTTCCTCTACCGCCCCCCCCCTCTTACCCGCCTCCTCTCCCTCGTTTTCTTCCCGGACTGTCTTTGCTTCTGACTCATGCTATTCCCCAGTTTTTGAGCCTAAGGACACTCACTACGCTTCTTCACTCCCCCTTACATCATCCCCAGAATGAATCCGGCCTTCGTATGCCTCTGAGGATCTCTTGGTACCGTCAAGACTCCTACCCGTTTTTTACTTTGCTCCCCAGATCCCCCGTATGTCTTCAAAGGATGGATAACTTCGACTTCTTTTTCTTCCTCGTCCTGTGGAAGAGCTGCATCTCTCTATTTTTACAAGACCTCTCCCCTTTGCATCACCTCCCATAGTCTTCCTTATGCGGCTTGAATGATCCTTTCGAGATGAACCCTTATCGACCCTCTCTCTTATTGCCTTTCCCTCCCCCTCGGATTCAATAGGGCGTCTCGCCTCCCCTTTGAATTTCTGCGTTTTCCGGGTTAATCTCCTCGCTGAAGCAGGTTCACTTTCTCCTCTAAAGAACAACTATTCGAAACTGTACATTTGTTACGAGCTTTCTCGTCTTGTAAAGAAGAGGTGATTCGCGCCCATTTCTTCCCTCGAGGGAAGACTCCCTTCTTTTCCCCCCCCTTCTGTATGATGTCCTTGGGAGGGAATATTATACCCTTCTATTCCCCCCAGTCTCTAACACCTTTCGACGTTAAGCATTTTTCATTTGTCATAGATTCTTTATACTTCTGGCGTTTGATCTTATCCATTTATTTCCTGTCGAGGCTCTCCCTGACATACAGCTAGAGTATTACTGAGCGACGATCTCCCCCTTCGAGCTCCGTTAGTGGATTCTTCCAGTGATTATTTTTTTCTACCCCGCATGTTGACGAAGATCCTTCCCCATGAGAGTACTCGTGCTCGGTAAATTCTTTTCCTCCACCTCGTCTTACTAGGGGTTAATGTCACGTATCCCCTTTGAGTTCATATTTCTGCTTCTTTTCCATTTTTCGGCTCTCTTCCCAGACTCACTGACCAAATGACGACGTTGAAATGGGTGTTATCGCTTTCCTTTAAGGTTGATGGCTGAACTTGCTCTATTTCGCCCCCCATGTAATCACGGTTGAGAATTGCTGGTTTCATCAGGCCGGTCCAAGGTCCTAGGTCTTTTTTCTCCTCCTCTGATTTCTTTCCGCAGCGTCTTTCCTTCGGCCCTCAAATGTTTCCCTCGGTTGTTCCCCTTTCCGCCTTCGACACGTTCTCCCTCAGTTTCCTAAACTATCTTATGCTCATTCTTACTCTCTCCTCAGCCTTTCCCGTCTCTCTAACTCTCCCCTCTTCGGGATGACTTTTCACCAGCGCTATTTAAGAATAAGCTTATTCGTGCGCTTACCCGTTAAGATTTCTTTTTCTTTCTCTTCCTTTTTCCGTCCTCTTCCCTGAAGAGATCTCCTAGCCCCCAGTCGACTCGGAAAAGTTTGTCCTTCCCCAGTTCGACTCCTGTTTTATCTCTCCGTACAGATCCTTCAACCGTCCATCATGCCCTCGTGTACGCTTCCTATTTTTTCTTCCGGTCTTTCTTGTCCGCAGAACTCTGGCTGGAGCCCCAGCAGCGCCCTCTTCGCACTAGGCCAGAAGAAGCACCTCCCGCAATACTACCTTTCCCCCCCTTCCCCTCTCCTTTTCGAACCGAGGTATCTCTGCCCCCCTCTCTCCCTCGACGAACATCTCCTTCTTAAGATTTTTCACTTCCTTGACCGATAACGGGTTGATCCCCCCCCCTTATCCCTTTACGTGAATCGGCGACACTTTTTTCTCTTTCAGTTTCTTCGATCCCCCCCTTTTTTGCTCGTGTCCTCTGGCCGATTCTTTCCTCCATAAAAGTGTTGACGTAACATCTCCCATGATCCCAGCTTCTCGACTCCTTCCTCTTCGGCGTCTAAGTTTCCTCCCTCAGATTTCCCCTTCCCCCTCTCAGAGTGTAATCTTCCTTGTTTGTGGCTGCCTTCGAATTTAGTCTATACCATTAGTCAACTTCACTTTTGTACCTGCTCCTCTAGTTCTTCTTTCCGTCTACCGGGGAAACTTCTATCGCTGCGTTATGACTTCTTTCTTCCCCTCTATCATCTTCCCCTCTGTTGGATTAGTCTTTTCATCAAAACGCTTGATTGAACAAACCCTTTTCTTAACGGTGGATCTCTTCTTTGGATTGTTTTGGTATCAAACTTCTCCCCCTAGCCCTTTTTGTTCTGAAGAGAAGCGACCAATCAACGTTTGCACCCTCTCTTCGTTATGACTTTTTTAAGTTTTTTTCCTCGGTTTTCTTTTTTTGAGATTTGCTTTTTTGTTTGTTTTTTTTTTAGGGTCAGCACCCAAGTCTGTTTCCGCTTCTCCCTGTTTACTCGGTTATTTAAGTTCGTTATCTCTCTCATCGATCTTTCTCGATTTCTAGTAGTTTTGCACGAACCCCTTCTAAAGGAACATCTGTTCTCATTTACTCCTTTTTTTTCTTGTCCTATCTGTTGCTCTTCCTCATTGGGGCTTTAATATTCCGACATTCTCCTCCCCCCATGCTCGTTGAAGTTCTTTTTTAAAGGGGTTTGTCAGCCCCTCCTACCCCCCTCTTTCTAACCTCCGCACCCCCGGGCGATTCCCCCTGACGTCGGCACGAATTGTCCCTTCTCCTCCAGGAGATCAGCAGTGCCAACACCCCCCCCCCCCCGAATCACAACCTGACATTTTTTTCCCTTGTATCTGCTCACCCTTCTCTCCGCCTTCGAGCATTTCTTTTTTTCCCTTCCCCATCCTGAGTTCCTTAACGCCCTTTTCCCCCAGTAACACCCCCAGGACAATTTTGACAGCCCCCTGATTTCACGGACTTTTCCGCCACCTCGTTGCTTCCCTGGTTTTCCCTCCCTTGTTGATCTTCATTGCTTCGACGCCATGATCATTTTTTCGGATCTTGCCAAATCTCACCACTTGTTCTAACCCCCTTCTTCATGCCCTTCACCTTATCACCTCCCTGGATGACCTCGCCCCCCTTCTTTGCTCCCCCTCCCTCCTCCAAGCCGTGCCCTTTTGACGGATTCTCTCGTCTCCCCCCCCGTACTTTCCCCTCTCCCCCCTTTTCCTCGATTTTCTTGTGATGTAGTTCTTGAGCGTCTTTTTCCCATCCTTCTTCGCGCAGGAAAACATATCTAGCAGCGTCTCCCTCCCAATTCTCCCTGTCCGCCTTAGATCTCCTCCCTTTCCAAGACTTAGTTTTAACCTCCCCCTTGCCGATCTCGTGTCAACCGTGATTCTTTTGATCGGCCCGCCCCTTTTTCCCCCGGTTTTCGAGAGGGTACCCTCCATACAACCCCCTTATCAGCAATCCCTCTTTCACCAGGTTCTTCGTCGACGGTAGAGCATTTCTCCTTTCTCCCTCCAGTTTCTTTCTTTTTTGTCATAGAGAGTCCTAGGGCTGCCTCCACTCTCCGCTTCGGCTGGTTCTTGAAGTTAAACTCCTTCTCTGGAGTCCTCTGTCCCCCCTTGGTCCTTCTCCTTCTCTTAGTCGTCCCCATGTGCACTTCTAGAGAGTGCCTTCCCTCTTTCACCCCTATTGCTTTGTCGTGACAGATAGATGCTTTCCTCTCTCCTGGTGGCTGGTCTTCACGCGGTCTCCGTAGGGTTGTACAGCGCGACGCGGATGGGCCCTCCCCCCTTGAACGTCCCGCATCACCGTTTCCTTTCCCATAGATCACCTGTCGTCTTGTAACCGGTCGCCCTCATTTCGCCCCTCTTCCTTACTTTGCATGGACCCGTTTGAGAAGGGTCGGGCGAACGACGATCCTACACTTTCCGGCGCTTGGGTTGGGGAACTGAGTGCTTCCACTCTTGGGGTTCTACTTAGTTAGGCTTCCCCCTTCTCCCTCTTTAAGGATCTGCCTTCCGTCCCTGCTTTTCCCCCAGAGTTCCCAAATGCCTGTCACGGAAGGCTTTAAATCTTTACCTTTCCTGTTCTTTTTCCACTTGTTGTTTATGACCTTGGTTCAAGGCATTAGAATGTTTCTCTTCTCCTGCTCGATCTCTTCTTCGGTCTTCGTTTCCTCGGCAACCCGGAAGGTTTTTTCCTGAAAGGTTTTTTGTTTTCTCACTTTCTTCCGGACGCTCACCTTTTTCCAAATCTCTTCCCCTCTGCTGTGCTTAGGTCTCCCCTGTGCGGGGTTTGAAGACTGATCTTTGGTCTTGTTTTCACAATCCGCACAGCTCGTCCTATAACGTTTTCTTGCCATTGCTTCCTCTCTGAAACCGTCATGATCCTTGGGGACTTCCCTTCCCTCTTCTTTTAACTGCCTTCTCTGATCATCTTCCTGGCCAGGAATCTTTTTCAGATGACAGTATTTCCTTGCAATCTAAACCCTCTCTTTACGCTGATGATACATCCAAAAGTCTCAAAAACCGGGATCTCTCTCTAACAAGAATTTTTCGAAGTGGTTTTTTTATACGCACCCCCAGAAATCCTGTCCCGCGTCCCCTCCTCTTAAACGGAGCACGCAAAGACCAGTAACCTTGGATTTACTTGCCCACGTCTTATTTTTTATACCCAAATCTCTCTTGTTTTGCCTTTCTTCTCCCCCCACCCTGCAAAGAACCCTTCTTCCACCGTTCAGCGGGCGCTTTTGGAATCCCACTCCCCCCTTTATTGCACCGCCCCCCCCTAAAACCTCTGCGATTAATTTGCCCTGGTCCTTTTCCGATCAGTAGTCAGTTATCGGGCATTAATACTTGCGCCGGTCCTCTTTTTGCCCTTGAATTTTATAAGATGACTCAAAGTAGAACTGCCTCTTTGGAATTTCTCTCCACTTTTTTCTTTCAGTTGCCTTTTCATGCAGCGTCTTTTCCTCCTGATTTCCTTGAGTTAATCTGATTCGTGTCTCGGTGCAGTTCCGTGCTAAATATGAAGAGTCCATGCGCCAATTTCTCTGAATCCCCTTAAATCTCGGGGAAGCGGACCCCCCATCCCAATTCAACCTTGTCTAATTTTTTCTAGGTTCCGGGTCTTTTCCTTCATTCCTTTCCCGGGTCCCGGTACTTCTTTCGTCTAGGCTTCACTCTTGAGATCTCTCTTTTTCAGGTTTAGTGTAGGACTTCTTTGAGGGATTAAATCTTAGGGTCGTATTTCACTCTTCTCAGTGCTCAGCCTTTTTTTTCTTTTTCCCCTCCTCCTTGGAATGAGGTTCCCTCTCCTCTGTTTTTTTAAGCCCTTGTCCCTCTTTTTCTTGATTTCCATTCTGTAAGTACTTACCCTTTTCTTACCCTTAGGGTCCTAGGTTCTTCCCTCTCTGGTGGAAAGCACGAGAGAGGGCTCCCCCTGGACATGGCCCATCCTTTCCTACTCCCCTCCCCAATCGGATTGATTAAACCCCTGAACGTACCGTTATCCTATCCCTATAGTACTCTTGGAGCCGAAGAATCAACTAGGTGGTCCCTAGGATTTACTCTCAGTCGGTTTTTGTTGAGCCTTCCTACATCTCTTGGCCCCTCTGTCCGTAAACTCTACCTTGTAGAATGATCTTCTAAACTCTTGAAGTGATGGACTCATTGACTCGAGTCGTCTTCTCAGATCGGCTAGACCCCTCCCGCTTTTGAAGTTCCTCCTTCCTTAACGGCTACGTTGACTTCTGTGTATGAGCCCCCCCCCTCATCGATCCCTAAACAAACTGCTCAGATTGACCCCTCTGATTTCTTTCCTGCCAGCAGTTCCCTTCCCCAATTTTCGGTTCCGCCTCCTCCCTTAAAGTCCTCTCATACTCCTCTCCCTTTTTTTCATTAGCGTCCCTTTACCCCCATCGATCCGCGGACTTGCAAATGTACAGAAAACCTTTTCCTCTCCTTTATAGAGATGTTGGAAGAGTAGCACCTACTGTTTTATTCCCGATATCCCTAATACCTCTTCTCCTAGTCAGTCCTTCGTTTAGCTCTCAAGACGCGCCTCCAGCTTTTTGGTGAAGTAGTATGACGAGCCGTATCGACTATATGATCCCCCCGATTTTCTTCCTGAGCGTATCTTTATCTTCCTCTGCTATTTTCTGTAGCGACGGCCCAACCACCTAGTTTATTTCATATTCACGCACCCCCTTCCTCTTCAGAACTTTCCCCCTGACTGAGCGCCCATAAGTCTGGATGCTCGTCCTTCTTTTCTCCGAGACCCCTCTGAGTTAACCCCCCTCCTCCAACGATTCTTGTCCCGGCCACCTTATTCGACGTCGCTTCTGCTGTCTTTCTAGACGTTCCTCCCCCGTGAACTCCTCCTCCTCCCCTACGCTCAGGAAGCGACATTCCCCCCCTTCCTGACTTTTCTTATCCTGCCTACTTGCTTTCTCTCCCAGATTTCATTTCAGACGGTCCCGTCTCTTCTCCCTAAGACCTTTTTGGGCCCTTTCTACTCTGCCCTTACTCCTGGCCCCGGTCTTTTCATCCCCATGTAAGGTTTGCTTCGCTTCTCGTCGTGGATCTCCTCTCCGACGCTTCTCCCCCTCTGATGCCCCGCCCTCTTTTATCCTCCCACACGACTTGGCCGCAACAGCTGTTGAGAGTGTGTCCCGTCCCTTTGGTTGTGCTTCCAGTCCTCGAGGAAGGGCGAAGTTCTTTTTCCTCAGGAAGTTTTTCCTTTGGTCAGTTTATTTCACCTGTTATCAGTCTCCCCAACTTCTCCCGACTCCTTCTTATTTTACGCCCCTCGCTCAGCGATCCTCTTCTTTGTTCCGCGGACTTTTATTCTTGACTGGCCCGCCTCTCTAATGCCCACTCCTCGACTCTTCGTCTTCGGTTTTTGATCTGACCTCCGTAGGCTCTTTCCTCTTTCCCTGTTCTCTTTTCGTTTCTCTTCAACCGGTGTGCTACTCTCATCTCCCCCGGCGAGACCTAGTGATCCGGTCTCCCCATGGGATCAATTCTCTTACTATGTCCCGATTAATTCGAGAAGATCTCGAGTTTGCGGGCGTCAAGATCCCCTTCACCATTCGCCCGTTTTTCCCTCCCCGTGATTCTCCCCCTACTCCCCTTTTTGATTTTTTCCCGATTGGATTTCTCCTCAAACGATGAAGTGGTGTAGGTGTCTTTCGACGTACCATGTACTTGCAACGATTTTTCTTAGATCGCCTCTTCTTCCTGAGCAAGACCCCGCTTATCTTGACCCTTCGTCCTCTTGTCAGCCAGTCCCCCTTCGAATTTTCTTTCCCTGTCCCTTTTTGACGTAAAAGCGTTGCCAGTTCTGTCTCTGTCCCCTCCTCAGACTTTTCTCTCGCCTTGGAAATCTTTTTCTTTATGCTGCTGCTACGAGAAAAACTCGGTGCATCTTTGAATATCATCTGACTGGGCAGTGGAAGAGACCGTAAGCTGGCTGATGCTTATTCTCCTTTCCCCAGGAGCGCGTCCCTCCTCGCTTCTGAGCAGATATTCACTTCTGTTCCCTAAGGTCAGACTTTCGCGTTCCTCAATCTACGTGCATTTCCCGAGCAGTCCCCTCTGCTCTAGTCAGCACCAGGTCTTAGGTCCATTACCCTGAGGGGAGCCGCCTCGCCCCTCTCCGTCCCTCGGCCCTCGAAGACCTACGCTCCGGAGCCCTACACGTCCTGAACCCCGGCAGCCCCCTCGCAGTACGATTCTCCCCTCCTCCTCAGATACTAACACTACCATGCGGGAAATAGTCAAATCTTTTAGATCCCGCTAGGTAACCTTCTCATTTGCTTTTTCTCTTCCCCCCCTAGTCTCTTCCCAAGATCCCTTAAGAGAGTGATGTGTCCCCCCTGCGCCCTTCCCTGCGGTCCCGCCCATTAGCACAACTTCATTCCATCTCCCCATGATCTCCGTATCAGCCCTCTCTTGATATCGCTTAATACGCTTCTGACAGTCTTCCCCTGACCAGACAGTTTCATAGTTATCCTGCTGTTGATTTCTAAACGTTCTTTGCCCCATCTTTCCCATTTTGTCCCCCCGGCAATATATGTCCTTTTTAAGATATTTTCGGTCCCTTTACGTAGGCTGAAGGTGAAAGCTCTGAGCGTCTCTCCGTCCTTCCCTTTCCGAGTCTCTCGTCCACCTTCACTTGTGGATCCTTATGCATGCCAACAGATTGATTCACCCCCCCCCTCTAAGTCATGCAACGTTTTCCGAGTTTGGCGTTCTTTTTGTTTAAACTTTATTTTCCCCCGATCTATTGTGTTACTCCGCCCTTCGTCCCTAAACTTTTCTTTCCCATTGTGTTTTTTTTGTCTCACGCTTTTTTTTTGCGTCTTGTTCCCTCCCCCCTTTTTTCTTCTGGTCTAGTGTCCAAACAAACCCTTTTTCTCGCGATTCTGACGTCCCTCGTTTGTTCCCTTTTTTTCTTTTCATCGCTACCTTATCGTGTCGCGTTTTCCTCTTCTTGTCTCTCTTTCATAAGACCCCAAGCTTTAATTCCTTCCCCTGTTCTTTTTTCTTCTTTAGCCCTTTCTTTCCTTCTTTCGGTCTGTTCCTCTCCGCATGAAATGCCCTTTTTAGCTGACGTCCCTTGCCCCACGTTCTTTACACTTCGTGCCTTTTTCTGACGCCACCCTCCTCCCCCCCCCCCGATTTTGTAGTTCTCTCCCCGTTTTCACTCCACCGCACGAGTGAAAGAATTCCTTTTCAGTTCCCCTTCAGATTATCCCTTTTCGAACCCCACACTCCCCAATCCTCACCACAATGGTCCCCCCTTCTCTCTCCCTCTTTCCTCGCTCCCTTTCCCCGAGCAGGCGTCTCATACATTTCGATTTTAACCATTCATTTTTCGTAATCCCCCCACACCTTCCACTACTTGAAACATCTGTCCAATTTTCGTCCCCCTTCTGTTTACTCTTTTTCCTTCTGTGTTGACGCGGCGTTCAGTGATCCGCCTTTCTGTCATGGGTACTTTTACTCTTCACGAATGAGACCCCACGAGTGAGCCATTCCTTGATCAAAGCCTGCTTCTTTTCCCCTTTCGCCCTTCCTCTCTCCCTCCCTTCGTACCTCAAGGGCCATTTTTTCTTATTCTTGATTATTTTTTTTATAGAAGGGGCCTCTCTTTTTCTCGGTCGAAGGTAGTAGTTGATCTTTTTTGTTTCAGACACCGTCGGCATTCCCAACCTTCCTCTCGCGCGTAGCCCAATCCCCCTTCCCACGATTGCGCCCCCCGCTTTTTTCTCCCTCCTATTGTTTTAAGTCCCCTCCCCTTATCGTGCACATGTCATTCCCCTCCTTATCTTACCTCCAACTTCCCCATTTCAGAGCTCTACATCCTCCCTTTCCCTCCCAGTCCTTTCTCTTTTTAAATCTTGTCGAGCCATGATAGAATCTCCTATTCTTTCCTCCCCCAGTTTTTTTTTTTTTTTTGCGATGATCTTCCATTTACTCCCTATGGCTGCCGGCTGGGGTCGAAGGTTTTCCATGGATGTACTCCCCCTTTACTCCCCCTTGAAGTGAGGTTCAGACCCTTTTCCTTCCCTTTTTGACCTTTTTTCTCTTTCGAAAGGATATGAACCCCCTTTCTTCCCGGGTAACATCTTGTTCGAATGGACTTCCCTCTCCTTATGGGCTGGTTTTACGCTCTCAGAATATTCTTCATTAGAACGTTTCTTGATGGCAACGACTTGATCCCGAAATCCTCTCCCGCCCTCCCCACTCTTTTCCCCCGGCGATGAATTCTTATCCGAGAACCTTTCCCCTTCCTCCCTCTTTGCGACGGCTTTGAAATGAAGATTCTTTTTTCCCTGCTAGTCGGGATCATGCTTGGGCACGGGGGTCTATTGTTTGCTTTTTTCCGCCTACCTTCATCTACATTTTGTTTCCCTACCGTCCGAGTCACACATTCTTGGGGAACCCCTTTGACCTCCCAAAGGTAAGGTCCCCTCTTGTCCTATGTTTCCCTTCTGGGTCCTTTGGTTTTTTTTCCCTGAATCTTTCCTTCCATTTTCTCTAGACGTTCTCCGTGCTCTACGACCTTGCCCTTCGTGGTACCTTAAACAGTAATTTTTTAGGTAGAAGTTCTTTTGGTGAGCTTCCCCCCCGGTTGATCCCCCGAAGTTCTATCTTTTAAATTCGGGTTCTAGTGATTTTGTGCATTCCTCATTATCTTTGGGTGACGAAGGATCATTGTCTCTTGGTTCGCCCACCTTGCAGCACCCTTTCTTCGTCGAAAGGGTTTCGTTCAATGCGGCACTTCCCGCCTTCCTATTTCTTTTTTTTGATTCCTTCTCCTTAATCCAAAAGAACTTACTGCTTTCCCTGCCCAGAACCTTCGGAAGGTAACCTCTGTCTATGACGGCTACTGGCAATCTTCAAAGCTTCGTCTGAGTTCCCGTCACCTAACGCACGCACAGCGTATCTGCCCCCTCACGCGTTTTTTCCTGTGGTTTTCTCCCGAAACGAAATCAACCCACTCCCCCTGGCACCTCTCCAGCCCCTTCCACGGATTCTCCCAACCTCCCTCCAAGGTTTCCTGCATTTCTTTTCCCTAAGTTTTTCACCAAACTCTATTTTTCCTCCGTTTTCTCAAAACGGCCCTGTTTCAAATCGTCTTGCCCCCTTCTTCTTTTTCGATGTTTCACTAAACCGGTGGTCCCGAGGACAAGGACTCCAACCTCTCCCGTGACCTCCTAGTCCCCCCCCGGAATGGCTAACCCTTCAGGTTGTCCAGTTTGCTATTGTTAGTTCCACCTGGTACTCGCCGTTCCCCTCCATTAGAGGCCGCCTCAGCGTTGTCCTTTGACAATTTTTTCCAAGCTGGGACGTACCTATCCACTCCCCCTGGCCTAGGAACCTGTATGGGCAATTTCCTATGGACATTTCTTAGGTTACATAGAGCTGTCTTCCATTCATCGAGCATTCGATTTTTTTTGATTTCCTGTTGCGCTGACCCGAATTCCCTCTCCTCAAATTTCTCCTATCTGCCCCCCTCTGTTGTCATCTGGACTTTCTTCAACTCTCTTCCACTTCGGAATTTTCGAATATCCCGTCTCTCATTCAGGTGAACGAGGAATGATTTCTCCCCTGCGAGTCTTCCCTCTTCTGTTCTTTCTTTGTCTTTTTCCCCTGGACAGGTCTCCCTTTCTTCTTGCTCGGTACCGTTTCTATCGTTCCGTATGCTCAGTTATTTCGTCTGACCTTCCTTCCTTGATGCTCTCTCTGGTTGCCTTTTTTCTTTTCCGGGTCCTTCTCCCCTTTACTCCGATCCAACGGGACCTGTCGGAACCCGGGTCTCCTTCTCTGTTTTCTTCACGCCCTCTGCAGGGCGACCTCGTGAAACGGTCTCCTTCGATTTTTCACCATCGGCGCCTGTGCCACTCCCGACGATCTGTCTGTCTTTCTTCCTCCTCTGGTTCTCTATCAACGACGTCCTCCTTTTTCTCAAGTGGCTGTCCTATTCAAGAACTCGCTCCGCTTTTTCTGGTTAAAATTTCCCTCAGACTGTTTAGCCGGCGGTTCTCCCCTCTGCCGGGGTGCCCCCGTCCGCCTACGACTTTTCCCTTCATCCCGAGCGCGTCGCGACCCTCTCCTATTGCCTTCCCCTCATGCTACACGGCTCCCCTTTCTTTCGGTTTGCGCAACGCATCGATCTCCCGGCTTTCTCCCCGCGATTTCACGGGCGGCCTTGTTTCCTCAAATTCTGAACGCGCGCACAGGACCCCCGACCTCCCTCTTTTCGTTTTAATCGATTTTTTCTTTCCATCGATCCCCCGATCCCCTTAGCCCAATTTCGCGCCAGCTGTCTGACCTTTTCATTTTCGTCGACTGGTGATCTTTCTAACCCCCTCCTCTTCGTCTACGCGGCGTACTCTTTCTATATCCGGGCCTTTTTTTTTGCTAATTTTTTCCTTATCTTATCTTAGGATATCTTTTCAAAAAGCTTTCTCTCCTCCGTGCTCTTTTTTGCGTAAGAATTGCTTAGACATTTTTTCCTTTCCGTTAAACAAGAATTTGTAGAATACTGACCTCCCCCCCCCCGTTAAGAAGTCATTTCTCGTAGAAGCTTTATTTTAAATCAGTATTCTTTGGACCTAACTTGCACCGTTTTTTGTAAAACGCTCCTTAGATGTCTCAAACAGTCGTCGCCGTAGATTTGGTTAAGTAAGGTTTCTTCCCCCCGCAAGCTTTCCCGATTTCTCCTAGACCTCTCTACCCGTTGCAGACGCCTTTCTCTGAATATACACTTCCTGATTCCTTCTGATTCCCCCTCCCTTTGCGGTTTATGTTAGAAGCGTATTCTCAGCCTCTTAGTTTCTCTTGGTAGTCTTTTACCCGGGGTATTTTCTCTTCATTATTTCATTTATCTTTTGCGCCCCGTCTCGTCTTATTTTTCCCCCCCGCGACAGATGTATCCAGGTAGTCCTCCTTTTTTTTCATCTAGTGAGTGAGGGGGGTCCTCCTTTCTTAGGACTGCGTCCCAGTTCTGCTCTCCTCCTAAGTTTTTTTTTTACGATGTTCCTTCTTTCTTGTGGGGAATATTCTAAATGTTCCCCTTTCTTTCCGATGTCCCAACCCCCCGCCTCTCCGTCTCGTAAGAGACTTTGCCCTACTCCTTCGGATGTTTTCTTCCTCTGTCAGATAGGCCCCAGACTCTTACCCCAAGTTTGAACAAAGAAGATTCGCTCGCTTTTCTTTAGATAGGAGCGTCCCTGCTTTTATACTTGTCTTTTTGTCCTCGAGAGGCCAGTAGGGATACCTTGAGCCTGAAAATCGCGAGACTCTTCTACCTGCGTTTCTACCTTTTTACTCTCTTTCCCCGATCCGGCATGAGCTATTCCCTATATCTTCTTTTCTTCTCAGTCCTTTCCGACTTGCGTACCACTCCCCTCCCTGCCTCCTGGTTACAAGCCTTTCTGTCTTCCTCTCAGATATGGGGAATCACTCCGCCCTTACAGGGCAGGGCTTTTTCCATGGAAATCCGTTTCCTTTAGCCCCTTTCTTTCTGAACCCTTGCAGTCTGTTTCTTGGCCCATGCAAAGGCATTGTATCTCTCCGGGCGTTCGCCTTTTTTTTTAAGGTTCGCGTTCAATTCTGCCCCTCCTCACTTTCGCGAGACTCGATCCATGAATTCTTTTGAGGCTCCTCTCACTCCCCTGGAGATAGTCCTCCCTATCGGCGGTGGCCCCTCTACCCCTCGCTTGAGACTACCCCTTCCACCCTTTTGCCTGGCAGCCCAGTCGTGAGTAGATCCCCTATACGGAACTTTGTCCTCATTTTTTCCCTCCTTTTTTGAGTTTTCTTCCTGATTCTCTTCCAGTGTCCCAACGCCATCGAGAGGCTTCGAAGCCGTTTGCCATCTTCCCTTTCGGTACTCTAACCTTGCTGGAGCAGCCTCTCCCTCTCCCCCTCCCTACTTTCGTCAAGACTGGTGGAGTCCGCCCCGCCGCTCCCGGGCCTTTAGACTTCCAACCGCGGATTTTTCAAGCTCGGCCTTCTTCCCCCGCTCATTACATCTTTCTACCTGATCTCCTTTTCATGGCAGACGATTGCTTCCAATTCCCCATTTCTATTTGGGTCGACCTAGTCGCTTCACCGCCGTCTTTTACCTTATGATCAATCTCCTTTTTCCAGCTTCTCGTCGAATTTCTAACCCCGACAATATAGAGTTCCCCCTCCCGATTCTCCTGAGCTACGTAGACCACACCACCACCTTCCCCCAAATAGAATCTTGGGCCGTGATTATCCATTTTTAGTATCAATTTAGCTGGCCCCCTTTGAACTCTGTAAGTTCCCCCCTCTCTATAGGCCTTTCCTTAGTATCCCTGTTCACGGGACGATCGTTCGCACGATGATTAATCGACCTACTTCACTAGTTTTTTCGGAATTTCTACAAATCTTTTCTCACACTTCTCAGAGTGGAACCCTGTTTGCTTCTTTATTTTCCTTTGTGAATTCTAAAGTCGTGCTTCTGTTTTACAGTCGCATTCCTTTCTGGATTTGGCGTGCTAAGTTCAATTTGTCTTGCATTTGAAGAGGTTTCTTCTTTTCGTTCCCCCCCCCACCCCCCATTTTCAAGACGTCTTGTTCCTTCCCCAATCCGCCGTTCTTCCTTCTTACCCGATTCCTTTAGAGCTGCCGATTCCCCCGGTTTTAATCTCCCCCAGCTTACAGGCGCTCTCCCCCTAGACTCTTTTTTTCGATTTTATTTTCCGAGCTTCAGATTTACTGTAGTAATGGAAGGTCAAGCATGCCTCCCCCCCCCCGTGCCGGACGACGGGAGTGTTTGGTGAGCCGCCACCGTTCTCGTGCTTTCCAACAAGAGGAACCGGACTGTTCTCCAGTCACCTGACACGACCTTCCCTTAGATGTTATCAGGCCCCCCCCCGGCCCACGCACCACCTTTTTTCCCCGTAGAATCCCCCCAATTCCTTTGGTCCCGGAGCGCTTCTCCAATCCTGCTCTCTCCCCGCAGTATCGCCTTTAGCTTCTCCCTTTCGCTCTGAACTCGCGCAGCACCCTTGACCCAAAGGGACCCCATTCCCAAATTGAGGTCCATCTTTCTCGACCTGCGTCTGGTTGCCAAGAGGTTTTTTCCGACGTTCGCTTTTTCATCTCTCCCGTATCCCTTAGCTGTGCTTCTTTTTCACTCATATTACGGTAAAAACGTGTTCCTGCAGCTGCCTTGCTTTTTCGAACGGCGCTTCCGCCTCGCTTCTCTTCACTTTCTCGTTACTCCTTTATCTGATTTCTTGAGGGATTTCTCGCGACGTATCGCCGGTGAATTTTTTCTTCTTTATGATTTTAATGAGGAGTGGCCTCCCCCCTTTCCTTGAATTAGTTCCCACCTCTAGAAGCGTCCTTGAACCTGCGAGTCCGGCTCGTCTGTCCGCCAGTTCCCAGAATAGCTCTGCCGATTTTTAGTGAGTTGAATCGGCCCATCAAAGGTTGTCGAGGGTCTACATTCCAACCATTCCTAAGCCTTCTCTGCATTTGCGTCGCCCT
>Ga0179593_1389424_pt1 | contig 28309 bp, 39 predicted proteins | sample CZODoug2_1_08_16_FD_185931 | JGI IMG/M metagenome (GOLD analysis project Ga0179593, IMG submission 185931) | Vadose zone soil fungal communities from Angelo Coast Range Reserve, California, USA - CZODoug2_1_08_16fungal (PacBio error correction) | ecosystem: Environmental > Terrestrial > Soil >... | reverse complement strand
TAACCTTATTTTCCCCCCTTTTTTACCTGGTGCCCCCTCTGCTTCCCCCTAAATAGCATGGGCCTCGCCTAACAAATTCGCGTTTTTCCCCCCGGGACTTTCGGTTGTCCCCGTCTTCGGGCCCCATCTATCCTTTCTGTCCCAGTCGGATTAGTGTCCGTTGTGCCAGGTCCCTTTTTTGGTTCCCTCTTTGCCCAGAGGTACCCGAAGTTTTCCGTTGAGAGGGCTCTTTCCAGATCTGTCCCCCTTCCCTACCCTCATTCTTTGTTGGGTTTTGTTCTTGCTGAAGGACCTTCCCAAACAGTCAGGCACCTTTGCCCCTCCCCCGGTCAAGGTACCTTTTTTGGCATCTTTCCCCCCCTATAACATAAAGTTTTTTCCCAATCCCCCCCCCCCCCCCCCCCCCCCCCCCCTGCACGTCCCCCCGGTTTGTCACACCAAACTTTTTCACGGAGGTAAGGGGTTCTTTTTTTTCGCTTCCACGTTTTTTTTTCTTTTTCCTTCCCCACCTGCCTTGTTTTTTCCCCCAACTTCTTTTATTCTTTTAAGAGTGCGGGGTCCCCCTCTTGCTTCTTCCCAAACCCTTGACCCTCGGCTTGCCGCAATGAACCGGATTTACGGGTTGGAAATCTCTTTTCCCCTCTCTCTCCCCCCTAATCTTCGGCCAGGGCGGCCCCGGGTTCTACGGTCAAGGGACATCTTTTTTCGTGCCATTGTCCCCCCTTTTTTTTCCCTCGTCTTTGCTCGAAGGAATCCGATTTGGTGCATGATGGTCTGATTGGAACCTGTTGGCCTGGCCTGTGACACTTTGAAAACGTTCTCTTCGAAAGTTTTCCCGCTTTCATTGCGCTGGTCAATGATTGCTTCCTTTTTTTTTTTTTTTTTCTTTTCCACTTTGGACCCGGGGAGTTTGCTTGGACCCTTCCTTTCCCTTTCCTCCATTTAAAGGGCCACGTTTCCCATCGACACCTGTCCTCTTACTTTAGCAGTTTTTTAATCCGGGGGGGGACCGTTTGGCCGTTTCCAACTCGGTATTCGTCTTGTTCCTTTCTCCACGATCCAGACCATTCCTTCTTCTCTTTCCTTAGTTTCTCCTCTTTTTTTTCGTTTACTCCTCCTCACCTCGCTCCTTTGTCCCCAATTTTTCTTTACGCCCTTGGTAACTGGGCTCGCTTTCCCTGATCCTGCTCGACCCCGTTTTCCCTTTTTCCAAACCCTGGCAATTTTACCCCGACAGCCTTCTTTTTTTTTCCAGTCCTTTGCAATACGTTTACTGGGTTAACGGGTTTGAGTTTTTGTCCTGTGTCCTACCCTCTCTGGCGGGGGTCAAGTTCTTTTCTTTTTTTTTCTTTTTTTTTTGACTTTGTTGCAGCCCAGTGGGGGCGCGCCCGTGACTCTGCGCGCGTTTCTCCCTCTCTTCCCTTTTTCGCAGTTGCGCGATTCCCTTTTTCATTTGTTTGTTTCTTTGAGTGTTCCATTCGCATCTTTTCCTTTGATTCTCCATCGGTATTTCTATTTCTACCTTTGCTTCTTTCGGAAGATTAACGAGACTTTATTTTTCGTGGTGCAATTCCCCATCAATCTTTCATTTTCTCCCTTTTTGGTTACTTACCTTTTCTTAGCACCTCGTTCTTTTTCCCCCCATATGAGAAAGCAATCCCTTACACATTTGACGTTAGACGGACCCTCCCCCTTCCTCTTTTCTGAGTTTTTAAAGTTCCTGAGTTCATTGGATTAAAATGCTCCTCTTTCTCCAATGCGATTATGTCTCTTACTAAGCTTCCTTAGCCCCCCCCCCCTTTTTGTTCGTGAGTGGAAGGCCTTGGACGCTCGCTTGTTCTCTATTTTTTTTGGCCTCCATTCTCGATCCTTTTTCCCTTCCCGTCGTTCCTTGTGTGTTTCCCACACCAGAAGCCCTGGCTTGGACTTTCCCTTCCTCACTGGCGGCCCATTTCCGTCCAGTTTTTTTTTTTCTTTTCCCGTCCCCGGGGGGCTAGTCCCACCCGGCGGGTTCCTGTACCGTTTTTCCCTTTTTTGTCCCCCTGCAAATTTCCACCCACCCCAGCCCTCTCAGAAATTTTCCGGTCGAACTCAAAGACTCCCCTCTCCTTTTTTCCTTTTTTTACTACCCCTTTATTTTCTCCTTTCTTTTCCCTGGACCTTTGGCCTTCCCCAAGCAGGGACAAGAGGTCGTTTTTTATATTTTCGCCCTTCTCCACTTTCGATGTCGGTGGTGTTGTTTGTCTTCTCCGGTTGGCCTCTTCAAATTTTGATTCCTTCTTTTTCTTCGGTTGGTTTTGGGGGTTGGATTCTATCTTATTTTATTTTCCTAATCGGTTTTTGTTGTTTTTTTCCTCCCCCCTCGTTCACTGTTCCCCTCTTTCTCCCCCTTTTCCCGGTTAGCACCCTTTTTCCACAATTCGACCGTACGTTGATGTTTTGGCAGGATCCGAAGATGTTTTTTGCCCTCTCCCGCTTTTGGCAAATTCCCCTTTGGTGTAAGGCCGCGTGGAGCTAGGCCCCTGTTCGGACTGATAGCTGGGTTTCCCTCACTCCACTGGAGTCGCCGGTCGCTTGATTTCTTAGGTCTCGCCCTCGATGTTTCTTGATGGTGGTTTTGGAGGAATTTCCCCCCACCTTCACCGGCTTTCCGCGTTGCGTTTCTCTCCCCTTTTTTCTTCGACAAAGATTTTTTTGCGACTTTTCATGTCGTTGGTTCCAGTGAAACCCCCTTTTTTTACATTTCCTTTCTGAACCTCACATTTGACTTGAACCCCTCCCGCGAACACTTCCCCCAACCCCCTTTTCTTCCGCACTGCCCCCGCTTTTTAGTTCCACGTTTTTGCCCGTTGAAAGCTTAAGCGCTGGTTTCTCCTCGTTTTTCATGGTTAGTGAATTCCTCGTCCCTTTTCTTCGTTGCCTTTATGTATCGGTGCCAGACCGACACTTGGGTGCTGGGTTCCTTCCCCTGATCAACGGAGAAGCTTCTTGTCCCTCGCGGTTCAATTTAGGCTTTTGTCCCTTTTTTTTGTCCTCCTCCTTCGAGGTTCGATAAATTTCTCTCGCTTTTCGTCGACTTCCCTCCTCTTTCGCAGCAAACCCTTTCTTCCGCGAATTACAAAAGGATTCTTCCCTCTTTTCTCTCTGCCTAGCTTTTTTTCTGTCGCTTTTTTCCATTTTTTTTTTTTCCCCCCCCCCAATGCATGGTCTGGACCTTGCCCAGCCCTTCTCCGCCGTTTTTTGGACCCCCCCTTACACTCCCTCCCTAAAAAAAGGCTGCCGGACACGGCCTTCCCCTAACCCCCCCTGGCTCTTTATGTCCCTTCTCCTTGATACAACTGTTTTTTCGTGGTGCATTTTATCTGCAAGGTTTTTACCCTTTTCACGGTTTCACCCAAAGCAAGAACATTTTTTCTCGTTACTGCATTTTTCCTCTGGGAGTAGTTATTTTTCTCTCCTCCCTTTTTTTCTTTCGCAGTTCCCGACTTCGGCCGAACTTTTTGCGATCCCGGCAAGGAATGGTTGGTGGCTGATCCCCTCCCTTTTTATTTTTAGGCCCAGAGAAGCATGTGATTTTGTCACCCGTGCACGTGGGCAAGTTCTCTATTTTTTCTCTTCTCACTTTGATTGGCGGTCCTTTTCTGGTCCGCCGAGGTCCCCCCGTTGTTTTCCCTTTCATTTCTTCCACGCCAGTCATCTTTTTTTTGCCCCCGCTTTCCCAGAGGGTTTTTTTTTTTTGGTGTCGTAGGGAGGCCGCACCTTTTTTCCCACACTGTTTTGCTGACCCTCTTCCCCCCCTTCCTTGCGATCTTTCCGGGCCCCTCGATTTCCGAGGGTGGATCCGTGGAACACCGTATAACTTTTTTCCCCTTCGGCAGTCCAGCTCTTTTCCCTCCCGCCTCCGCTTTCACGTAGTCATTCCTCTCTTTACCCCTTGGTGTCCCCTTCAGGACCACAAAGGACTTTTTTTTTCTTCGCACTCGCCGTTCCCCCCTTCTCCCTCTTCGCGCGGTCCTTGTTTCGGGTGTCGTGTGAAGGATTCATTCGGGTCTTGCCCCCCCATTGTAAACTTCTCTTTTTTTCTTTTTTTTTTTTTCCTGTTCTGGTTCTTGCGTACTTTTTCGTCCCATTTACTTCCTTGGATTCGGCTTTCCTCCCCTGGGAAAGGCGCGAAAAGCGTGACTTTTCTCCGTGGTCACCTTCGTTCGACCTCCCTTCCTTTTCGGTATAATGGGTTTTTTCACGCTTTTCACCGGCCTTCCCTTTTAACATGGTTACTTTTCTCAAGAGTACAGGAGGGGGTCTCTGCAGGCCTTTTTTTCCAAAAGGTCCCCCCCTTTCCGTTCTATCTCTTTTTCCTCCAATTTTTTTTTTTTTTTCGATATCGGCAAAAGATTTTTGGCCCCGGTGTTTCAATGTCTCCAGATTGACCCGCCCCCCCCTGGTCCGTTTGTTCGTCCACAAACATGGTTTCCACACGGTGTACCGGATTTCCCCGGGGGTCTTTTTTAACTTTTTCTTTATGAAAATATCCTCCATTTTTCTGTTTGTAGGTCGGTTGTCAAAATCCTGGCCGCCTGGCTGACTTTCTTTTTTTCCTCTCGACTTACCGAATCAGCGACTTTGCGTTGGGAGTGTGGTTTTCGTGCGGTTTTGCGCAATGACCTTCAACCACCGCCCCCTGCACAAAGGCATCACCCCCCTGGTTCCCCCCCCCCCATCAGGTCTTGTTTTTTGGCCCGTTACACCGCCGTACTCCGTTTCTGTTCACTAACCCGTCAACAACCCCCGACATTTTTTCCCCCTCGACTTTTTGATGCCACGCGTCTTCGCTGATAGGATGAGTGGTGCTCCATATTCTTTTCTTCCCTGTTGCGGTTGTTCCTCAAAGCTATTTTTTTTTTTGCCGTGTGCCGGGGCCCCCCTTCTCTTTTCCCCCCCCCGTCCTTGAGCGGTGCTTTTTTGTTTAAGGACCGGGCCCCCCCCTCTGGTGTCCTCCCGTTTCAATTCCCCAACTGGCAAATCCTTTTCGACTCGCCCTTGCGGTGGTGCGCTAGGCTCTGGACCTCCATTTTTTTCTTGTCCATCTTTTGACACTTGTCCCCCCTTTCCTCCTCCCCTCCTGATCCGGACCCTGGAAGTACCTTTTTTTCGCACTGATATAAATGTTCTTTCCGACCCCTTTTTTTTAATCGTCTCCCGGCACGCCGTCCACTCCTCTTTTCGGGACTAGCTCGATTAACTCTTGCTTTGTGCCATCACACGTTTGCTTCCAATTTTTAGGACTTGAACCTCCCCCTTTCACCGCCCCAGTCCTCCTTTGCAGCGGCTGCAGGGAGATTGTGCCCCGTTTGATTTTCACCAAAAAGCTCGGAAGATCAGTCGTTTCTTTCCCGTGCCGTCTTACCTTCCTCCCCCTTTTTTTTCCGAGTTTCTTTTTTTCCCTACCTCTTCGACCTCGCCGGCTTTTCCTTTTTCCGTGCTTTTTGGCCACGTCCTTAGTCCTCGCAAGATCCTTGGTTTTTCCTCCGTGACCCGTTTTTTTTGAGTCCCCTTTTGATAACCCCCCCCCCTGTTGCCTGACCCGAGGTGTAGGGGGCGGGCCACTCCCAGTCCTTTGTTTTTTTTCTGATTTCTCAGGAGTGAGGGTTTGTCGACCCTTCGGCAAGCCGTAGGGGAGTGTCCGCTGCATCAGAATCTTCGGATGTCGCCTCCCGGTCTGAGAGCTAGCCAACCGCGCTCTATTCATTTTGTTTTTCTGCGTGTTAGAGGATATTTTTCATTACCTTCCCGACTCTGTTTTCAGTTTTCCAAGTTTTTCTACTTTCTCTCCCGGTGCTGTGACTGTGGTGGGCTGACTTCCCCCCTCCCTATTGTCCATTCCTTTTTCTTTCCCCGTTTTTTTCCTTCCAAGATCGATCCGCTGTCCCCGTGCCTTGGGCGTCAGGTCGATCGCTCCCCCTGGGCCCTGGTTTGAACCACCTCTCTTATGGTGACCACGACCCGGGACGATTCTCTCCTTTTCTTTTTTCCCCCCGCATTGAGGGTGACTTTCCCTGCCGGTATCGCAAAGCCCCTATGTTTTTCTTCTTGTGGAGTAGACGTCCCCCCCCCCCACCCAGTGTTGTTTTGCCGTGGACTTGTCTTTTTTTTTTTGGTCTTTGTAGTGCAGCAGTTTCTGTGCATCCTTTGGTTTTTTCCCTGCTGGTGTCCGTGCCCCCCTGTCCCCCCCAGTACCGCCCGTCGGATTTCAGGTTCCGCCCACTTTGAATCCGGTGACGGACCTCACATGGTTGCGGTGCGACTGGCCCTTTTTCACGCGTTTCCCCTTCTTGGCTTTCACTCCCCTCCCCCCCACCGTGTGCCTTTTTTTTCCCGAGGTTGAATCGCTGTCTCAACCCATCAGCCCGGCCCAGTTTTCCTTTCTTTTTTCCCGTTTTCGCCTACCCACCCCCGATCTTTCCCCAGCTCTTCCTCGGTGGCCCTGGTGTTTCCACCCCCCCCCGCTTGCCCCCCTCCGGCGATCTTGCACTTGCGCGATCCTGCGGCCGATTTGTTCGTTTTGCATTGCTCCCCTTTTACACACGTTTGATAGCGGTCTTTTTTTCGTTTAGATCGTTTGGGTTGGTCCTTTTTCCCCCCTTTTGTGTGGTTTTTCGAGACAATCTAGCCCCGTTTTTTGATTGTGTTAGCCCCCTTTTCTCCCCACAAAGGTCCCGGACATCGGCTTTTTAGCTTCGTTTTTTCTGGTTCGCTGTCTTTCCCTCCCCCCCTTGGTTTTTTTAGAATTTGCCCATGCGTGCAGGATTAATCCTCCTTGGGCGTGGACCTCAAGTTAGCAAACACCCCCTTCCCTCCGTGGGGAGGCCTTCCCCTGAGGTCCGACCCCCTGCTTTCTCCTACTATTTCTGTGTGTTTTTTTCATGGAGTTTGCATTTACCAATTCCGAAAATTGTGAGGTGTTTTCACGTTCTGTCCCTTTGTTTTATGGCACTTTTTTACAACGCTTCTTCCTTGTCTGGTCAGGCACGTTGTCGTTAAGGTTCCACTTTGACGTTACTCCCCCCCCTGAAAGAAGAATAGTTGGGAAGGCCCCCCCCTTCCCGGGACTTTAACAAACTTCCCCCCACCAGTGGTGATTTAACGTTCTCTGTTTTACCTCTATTTTGATTGCGTTTTTGGGGTTCCCCTTAAGCGGTTGCCTGGATGGTCTATAGCAATTGGGTGCGTGGTGGCTCTGTCCTTTTCTTTTTTTCGTTCTTTCTTGGTAACCCTTTCATTGCCCTCTTTCATTTATCTTTTCTTCTGCCCGCCGATACCTTTCACCGGGCACGTGTCCCCAATAGGCCCCCTTTCCCTTGGTCGCCCTGCTTTGCTTTCCCTCTCCTCTTATCATGATCGGCTTTTTTTTCAGTCCCCGCTGACGAGTTGGGGCTTTTCTCCTTCCTCCACTTTCCCCAAGGTTGGTAGTGCTTTCCTCACTCCCGTCGCGATCTTTGCATTCTTTCTTTTCCCCGCTTCTGCCCATAGACTCCCTTCGTTTTTGCCCGTACGTCGCCCCCGTAACCTCCATAGACTTACAGAACTATGCCCCCTTCCTCCCCTTTTTTGAACCTCGCTTTTGGTAATTGCCAGGCTTCAGGTTTCTCTTGCTACCAAGGACTCGTATCGAGAGCCGGTTCGAAAAATCTTCCTACGTTTGTCAACCCCCCGGCAGTTTTTTTAGTCTTATTTCCCTTTTTAAAAAGCTCCTCTGTGGGGGCGCCTTTTTTTTTTGTCTTTCGCCGTAGATCCTTTTCGCCGAATCGTTGTGCCTTCCCCCTCCCTCTTATGCGCATTGCCGAGTTTTTTTCCTTGCTTTGAGTTTTTTATTTCCGAGTTACGATCATTTGGCACTTCACAAGCGATGTCATCGGATTAAATAGTGCAAACCTGCTCACTCTTTCGGTCAGTGTTGACGACGTTCCAGTGGGATTCCTTAGGCACTCCCCTGGGAATAGTCTTTGGCCAGGGCACACCGCGCCCCTCTATCAAGTGGCTCCCTTTTCTCCTTTTTCCAAGAGTCTTTTTTTTTCCCTGTACCTGAAGACTTGAGAAGGGCCTAGATTTCTGAAGACAATTGGACTATTTCCTCTGGTTTTATTTAGGTTGCCCCCACCCCCCCCCCCTTCTTGTTTTTCCCCCTCCTCTGGTTTGGGCCCATCCTCCCCTCCGCCCTTCACTGCACACAGCTCCCCCTCCTTTTTGTCGGCACCGTTGCCTTTTGTCCGCCAACGATTCTTTTTTTCCGCTCCCTGGTCTCGAGGGCGTTTTTTCAACTTTAGATTTGAATCGTTGGGTACCCGTTCTGTTGGACTTCTATTTTCTGTCCCCCGTTTTTTTGGCTGTTTATCCCGGTTCCGGTTGGGCTTTTCTTTTTTTCCCCATCCAACCGGCAGTTTTTTGAGTTTTTTGATTGGATCACCAACCCGTGGTGCTCCTCCCGACATGGGCACTCTTTACCCGCCCCTCGTTTGCCACGGCGCCGCCTTTTCGCGTTTAAATTGCGGTTTTTTTTTCGGCCCCCTGCACGTGTTTCAATTTGCGTGCTCCTTTTTTTCCCAGTGGAGGTGTGCAGCTGGGCCTTTTTCCACTGTGTATCAAATCCCTTTTTTCCTTCCGTTTTTTAATCATCACTTTTCTGTTATTGTGAGTATAGTTTGTTTCCCCGTTTTCCCCCCCTTGGGAAGGCTAAATTTCCCCACCCATGTTTACCTCTTGGTTGCATTTTCGCCAATAAAACACCCCTTTCCTGAGTTGCCGGTTTTAACCTGCTCTGCCCCCCCTGAGGGACACATCTAGACTTGATTGCTTTTTTTTTGTCGGGTTTCTGCCAGAGCGGGTTAATTTTTATCTCGGATTCCCACTACGCGCTTTGGTGAGGTTTCTGAGTGCTTTTCCCCTTGTAACTCAAACCACCCGGTTTGTTCACGCACCCCCCCGTCCAGATCTTTCTTTTCACCCTTTCCAGATCCGCGACTCCCTGCCCTTAAAGTGTACCCCACCAAACGACTCCACAAGCGCCCCCCAAATGTACCCGGCACATCTCTCCTCCCGCTGTATTCCTTGACCGTTTTGAGTGATCACCTTACCTTTGTTTTCGGGACCCCCTGTTCCCCTTTGGTCCCGATCGATATTTTCTCCGGTGCCGTCTCTTCCCCAGGGGCCACCCGTGACCCTTTTTTTTTGCGTTCTTTTTTTTTCATGTTAAAAGGTGATGGGTTGCCCTAAAGCTCTCCTTTTCACCGAACCAATAGATCCTAGTGTTTGGCGGCCCAGGTCGGTTGCGCGATTAGATGACCCTACTGTTTTCCTTACTTGCGTTTTTTGCGGGGGTTTTTTGCCCCCCCCCTCACCGAAGGTGTTGTGCCTTCGGATGGGATTGCCATGGAGTTTCTTGGCATTTGCCCTGCAAAAACTTTGGTTTCTCCTCTTTCGCTCCCCCTCATTACGATTTTTTTTGATCTTTCCGTCCTGTTTTTCACTTGCGAGTGGGCCGTGCCCCCCTTTTCAATCACGGCTTCGAGTCCCCCCCTGGGACCCAGACGTTCAATTTTTTGCCCCCTCCCCCTCGTGCAATTATTGGCCATTTTTTTGTTGGGCATTGAAACGAGTTTTTCATCCCGTGGTATCGACGGTCTCCCACTTTCTGCGGTACGCGCCTTTGTCAGTGAGGAGACATCGTGACCCCTCAATGGGGCCTGTTGTGTCACGTGTCCCCCCTTATCAGTTTTCCATCTCTTCGACTTTACCCCCCGTCCGGTGTTGGGAGCACCTTTGTCGTGAATCTTCGGGCCTTTCCGACCGCAGAGGTCAGTCTTTTGCAATCCTCCTACCGGGTGCGATTTATTGGTGGTTTTCGTGTAGAAGGGAAGTCTGCGGCGTTGGTGCATGTGGTCGTCCCCCCCCCCCAGATACCGTATATTCTGCTGTTTGCCTACCATGAGACTTTTCGGGAGCTCCCTGGTCCCTCTCCACTCCTGATCCCTTGTTGAGGAAGTTTTTCGTTTTCCCGTGGTTTTTCCCTTCCTCCCGTCTTTTCAACAGTTTGGCCGCGTTCGGCCTGCTTCTTGCCTCTTCTGCTAGATCGGCTGGTTGAACACGTGGACAGGTACTTTCTTCCCATAGAGACTCAACGCTTTTTTCTTGTCGAAGCGCTTTTTTCCGTCTGTTCGTCCTGCTCGTTCCCCCTGAGTCTACCATCGCGACCTTTTTCCCTCTCCTATCTTAGGATGCCCTGCCCCCCTCTTCGTCCTTTTCTCGACCCTTTTGTTGATTTTTTTTTCCCTCCAGCTGCTCAAAACCCCTCTGCCCAGGGGATCGTCGGTCCCCACAAGTGTTTTCGTCCTTTATTTCCTGTTTGGGCTTTTCCCTGCAGTGCTATGCGATTCCCCTTTTGCCCTTGGTCCTTTTCCTGTTTGGGTAAACCCCGTCCCTGTATGGAAGGCCTTTCCGGTTGCCAATGGGAAGCTAGTTTGGTTGCTTTTTTCCCCTCAAGGGTATTCCTTTTTTTCCAAGGGGTTGTCCACTCTGTGTTCCCCGCACCCTCCCCCCTTCCCCCCCAGCAAGGAGAGGGAACTACCCTTCCAGTCTTTCCCGGTTCGGACTCTGGTACTCCGTTTTCCTCCTTTTTTCGTTCTGTCGTTTTGACCCCGCGTCTTTCCTCTCTTGCATGGTTTTCCCCCTACCAACAACGCATTCAAGCGTTCTTTCCTCTTGTATTTTCTTCCGCGATTAGTTCCCTTGCCTCCGATGTCGGTCGATTTGATCGTTCTTTTTTTTCCACGTTTTGATGAGTTTTCTCCGCGCGCTCGCTTTTTCTTCTTTCCGCCGATAAGTTTGTGTTGTGTTTCTTTTTCTAGTCTCCCCTTTCTCTACGATCAATTTCGCCACGTTCTTTTCACCCTTTCGCTCGTGTATAACCCTGTTCGAGTCCAAAAAATCCCTGTTTTTTTCCCCTTCCACCTTCGGATGGTCCTAGATCCTTCGCCCTTGGCATCTCCCTTTACCCAAATGCGTTGTCAGGGCCTGCCGCCCCGAGATAAGTTCTCGTTCTGCGCCCCTCACACCGAACGAACACCAACTTTCGACTGGCTTGCTGCTTGTATGGTGACCTTACGATTTCTTTACTTTGTCTTTTTTCTTGTTTATTAAGTTGCCCTTTTCCCCACCCCCAACACAGGTACTCCCTTGGCCTGATTTTTGAGCCCCTTTTGAGTCGTCACAATGAGTTTGCCCAGTTGGTCCGTGTCCTTTTTCCGATTTTATGTGGCCCTTTTCCTCTTACGAACCCAGTCCGCTTGTCCGCCCGTTCCGCACTTTCCATCCCCGCAGAAACCCCAAAGTTTTGTATTCCCGCCCAGGCCTTCCCCTCTTTCTAAGGCTTTTTTTTTTCGACCTCCCCCGGCCTGCCCCTTTTCCTAGATGCTTTTTTTTCTTTTTTTGGGTTGTACGTGGAAATCGTCCAGTCGTGGCAGTTGTTTTTTATTTTTCTTTCTTTCTCTTTTTTGCGACACTTGCCAAAATTCCTCTTAATAGGTTCCTTCCCTCTCTTGCCTTTTTTCCTCCCCGGGCCTGCATTACCGGAGCGGGGCCCAATGCCTCCCTGCATTTTCTCTCCCGCGATTCGGTAGGCTGATGGATCTCTCTTCTTCAAGTTTAGACTCTTTGCGCCTTTTAAACCTGATGGAATTTCCTCCCCACCGATTTTTTTTCGTGTTTTTTTTTTTTTTTTTCTGTTTGTCGATTTCCTGCGATGATTCATCCCTTGCCGCCTTGCCCCGGGGCTGAGGCTCGCTTCCCCCCCCACCCTCATTCCCCCTCAAACCCGTTCCTTTCCGGTCTGTCACTTCCTTTTAATGCCCTTCCCGAGGTTCCTATCCCCACCCCTTGTCTTTTTACAGTTGATCAAAGAAGGGCCTGACCAAACAAATTCTGCCCCCTCCCCTTGGTCCCCCCCCCTTGTTTCGGATTTTTTTTTGATTCTTTCTCTCACACTCTTCTTTTTGCCGCCTGTGTCCTTTTTTTGAGGATTTTACGTCTTTTCGATAAACAGAATTGCGTGCCGAACTATCCCTGTATTTATCTTCTTCCTTCCCTTTCCCGGTGGCCGCTGAACGTGGTTGTTTTGCTTTTTATTTTTTCCGGCGCTGGTAGCCCATTTGTTTGTCCCCCCCTGGTTTTAAGTTTTATCCTGTTTTCATATTGCGATCAACGCTGACCATTTACAATGGCGGCGGTAACCCTTTAGTTCCACTTTCATCGGGGCCGCCATTTTGCCTTTCTCATTTGCGCTGGCAAACAGAGTCGTCTTCCCCGATCAGTTCTTCCTTGTGGCAAAGGGGGTCACCCCCGATTTTCCGAACTAGCGCTTTCTCCGTCTTCAAGGGCCGGGCTTAGAAGCGTTGAGGTTTGTCGATGTTGCCACTCCGTCTTCCCGGGTCCTTCTTTCCCAGACAATTAGTGCATTTTTTCAGGGTTGGTCTTTGGTGTGCCCCCTCGACTTGAACGGAACCTTCCGATTTTCTTTTTGTCCCTGCGGCTCCCCCGCTACGATCGTCCCTTTCCCCGTCCGCGGTTTGAGGTTCTAGTTTGGGGTAACTGTGCTTGCCTTTTTTTGGGTCACCGTTTTTTCTGTTGGTCGGTGCCCCACTTTAACTGGGCTCTTTGTCCCTGGTCTGGGCGTCTGCATTGTTTAGGGTTTTTTCGGTAATCGAACCCACCTCCCGTCGCGGTTATTTGTGCTTCAAATAGCTGCTCCCCACCGCTGTTGACCGTGCGCCCCCGTTTAGGGTTCCCCAGGGATTGCACCCCTGCCCCCCTGGGTCGCTCTGGTTTTCCACAGGGCCCGTCTGCCTTTGCCGTTTTGGTTTTCCCCCCTTTCTTGTCCTTAGGTCCCCCCCACTGTTGGGCCTCCTTGCGTTAGTGAACCTTATTCAAATCCCGTTTCCGTTTTCCTCGTTTTTGTTGAGAGGGGCAGTATTAAAAACCCCTTCCTCGTTTTTTCATTTTTGGCTTAGTTCCCCCCTCTACCCCGTTCTCTTTTTTCATACACAATAAACTTTTTGTCCAAACACCCGGGGCAGGGGGCAGTTCTTTTCTTTAAACTGGCCTGAGACCATGTTCACTACGTTATCCCTCTTTTAGTGTGGGGTTTGTTTGTTTCGACCTCCGACTTGTAGAGCGTTGGTTGATCTTCCTTTTATAGCCCCCATACCTGGAATGCTCTTTGAGCGTGGCTGAGGTTTCTTCACAGGCCCCAAACCCCTATGCCCTGCAGCACCCCCAAGCAGTTTTTTCCTTGATGTTTCCTCTTTTCGTCGTAAGATCTCTGACCCCCTTTCACACTTCACTTCCCAGCGGACAAGGGTTGACCTAATTTCAGCGGCTTCGTCCTAGGTTGGGTTTAGTGCTCCACTCTTCTTTTGTCTTCACGGTGTCGTGGTGCCGGGACCTTTCCTCTTTTTCCCGTATTTCCTGGTTCCCGTGCTGACGCGGACACGGTTAGGGAAGACCGAAAGGGACGTGTTCCACTTCCGGTTTGTGGTATGAGTGCCTTTTCCTCTTTCCCAACGCAATTCTTTACATGCCGCTTTTTGCTGGTGGTCCAGGGACACGGTTTTGCATGGTCAACATCAATTCAGTGACCCCCCCCCTTGGGGCGGGCCCCGACGCTTGATCTTGCTTCCGTCCTGAGGGACGGGTCGCACCCATTGAAATGCTTTCCCCGCTGGTCCGGCATGATGGCCTGAAAGTTTTTGCTCCGGACCCGACCCCGGCCGGCCCTCTTTTTTAGCCTGGATTGATTGCCACATTCCCCTCTTACCGTGCAATTACCTTGTGACCTCCACCCTTCCGCCACTCTAGTCACCTTTGCGAGGTGGCACGGCTGTGGACATTCGTCCTTTTTCCCGGCCCCTCCTACGGTACGCCTTTTTGCTCAATCTTTTTCCGGAGCTGGGCGTTCAACCCCAACACCTCACTCTTCCCCTTGGGTTGGTGATTGGCTCATTTTTCCCGGCTTGACTAAGAACTTTTTCCTTCCCCGTTTTGGAGCACCTTTATCTCCCAATCCCGGTTCATCCCCCTCCTTTCCGGCTTTTTTTCCTTTTCGGCAAATTTCAAGTTATCTTGTTGGCCGGTGGGCTCGTGTTTATACCACCCCCCCCCCCACTCTTTTTCTCTCCTGTTCTCGCGGGGCATTAGTTGTCACCCCTTTTCTTGGATTTGGGTGCACGCCGGAAACGATCCCCGTTTTGCGACGGCCGGCTCCTCCGTTTTGATCGTCAGTGTTTTTTCGGTTTGCTCGCATCTTGTGGGGAAAACCGCGAGACCTTCGTGATGTTTTTTTTCATGTTTTCTCGATTCGCGATGGTGCCCCCCGTGCCGGGGTGATGCCCCGGGCGAGGGTAAGCTTTTTGCATGAATGCATCGTCTCCCCGCCTGACCGTCGGTCCAACCCCTGTTTTGAGTGCCTTCAATCGTGCCCCTGACCCTCCGATTAACGAGGGATCCTTTTTGTGACACACATGGGCGTGGACCTTCTCCTGTTCCCTGTAAAGATGTAGAGACCGCCCCCCTGCCCGGTCTTAACCGCGAGTAAGTCCGGGTTGGTCGCGGATACCCCCCCCCTTTTTTGAGTTGTGTCAACTCGTGACATTTTGGCATCGTCCTGGCACCTTTTCCCTGTTTTTTTCCTTTTTTTTTTTTTCCCCTTTGAGGCAATTTGTCCCCAAACCAGTACGATGAAGTTCTGCAAACCGAACGTTGTCCAATTCCCGGCTCTTTTTTCGTGTGGTTCTTTTTCACTGGTGCTCGGTCCTTGGGCTTTTGGGGTTCCACCATTCCCCCTTGCCCCACAACCCGCCCCACGATTCTTTCACTTGAAGGCGTTAAAGCACGGCCGGCGTTTTTGCGCCCGACAGGCGCTTGTTCCTCGCTCGGTGCGGGCATCCCCCCCAAAACACGTTTCATTGAATCCTTCTTTTCTCGTGCCTCGCAGCTGATCTTCGATAGTCTTCCGATTTTGGGATTGAGAACGGGTGGCTACCTGTAAGGTGTCCTCGTTTTCTTTTCTTGGGTTCTCGTTTCCTTTTCAATTTCTTCCCCTGTGTGTGTGTTGAGAGTTTTACCCCCGACGCCCGATTTCAGGGGCTTGCTTGAGACATCACCTCGTCGTCCCCCCGTTCGACCCCCCTCGCCTTTCTCTCTTGCGGCATTCGGAACGTCCTTTTCACGAGACGGCGGCCTGCTTTTCCCTGTCCTTTTTAGAGGCGTGTGGCCAGAATTGCTGTGTCGGCGAACCTCATGCACGGACCACCGTCTTTTGTTTTTTATTGAGTGTCGCCCTTTTTTGTCTTTCTTCGCGCTATGTTTTTTTTTTCAGGAGGGGGGATGGTCAACCCCCAAAGCAGGGCATTGGTGAGCCGGCTTTTTGCCCCCTTCTTTCTTTTTTCCCACCCGGGATCTTTGAGTCTGTCTTCCGTCCAGGCACTTCGGGGACCCACTTTCCTTCTTTACCCCCCGTGAAACAAGGATTTTTTTTTTCCGCAAGGGGCTTTCACCCCCCGGTTTCCTTTAACCTGACTCGAAAACCCTTTTTCTCCTCGAGCTACTCTCTCGTAGCCGAGGGCGGATCCTGGTTGGACTTCCGGCATTGTACTTTCCCTGAGCTTCGTCGTCTTCGTGTTATCATAGTAGGTGAGTCGTTTTTCCCCGCGATGTCGCCGGTGCCCAAAAGTTTGGTTCCGAGCAGGCGGTACGGGATCGATTTTGCCTTGCTAATGTTTCTTTGACATTCGTTGTTCGGTTCCCCCCCCGATTCCGGCCTAGTTTTGGGTCAGGCTTTTTCTCTTTGTTCCCCTGAACGAGGAGGACTTTCGATTTGCACTCCCGAACCCCACTTCTCCCGGCCTCCTTGAGGCGTTTTTGATTCGCTTTTTGCGCGATTCCTTCCTGCATTCGTCTTTCCCCTCCCCGCCCGCAACGGCTGCGCCGTCGACTTCACCACTCCTCGTTGCTACGGATTTTCCTGCCCCTTGAACTCCCCTGCCACATCGGCGGTAATCAGACATTTTTTCTCTCACATGCTTGCCTTCTGGCTGTGGACAGTTGGATTTTTTCTCGCGAGAGCCCGGGTTTGCAAATTCGTCCGTCCCGTTTCCACAAAGCATTTTTTTGTTCCCCTCTCTGTTCTTATTTCACGAAGCGGCGTTCGTTCCCCTTTGTGCGGATTCGTTTTCCTATACGACGTGACGTGGAAACTCGTGATTTCACGTCCAAAGCCGTTTCCCCCTTGTCGGCGCGATTTTTTTTTTTTCTGAGTGAGTGTTTTTCCTGGCTGGAATCCTTTTTTGGTTCACCAGGCTGATCTATACCTTGCTTCTATAGTCCCTTTCTAATGGGCGGTTTTTGTCCCTAGAGGACCCACAGTTCCCGGCCCCGTTCCCATTTTGAATTTCAGGTGCGCCGGCAAAATGTCGGGCGAATTGGGGTCGGGCGCAGCCCAAGGTTGTAACTTCTACCAGTTTCAATTAGATTCCGCCACCCCGAGTGATTCAGTTCCCCTGACTGTCGTTTGAGAGGAAGCGATCGGGGCACCACCGCTTCCCCTCCGACCACGCACGCGGTGTTCCAGCGTCCTCGCCCCCAACCGGAACCTTTTTTTCCTCGGAGCTGTGTTCGCCCCGTGAGTGTTCACCCCCCAACGTTTTCGCCTCGTTTGGAGTTAGATTTCTTGGTAACAACTTTTGCTTGGCCGTTTTTTTGTAGGGCTGTTCTAGGTCCGTGTCTGGTTTATCTTCCAAGGTTTTCCCCCCGTCCGCTGCTTGAGTTGCCGGGGGTTTCTTTTTTATTTGGTCCTGTTCCTCTCACCCTCCCGCAGTCAGTGGTCCTCGTTGTTCAAGCCGTGTTCCAACCTCGCCTGGTAGGGCACCCCGCCCGTTCGCATCCCGCGATTCGCCGGTTGGATTCCTTTTTTTTTCTTTTTTTTCCCCCGTTGCCAACTCCCCTACTGGCCTGTCTTTGTTGGTTTTCCCGCTATTTAAGTGCGGCACTGACCCCCCGGATACCACAGGTTTTTATCTTTTTTTCCCCCCTCCTCTCGTTTTTTTAGATCGAACCGGTTGCTAAGGTTTTCCTCCATGACCCCCCCCCCCCGTACACGCTGCCCCCCCACCTGTAAGCGTGATGATGGGGCGCCCTTTATACAAACACACTTTTTTTAACCCCCCAAAAGGGATGGAAAGTTGCGGTGGCAAATTTAGCCACTTAGGACCTCAGTTTTTCTAGGCGCGGTTTTTAACGGAGCCGGGTAGCCTTGTGTGTCTTTTGGAGCGATTCCTCCGCTCCCCCTGAGTGGGAGGTGTCTTCTTGCCTCCCACCCGGCCCCCCACCAGCACCTCCTGGTTAATCCCCCCCCCAAGCAGTTCGGTTCTGTTCAGTCCTCGAACCCCCGTACCCAAACCCTCGACCCCAGCTCCCCTTTTTTTGACCGAATTTTTTCTTTGATCCAGGCGACGAGAGGCTCCCACGCATCTTGGTTTTTTCTGCGTCACTTCAGCTTCGTCTTTTTTGCCCGGTTGCCTTTTTCGTGGGCGATTGAACGCGGTCCCCTGGGTCGGATTTTCGAATTCCCGTGGCATATGGCACACGTTTTTTTTGCCCTGCTTCAAGGCGGCCCCACCTTTGTCTACCTTTCTCCCCGCTAGCCCCGATTCTCGCTTTCTCGACCGGGGCTTGGTGGTCACATACGTGTTCAAATCTTGACTTGGGCGGCGCCTTCCCCCGGTGCACTAAGATGTTGTTTTTGTTTTGCAATTGGACTTTTCCTTGTTTCTGGTCCTTGATGGAAACGTGTCCGTTCTTCACCCTGTCCCCCCATTGATTTCAGGCTCTATCTTTCACTTGGGGCACCGCTGCCGTTTGCCACACCCTTCACAGGACACCCCACTCCGGCTTCGAACACCGTCCGTATCTTTTCAATGGTGGGCCGGCGGGTTCCCCTTTGATTTAGTCAAACGAGTTATGGCCCCGAGCGATTTTTCTTTTCGTTCATTTTTTTTTTCCATTTCCAAGCTTACTTTCCCCCGGTCCTTTGCGTTGATCACACATCGCGGTTCCGCCCCCAATGGCTTTCTTTGTTTGCACCGTGTTTCCGTCCTTTTTTCATTCACGTCCCCCGACCCCCGGATGTTTGAGTCCCCCCTTTGTTAGGAAACCTCCGGACGGTCTTCAGTAAGCCGCTTTTTTCAGTTCCTTCCCTGTTACTTTCGATTTTTGGGTGGTCCTTGTCCGAACCGGCGTTTGGGATCCGGTGGGTTTCGCTGCCAGCTCTGTTTGAATACGCATTGGCGTCCTTAGAGCCCCTGCATTTTGGGCCCGTCTTTTCGTCAACGACGACTTTGTCTTCCATTGTTCGTTTTTTTTTTTTGCGTTTGAATGTTCATGCTTTTTCCGATCCTCTGCGTGCTAACAAGTATCTTCTCCCCTCGCTCTAGCGTTTGGCGACCCTTTTTCGGCTGCCCCCTTGGGCCTGTCCGGGTACATTTCTGTCCGGGTCGAAGTCCCCAAAGATTCTTTTTTTCCCTCCCGATCCTTGGCTGTTTCTCGGCACGATCTCCTCCTTTTCACCGAGGGGCTCTGCAAGTAGACCGGCACTGTGCCCTCTTTTTCTTTTTTGCTATGCCTTCGGAGTTTGCCGGATCCACCTTTTTGCCACCCACGGGGGGCCCTCTTCTTTTTTTCCGTAGTTCTACCCCCCCCCACAAACGTGTTTTCCTTTGCCTGCCGGCAGTACTCCTCTTTGTTTACTTTTTTTGGCGGGCGGCGCCACTTTTGGTCAACCTGAACGTGTGCTGGACTTCCCTTGAAAGGTCCTCCTTGTGTTTGGCTCCCTATCAAGGGGCTGACCAGAGCCAGTTCCCCTTTGTTGATTTCTAACCATTCCCCTCCTGTCACACCACCCAGAAACGCTACTCGGACGAAAATTCTTTTCCTGCATACCCTTCCCTCCCCTGCCCCTTCGGGTCGTTATGTTTTCTGCCGACAGTTTATCCCTCTTCGAGCTAGCGGAATGGGCCCTTTGACCCCCTGCATGCAAGTTCTGTTCTCTTTCTTATCTCTAGCTCAGATTATTGTGTCTCCTCCGTTTTTTTTTTTTTGTTTTTTTGGTCCCCGGGAGAAGGCCTATTCGCCCTCTTCCTTGGGACGATTGATCTCGCTCTCCGTTGTGGGTTGTTATGAAGAAGTCCCCACTGTCCATCATCAGTGTAGGCACCAGTTCTCTCCACACCACTTTGCCCCGTGCGCCCCAGTTCTTTTTTCTTCCCCCGTCTGGACCGGCACGCTTGGTTTGCGTGTTGTTTCACGGTGCCTGTCCTTGTCGTGGTCAAGAAAGAACGTTTCCCCATTTCTTTTCGGTCTGACTGCTAGTACTATTCTTTTCGAGTTTTTGCTGTGGTGTTCAAGTTCATGGTTCCACCACTTGCCACGGTTCCTTTCTCCTTGGTTTAGATCCCCTTGATTCCTTACTCAAATTGGAGCCTTGTTCCTCCCTTATTGATGGTCCCAGGCACCTGTCTACGGTTGGCCCAATGCGCCCTTTTTCTTCGCCGCTTGGCATGGCACCGCGCGAACCCCCTCTCACACACGTTTGTTTTCCTCTAGCCCCCCTCCATACTTTGGCGCGCTCCGCGGCGGATCTGGCCCCCTTGGCCGACGGTCCTGAAGTTTTTTTAGGCCCCCCGTCTGGTCTTCGGCTCTTCCTTTCTTCTTTTGCTTCTTTTCTGATTGTCCCCTTGCCTACTGAAGGATGAAGGGTTCACTCTCTTTCTAACCCGTTCGAAGATATTGCTCGTGCGGGGCATTTTTGCCTTCACCGTCCCTTCTCTCTCCCTCATTTGGCGGACATTCAAGGCCTAGCTCTTTTGTTCCAGCTCGAGATGTGCGGATTCAAAACCTTATCCGAGAAACACTTTTCTTGATCGTTCCGTTCTTTCCCTCGTTATCTGGCTCCTCTGGCTTAGACCAAGCGAACAATCGTCCGCGACCCTGTAAAAGCCTTCCTCCTTTCTCCGGCTCATTCGACGTACCCTTGCTACTGTCTTCGCCCCTTTGTATGTCTTTGCCTGACCCCTCTTTCTCGCCATGGAGCCGGAGTTTCTCCCCAATGTGCTCCCCCCTTGTGCTTTGGACAAAGAAATTTCCCTCGTATGCCACAATTTTCCCTTTCCCCTCCCCCCCTTGGGCCAACACGTCCCGACCATGCGTCTTTTCGAAGTGTCTTCTCCTTTTTTTCCCTCCCGCAGCTTGAGGTAGCCGTCACCGATTTTCACCCTCGAAGGGACTGACCCTTCTCCATTTTCCTTTTTGATGGCGATGGAGTGTTCTGCCCGAGGACCGCTTTCGATTTTTCAACGGCACGGTTGTTTGTTTGTTTTGCATGAAGTCTGACTCCAGGCGATCTCCCCCCCCTCCCTAGGTTGGGAGTGGTTCTTCTTAGGGACACAGTTTAAGTCTTGTCCCCAAGCATTTTTCTTTCCCCCCCTCAGGTGCGCCGCAACGTTTCTTTCAGCCTTCGATCATTTCTTTTCCTCCTGTGGGGTTACCCTCTTTTTCCTTCCAACAAGTAGGTCCATCAGTCGCGACCGCAAGGGCTTGACTCGTCTGATTGAAGTTGGCCGAGTTTTTCATTCGCTCTTTTCCCCCTTGCCACCTTTTTTTTCTTCTCCCAGCGGCACGGTATTTCCGTCCTTTCGGTCCCCCGGAACCCCCCAAGATCGATTTGTTGTCCCCTTCCAGGTTGACGCAGACCCCACGATTTCGTGCCTCGTGAACGGTGTCTTCGTCTTGCAACCCGTGTTCTTGCCGTCGTTCTTTTGGGATGGATTCTTTGGTCAAGTATGGAAATTCAAGTTAGCGCTTTGGGCGTTTTATGTCCCAGGGTTTTTTTTTCTTGTTGAGTCTTTCCCTTTCGCACCTTAAATTCCAGGCGCGTTTGTTCTGGGTACCGCCGCGCCGAAAAGATAACCCTTTCTATCCCCCCCACACTTCCGGACTACCCGTAGCAGAACTTTTCCCTTTTCTTGGTCTCCCGGGTCGATTTTTTGGGCACCGGCCTTCCCCCTTTTCCTTTCTCTTTTTTCCCGTTTTTCCTCTTTTACGGTGGATTCGCAGAAAAGTGCGGCGGCTGCTCTTTTTCTTTTTATACCCCCCCTTATTTCAATCCTGGTTTATCTCTATACCTCTATATCATCAGTTTTTTGTTTTTCGTTGCTCAAACACACCACCTTGATGTTGTCTTTTCCCCACCTGTTGCCCCCCCGGCCCCTAAATCACTTAAGAGTTAGACGACCTGTTTTAAAACGACCCTTTTGTCTTTCCCCCCCTTGGGAGGATGGTTTCCCTGTTACCCGGCTCCCTTGATTGAAATCAAGTATTAGCAGCCGTGTCCGGTTCTTTTTTTTTTTCCCTCTTCAAGTTCCCTTTTTTCGCTTTTTTGCGAGTCGATTCCGTTGACCTTTCCGTCCTGCCTGGCGGTGGGATTTTTTTTTTCGTTTTCCCCTTCACCAAAGTAACCCCCCCGAAAACCCTGGATGGAAACTTTTTTTCGGGGATGTGCAGATTCCCCGTCTTTTTTTTTGATGGGACACCTTCCCCCCCCCCCGCCCAAAACAAACCGGTTTCCGCGAAGTTGTGCCCTTCACTCGCTCCATATTTAGGTCTGGCTCTTTTTTCCCCGTTTCTTCACTGTCCATGTTTTGTCACCTGCGGGGTTGCCCCCGATTCTTTTCCCTGTGTTCCGTTGGGCTCGCGGCCGTTGGTCCCCACACGCTCCCTGCGCTTTTTGTGCACTTTGGACTTGTTTGACCTAATGTTTTGTTTTTCTTTTTTCTTTTTTCCGCCACATGAAACACAAATCGCTTGCCCCTCCGCGGCGGCCGTCTTTTTTTTCGACTGCTCCTGGTGCTACATGTTCTGCCATTTTTTCCCCTTTGCGGTCGGCAGACCGGGCCCTTTACTCGTACTTCTCTCCTCTTTAGCCTTTTTAACTTTGCTTTCTCCCCCTGGCGTGTTTGCAGGGACTGATGCAACGGTCATCGTTCCCAGGCCCGCCCTTTTTTTCGATTTCCTCCTTCGATTCACACTTTTCCCGCTTTGCCCCTTGTCCCCCATCCCTTTTTTCTCAGTCTTCTTTCAAAAATCTTCCCACGCTCACAAGTGCGTCCTCGCGCCATGCGTGCCGTGGCTTGATCTTTTCCCCGTCGTCCCCTTTTATCGACGGCGACCTTCCCCTTTCACTTTTTTTTTTTTTTTTTTTTTCCGCTTTCTCTTCGTCAACATTTTGTCGAACACGGCCGCCCCCTGTGTTGCACGTGGGTTTTGACGATCCCGGTCTCTCCAACGTTACCGCCGAACGGTGTTGGACATTTTGGTGACGAAACCCTCCGGGCGCATATTCCCAGACTGCCTTTAGGAATTACCATTTTTTCCCCCCTCCGTAGTGCGGTTTTGGTTAAGGGGATGGTAGTTGGTTCAGTGGTCTGTGGACTTTGCATTGACGGCGGGGCTGTGTCTGAGCGGACTTCCCTTTTTCTTGAGGATACCATTGCCCCAGTCTATATGACGCCGATTCCCCCCCCCTGCTTTTTTTTCTTAAGTCTTTTTTTTTTTCCTTTGATGCCTGTTGCATTTGATCCGTATTACCAATTGACTTTTCCATATTCTTGAGTCGTCGCGCGTTTTTCCCGTGGCCTTGATCCACCACGAGGATCATCCACTTTGCTTTTCATCCCCGGTCCCTCTCGACCGCCGCCCTGCTCTTCTTGGTTTCTTTTTTTGATCTTTCAATCTTCAACAGAGTCCCCACGACATCCTTGCCGTCCTGTGGCCTGGTACCGATTCGATTTTACCGCTGCCGGGATTTTCGCCCCGAGGCCCCGCGCTCCTTTTTGCAAAGCCCGTGGCGCATTTTTGCCCCCCGTTTTCTTGTGTCACCGTTGTCCGTCGTTGTGTGTCAGTCAACGATCGGATCTGGTGCTTGGGGTTTGCCGACCGTGTTTTTCCCCCCTCAGCCGTCGGAACGGCATCCAGACGTGCTGAAAACTTTCTTGTGATACAGTTTTTCTTTCTCAGGCCCAGAGAAGTCGCAAAGTAGTGGCCACTGTTTGGGGGTGACTTCCCCCCTTCCACACCCCCAGCACGGAGCCTCTCTGCACCAATGTGCGAGCCTTCCTTTTCAAGCATCCTTCCAGAGATTGTTCGTTTCTTTTCCCACGGATTTCTCCTTGCGGGGCATGGTCCCACCCTGGACCCCACACGGATGTTTTCCCCTTGCGTTGTTTGCCTTGCATCTTCTCGTCTTTCCGACCAACTTCGATTTTCGGTTCGACGTTTTTTTCCCCCCCTCTTACCCCATTTTTAATCCTCGTTGGCCCCCTCCCCCTGATAGGTTGTTTTTTTTTTCTTTGATCTTTTTCTTAATACTCAGTGTTTGTTGGGAGTTTTTTCTGAGAGATCTCGCCCCGAGTCTCCCCCGTCTTCTCCCCTTCGTGTAAGTCCCACGTTTTTCTGATCCACAAATGTCTCCACATTCCTTTCTGAATGATTTTTAGATGCATAGCCGCCCCTGATTGTCCCATTTTTTTTTCCAAAGGTTCATGCGCGGCGCGAGGTCAACAGATTCTCTTTAGGCGAACGAACTCCTACCCCCGGTCCGGTTTTTTGCGGTCCTTGAGGTTCCCCTTCGACATTTTTTTTTTTTTTTTTTTTTTTGAGTGATCGTGGGTGGTGTTTTTCCCTTGTTATGGTTCACCTTCATTGGCATTTGTTTTTTTGGCCCGCGGTCGACTCCCCGAGGCTTTTTTAATCTTCCTTTGTTGCGACGTGATTGCCGTACATTTTTAACTGGGTCTTTTTTGTCCCCCCGTTCTCATCCCCAAAGAGCCCCCCGCATCCCCTTTTCCCGCACTTTGCTCATCCTTCCCAGAGAAAAAACCCCCGTTTTGTTTTTTGGGTATCCGGGCGGCTGATAATCCCCTCTTTTTTTCTGATTTTGCGGCCCTATCGTGAGACGGCAAGGTGTGTTTTTCCCCCTCGGTTTTTCAATTTTCCATTTGTCGGGTTCATTCCTTCCGTGAGTGGTTTTTCCCCCCCTCTTTTTTTCATCCGAGTTTATCCCACGGGCGGAGGGGCATTCCCGTTGCCCTTTCTCCCCTATATGTTGAAGGCTTTTCGGATTCTTGGCTCTTGGGCAAACGGCCACGGTACTCAGTAGCGGATAGAGCGCTGCGGGCATCCCCTTTCATCTTTCGTTCCTCTCTTGTTTCAGTTTTCCAGGTAGGTCTTCGGCGCATGCCCCCCTTTGCTTTCCCCCGCCTCCCTTAACAACTTTTCTTGCAGGTCGGCGCATGTCGAGCTGGATGCCAACTGCGGATTTCTTTGCAAGTCTCTTCCCCTCGCGGTTACGGCTCAGACGTCTACCACGGCCCAACCCCACTCCTTCTTCCCTTAATAGAAGTTGGGTGCCTGAACCCCAGGAGGGATTCTGGTCATGCCAGTTTACGGAAGGTTGCAGCACTTTTTTTCCCCCGTGTTTTTTTTTTTTTGGGACGCTCCTTTTTCTTATTCCCTCTGGTTAAAATTTTTCCTCCCTACCGGGACCCACAGGCAACCCTTCCTGTGTTCGGACGATGTTATCATCCTTACCCCTCTTCTTCGCCGCATCCTTTGTTTTTTCGATTCTCCAGTTGATTACCGATTTCCGACCTCTTTTTCCCCTTTTTCCAACGGCCAGTCCTTCCCCTGAGTCCATTTCCTTTTTGGGACGTTGGGAGGATTTTTTTTTTTGAGTTATTCTTCCTCTTTTTGACAAGAATGGTTTTTTTCACTTCCCTTCGGGGTTTGCCCCGTGCATCGATCATTTCCCCCTCTTTCCCCCCGAAATCCTCTGCTGTGTTGTGCGTTGTTAGACGATCTTTGTTTTCTTACTTTCCCTGGTCCTCAAGTATTCAGTTCCATCACCTTCTTTCCCTTCCCAACCCATGCTTCTTTCAGTCTCTTTCTCGTCACCCGGGGGCACTTGAAACCAATATTTTTCCCCCTTCCCCTCCCCGTCTGCTCCCAAATGGGGGCCCCCCGTTTTCGAGACCGCGTCTTTCGTTTCTCAGGATTTTCTGATCGTGCACCCACCTTCTGCTTGCCGGTCTTCGTTCAGGCCCCCCGCTTCGTTTTTGCTTGGCCACCGGTTGCCGGCTCACCTTGTCAAAAGTCTTCCTAGGTAGACAAAACGCATCGCGCAGACAACCAATCTTTCGTGACCTCGCAAATCCTGCCTCGCGTGATAGGCAGAGTGCTCCCCGTTTTTTTTCCTCTTTGCTTTGTGTACCCCTTTTGGACTTCGAGTCTCTGCCAATGCCCGTCCGTGGATATTGGCGTTTCTTCCCCGGGTTGTTTTTTTGTGCTTTGGTCATTTGCCCCCCCTTTCCTCCCTCCCCAGGTCGTCGTTCGGCGGGGAAGCCATGCCCTCAAAATGACCGTGGGTCCCCCCACTTGTCGTTTTTCCGGCGTTCGAAAGGTTCCGGTCTGTTCCTGGCTTAGGTTTTCCCTTTTTTTGTGTCCCCCTTTAACCAGTGACTTCACGGCCCCAGTGTGACCTGTACGTATTTAGCCGTTACTGCTGGGGAATTTCAGTGCCTTTTTTTTTGCCCAAACAGGATCCCCCCCAATCGTTTTCTCGATTATTTTAATCCTCCTTTTTTGTTTGTTGTTTGATTTGATCTGAACCGGATTTGATCCCTGTTTTTCCCCCCTTGAATTCAGCTGACGCCCAACTTTTGAATTCTAATGCCCCGCGAGGCATTAAACATCTCCCATGTTTGGGTTTTTTTTTCCCCACCATTTTCCTTCCAGGGTGCGGCGGTGCACCTCTCGAAACCCCCTTAGATGTCGCTCCTTTGCTCGTTTGTTTTTTTTTTTTGTCACACTCGGAGGCCTTGGTGTCTGAGTTTTCCCGCGGATTTACAAGGCCCCGTACGCAAGTCGTTCTTTTTTTCTTCTTTTGAGATACCGCCCCCCCTCCACCCGAACCGGGTTAATGGTCCCCCCCCCTCCCCCCTCCCCAGTGCGGGGAAGGGGTCCTACTTGGAGATACTTGACCCCCCAGCCCATTTCACTGTTTTCCCCCCCGCAGTGCACAGCTAACAAAGACTCCACTTTCTCCTCCCCGGATCCTGCTGAAGGTGATGCCCCACCGATCTTTGGTATGCCATTTGTTGGGTTTCCTGGTAACGTAGAATTTCTTCGGTGATGCGATTTCCGGGGCTCGTTTTGCCCCGACATTCCTAGGTGGCTTTTTTGAATGGCATGTGGGTACCGGTAAAACCCCCCCCACCACCATCGCGGGTGGACCCCCAAGATCTTCTGCATCACAACTGACATCTCTTGACCCTTCCCTCCTCGGACCGGCGTCCGGAGCCGGCCCCTTTATCTTCATTTCTTGTCCCCCCCCCCTTGTCTGTAAGCCCGCCCCGACTTTCGAACGAAATCTGTTTTTTGCCCCCCTGGAACCTGTCTTTTGTGACTGATGCACTGGCGGTGTTCTTTTTTTATTGCCCTGAAAATGTGAAAAAAACTTTTCCCCTCTCCCGGCCTAAACGCATTCTCTCTTTGGTGAGAACTCAGGTGTCCCTTTGCCCCTGTGCGTGCCATCCCCCACTCTTTGTTTCGTTCAGCCCCGCTTTCCCCTCCGCCACTGTTACTCGCCTGCCCGCTTCTTGGTTCTTTTTCCTTGATCGTCACCGGACTTTCGCGTACTTTCTAATAGCCTTTACACATCCTTCCAAAATTTTTTTTTCGACCGCGCTCTTCTGAGGAGAACATCCCTCACTTAATTTTTTTTTTTTTTGTCCACCGTTGCTTGTCTGACATTTGTCCCTTCCTCGCTCCGTTTCCTGTCCAGCCGCCTGTTTGGAGGCATTGTTGTCTGTCAAACCGGGGTCTGGCATTTCCTTTCAAGCGCTTTCTTTTTTTTGGCCTTCCACCAGTCTTCCCCCATCCCACTTCCGCCGGTTTTTTTTTTCTGATGTGTGGCCGGTTTCCCGGCGCTGGTGCCCTCTCTTCGGTCTTTGAAGTCGATGAATCTCTTCTTGTTGCTGCTGGGGTCGCGTTTTTTCATCGACTCGTTTTTCCGTCTTCACCGTTGCGATGCCTGTGAGTTGTTCGGTTTATGTGCATTGGCGCCGTCCTTTTTCCGTTGTTCGGTCTTCCCCGTTTTCGGATCCTGCCCCTTGATCGCCGACTTTCGACCCGTCGCCCTCTTTACCGCGTGCGGTCCCCCCCCAGATTTCCTTTTTTCTGACGTCTTTTTTCGCTTTCCACCGACCAGCTCCTCGGTTGGTCACTTGTTAGTAGGAAACTCGTTTTAGATTCTGCGACACCTGACTGCGCCTTTTTTCCTTCGTTTGGAACTGGACCCTTTGGACTCATTTTTCGACCTCTTAGGTTTTTTTTTTGAGTTTCCCGCGGGCCGATCTCTCAAAAAGCCTATTAGTTTTAGCGATACCCCCCCCACTGTTTCGTGTGACCAGGGGCTTCCTGCGGCTGGCAGGACGCTCTGATTCCGTCATATTTTTTTTCTCGTGTTCCCAACCACAGTTTTACCGAACCGTGACTTTTTCCCGTGGCTTTCTGACTTTCGCCGGGCGATCGTTGCTTTCTCTTGCCTCAAAGGGTGCTAGACGCGACCGGCGTCCCTTCCACTTGATTGGGTCCAGGCACTCCCTGGACACACACCACCCCGAACGAGCCTATCATTATTTTTGGACATCAGCCGGCGACGTTGCGTTGTTCTTCTTCACGCCGACAGCGTCCGCGGGGGGGTTCCTTTTGATTGACCAACTTTTCACGGCCGTTGGAATGCGATCTGCGCATCTCTTGGGTAGACATCGCCTTTTTTTTTTTTTTTTCCCACGTCGCGAGGTGATCAGTGGATCGGTTTGGCTCTTTACTGATTTCTTTCTCTTCTTATCTTTTTGTTGTTGCTAGCGATAAATCTGAGCCCCACTGATAGGCGCCCCCGCAGGATCCCCCACTTCTCTTTTTCCGCCCCGTTTTTCGATATCACGATCTTTCTTTTTTCTCTCCGCCTGAAGATGGCCGAGACAGTCTTGGCAATGAGTGGGTGCCCCCTTTTTCCCTCGGAGCTTAAGATTTGTGCGAACGCGAACGTTTTACCCGTCGCCGGGTCGGTTCTTGTTGTTTCGTTTTTTTTCAG
>Ga0179593_1288923_pt1 | contig 28316 bp, 25 predicted proteins | sample CZODoug2_1_08_16_FD_185931 | JGI IMG/M metagenome (GOLD analysis project Ga0179593, IMG submission 185931) | Vadose zone soil fungal communities from Angelo Coast Range Reserve, California, USA - CZODoug2_1_08_16fungal (PacBio error correction) | ecosystem: Environmental > Terrestrial > Soil >... | reverse complement strand
CTACCACGGAGTTGGTTGAGCTTTGCACAGAGTCCAACCCTTCCCCCCCCCCCAGCTACAACACTGATCCTCAACTTTTTATTCGCTTGGTTCCGTTTTTTGCCCGTCGTTTGTCCCTCCCGGTCTCCCAGACCCCCCATCGGCACTGAACCCCCCGCGCTGCCATTATCCTAAAGCCCCAATACAAAGAGCCCCTTCTCCCTTATGTCAGGAGCCTTTGTCTCATTCCCGACCCGGGCCGCCACTTATTTCGTCATGTGCAGATGGGACTCTCTCTACCATGCCCAGTGCCTGTTTGGGCTTCCCCTCGATCACCAGGCCCCGGGTCCACGGGTCATTCCCAGACCTTCCCCTAGAGATGAGCGGCGCGGAACTTGATCCTGTTCCTTGAGGGCCATCGGCCCGCCACCAACAATTCACATAACAACGTGAGGATTATCATGCATCCCGGCCTTACCTCTGTGGAGGTTGCTTACCGCAGGTCTGTGTCGCTCGCGCCGGCGGCCCACCCCGCGGCCCGTTGCGTGATTTTCTCTCTTTGGGCAGTCAGAAGAATTTTCATGGCTTTGGCTTACCACCCTTGCTTGGTCCCCTTTTCAGCATATCGCTAAGTCTGCTTTCGAAGGGGAAGCATCCCCGGGAACCAGTCTGACTATTGCACTACCCACTCCTGGCGGCTGCGAACCCCCTCTATTATTCCCGTTTTTCTCCCACTTCCTTTTCTTTTTTTCCGTGTCTCACGGACTGTAGACTGACCAAGGTCAGTCCCATTTGCCAGGCGTGGCGTATCACCCCTTCGCTTTATCCTTTAGCCTTCGGGCGCGTGACTCTTTCGTGCCAGAGATAACTTTTCGACTTCTCAGGTTCCTCAACTTTCTCTTTGATGGAGTTCCTTGCCCGCTTAAGCTGCCTTCCCGATTTAAATTTCCTTTTTTCGAATCGCCCCCGAGTTTAAAATATTGATTCCATTTCAGGCCTATTTGGCCTTGCTGAAGAAAAACCGAGGCTCTCCCTGTCGATCGCAGGTGAAGGTTTCTTTCATGAGAACCTTACTATACAAGTCCACAACTTCATGTGCGATGATATCACCCCCCTGAGGGTTTTTCAGCGGCCCCACTTTTGGCCCATTCCGTTTTAACTTTGCTACATTTCACTTGACCCCCCCCAGAAGCGTTGTGTTCCGCGGTATCCGTCACTTTTTCCTTTTATCAAAGCGCACTTACTTCTCGGCGAAACTTTTTCATTCCGCCCTACGTTTTCGTATTTATAAACTTGCGGTTTTAAAAATTACTTGAGGTTCGCGGGGCCACGGCGTTACCCCAAGCGGACCAATGTCTGATTTTTTTTTTCGCTCCAATTGAGTATTCTTCCCGGTAGAGGAACCCTACAGATTCAACGGTTTGCCCCAGGTTTATTTGCGTCTTAAAGAATCTTTTTGCGTGAACTCACCCCTTTTTTTCCCCGTTCGACGTTATGTTCTCCCTATTTTTTGGTGTTTGGACCTGAGCCTTCTCCGATAGATGTCCCGGGACATCGACGCGTCTTCGCATTGCTTACCACAGGCAGTTTGCACCCCTGACATCACCTTTGAATTTCAACCTTGACTTCCCCAACCTGCACCCCGAGTGCGCGTGATTTTGATCGGCCTGGTTGATCAACGTCTGTCGATTGCTGATTTTAAAACATCTCAGTTTTCCCCCCCCCGCCAGCAACCACCGCACATGCTGAGATTTCTTACACTCCTTGTTTTCCCCATTCCAAGTATCGTAAGCAGAACAAACTGCGACTCAGGTCGAGCTTGGCCATCAAGATCTGAAACGTTGTCGACTGTCCACCCGCCATTTGTGATGACCACCCTCCAACGATTCGCGTAACGGAAATAGTCCCCCCATACGGACCTAGCGAGGTGTACTTCCCCCGCCTAGTCGGCGTTTTTTATAAGCCAGTTCGGTGTCCGGGAGCCACCATTCCCCTCGAGGACCACAAAAACCCCCTTTGCCCCGTATTTAGCGCTCACTCGACGGGGTTCAACCCCCACCCTCACCCTTGCGTTGGACAAGCCTTCCACCCCCCCCCATTGCGCACCCGAAACCCTGGCCCCCCGTTCTAACCTCCTGACTGACACCCCGACGAGCGTGACCCCCCACAATCATCGCCGATATTTTCGTGTTGAAGAAACCGAATGGTTAATGTCTTTCCTCACGTACATGTTCTTTTTCCCCTGCTCCTTTCAAGATCGTCTTGGACCGATCGACAGTGAGTTAGTTCTTTTTCCTTTTCTCCTTTCGAGGGAGGTACCTGCCCGCTCGAATTGCGTTTTTTGCGTTGGCTTTTCTTGGGCACTGACGTTTGGTAAAAACAGCCCCCCTCCCCCTGAGACTGTTCTTCACAGGACATTCACATACGCCTGACGCCTTGGGCAGGGGTTCCTTCTGGTTATCTTTTCCAGGCCCACCCCCATGCATTTGTCCACCAGGAAAGGCGTTCCAAGAGTCTGAGCCATCTGTCCGTCTCTCTGAGTGCTTCTCTTTTTAGATGAAAACAACAGTATTGCGACCCCTCCTAATTTTTACTATTACAGTTTGAGTAAGTGTCCTACCGCTTCGGTCAGCCTGCCCGCTCCCTTTGCTCCTTTTGACATTTGGTGTTCTGTTTGCGACGCTGCTTAAGAACTCAAGGACCCTGGATTCCGAGTCTCTTTCTTTCCGGTCCAGCCTGCGATTTCGCTTTCTTGCAATCCCCGACCCGCCGAACCCGGAAGTTTCTATGTGCACGCTCCACGCATCGAAGGTTTGTCTGCCGCCGGAAGGTAGTATGCACCGCCGAATCATGTTTTTGATTTGTTCCCCCCTAAGTGGGGAGAGTGAGCCCGCGACCCAGGGGGTCTACATACTCCCAATTTAGAATTGTTTCGGTGATTCCTTGGGCGCACTTCCAGCGCCCCTAAAACCCCTTTTTACTCATAGTCTATTCCCCGCTGTTGGCGCGCGAACCCGGCCTTTGCATGAAGTGGCTCGTGAGACGACATTGGGTTGAAGAGGGCCGCCGCACAGCGGCACGGTGCTCCTTCGGGGTGTGCACGATTCTCACTCAGAAACCCTATAGCTCACCTGGAGAAGTTGGTCCCCCGCCAACAGTCCTTTTACCTTTCCTTTCTGCAGGCAGACCTCGACTTTTTCCCGTACATCCGGTGATCCGTCTTTCGTTAAGAAAACCTGCTTTGGTCTGTTATCCGCTTTTTTTGCTTCTTTTTTTTTCGTGATACACCCAAATTTTTCCCAGTGGAGCCTAGTAGTCCCTTCCGCATTCCCTTTTTTTCCTTCCCCAAGACTTCGACGTTTTTCCCTCTGCTTTTCCCTTCGTCAGTCTCCTTCTCGCCATAGTTGAATAAGCCATAATTTGGCTTGAATCCCCCCCCCCTCCATCTTCTCTTATCCAGTGACTCCCCCCGGCTGGGATAGATACCTCCCCATATCGTTGCGTTTGGGGAGTGCCGGAAGTAAAGCTCCCAGTTCGAACCTTCCCCCCAAACAGTTTTTAATCACCTATAAGATCCTTTTCCTTTCCTTGCTCCTACTTCACGTGTTCACTTTTTGTTTTGTGGCCTTTTGATAGGCCTCGGAAACGTGCTCCATGCCCCGCCTCCCTCGCTTTTGGAGTACTAAAACTTCCCCTTTTTTTTGAACTGGATGATTCGGCATCCCATTATTCTTGGCGGACATACTGGAGCATCTCACGCTACAGGGCTTCCTTTTTTCTTTTGCCCTTGACTACAATTAGTTACCTTGACATCAGGTAGCCGCTATTGCGCCTTCGTTTTAGCTCCGGCCCTGACGTGTGTTTCAGGCGACTTCGAGAAATTTGTACTCTCCCTCCGGCTACGTGCAAAACTGAGCGAACGCCTACAACTTTGTTTCTCCTTATTTTTTGAAATGGTGTAGGCGTGGTTTTTGCCCACCGTCCCTGTGGCCCCGTCTTCACTCCCCGCTCGAATTGTGTTTTTTTTGCGGCTATCTTTTCTCCCCCTACCAATTGGTTTTTTGCCAGTTGCAAAAAGCTCCTCCCACCTTCCAAGATACCATTTGCTTTTTTCCTTAAAACTTTATGCTTTTTGACGCTCCTTCCCTCTCCTTTTGAGGCTGAGACAAACCAACACTCTGAAATGCCCTTTCAGATTAGCAAGTCTGTGACGTGCAGAGCGGATGACCAAGGTCACTGAATTTTCAGGCCTGGCCCTTTTTCCCAGCCCGCCCCCTTGTTTGGTCCGTCTGTGCATATTGGCTCCCGTCTCAGTGAAAAGGGCCCCCCCCTGGGGATTTTCTTTCTTTCTCACAACCCCCTTGGCATTACCTCCACTACTTCAACTGGACGTTCGGTGGCAGGTCCTCAAGGTTCTGGAAACATTTTGGACAACACACCCCCCTTTCCCAGCCGTGAGTTCTTGCGAAGTGTAACGTCATTCCTTTTTATTGTGGATGGTTCCTTTCACAGGATTTTTTGGCAGGTTCTCTCTAGCAAAAGGTCCCTTTTGATTTTTTTTTTTTCCTATCCCCTCGTTGGTTGGGAGTCATGAGGATACCTTTCTGATACACATTAACCACCTTGCTGGGGACCCCCCCCTCATCTATCTGTTGACGGCTAAATTACTTGACAGTACTGTGCTTCGTTTTCACCCAACCCAGTCGCTGACCTTGGGCCATCCCCCCCATTTTCCGGCGGCTTTGACTCCCCTTGATTACCCTTAACTTGGGCTCGCTATGTAGATCCTTGGACGTGGCCCAGTTCTCTTCTCACCTTCAGAGCCACGCATGCAGGAGATAAAGGTTTCCCTGACGAAGTTATTCGGTGTTTCCTTGTTAAGCTCCTTTGAGGAATTTCTCGATTCTTTTCATCTAATTTAATCTTTTCTTCTGATGATTTAGTGTTCAAGAGAAGGGTGGCCACCGGATCAGTTTCCTTCAATTTTTTTCGAAGAACCCCTCGTCGAAACCGTTTATTTCTCTTCCCTTTGTTTTCCCCATGGAACCATCAAGGGAAAGCGGGACCCGCCTTCTTTCTATAAGGGTTTTTTAAGGGGAGCACGTTGCTCCCCAGGCTCTCACAAACCTGGCCCGTCTCTCCTCTCGAATGGGTTTCGCTTTCGCCGAAAAGATTGCATAATTCTTGACCGGTTTCCCCCCTTTTCCCCCAGGCGCCTTTCTCGGCGTTCCAGGCCTGCCTTTTTCTTTTTCTCCATTGCGCCTTCCTCTGATTGACTCGGGAAACTGTTCCCCTCCTTCCAACTTAAACCCACGTCTTTCGGAAGCAACTTGACCCCTTTTTCATCGCATTTTCCCCTTTCCCTGTCTTTAGTTACAAAGTCCATGCACGAGTTTTATCCTTTTTTGTCACCCTGTATCGGACGGGTCGCGCTCCTCAGATCCACGGTTAAGGCTTGTTGGTGACTTACTAAGCGGTGGACCAGGTTCTGCACTTGGATGGTCCTTTTTTCTTACAGCGTCGTCCTGTGTTGCATTCTCTTCCAGCCCTCTCCATAGGTATGCTATGATACACGTCCATATTGTCGACTTTTTTTTTTCCGTTTTACACGCATTGAACAACCGGTCATGAACTCCCTTCCCCTCTTCTGATTTACCACGACCCCCCTTCCCCGGACGAGGCTCTTAAGGGGTCATTAACCATCCGCGTTGTTTTGCTTTGGGTGTGTCCACACACACGTCCTCTCCCCCCTCAGAAAACGCCCTCCCCTTCTGCTGAATTTTTTTGGTTCAACTTTTTCCCACGATGACAGTCCCCCCTACCGCAACTCGACTTGAGATTGGAACGCACACCACATTCGCATGTTCCCCGTCCATGTGCGTATGAGGAGCCATTCACAAAGCCTCCTTGTCCATCTCACACACGCCGTCATAATCCCGAGGTGACTTGTGCTTCGACCGGTGTCATTTACTTCCTTGTCCTGTGCGAAACCTCTCCCCTGCGCGCAACACCCCTTGGCCCCCGCTTTTAGCGCATCGCCGGCCTTGAACCACCCTTCCTCAATTTTTAAAGTTTAAGCAACCCAACCAATGGCTTTTTTTACTAACCAAGGTCTGATACAAAGCTGCAGATGAAACCGCCGGCCGGCTAATTAATGAACCTCTCGCAGATTAAGTAGGGCGATTCCTGGAACGACGATTGTGTCAACCTTCTTTTTCACCGACCACAGACTTTTGACCACTGAGCTCTCTGTTCCCCCATATACCTGTAGTCGGATTTTGTCTGCGAGTAGGAACTCTAGAGTGGTTTTCATTTCCATGCCGCGTTTTTTGCGCTGTCTTGTTCCTTTTTTGTTTACAAACCAACTCCCGACGAATCGCCTGGAAGGTTCCCTTTTTTACATCTTCCCCCTTAACGACGCCCTGTTTCGTTTAAATTGTACTTGCTTAACCTTTTTCCTGTCCTTTTATGGAAACTGGCTGTTAGAGGTCATTTCTTGCCGAATACGAGCGCTTTTTCTATTTTTATAGTCTCCGATCTCTCTTGCGCTGTTTCCCCCCGCAAGACACCAAACAAAGTAGTGCCGTAATGAAAGTCTGGGTTTTAATCCCGTTTTTTCTCGGTTTCACGCAAAAACGAATCCCTTTGTACGCCCGCTGCCTGTGCCCCTTCCGGTTTCTCTTTGGATAACATCGTGCTGGAAACTCAAGTGACGACTGCATTTCCTGACCTTATGTTGCGACAACTTGCTTTATTTCTTTCCCCCCCCCCTTCCAGGCCTCTAAATCGGACCATTAAGTTGTTCTCGTTGCAATTTTTGATCGAACTTTTCTTTTTTAGAACCCTGCATCGGCGCCTTACCCCAGCCTACCCCTTCGTATTTTCCTTTTTCCCGTTTTGTCAAAGCCAGGCCTTTTCGGGGCTAGCCTTTCTTTCTTGCAACCAAAGGGGGATGCTTCTTCTATCGCCACTGTCAGCGTTGTTTCTTTTAGTCATGTTGTCTCCCTTCCAAGCGTCACTTACTTTGACCTAGGTTCTATTCCCTCTGTTTTTCCTACGGAGCAATCCTCTTCCTTCCCCTTGATAATCCCTTCGTACTGCTTTCCGACGCGGCTTTTTTCCCATTCATTATCGCACCCCGAGGCAGGATTGCCTCGCAGACCCCCCCCCCCCTTCATCAATCTCTTTCCCCTTTATAGTTGGTAGACACACGTATGCGTGCCTCCTTCCCGAATGATCCGAACTTATCCTTGCAGCTACAATCCATTGTTTGCTCAGGCTCCCTCCTACTTTTACTGCTTCCCCGAGTCCAAGTGGGAGAGACTGACTTAAGCCCCGAATTCACTTTTCCTTCCACCCAGAGTCAGCGAGGGTTTTGGAGGCTCAGAGTTACTTTCCCTTCTCCCTTCTCCCCCTTTCTCTTACTTTTCTCATCCAAGGGAAGAACCAACCCGAGTTACGAGTCTTTTTCCACCCCCGGGATCGATTCAACATCACTCCGTCGCGGGCACTGTGCGACCCCTCTCAGCCCTCCCAACACTTAAGTAATAAAGCGATCCTCTTACATCACGAGATTTTTTTCGCTTAACTCCCGTGCTGTTGGAAGGTGTGTGCCCCATTGTCCCTTCTCCTTCAACCTTGACGGCCATGCCCTCCTCCCCCCTTGACCGTTTTTGGACTCTACTTTTTTTGTACACCTTGACCTTGTTGACTTTTCTCGTCCCCGATGGTTCCGCCCGGGAGGTACATATGGTCCCTCTGACATCGCGCAAATGGCCCTTGATGAGGTTCCTTACTAGTTCAACAATCGTTTACCTTTCATGTTCTTCTAGATATTTATGCAGGACATGGTTCGCTTGCAGCTTGCTCCGTTGATTTGTCCAGGGGCCTTATTTACCTTACCGCTGCCTCGACGCTCCCACCTGGCGTCGGAAACACCATCGAATAAGTTTTCATTTTTTGTTTATCTCAGATTGGGACTGGTGTTGGCGCTCTTTTCCTCCCTGAACCGCCTCCTTTTTTTCGGAGCTCTCTCCATCTCCCTCCTGTTTTTTTTTGTTGAGAGTCCGCCTAACATTGTTGCAGCTTTTGGAACCCCCCTTTAGGCCCCCCCCCCCTTTCCAAGTCACTCCCATTTTTCTTTTAAAACTTGCGTGTGACGCTTTTTTTCCTTCTCTCCATTTGCCTCGTGCGGAAAAAGGACCTTCCAGAAATTTCTTCTGCAAGGCCTGACAATTCATGTTACCCCGAGTCGACCTCTTGGCGTCACCTTCTTTGTCGTGTAGTACTCCTCCGGCCTTTACGACAGATGGTCGGATTGCAGATTGGACCCGTATAATGCCAGCCTGTGTCCCCCCCCGTCTTTTTATCCCCTGAGATAAAAGCACATTTCCCCTGGAATTTAAACGATTTTTCTACAACTTACGTATGAGGGAATTCCCCTTTCACCCCTGTTTTTGCTTTCCATATGGCCAAGGACCCCCCACAAAATTAAAACTTTTCCCCTCCGGTATGGATAATGACAAATTGACTCCCTTTATATAGATCGGTCTGTTGTCTTGAATCCAGTTTTCCGTTTTTGATTTTCCTCCAAGGAGTCCCCCTATTTGATTAGATATCTGGCCTCACTGCTTTAGCTCTCCGTCTTTTTCCCCTTTACACTTGCTGGCGAACCAGAAGGTTGCTTTTATGTTTCGAAAGGATTTGACGCAGTCGACTCTTTGGACCCCCCTAGCATTTCTTTTTTCCGTCAAGAAGTGATGGGTCTGCGCAGCGTTAACTTAAGGGCTCTCCCAATTCGAAACTCTTTTCCCTTTCTTCCTTCACTTCTACGTAGAGTCAAGCCCAATTCTCGGCGTGTTCTTGATACAAGAGCTCCTCATTGTCTTGTTTGAGGGCCAATTCTTTTCTCCCATATCTATTGACGTGGTTACCACAATTATACTCTTCCTTTTTTTCTTTTTTCTTCCGAGGTCGTACGCGCTGGCCCGTCAGAGCGGAATGACCACTTTCTAGTTTCGACAAGCTCAACGTTCTAAGGATTGCATCCGGCCGGCCCCTCCTCGCGTTCTCGCACTCAATGAACCAGAAAAGGCGTTTCTACCTGGGGCGGCTTCCCCTTTTTCTTACGTCAAACCTACAAAGTGGCGAAGGCATTTACCGGGGTTTTCAAGGACTGATAGGATAGCCTCCCCTCAATGAACAACACCTTTCCAAAATGGTCGAATACCCCAGTTTCTTCGGCTTTTGAGCGGCCAATGTGGCTTTTTCAAAGAGACTTCCCGCTTTTCACTTTTTTTCTGAATTACGCAACTTTAACCACGTTTTTTCTTCTCTATATTTTTTTCCCCCTCTCCCTTGTTCCATAGAAATAGCGCCCTTTCGCCCCCTTCTTTCCACAGGACGGATCCCCAAGCGGTCGCCAGGCGTGACTGTCATGAGTTCCCTTCCTGTTCTTCCTCTCGCCCCCTTCTTTCCGATTCCGGGGAAAAGTCTTTTGCTATTCCAGCGGTGGTCCCAGGTGCTACACCTTGGATCGTCCCTTAATTGCCCTATTTTTTTTATCATCGCTTCACCTGAGCCGATATCGGACTCTCCGAGGACTGGATACCCCGGACATATCTAAGTCTTTCCCACGATTTTTTTTCGGGGTTGCATAACATGACCCCATTTTAAATTGCATCCATTCCCAATTCTGGAACTTGAACGTACCATGAAAAAAGGTCGCGTGATTTTCTTGTCAACCTTCCTCCCAGGTGGTTCCAAATTAATCGCACCATCCAGCAACGAGTCTCGCCTGGTCTCTCTTTTTTACTCCCTCGACCTCTTTCTGAAAAGGAGAGACGCCCAGTCCCCGTTAAAGCGGATTTATCCCCCCTCGATAAACCTTTCCGGTCCAAAGTCCCTGTGGACGTGAGTACCTAAAAATTCCTTTACTATTGCCCCCCTCACTCTCGCTCTGTTCAGTTTCGATAGTAGACGGTTATCAGCAAGTTCAGGGTGTCACTGGGCGAACTTCCCCAAGCAACCCTTTGGTTTTTCTTTCTCTCAGCGAATTCTTGTCCAATTTTCTCACTTTGTAGTTGTCCTCCCCCAACCCCAACTTTTTGCAGCAAAGGTCGCCAGTACCCGCCCTTTCTTTCTGCTGAAACCTTCCGTAAGAGTTCATTCCTCTCTCTCCCTTTGGTGATTCCGTTTTTACCTCTCCTGCGTGTTTTTTAATTTTCATCAACCCCAAATGGTGGGCCCTGACTTTTTTCTTTCCTCTCTTCTTGTTTGCCGATAAATTCTCGTTGTCTGCCCTGTACCGTTTGCCAATCCTATTGGCGTGGTCCATTCCTCCATTTAAAGTGGCTTTGGGGCCCGAATTAAGTGTCCACCAACCCCCCGCGAGTTCCCCATCGCCAGGTAGCAGTACGACGCGTCCGCCGGGGGCATTTTGTTCCTTCGTTTTTTTCCCTTCCTTTTCGGCATTCACCATGCAGTGTTGTGGAAAAAGTTCTGATTTCGGCGTCGAGATGTCAACATTATCGATTGTCGCCGTCGGCGTTCTCGATGAAAACCCCTTCTGCGACAGCACTCATTGTTGAGATTTTTTCCTCCCTTTGACTTTTCTCTGTCACCGTCTCTGCCCCACCCCCCGCTCCTGTTCCCCCCTTACTTGACTCGGTTCTTCTCTCACCGACACTCAGGTGAAGATGCCCTCTCCCCTCCTTCTGCCTTGTTATGTTCCAGACCACAAACCTTCGTTTGCTTCCCGATGTCCCCCGCCCTTTCTCTTCCCGGCTCCCTCCAGGTGGAAGTTTTTTGAGGATAGGTGACAGTCCCCTCCTGTCCCTAGGTCTGTTGAGAAAAAGACCCAATTACTGCAGCCGCAAGCCTTTAAGACACTGGCTTGGGTCCCTTTTTCAGAGTCAGGAACGAGTCCTTCTTTTTCGCTTGCTTCTTCCGCCGCTTCAAACCCCTGGGTCGTTGACGCCAATTTCGTTGTTTCGGTCCTCTTTCCTGGTCTGCAAGTTAGCCCCCAATTTCTATATTCCTTTGGTTACGCTGTTTTCTTGGCTTACTTAACCTCCTTGGCCTCGACTCCCTCGTAGCTTGAGGTATTCCACATTACTCTCACTCTTCCCCAGGTACTCTTCGCGGTTCGACATTTGAAGAATTGCTACTTCTGCTTAAAAACTTCAAGAGTATGTCCGCCCCGATCTTGGCCCGAAGACACTCCCCCCTCGGTGAGCGGAGCTCCTTGAGCATTTTATGTTTTTTCTTCCCGCTTATTCCGTCACGACTTTTCCCTTCAAGTACAGACCGAAGAGCCTGGTTAATGCCCCCTTTGCCGATTTCCCTTTCATTTCACCAATGTCAGCTATTCCAGGAGGCGCCTTTGGCGCCGCTCTCATTTCCTCCTCGCGATATGATCGTTCCGCCCCCCACTGTTTATTGGAAGAAATCCTCTTTTTTTTCCCGCTTCTTCCCTCATGTTGACCAAAGAGGGGACTATGAAATCACTATCCTTTTTCGGGTTTCTTTCGCGGCAAACTTTCCCAACCCACTCCCGTCCTCCCCGCCCCTCTATCATCCCTCGCATTCTTTCCTCTCAAATACTCACTTTGTTTTTTGAATTCCTTTTTCCCCCCTTGTTTAAACCGTGAAGTGGCGTTGATACGAGCCTTTGGATCAAGTCAATACTTTGAGACCTTTGGAGAAAACACGACCATTGTCCCATGCTGGGAATTGGCCCTTTCCGATCTGCACATCGCCCCGACATTGCGCTTAGGGACCTGCACTTGCTGCAAGCCCAACAATTAGTGTGCTGACCTTTCCTCATGTCGAGATTTGTCAGAGGTTTTGTGTCTTTAAGGAGACTGCTTATGCCCTCAGAACTCTCAATTCTTTCCCTTCTTGAAGGAAGTCTCCGTCCAACCTGTCTCCCTTCAACCCCCCCACCATTGCATCAAAAATTTTTTTCCCAGAGGGTCTTTAGCTTGTCTTTTAAATTTTGTCGCCCTTTCTTTGGCCAGCTGCACCACCGTTTTTCCTGGTTTTTTTGCTCTATCTTCCCCTCCAGTTTGTTTGAGAGCTCTAGCAACCGGCGTTGGGCCTTTTAACGCCTCTTCACATTTCCAATCTCACTCCTAAGTTTGAAACTTTATGACTTATTTTTTGGACGGCTCATTTTTTTTTTCCCTGCCTTAGCGGTCTCAATATACCCTTGTCCCGAGAGAGCGTCTGAGGATTTTTCCCCATCGTTCCCGGAAAAAAGATAGTTCAGACATGATGCACCTGTCAACGAATTTGTTGTTGGTCAGAAGACCAGTCCCTCCCTCTTTTCTTCTCTTTGCCTATTGGCTCCCGATGACCCTCATGCCCAGTGTGTTTGACCCTCTCAACAAACCTTTCAATTTCATTTACCAAGTGACTTAACCAAGTAGCGGGGTCCCACTTCACTTCCCTTTCCCGGGACTTTCCACAAACATGCACGTGATTCTTTTTTCCTAACCCCGCATGTTGCTCGGTGTAACCGTATATCGTTTTGTCTGAACCCATCTGAAGTTCGCTCGTTAGCCAAGGAGGCCCCCACCCCGGCTTCCCTCGATGCTCTTTCTAGATAACAGGGTTGTCCCACTGAGGACTCTCGTCCCGGGTGGCCTTCACAATCCACCTGCTGGCGAACATTCCATGACGCTCTTTCGCATCGGCCGGTTAGTACGCGCTGCCCGGGTTTTCCCACACCCAGAGCTTATTGGTGATGCAGAATTCTTTCTGCGATACGGTCTTAATTTCCGTGCTATTCCCCCCCTTGTATTTCGTCCCTTGCACGCCGCCAGAGCAGCCCACCCAGGTTCTCAAGCCACTCCCCCCTCCTTTCTTTTCCTTCCAACGAGAGAAGCTCCCCGAAGTTATGCGCTTTGCCCTTACGTGCCATACCGTCCTAGTGCCTTGGGGACCCCCCCCCTCTTAACTATTTTCTTGCTGATCTTTTAGGATCCGATCTTGAGGCCCTGCCCGCTCGCAAGTGTCGCCTCTGCTTCTCTACCGGGTCTTTCCTGAAAAGGAATCTTTTTGCCTCAAGGACTTGAACCCACTTTTTCTTTCGCTTCAGGTTTCCGGTGCTTGGAACTTAGAACCTTTGCACGGAAACCTTTCCCCATGCGAATCGTCTCCCCCCTCCCCGACCGTGTTACAGCGGGGTCAGTAGCATGCAGAACTTCTTTTCCTCCCGGGCAAAATGTAACACAGGAAGAGTGTCCGGTCCGATGGTGATCAACCCCCCGAGCATTAGATTCCTCTTTAATCTTGTCCCCTCTTATCACACCCGTGTTTTCGATATCCCCTCTCCCCCCCCTTTTACATAGCACTCAAGGTTTCTATGTAGGGTTATTCCGTTACCATCCCCCTTGATGACGCAGCTTTTTTTCCTGACCTTCCCCCCCCGGCCGATTTTTACGCAACCCCCTTCTAACTTCAAAGGTATTTTGTTCTTGTTACCGATCTTGGTGAGTCCCGGCTGCTTCCCCTTTCTTTGCAAGAACTTCCAGTTACGTTCCTCTAAATTTTTTTGGTCTCATCGCGTGAAAAGCGCTTTCCCATTTCTCTCCCCTAGCTTCTCACGTCACATATTGGCGACCTTTCGTAAGCATTGATCTTTTTCACCCCGGCATTGGACACACCCCCTGTCCCCTCCCGTGTTTTCAAATACGTAACCCGCCCAGCCCCCGTGCGTTGCGTGATGTGGCTCGGCCTTGTTGCATCCCCCCTCTCACCTCAGAGATTCTTTTTTTCCCTTTTTAAAAACACTTCTGTCACCCAGCGTTCGTAACTGACACTGTCGTCTCTTCCTATATGTCCCATACAGTAACCCTCTTCGGAGGTCCTTTCACCCCCTCTCCAAATTAGAAAAAGGTATCGCTTGTCCCCCAACGCTCTGACCACGCATGGGTTCCCCCCCAGTACTGTTGACGTTCGGAGACCTTCACCACGTCTTCCGTTCGTCCCCAACCTTTTGCTAATTAGACTTTCTTTTCCCCCACTTTTCCCCGCTCTATTCCCCCGGGGGCATCAGGCCAGTTCAAGGTGGTCGTCGTCTTCCCCTTCCCAGCGCCGGCCAACCCTTTGTAAGTTTACTGTTTCCTACCTCGGCCACACCAATAAATATCCCTTTTAATCTGTGACTTCCACCCAAACTGTTTTTCTCGTTTAACTGGTTGCCCGTACCACCTTACTACTGATGACACCTCTACCACGAGTTTACCCCATTCCCTTTTCGTCTTGTTTAATTTCTTCCTCTCCTCTTGTTGATAGGTCCCCCCTTTGACGTTTTTTATGAGAATTTCATGCCTTTTTCGACCTTAAGTCGGCCTTTCTTTCGAGCTCTTTTTTTCCTCGTTAGGTAGTCTACTCCCGGCCTTTAGACCTTTCTTTCTTTTGCTGGGCTTCCTTCGTTTTGTTTCTACCCCCCCCACGCCGTCCTCTCTGGACTGTTTCCCCCCTCCCACGACGTCCCCCCTTAAGAGACTCCCTTTTGCATTTAGTGAATTCCTTCCTTTTATGAGCACCTTATTGGATTTCGTGCCAAAACTGCTTTTATAGTTATTCAGTGTTCCGTTTTTCTCTCCATAGTTCCCTTTGGATTAAAGTAAATATCTCGAGAGGCTCGGTTCGCTCTTCACCCCCAAAAGGATCTTGCGACCCCCCGAGGTTCCTTTTTTCTGGTCTGCCAAATCAAAGTTTTTCGGCCCTGGTAACGCCAAAAGCCCTTTTACTCCGCCCCCCCCGCGCCCTGGTAAAGTTGAATTTCGATTTTGCTCTCAATCGTTGCGCACGAGATCTTTACCGCTTCCCCGATAGAATGGTCCGGCTTTTCTTACGCTGTAATACGACCGTCCGCTTTTCTCGTTTCCCGCACCGACTGAACGCCGAAAACCCACGTTTTTTGCTTTTTCTTTCTGTTGCACTCTTTAAAGATGGAAGAACTCTCGTTGCTGGCCCAAGTACCGTCTTTTTTTCCTTTCCCCCTTAAGATTTTCTTTTTTGTTTTTCTTTACCCGGTAGGATTTCCTTTTTTCCCTTTATCGCTGTTCTCTCCTGCCCGTCCCAACTTTCCCCTCTGATCTATTCGCCATTGTAGAATCCTGTCATGGCATGGGCGCTTCCATAGCAACCTCCCCTGCTCGTACCTCCGGGTTCTATTTCCAAGCTTTTCCTGTTTTTTGAGACCTTCCCCTCTTCCTTGGCCTGATAATCCTTTTTTTCCTTTTTTCGTCACGCCTGTAGATTAGACATGCCTTTTCATAGCAGAAAATCGAGGCTTAGGGGGCCGCTCCCGATTTATCCCACCCAGTAACCCTCCCCATCCCCCGCTTTCCCATTAGTGACTTGGTAGAACCTATCTCTTTGAGAAAGTCCCCTCTCCATCAAACTTCCCTTTTTTTTTCTCCGTCTGATTTTCCTTCTGCGGGCTTTGTTGTTTGCTCTTCCCGTCCTACTTCCCGTCGTTCCCCAGATAAGTGATCGCCCTTTACGCTCTTGAACGAGCCATTTTCCCCTTTATTGACAGTCCTCCACAAGAGTCAGCGACTGTTTTAAGGGAGGTTTTTTGCTTCATAACGTCTCCTTTCTCTATGCGACTCCTCCCCCCTCCCTGTTGGGTCCGCCAAAGCAGAGTATTTTCTCCTCCTTATCCACGGGGGCGAGTCAATCACTTCTTTGGCTGGTGTTTCATGCGAGTCAAGCGCAGCGAACTGCCCCCAATGCCTCCCCAACAGCATTCTCCAACTTTCTTCCCCTTTTTTTCATGATTATCCAGTTGCTGTTGCCTGTATGGGGCTTGGCCTATGTCCCCTCCGTCTTTCCCAAACGCCATCGAAGTTTCATTCAATGTAATTTTTTCCTTGGCGTTTTCAGAATAAAAATATTTGGCCCCCTATGCATGAATCCCCCCTCTTCCCCTCTCCTTAAATAGGTCGGGTGGCCCTGGTTTCGTCATTGAAACATCACGAAACTCGTTCTGATTGAATCAGGCCCTTCTTTCTTCTATTTTCGCTTTCCGTTCCTCTTTCTCTCTCGGTTTAAGGGACGCGTCCGAAGATTGGAATTTGTTAGTTCAACTTTCCTCCTTCATTTGATCGTAAACCCCTCGTCCCCCTTCTAATCTTCCTAGCGAGTTCCCCCTGGGTTTTATGCATGCTGGTTGCCCCCTTCACCAATTCCTGGCCGAGGGATCTTCTTTCTACTTACTCAGTTTTTGCTCTCTCTCTCAGAACCCCTTCCCTTTTTGCCTCCTTTTGCACTTTACTTTTTCCACCACCCCCTCCCCTTAAGTATCTTTTTCTTGAAATTTTCTGCGTCTTGTTGTTCTTCTTTGCCCGTAGCCTTGAGGAACCCTTTCCCATCGGTCCTTAACGTAATCCTTACCTCTTCCTCTGTACTTGAACCGAGGGTTTGCAAGGTTAACTACCAAACGATTTTTGAAGGTTAAGGACGATTCTCCCCCTCTGTCGGAGATGTTTCATTTATTTCCCAAAAAGATTCCCCCTTTCTTTTTATTAGAGCCCCCTCCCCACCCTGTTCCCCGGAATGTCCCTTGCACCCAATTTATTTTGAGTTGCATTTCTCCCGTTCCCCCCTTGCCATATTCCCCAAAGGAAACCCCCCCCTTCCCCCCAACGTGAGTAATCCTGACCCCCTCTCGTTGTATTTCCTCTCTGGTTTGCTTCCCTTACAGTGTTGTTTTCCTTTTCTCTTTCCGAGAAGTTTTCCCAAAAGCTGCCTCGAGTTGATTTTTCGACGAGGGGGAGTAACTGGGAGACCTCTTTCGGCTGGCTTCCATCCCCAATTCTTTCACGTAGCTGATCCTTGGAGCTAGGACTTTTTTTCCCTGCCTTTTTTCCCCCTTTTTAACCCCCCCCTCCCTTTTTAATTTTTTTTTGATGAGTGAATAGGAGATAAAGATCTTAAAACCCTGTTCTCTCTCCCAATTTATGATTTGTCCTCCTTGCCCACTTCTGATTCTAAGTTGGAGAACCACCTTTTTCAGCCGAGACTCTTTAGTTGGTTCTCCCCGAGCGCATGCTTTTTCCCGTCTGCGTCTCTGTTTTTAACCCTTTCTGCATCCCTCAGACTTACTTTTTTCTAACCTTTTTTCCTTTTTTCCGAGATTTTATGCTACCTGATTTAGGCTTCCCAGCTCCTTAGCGGTCCTTCCTCTTCTTTATTAACTTGTATCCGTCCTCAAAACAGTTCCCCTCTCTCCGATTCTCCTTCCCCCAACGGCGTGAGGTATTTTCTCCCACTTCCCCCGTGGAAGACGCTCGGCCTCTTTACGGGGGCTCGGAAATTGATAAAAATTGCATGAACCTGCACACTTTCTCCCCCCCTTTTTCTATATCGACCCCCTCTTGGTTTTAACCCCCTGGTGCTCCCTCATACGCCCTGCTAAATTTAGTCTCCCTGGTCCAACCTTAACCAAGACAGATGTTTTTCTTTCCCTAGGGTCCGCTCCCTTCATTATTGCTTTTTCACTGAGCCATGCCCTTTTTTTTTCCCCATTCTGCACCTATACGCCCCCAAAAATGTAACCCCCCCCGGTTTTTTTCCCGGCTTCGATCTCAAACTTTTTTTCAACTCGATACCTTCCGCTGTCCTCTGGGAACTTCCACCCGCAGTCAAGCGTCGGATCGCCCCCCTGAGTCCCTTTCCTAGTTCGGAAGAAACTTCTCCGATTCCCTTTCCCATGAGAGTTTCTTACCGAATCTTTGTGAGTGAACTTATTCCCACCACGTTGGGTTTCCTTACTCCTTACTTTATGCCCCCCTTGTTGTATGTCCTGACACTTCGCTCTAAATAATTATAACTTGTGATTACCTACAAAGTCCTCCGCTTCTCGGCAACCTCCTTTCTGAACTGCCCTTGGGCTTCATCCATGAAAGGCCTTATTTTCGTCCCCCCCCCCCCCGGCCCCTCAAGTTTCCTTTTGCCCAAAATGAAAACTGCCTAGTCTGATGTGGACATTTTTCTTATGTCCCTCCTTCTCGCATAGGGATTGGTTTGGTCCCCCCCCGTCCAAGTCTTTTTCTTTTTTTCCTTTTTCCCTCCCACTTCCCACTGCTGAGATCTTCGTAACCTCCTAGGATATTGCTTCAACTACCGCAATCCTCCACCTAAGACGGCCAGTACCCCGAGCTTGTTCCCTCCGGAACCCTCGCTATGACAGTCGTGAGTTCCTTAAACCCGTCTTTCGCCGTTCCGCCTCGCACGACCCGCATATCGCCGAAGTACCCCTCTCTAGGAGTCTTCATCAGGTCCTTTTATATTGGGTCCTTCTCCCAGGAGCTCTTCCCCACCCTTCTTCCTTTCTCTATGGCGAATTTAGGCCGGGAACCCCCCACCTTTGCGATTTCCTCCTACAAAAACACCCTTCTCAAAACCCCCATTTGGCTCCTACCGGAAACTGAATCTCCCCGAACATAGTAGTGTACACCTCCCTTATCGACCGTTCTCTGTTTTACCTCTTCTTAGTTTTAAATGTGTGTTTCTTATCACATCCCATGGTGTTTTTCCCAGCCGTAATGGGTAGCCATCTTCTTGGTCCACTTACCTGCATTCGGTTGGCTGACGGTTTTCTTTTTTCATCATTCGGATTGACTATAGAATTTTGACACTTTCTGCTTGAGTGGCTTTTTTCTCCTTTCCTTTTTTTTTTCCCCCCCCCCCCCCACCTGACACGAATCGCGTGGATCTTCATTCCCCATCACGCGACGGGGGAGGGGTCGTTTCCTTGTAATTGGCTTCACCTTTCAGTCTTTGCCCCTTATTCCTTTTTTTTCATCCCAATGTGGCCTGCCCTACGTCTCCCCCTCCTCCGTTTCCTCTTCTTGCGTTCCGCAACCCCACCACAACATTTTGAGACAAACTTTATTCTTTGGCCTACCTCCAAGTGTTTTTCACTGTTTTCCGCCCCCCCAGCTTCGGTCTTTTTTTTACCATTTTTAATTGTTGTTATTGTTCTCCTCGTTGAACTAATCTTTAAATTTTTTAAAGTTCTATTTCCTCCTTGAGTGACTCTTTCCTCCTGCCTTGTTCCCACAATCTCTTCTTCCCTCCAGTTGCCCCCCCTCCCTCTAAAACCCAGTGGTTGGTTCGTATCTGCGTGAACTGATTTAACGAATGAAGGCTCGGGAAAATCCACCAGAATAGCTTTTTTTTTCCCCCTCCCGAAGACCTTGACCGAGTTCTTACCCTGCCTTGACTGCAAGTTCTCATGGGTCCGCTTCTTTTTGAGTTTGAACCCCAATTTACTTTATTTAAGACACCAATGTCTCCCGTTTTTTTCGGCACTTTTCTCTTTCCAGTTAAGTTTCTTAAACATTCCCTCCCTAGGTTCTCTTTTCCAGAGTTTTGATTTGCGATGCCAGGCACTTGATCATTTGAGAACTTCGTATCTTTTCCCCCAAGCGTTCTCTTCCCTTACCTCGAGAAGGGCCCACGCGCTTTTTTAAGTCTACCCCACTCCATCTGATAACTTCCCCCTCTCCCCCTTTGTCTGACGGTGGTAGTACCCAGGTTTTTCCCTAGCGTTGCTAGCGCGGCCACCTGCCCTTTCCCCAGGTTGCGATTCGTGATCCGCATTGCTTTTCTTTCTTTATTAATTGTTCCGCGACTTTCCGTCCTCCTGAACCCACTCTCTCCCGTTCTCAATGGCAACTTTTCTCTTTATCGGCCCCAGCCTCTTCTCAGTCCAACTTTTCCTTTAGTCCGGGAGTTTTTTTAATTCTCCCCCTTCCTCATTCTCTGAATTTACTTCAAGGTGGGATTGGAGCCCCACGTTCCTCTTTTCTCCTCAGGTGACTAAACCTCTGGATTCTGTCGAAAATCACTCGTCCTCACTGGGGACTCCTTCCCTTGCCCCTCGAATCCCCCTGCCCCAACGCCCGTAACCAGAAGCTCTCTCCATCGAGCCCAGTTTCCATGATCCCTCCCTCCGTTATGTTGAAGGTTTTCCTATTTTGCCGTTTCCTTGAAAACCCCGTTTAAGTGTACTTCCCGCTCCTTCTCTAAGTTTTCCTTCCCTTTGTAAACCCCTTCCCAATTTTTTATATCCACCCCCGCCTGGGGGATGCGGGCATTGACTCCTTCTCCATATGAACAACACTCCACATCTTCGTTCTTTTCCATTGAGTAATTGAAGCACGCCCCCCAAATTTCACTTTTATTGAAGGAAAGAGTTTGTGTCGAGGGGCGTGGTTAAGAGTGTTCCCTATCCTGACCAGGGTGGAGCTCTTTTTAGGGACTTTTTTTCTCGAATTCACGTCTGCCCATCTTCTCTTAAAACCTTCACCCACAGATTTCTCCCTTAGTAAGCTTGGAAATGTTCTTCCTTAGTTTTTTTCAATTCCCTTCATGGCTTTCTTTCCCTTTTTGAGAGAGAGTATCGCCCCCCTCAACATTTCCCGTGTGATCCAACAAGCTTGAAGCACCCCTTCCCTTCCCCTTCGACCAATTTTCCCCTTTTTATGCGCTTTTGTTGTGCTTCCCTTTTTTCTTCTCCTCTGCCTCTGATCCATCCCCTCATCGGACCTGCACGGTTATTCCTCCTGATCAATCTTCTGAACAGATGCCGCTTTCTTTCCCCCCCGGTTCAACAACGAATTTGTCTCTTTTTCACCTTCCCCCCATCCCAGAACGCCCCTTTTGCAGATGGACAGTATGCCATTCATTCCTGTTTGGTGGAGTTCCGAAGATCACAGCCACAGTAACGTTGAATTTACCCCTTTCCTTTCCCCCCCACTTTTTCTTTAGGAACACGTTTCCTTACGTTCCCTGGAACATTCCCCCCACCCCATTCCACCTCAACGTGAGGGGTAGTATTTCCTGACCTAATTTCTGATTTACTCTTTTTGTGACGGAAGGGTTTGCCGCTGTCTTTCTTTACCCACCACACTTCGCTAGTTATTCTCTTGATCCCCGAGGTTTTGTTCCTTCTTCCTCAAGTAAAGAGTGCTTTCCCATTTCTCCCCCCTTTTGTTGAATTCAGCCCTTAGCCGTTTCTTTCCTGATCAGTGGCCAACTCGATGATCTTGTTGGACTGCCAAGAGAATGGCGGCTTTCCCTGTCCCCCTTCCTTGGATCGACAACCTTGACTCTTCTTGCCGCCGGACTTTTCCCTTCTTATTCCGGGAACAGGAAAGACCCGCCGTTTTTTTACCCGAGAGCCTTATAAACCCTTTCTTGGATGCTTCGTTTGCAAGATCTTGCTTTAACTCCCTCCGACGTTGTTCACAACTTCTCCCGGTTACTCTTTCTTGATTCTTTCTTCTTCTTTTCCAGTCATTTTCGAGTCCGTCTCGATGCGTATTCTTCGGTCCTGTCCAAGCGTTGAAACAGCGTTCCCCTTTTACGTCATATCAGGCCAGGCAAGGTGCCTTTCTCCATCAGGTTGAAACTGGTACTAGAAAGAGGGTTCGATCAGGTTGAAGGGGTCCCCCCTCCTTCCCTGCCCCCTCCCCCGATGACAGTCCAACAACTGCTACCCTTTAGATAGATTAGAACATCAAGGTTCAGTTGTGCGAAGACTCCTGCTCCAGGCCCCTTCTTTTTCCGCCCTGTCAAATTTAAAACCCACCCTTGTCTTCTTCGTCCTCGCGGGGGTACCTTTTCTATGCAAGGGTGAACTCCTTTTACCGCCCCAATTAACCCACTTATTTCTTCGCTTCAAACTTGCGGTGTTAAATAGAAATACCCTTCTTTTCTTGGCACCCTTCCGAAATCCTTCCTCCCAGTCTGATAGCGATCCACGACGGCATGTGAGCTTTCGCAGAACTTCCTCCTTCCCCTTCCCCCGGTGTTCTCTTTGGGTCACCGACGCTGGGTTTACCAGGCTTTTTCCTCACCCTTTTTCTTATGTTCCGACCAGACCTTACATTTGGATACCTTTTTTTTTGTCCTCGCGTCCTCCGCCTCTAATTCAAATGGCCCGGCAGTTTTTGCTCTAAGTTATGTCGCCCTATTCGGCAGTTGGTCTAACACCTGCAAGGAACTTTTGAAGTCAAGTTTTTCCCTTCCGGAGGGGAAAGACCCTCCCCCGGCGTCTGCGAGGTTTCTCGGAACCTTCGCTATTGCGTTATTTTTTTTTGTAAAACCCTTCTTTCCACCACCCGCCAAGCTTTCGAGCATGGCCTATATTTTCCCAAAATGTTTTTCCAAGATGATTTCTCATCTGCAGACACCACGAGCCTTACATTGAGTTTCCCCCCCTCGATCGAAAAAGGCGAATTTCCACCCGAATTTGTCTTAGCTCATTCCGATTCGCTCCCGGCGTACCTCTTGACTAGCTTCTTTTCGTCACTTCGATAGTCCTTTAGGGGTCCATTTAGTGTTGTTATGTTGCCAGAACACCGTAAAGCGCTTCCAAACCCCTTCGATGTAGCCGCTTTTTCCCTCGCGGTGGCCCCCCCTTCGATTCGGACACACACCTCCCTTTCCGATTTTTGGCAGCTTCCCCCCCCCCAAACTTGTGCTCCTGCCAATTTCGCCCGTACCCCGGACCTTACTTTTTCCCCCCCCGCCGACGAGCTAAGTGAAATTTCCGCGATAAGTTTGGTAAGATTTTGAAAGAGCCTCCTTTGAGGTCAGTCACCCTTCCCCTTTTTGGGACCTGCGAATTTGTCACTCTCTTGCTCACCTCTTAATGCCTTAGTGGTCGTTTCTGTTTAATTATCCGAGGGGAGTTTGACATCGGTCCATGCTGACCTTTTTCCGTTGAGTGGAGTGGCGTTGGGGCTGCCAGGGTCCCCACGCCCAAGACCCTTTCTCGTTAATTGAATTCCCTTCTCTATAAACTCACCTTACTGGGTTTGGCCTTTTTGGTTACCTCTTCGTTACTGGGCATGACCCCTTCCGGAAGGTTTTACGACAATTGCCGTTCTATATCAATGCGGGTCTACTTACGCGTCGCAGCCATGATCTCTTCACGCTCATTAGCGGCGTTTCCTCCTAAATCAACAAAAAGTTTTATGTGCGACCGCGGTTGCGTAGACCCCTTTTTTCTTTGTTATCCGATTTCTTCATGAACCGTTCCCTTTCTAGACAAACCGCACGCCTCCCCAGTTGAATACGAGGTTTTCGACCAATAGTGCCGACATCCTTCCCCCTCCCAGTTTTCCCTCTCGGTAGCGTGCCGATTGTGCCTTTTTTCCGCTGTCAACTACCCTACCCTCTCCTTCAGTTCGACGCCCCTTGTTGATGAGCCTGTACCCCAGGGGTTAGTTTGGCTCCCCCGTTGCTCTTTCCTCGTCGACAGGAGTGAGAAAGCCCCCAGTCCAGGCCGCTCTTCACCCCTCATTTCTTTTTTTAAGAACCTCCGTTCTCCGGGCTCTCTCTCCGTTCGTCCGATGAAACCCCTGTCTTGTTATGCCCTATCGGCCCAAATTGTTACTTTTGCTCCTTTGGTAGCACCTAGCGCCCCCTTTTCCAAATTGACAGACTCTTTTTCTATATTCCAGATGTTGACTTGATTGCTAGAACCACTCTTTCATTTGATTTAATCCCTTTTCTCTTTTCGATCCCCCCTTTCGTTCGTTCAAAATGAATTTACGCCGTGATTTTAGGGGTTCCAGAGAATTTCGCTTTAGATCCTCCTTACCACGAAGAACGATCACCTTACCTGGGTAGCAAACGTCGCTCTCTCTTTTCCCTCACCGACTTCCATCAGCGTTGCCTTCATAAGGTGAGTCTCCCTGCTCGGGAGGCAAACTGTTTGTTTTTCTAATCAGTCCCCTTTTCCGGAAGGCCCTTGCGGCCCCCCAAGCATAATTGGTTTTTCCCTTTTTTCCTTCCCCTCCCGTTAATAGAGTCCGCAGCACATTCATTCAGTCCCGATTCCTCTCTTTTTCCCCCCTTGGATCGCCCTGCTCTTCTCAGTTCGACATCGATCCAGTCCTCCCGAACTTTTGATTGGTCCTCAAAGAAAGTTAGTTTTTCTTCCTCGTGAATCCCAATGAGTTTGGATGAGTTCAATCACTCTGCGACTCTGTTTTGTGACCTTCCCCTTTTTACAAGAGCACTTTCGAACCTGCACCCTTGTCCCTTAATCAACAGCCTATCTCCAGAATTCGTCCTTATTCCTTTCTCATCTATGTTGAATTCGTTGGCATGGACCTCTGTTACGGACCCCAAGTTGCTTCATGCCCACTTAATCGCGAAGTGGGCACTTTTCCCAGTACCTTTTGCTTTCTCTCTTTAACGACCTTTGTCCTGCTGGGCCTTTCAACGCCATCTCCGCATCGCCTTCCATAGTCGGGCTGGTTTTCCAAACCTCCCGCCCCCAGTACCCTTCCCTTTCCCCAGGTTAGCCCCCCTGCTCTTGATTCCTCCATGGAGGAAAAAAGCTTTCCCCTTCTCTTTCATCCTGCCGGTTTTTTCAGTTGTGCATTCCTTTTTTATACGGCACCCTCTTTCCCCTCCTCCACCTTTTCATCCTGTTTATCATAGATTGAGCCTTGTCCCTGGCTCGTGGTGCAATGTTTGCCACCGCCGCCTTGTTTTTTTTCGATCTCTCTCTTTTCCCGTTGGTTTCTTTGCGTGCGATCCTCAACCCCGTCTCCGGTTAAGTTTGCACCCAGAGCAATTTTATCAAATTTCCAAGTATCATCCTTAGCTAACTTTTTGACCCGCCTTCCAGTTTTCCTACTTTTCCCCTAGGCAGGATTAAGCGCTCTCGCCAATCAATATGGCCTTGACCTCAGCGATCGTCTTTCCCTTCACTCTCACCTTTGCTTGTTAGCGCGCTCCCCTTCTCATTCCGCAGAATTGGTCTTGCCCTTTTTCACTGGATCCCCTTACCCGAAGATTCGCACGAGTGAAGATTGTGCCGTATTTCCTCCCTAATGGCCCCTGTATCTCCCCCTCTCCACAGCAAATTCAACCTCCACCCCGTGACTTAATAGTTGATGTGGTGCATTTCCTTCCCCCCCATGGAACCTGTCCCCCCATATGCCCCTTCCAACCCACCTCTCACCCTATTTCTTTTCGGATAATTTCCACCCCGTAATGCGGTATTACGATCGGTTGTTTTTGTTGTGTTTGGCAGTTCCTTTTTCTCTTTTTCCTCCGAAGGAGCCTGCTGCCCGCGAGTGCTCTACCTGATCCTTTGTTGAACTGAGGACCCTCCAGTTTACGGGCTTGGCTCATCACCGATTTCTAACACTTTCCTGTCATTCGAAGTTTTTTACGCAGTTCTTCCTTGGAAAAACTTCGCTCTTCTTTTTTTTCCGAAGACACTCAGTTACCTTTCTCGCTAACGTCGTTCAGGTCTCTTTTTCCCCTGGAGTTTTTTTTTTTTTGTGCCCTTTCTTCCCTTCCGTCCGGCAGAACCTTAACCTGACGCAGGGTCTGGATCCTACTCGCTCATTTTCTGATTCGTCTTGCCTATTTTTGGTCACCTTTTTCCCTATTTTTTTCCTCTCTTGTCCGTGTCAGACAACCTTTCTCCTTTTCTTCTTTTTCTTTTCTATGAGGATCGTCCCCTGTTAGGGCTTCCTGTCCCCTGCGTTTCTGGTCTTATTAACCTTTTCCTGACTAGAAACCGCCTGCAACGACTCGATATCTTGCCCCAGGTCGTTTTGCTTGCATCCTGAACAGCTTTTCATAGACTTTTTTCTTTTTTTCAGTTTTTTGAATTGGCGCGGCCCTGCTCCCCCGGTCTCTTTCCGTTCCCCACTTACAATGGTAGATAGATCCCGACCCGACTTGTGTTGGCTGAACCCTCCTTGCTCACTTGCAGAACTTCGTCCAGTTTCCCAAACGGTCACAAAGCTCCCCTCAGTTTGCGTCCTCTCCTTCCCCGGACTGTTCCTTTTCTCCCCACCCCCGCGCTTATCCTCGGCAATGATGAACAGCCATGCCCCCTTCAACCACGTTTTTTCTTCCCTCTGTCCCCCCTTCCCGTGTTCTCGGCGCGTCTTTTCCCCCCTTTTTCCCATCGCAGTCGGATCCTCGGTCAATATTCCCCGATGCAATCGTTCCCTTCCCAACGGGGCACTTCGCTGGTTTCTTTCTCTCCCCTCACCTCGTTTTTTGCGTGACCTTCCCAATTGGACTGTAGTTCCCCCCCGCCCTAAAGATTTTTTTTTTCAAGCGCGTAACAAGGACGAGCTTCCGATATCGAGCTGGATACACCTGACTCTGGAAGAACCTCTTCACGCCTTGCTCTACTTCCCCACAGTTGGGCACAAATGCCATTGAAAGTTGAAGCCCTTCCCTCTTTTCCCCCAGTAGGAAATCCCCGCCCTGGCGTCGCTGAATTTTTAGGTGAATTCACACTATCAGAGGCTGGGCTTTGGTGTGGTACCGTGCTTCTCCCACCGAAAACTGAACGCCCTTTTAGACTTTCCGACTGTAACTCCCCGACTCCCTTTTTGACCCTCCTCCAACTCTACGATTTCTCGACCTTAAAAAGGCGCATTACAACAGTAATGGTACGTGTTCCTCCCCTTTTCCCCCCCCAACTTTTTTTTTTTTCTTTTTGGTTTTGTGTAAGTTTTTCCAGCTCACCTCCTCTCCTCCTGCCATGTAATCCCTCCGTAGGATTGTCCTTCCCGGCAGCGGTTGACTGCACTTAGTCTCCCCCATTTCCCGCTCTGACAAACAAGTTTTCGTCGTCTTTAGAACTGAGCCCCACTTGGATTCCACAAGACCAATTTATATTCAGAGTGAAGACGACCCCAACCCAACGTGTCTGAATCCAAACATGGTGCTCATCCATCGTTCCTTGCCCTCGATGACCGAATCTTGCGTAAGTTACCTGCATCTCCTTATTTAGTTATGTTTTTCCATCCCTTTCACTGCTTGGGCCTGTCTTATCCCTTTACTTTGTTCCCCTTTTAGTTCTGCGTTTTAGATTGGGCGCCCTGCTAGATGTAAAGGAGTTGATTGTTCTGAGTCGGTTAAACATTTCTCTCTGTGTGATGTGGGTGGGATCATATAGGTGCATGTTCACAGCGGTTCGTAGTTTCTTTTTTCTCTTCCGTTTACCCAACCCACTACCGGCCCATCGTTTTCCGAGGAAGGGGTTTTTTTTTTTTTTTTGTGCAACAACGATTCCACCCTCCTGCCTACGCCTGTTGGGGAAGTTTCCGTTCCCCCCCCCTTCTCGTTTCACCTTTTTCCTTGGTCTTAACCTTTCATTTTGGTTCGTTCCAATGCTGTAGATCAATTTTCTTTACCGTTCGCCGGCATGTTGTATCAGTTTCATCTGATTGCTATTGCTGCATACACCCAAAGTAGGCTCACTTCCTGTGGTCGTTTACGAATAAGTTGTAGAAGAGGTACGCCAACCCCCCCTTCTTTCCAGGCGGACACTGCCTGTTTCCTTCCGTATGCGTTTCTTTAGCGCCACCAGAAATTGATTGCGGATATGGTCCTTTTTTGGCCCTCCTTTCCCCCGAGTGATTTCGATTGAACAACCTTGCAAGTTTGATATACGTTAGCCGACCCCCGCCAACGTTTTGCCAGGTTTTTGGCGTATCTGTCAAGATTTCCCCTTCCTGACTTGTTGAGAAAAGCAAAAATCCTTGCCGCTTCTTTAACCCGCCAGTCTCCAGGCTTATTGTTTTTCCTTTTTTCCGTGGACAGACAGGGCTCTTTATTCCTCTTCACACCAGGTTCCGAGCTACGATCGAATGTTCTTCGCTCATCGGTCTGGTGTGACTCTCCCCCTCGCCCCCTTCCCACTTCCCTCATTAGCGTTTTCCGAGTGGTCTAATTCTTATTGGTAATCACTTCGCTCTTTTCACAGATTTTTCCAGTTCGTACCTTTTTCATTTAACGAACTGCCGGTTTCGCCTCCTGGGCCCTCCTCCAAGTACCTCCCCTCTCCGAAAAGTGAGCAAGAAGTTTGGTGTTTCGTCAAGTAAATAGAGTTTAGGTATTGAATGTCCCCCCTAGTTCACGCTGCATCCTCCTTTCTATCCGGTGCCTTCGATTAGAAAAGACCTTGCGTGGTTCGGTACTTTCTTCCTGCGACTGTATGACTGACGGCTTTCCCAAAGTTCCTTTTCTTTCTGACATTTCCTACGCGTATCGCCCCCTTCATTATTCAGTCACAAAGATAGTTCTTTTTCCGGGCGCGCCCTTGCGTCCATTTAAATTTCAATTTACTCTCTTGCTGAAGTCTATTCCCGGTGTTTCTTTTTTTCCCAAGATAGTTACGAGTTCTTCAGCGATTATCGAGACCCCTTACCCTCCGGTAAGCGGGGGGCTAATGAGTTGAAATCTACACCAAACCCCACTTCCTTAATATCAACCATCCACTCATCGATCAATCTCCAGATTTTCATGCTCCC
>Ga0179593_1494889_pt1 | contig 28317 bp, 24 predicted proteins | sample CZODoug2_1_08_16_FD_185931 | JGI IMG/M metagenome (GOLD analysis project Ga0179593, IMG submission 185931) | Vadose zone soil fungal communities from Angelo Coast Range Reserve, California, USA - CZODoug2_1_08_16fungal (PacBio error correction) | ecosystem: Environmental > Terrestrial > Soil >... | reverse complement strand
TCTCCCTGTTATAGTGCTTTGACAATTTTGCCCGGATCCACCCCATTCCGGATCAGCTGATGCCTCGTGGTGACCCTCCCCCCGACTTCAGGCCCATGTTGAAATCGATGAGGTAGCGTTTCTCATTTCGGTTTGGCGACTGCGCTTCATTGGTGGCTATTTAGGACTTTGTAACTTGGGCTTTAAATACCGGAAAGCGGACACGACTGCCCCCCCCCCCCCCCCAGCGACTTCAGTTCTCGCCCTGTGCATCTTTTGGCAAGTGCTTCACGCGCTTCCCACCCAGTCAGCCCATCGGTTCGAATCCCGTAGGATCGCTTCCACTTTTGTACCCCTCTGGTTGCACCTCCGCCTGTATGCACAAACTCCCCTTCCCGATTGCAGCCGTACTTTTTTCTCCGATCTCTGACCCGATCTCACCCTTTTCCCTGATGTGATTTCTCGAAACGCCCCTAAAGGACCCAATCGTGCCAGTTGTTCACTACCCCCCTGGACGCGAATCCTTGGTCCCTTCTTATCTCCCCACGTGTCGAGAGACACTTCTTCCAGTTTAGGATTTCAGTTTTCATTCACCCGTCCCCCTCTCAATCTCTTGACGGTTACCTCGACTCCTCGCACTCGGGCTCCCTTCCGCAATCATTGTTCTAGTCCTCTGTTCGGAATTACCACTTCGACTTAGAAAAGCGTCCGTGTTCCGATCCAAATCCGACCCAGTTTTCCCCATGCGTCGGCTTTCTTCGCTCGCGCCCGCACCTCGTCACTGTCCGTGTTGAAAAGGCTTCAGATCTTCTCCCTGGTAAACATCGGTTTCCTTTGACCTTTTGTTGATGGATTTCGATTGGTATTCTTCCTGCCCCTTGTCCGGTTTTGGCCTCTTTAAGCCTTCCGAAAGCGACAAGTTCCTTTTTCTTCGGGTTTCCCCTTTCTCGCACGCCAAGCAATGATGGCCCTGGTGGCGTCCAGGTCCGTCCCAGTACGTAACCCCCAGCCCCCAAGGTCGCCGGGTCCCCTTTCACGGGGTTTGGGTCTTTCGCGGATAAAGATTCTTTTTCTTAACCCACGACACCTCCCCCTTTCTGCTTCCCCCCCAACCTAAAAGTTTGGCGCTTGAGAGCGAGGTTTTCCTAGTGGCGTCCTCCTTCCCATGTCGGCAACAATTCAGTCGCTTTTTTTCCCCCCTCGAAGTGCGTTAATTCTGTATCAATCAGGCGATTGTGAACCCCTTCCAACAATTTCCCCCTTGACAAAGGATTTATTCTTTTCCCTGCCGATCGCGTCGTTTTCCTCTCCCCCAGTCAGTTGGTTTTTGATGTTCGAACAAAGAATGAAGATACTTCCTGACGCCCAACCGTCTTTCCTTCGCTGGGCCCTCCCACGACCTTTTCACCCGTCAGCCCTCCTTCTTGTTTGCTGGTGCTGTCAGGCGAAGTTCCCACTGAGTCCCTTTTTCGTTCTGGTTTGCTTTTTATGCCTGAGATCTGTACTAGGTTTCCGGAAGACGTCAGCCCCCATGGATTTCCTTGCTGAACCTTGCATAGCGCTCTGCCTGCTTTTGATCCTTTCCTCGTCAAGCGCCCACAGAAAACCACGTTTCTCGTATCTTTGAATTGTCGGGGAGTACGCCAGGTAATGATTTTGTTTTTTGTACTCGGCGTCCGCTTGTCTCCATGACAAGAACGAAGACGCCTTTTTTTTTTTTCTGTTTTCGAGACGTGATCTGCTTCGCTTTGTAAGGCACTTCGGACATTGTTTTGGGCCTTCCGGACTATCCTTTGATGCTAGAGCGTGCAGAGTTAAGTGCACGATACGTCTCTGAACAATCGGAGGCTTTCGACTTTCTCTTACATTCAACGATGGCCACCTTCCTCAAGCTTGTTTTCTCTATTCGGCTGACCAGAATGTCCGTTTTTTTCTCACCTCGCCTCCCCGGCCTTGATACCTACTTTACCTGAGGTCGCTTTGTACAAACCCTCGGAAGTTTTTAGCCCGGGCTCCAGTCGGCCATGGCGCTCATTTTTTTCCCCCCTGACCGAGTAACTAATTTCCCCTAGCGATCCCTCGAATATATCTTTTTCTCTCTTCTTTTTGAGGAGATCTTGGCAACTGCTTAGTCCCCCTTTTTTTTGCGTTTCTATGCAATTGGGCTATGATTTTTGGGCCCCGGGCACACACCCCACTTCCTTTGATGACAAGTCTGGTTTCCCACCTCGCGCAGCTTGAAGTCCGTCTGCTTCACTTTCCCTGCCTTTCTGGTTCGACGTCAGTGCTTTCGACCCATTATGTAGATTCCGCGCAACCCCAGCTCTTCTACTTAGGCCCTCGGCTTTTCGATTCCCTGATAGTTCCGTCGTCCGACTTTTTTTTTAAAAACGAACGGGTTTGAATCCTCGGTAAGTCGCCAGATTCGTGGATTAATTCCATTCAAAACCCAATTTCCCTCCTTTTCCCCCTCGAAGTTACTCTCCAAAGGCTAGTTCACGATCCCGCTTCAGATCGTCTTTTCTTGTAGTCAGGGAGCCAAAGCCTCAGACTTCTCCATCAGGAACTCGTACCTGCGTAACCGTCTCTCGACAACGTGGGGTTTGCTTGGTTCCGCCTTACTGAAATTCAGTTGCAACGTTTACTTCAGGCGCGGTTTCGTCTGTCGTTGCAATTTTCTTAAGCCCGATGCGATCTGTTACTGATCTCCGCATAGGAACTGGCCACCTGAGGTGCTGGGCCCAGCGTGGCCCATCATGCCCTTGCCCTTCTCCCCATGCTCGACAAGCCGGATCTGCTTTTTGCTTCTGGTTTTAATGAAAGCTGTCTTCTTTTTTTTTAAGCTCGTTACGTTGGACTCTTGTTTTTCGATACTCGACAACACCCAAACTGATTGGAAGGGCTTCACCGAAAGTCTTGTTGATAGTGATAGTTTCATCTAACTTAAACCGACAGTTGCTCGTTGCACACCCTTTGACGTGTTTCCCAGTTTTCTGGATTGTGATGACCTACGAATTTCAGTTGCCACTTGTCACATTTCGTGACCTTCGGTGATTCCTTTCAAGTTGATCCCTCCCCATTTCCAGAAACCCGTTGGAGCGCCTGATGCTCTCCTGGGACCTTGTTTTTCCCCCACGTTTCCAAATATTTTGATGGTTCTTCCCCTTTGGGCAACGTACGCGACAGCTTTTGTTTTAGCTCTACCTTTTTGGACGTGTTGACCCGGCCCCATTTTGGGGTGAACCTGGTTCTCCGAATTGGAATGGCGCCTCGATCGTTCACTTTTTGTTCATTCGTTCGTGATAGTTATTCCCGTACTTTGTGAAACCGAACAGACGTATTCTCCGCTTTTGCCTAGGTTATTAACCTTTTCTTTCTTTTAAAAGGACCGGCCTTCCGCCGCCCCCTTCCCCTCCCCCCAATGGACAATCGCCTTTTTGTTTTTTCCCCTCTTTGAAATCGAACCCCCCTATGAGCCTTTGCAACGACCTCGTTTTTTTCTTTTCTTGCCATCGATCGACTTTTCCTTTGTTTTTTCCTTTTGGTCCGTTACAAGATATTGGCGCACTCTTTCCCAAACATGGCCGAAAGTCGTTGTAATTACGGAACTCTTCTGTTTGATATTGCCCCTTTTTTGTCCTGATCCGCAGTACTTTTCGGGCGCGCATTAGACGCCCTTTTCCCTACGCCCCCGTTTTATTGACTAGGGGCCTTCAAAAAAGTCATCAGATCCCCCGTTTTTTTCCTACGTGTAAATTATAGTTGAGCAGAGTTCTCCCCCCCTAACGGCCACACAGGAGGGATGGCGCGGTTTTGCGACTTTTTTTTTAAAACGCAGGACGATTTTTCCCCCGTATGCTCGTTCGCCGCGCTCAAACAGTCCCTTCAGCGAAAGAGGACGTCCCAGCTAAGTTCTCCGTTCTCCTGATCTAGTTGTTACCTTTTATACGGGAAGTGGAAATGTAAACGCACATACTCCTCCACCGGATTTGCCTGGTTGCCCCCTCGGCTGCCCCCTATCCGTTTTTGAGATTGACTATTTTTTTATGGAACGATTTGAAGACTTGGAAACTCGTTTGCTAACCATTGCGCCCTTTCACCTCCGAGTGTCAACCCTCTTTTTAATTTACCGGTCCCCCTTCGGACAACTTTCTTCCTTTAGCTGACTGCTCGACCAAGGAAGGCCCTTTGCCTCCCCTAGGACGCGACTTGGCAGCTATGCAGACATGGGGCACTTAGAGGGTTTTTTTTCATCTTGATCGTTGCTTGGCAATGGTGCCCCTGCACGAGAACATTTTCCCTCTCTTTTCCTCGTTTGTGGTGAGAGTTCGATTTGTTCTGGCTGCCCCTTTTTTTTCCCGCTATCCACCTTTCACAAGGCAACCTCTCATGACTGTTTAACAACCCGCCGCATTCTTTTTTTTTTCTTCTGCAATCTTGACTTCAGTAGTCAGTGTTCCGGGCCATGCGTTCCATGTCTGCTCAGGCGCTAGATTTAGGACAGGTTTGTGTCCCTAAGTCGGTGGAAATTCCCTTTTACCAGTCGAATTCTGACTTCCTGTTCCCTTCAGGGTCTTCATCGCCTGGGTGTTCCCCGAAGTGGTTTCCAGTGTCCCCCGCGCTTACCAAAAGTCAGCCCCCCCTTCTCCTTTGGACCTGTCTCCCCGCCCGCGGTTCACACTTCCTCCAGGCGGTGTGTTTCCCCTCCGTTGAGTCCCCCCAATTTGAGATCAGAGCTCACAGGTACGAGCGCAGAGACCTCTTCATGCGCGACTTCGATTTCTCTGATCGTTTAATTTTTGTCGACCTGGGACCAATATGGGCAGTGAGTGTAAATGGCCAACTTTAACCCGTATAATACAGGCTTTATAGCCTCGTTCTTCTTTTTTCTTCATGTTTCCCCCCTCGGAAATGTCGTAGGGTACCTCCGCATTGTTCATTCCCTGCTTCCCCCAATTCAATTTTCTCCTCCCCTTTTTTGCGGGAAGGTATTTTCCCGACGGACGTTTCCAGATGGACTTCAAACTGGGCAACAGGCCCCTACTGCCGGCCCGGAACCCCTCTCCAATGTAGACACGCTTCGTTTTTTCTCCCCGCCTTACCTGGGAATACCATGAGGAAGAGACATTTCTGATCTAGCTCCCCCCCTCTCAGTGGTTGCAAGGCTTCATAGTTTTTTCGTTCCCTCCTGCGTAGGAAACTAGGTTTGTTTTGTATTTTCACTTTCGGTTTTCCGATGATTCCAATTCGGTTACTTCAGGCAGGTATTTCAGAAATGCAAGTCCAGTAGAAGATTTTACACCGTTTCACCCTCCACCCCTTCTAGATCAATTCTCATGATGGAGGTCGCTTCGAACAAAAACCCTGTTTCGTTCCATTACGCACCCCGCCACTGGTCTCGTGTCAGACTACTCACCCGCGGATCGTTGCTCAACGCTTTCCCTTTTCTCTCCCTGCAACCAACAGCCCCACGTTGGTCCCAAAAACCCCATTAAACATGTTTCCTGAGTTCCACTGGTAAGACCTTGCTTAAATTCAAGCTGCTTGCAACCATATGACTTTGCCGAAACGAGTTCCGATGGCTGCCATTTTCTTACTTAATCCATCCAAACGTTCAAAAGTGCACGAAGCCCCCCTTTTTCGCCTTCTGCGATTGCGACTCTTAATTTAGTTTCCTCTCCAAGTCAGTTTGGTTCCGTTTCCTTAGAAACTCAGATCCTGAACAGTCCCAGATTTTTGTTTTCCTTCCCCCAGACCCGACTTGGACTCTTTTCCAAAGCCAACGCCTCAATTAAGAGATTGTCGAGCTGGTTGTCTCAGGCGAAGTTTCTTGATTTGAAGCTTGACCCCGAATGCGTGTGGCCCTTTCCTCTTCCATGGGTACATGCTTAGGCTCTTAGGCTCGCCATTGGAACACCGGCGAGCCCCGGGGCGACTATGCTTCAGTAGGCTTTGCTCGCCTTTCTTTCATAAGGCGGACCCACCCCTCCCCCCACGTTGAGGAGCACCCGTCTGGCTCAGATGGGATAGACCTTTCTCGGATTGTGCTGGAATCGGAGCCGTTTGGTCAAGACACCTAAACGAAACGATCTGCTCGGCGTATCTTCTATTGATCGAGCTTCCCCTTGTGGTAAATGCCTTGGTTAATTGTTTTTTTATGCAGCCTTACGCATTGCTTCTTTCTAGGTCCTTTCTTACTTTACGCCTAACGTACCGTTTGCCCAAAATTTTCGGCGACGATCGATTTCTCTCCCCCCTCAATCACTAGGGCCATTTTTTATGACGTTGTGATCCTCCGGCGTCTGTGTCAGCTATCGTTTCACCCCGGCTCCAGGAACCCCCTTGCAATTCGACTCTTCGCCGGTTTTCGCCGTTTTCCCGATTTGCATCGCAGTTTCTGTTGTGTGTCAAGGAAAGTGCATCGGCTGCCCCCTTGTTTTCGTCGGCGTCCGCCCGACGTCACTAAGCCGCGCCCGTTATCCTCGAATCTCCTTTTGTTGTTTCGAGATACAGGAGCGCTGCGCCCTATCCTCTTCGGGAACTCGAAACAAGTTGGCTTTTACAACCCCTCTGTAGGGAAGGTCCATAAAACCGATTTCCTCTGATCAATTTGGTACAGCGGCTCCCGCGGAATGATAGTCCCGTTTCAAGGTCTCGGAAGGTAGTTTATAGTATGGACCCCCTTCTGTCGCCGCCTGTCTAAACGATTTTCCTGTTATCCCCATAGGTTGATTTATTGATTTTTCACGTACCGTCCGTCAAATGTTTTTGTACCCCTTGAAACGGACTTGTGTCGTGCCACTTACATAGCGCTAGCACTTACTGCCCATTATTGCAAGACCCCCCCAGGTACCTCCACCTTAAGAAGCTCGATCCCTGAATCCGCTCTTGCCCGTCGTCCTTGTGATTAGTCCTTGAGCCCCCCTCATGACCTTTTTCAGAAAACACTTAAAAAGTTAGACCAGGGCCAGCGTGGAATGCCTTCAACTTTTGAGACCGGTGGAGCCTTACTTCAATCCCAGGATTGCGCCCCCCCCCCCAGCTTTAAGTCTAGGCGCCCGGTCCTTAGGTCACTGTCCATTTTTTCTCCCTTCCCTCATGCCGATGCTACGGTCTTTCCTTAGGAAATTTCCAGAGGGGCTTGTAAAATCGGTCAAATCAGGCCTTGCCTCGCCCTAGCAGAACGGTTGGGGCTTCTTGTTTGTTGTGAATAATCGGGCGGGTTTTCCCCTGCGTCGAGATGTTGTCTCATTTTTGATCTGTTTTCCCCTTCAGACCCCCACCCCCTGACTTGTTTTTGCCGGACGGCAGAAAATCCGACCAGTTTGTTGTCTTCCTGGGTGTTTTGTAAGTCCTCGCGGTATGCAAACCATGACTTCCGCCCTTGTCGTTCGTCGAGTCAGAAACTTAGGATTTCCCTCTCAATTCCGTATCCGCCACGATCCACGCACGGGCCGATTGTAAGCTTGCCCCACCCCCCCTTTTTTTTTTTTTTTAACGCACATAATTTTCCCTTTTTTTAGAACCCGCCGACGAGCGCACGCTCATGGGCGGGCCGTCCTTAATCCTTAGGACATGCATGCGTCCCTTTTCTTGCAATTTTTGTATCATTGGAGGTTAGCTGTAATTCCAGGGAGCAGTATCTTTCCTACAGTGTGCCACCCAACCGGCCTTCCCGGACTGTCTTCTTTTTTCCTTTTTAATCCAGGGTGAATGTGCCCCCGTTTCAGTGCCGTCCCTTAAGCCCCCCAAATCGCAACATACCCCAATTGGACAATCTACGACCTATGTTACCCTGGGCCCCCATTTTCCGAACCTGAAGCTTTTTCCCCAACCCCTGACGCGTTTTGCTTACGGTTGCTGGAGGGCCTCGCGAAATACAGGTTTAATTCCAAGAAGCGGTTTTCCGGAACGACGGTTCTACCTTCGTTTTTTGCTACCACCAATAGTTGCTTAAATTTCAGTTGGTATTCCGTAAGATTTGCTTAATCTCTGACCAGTGCTCTTCCCCTCTAGAAAAGAGTGGTTTGAGAGGGACCCCATTAGCTAGCTTCCCAAAATCAAAGCGTCTCGACTTGTGATGGCCTATGATTTTTCCAGTCAATCAGATCCCCTACGAAGCTTGCCTCCTTGTTTCGGACGCCCGGACGATCAAAGCCGCACACGGATGTGAGGAGCGTGTTTCCCCACCGGTCGGACGTTGGAAACCCTTTTAACCGATGGTGGAACGGCGACGCTTTCTGATGAAGGCGAAACCTTAGTAACTTTCCGATCTAGGAATTTTTTTTTTCGCGTCCAGAAGTTCAGCATCTCGAGTTAGCTTTTGGTTACTGTTTCGGGAAAATTTCACACCCCGCCCTTGATAAGGGTGTGTCAATGTATCAAGTCCCGAGATCGAGCGGTTCGGTTTAATTTTTGACCGCCTTCTAAGCCCTTGACTGCTCTGGCATCTAGAATGACATACTGTCTCTCAAGTCCCTTCGCACTTGAATACGGTCCCGAGGCCCCCCCTGCTCCCATGGTAGAGATTTTACAAGACGCAGCCGGCGACGTGCGAAACCCATCCCAGTGAAGGACTGCGTTCGAGGATCAGCCCATGGGATCCAGGAGGATCTTTGTGTTAACGCTTATCGTCTTCTCCCCCCTTTGATGGTTGACCCTTTTTAGCTAAGCAGCTGGTGCAATTCAGACGAGAACATTTATTCCATCTTCCTCATCTCCCTTTTTTGTTGTTGCGGCTCGGTCTTGCTTCCCTTCATTTTGGCCCCCTTTCCTCCACCCCGCCCCTTTCCGCGCCGTGAACACCCGCCCCTAGCCTTTATGTGCTGTCCCCCCCCTCCGTTGCGTGTCGTTCTGTCGTCGCGGCGCTTGCGTTTATTTTCATCAATATCACAGGTTTTCTAAGTCGGGCCCGGTTTACCCGGATGACTTTTTCCACTTTTCGTCAGTTAGTTTCAGTCATGGCCTTAAGGAGTCTCTTGTGATGATACGTCGTTACACGTGCTTCCCACGAGACGGTCCAAAGTTCCCCCCACTCTTTCACTTTTCGGACCGCACTCAAATGGACCCTATCCCGGATTGTGACATTTTTTCCCGTCCGAGTTGCACCCAAAGATTGAAGATAGCCGTGAAAGGCACTTCTCGGTCCTTGACTTAGCTTCCCTGCGATAACTCCGACATTTTTACTGCTATTTTCCCCCCGTCTGCCCGACACGGTTGGCCACCCTCGCAGTCCTTTGTTTTTTTTCCCCACCGAGCACCGCCGCCAGTCCCTGTCCATTGTGTGCCTTTCTTTTTCTGCTCCTTCTTTTAGTTACGGCCCACACGAGCGCCAACCTGTTTATTTTTTTTTAATCTGAGGAGTTATAATGACGGCACCACAATTCGCGACGGCAGGTGCTTGAGGCGAGAGACTCGGTCCTTCTCTTGGAGATAGGAACTCATCCCCTTCACGGCATATCTCGGCCGGGAATTCCCCCTCCCTTTTCTTGACCTCTGTCGCATGTCCTCTTCCATCCGAGACCATGTTCTGAATGTATCCCCACTTTTCTCGATGAGATCAGCACATCCTTCGCAACAAGCGTCAGGGTTTCAAGGATTCGGTTCACTCCCCAAGTTTTGGACATAGGGTCGTGATTGTTAGCTTTCGATGCTTATACGGACCTTAGGTTTTTGTAAGCAACGGCGTCTGAAAATCGGAAGAAGCTTTTAAGTACATATCCTAGTAAGCACTCCAGCCATTCTGGAAACGTGCGAGAAAGACAAGTTCGTCTCGGTCGGACCAAAGCGGTGAAGCTTTGCTTAAATTCGAAGAAAAGTGTCTAGTGCCTTCGTTCTTCGTGTTTTCTCCACTTTTGGACCACCTGCTTGCCCGGTGTCAAAACACCTTCCCCCCCTTTTTGGGGCGTTTTCCGAGCGCCCACTCTTGTTTCCCATAATCCTTCCCAGCTTTTCGCACAAATCCATCGTTCGACACATCTCCGTACTTGCCTCCTTATTCCTCACCAGTGGTTGGACCACATTTCACCTGTCACTGGCACTTGGTGTGAGTATTCGATAGCCAGGACGGTCGTGATCCTTCAAGGTTTCCCTTTGTTTCTTGCCCCGTATGGAACCAAGCCCCTTCTCCCTGAACTTATCAACCCCCGTCTCGATGATTGTTCGCCGCCACCACGACGCGTGTCACAAAAACCGTCACTTTGTGAGGGTCTTTAGAGGGGTCACTGATTATTTGGCCGATTGACAACCCTCGCGGTGGTGGGTGATTCCTCTGCCATGATTAACTGTGACGCTTTCTGCTCTTTAAGTTAGCCATGCGACACTACGGTTTCCGTGGCAGTCTCGAATCGGTCTTCCTTTGCTCCTCCGACTTTAGTAAGCCGGGGTACCGCGCAACCTTAGCTTCGCTTTTTGCCCGTTTTTCAGTTTGTTACCCGACTTCGGTCTTTTTGTGGAGGGCAGTTTTGGCTGCCCTACTTACACCCCTGACCGACGATCTGCTCTCGCTATTTTCGAATTGACGGAGCTCGGCTTTTTAAGTGCATTCCGGGACACCGGGGGGGCCTCTCCTGCGCAGAATGGTAGAGTCTGCCGAGGAGTTCACTAGCCTTAACGTTTAGCAAAACCCCATTTCCTCTCGAAGCTTTTTCCTGCCATCAGCTGCCTTCCCAGGGTTTTTTCACCCGGTCCACCTCACGACAGTTTTAACAACACGATCGTAGCCCGAGCCTTCACTCCCTTTCTCCCCTGCTTCCGCGGGTCGCCGCTAGTTTACAACATCCTTCTTGTATGGAGGAAAGTTTCCTCAAGAGGTTCATGTGGTCATTTTGCCCGAAAGGTACCCTCCCTCCTTATCTCGAGCTCTTATCTTCCCATAAGGGTTGTTGGAGAGCCTATGATAAGGCGGCTAGACTTTCTGTACGCCTCCCCGACCCCCTTTGCGGCCGAAGAGGCGGGCCCGTGGTAAACTTCACACCAGAATTCTTGTCCCCGCGGGCGCTGGGTTCAGGTGCGACCGCGCCGTCGGACTTCCCGTTTCCCCTCTGGCCGTCGCCGCTCGTGAGTCCAAACCCTCTGTGCCGACTGATCCTCCCCCAGTTCCCTCTGCCTCGGTGGATTTATTAGCTAGGAGGAAGTATACTACGGTGCCTCAATGGGGTCTCCGCCCGGGTATCACGTAAGGTCGGTAGCACCTTAGCGCTCTGAAGTATGTCTAATGTCCTTACAAAACCCATCCCCCGACTTACCACCCCTCCCATATTTCTCGAACCCTAAGCGCGTCCTCTTTTCCTTCGGTTCTGAGGTCGAGACCCATCCCTTCCTATGCCATCACCCATTTGCGAAGTTCCTACACACCCCCCATTTGGTCCGTGCTCACCTAACCTTTTGTCCGGTTTGGTGATCCTGAATTTTTTTTTCCCAGAGGCCCACAGCCTCCGGAAGAGCTTTCTTCGCCCTTTCCTCCCTGGTCCGAAATTGGGCATAATTTCGGTATGACCTGTCTTCTCTTTCTGGCAAGAAAAGCCACAACCCCCTCTTTGCCTGTGCCACCTCGGAACTCGTCCCTTCAATTCGACTTCAGCCAAGCGCAAGGGTATCTTAGTGCATTGTTAAATGTTCTTCTTTCGGGCTTCCCAACGCGTTCCCCCTCGGCTTGTTGTTCCATTCCGGTCTGTCTGGCTTAGATAAACGCAGCACCCCCACCAACCTGGAGAGGGATCCTGCCCTTTCTTGATCGCGATCCCTCAATACTCCTGTCCCCCGTTCTTTGTTAAACTTTTAGTGGGTACCGCTCCCCTTATTCTTCATTCCAGAATTGCCGCAATTTTCGTGCGTCCTTTCGTCTCACATTATTGTCCTTTAATTGATTACACAATATTAAAGCAACATTTGCTCGTATCGCCCCCCCCTTATTACACGTCAAACCCTTTGTTTGGTAAGTTTTCCCGTCCCTACAAGCTGAGCAAGACATGCGGGGAGTTCAAGTTCTTACACTTCGACCCTTTCGGTGGCCCCCCCCCCCTTAATTTCGAATCTGTCGGCGGCAATTCCCTAGAGGCTGGTAGCGTGTCTATGTCCAGCGGGGTCCACAACTTCACAGCCGTCCCTTCCTTGTCTTTTACCCCTGGCCTGCTTGGGTATGAAAACTGCAAAGCACTTTACTCCTCATCAGCCATCAACGCCAATACCCCTCCCCTATTTTACCCTCTTTAAATCCCCCCGTGAAAACCTTCCCCTTGACCCACCCTTTCCGAGTTTTGCGGTGCTGGCTGCTAGATCGGGGTCCTTTCTCCACCACGACTGGTTCGCTGTACAGCTGACCTTTTCCGACACTCAGCTTTTTACCACCGCAGTTTTCCTTTTCCCGGAGAGATGATGGTCAGGAAAATTGATGAAGAACAGCTCCTTGAGATTTGTCTTTCTCAATTACCATCAGTCTCTAATTGATCTTTGGAGTCATGATTGTTCCCACTTCATAAGATTCCCCCCCAGTGCCTCCTGTTGTCATGCTACTTTTGCCTCCTCCGATAAAAGGAACTTGCACCCCAGGTAGGCTCTGGGCCACCGGTTGCGAAGTTGTACCCCAAAAACTCCCCGGCTCGTTGTCCCACATGTTGCCTGGCGGCATTTTAGCAAATTCCTCAGTCTCTCGAATCCGCGCGCCTGTCCTGCTTCCTTTTACGTTAAGAGTACGTCCCCCGTGTGGGACAACCCCAGTCGTATTTGGACCCTGCACACCTCCTTCTTGCCTGGTGTCATTTCGTTCTCTCCCTTTCCATCGTCAACAGATTTTTGACCCCTTTTTTACTCTTTGACCCGCACTTGACCCGTTCAGCGTGTGTAACCCAGGCGCTCAAGGAGCGCGGAACTTCTCCTTTTCCGTTCCCTTCCCCTGTTCCCCCCTCCTTCAACCTTTCACTGTCCCCTCATAGCACTTTACCATGTGAAAAGATCGTCGCCGAAATCGTTCCTCCCCCGCTCCCTCAGCGGATTTGCCCCCCACCGGGCCCCCCCGGCTGGTCCCCGTCTTCCTTCCGTTGATCGATGTGGACAAGTGGAACTTGTGCACCCCGCAAGCAAGAAAAAGGGATACTAGAGGGGCCCTTCCTCTTCCGTTGTTGTGAGCGAGACTGTTTTATCTTTCTTCAATTTGCTTCCCTGCCATACAGATATCCCCATTCCAATCATGCGATAAGCGTGACACCCCCCCCTCTGCATCCTAGTGAGGAGGCCTTTTGCTCAATCCGCTAGCTCTTTGTGTTCTTGCACTTCCGCTTACTTGGTCGCTCAGTCGCTTCTAGGACGTTCTGTTCCTCGTTGACCCGGTAAATCCACGGGACTAGCACGTTTTCTCCGAGCGATCGTCTTTTCCCTCGCCCCTGGTATCCCCTGACTTGATTTGGCAAGTTGCCTCAAAGCAGCCCAGTCCCCACCGGTTTCCAGAAACTCGTTTCAATCTCTGGACTGGGGATGCTGCAGTCTTTTACCCCTTTTCTCCGTTTGTGCACTTTAAGACCCGCTACACCCCCTCGATTCCCAGATTGTCAGTAAATTAACTTGCCTCTTCTGCCTCGACTTCCGATCTCCCTTTATACGACCCCAGATGGCAATGTGGGCCAAAATAGCTTGAGTTTTTCCCCCCCTTTCACCCTTTCTGCCAGCTTTCCCTACGTTTTACTTTTTTCTTATCGACGAGGAACGAGACTTTTGACCCATCCCCCTGCAAGTTTCGGTTTCATATGATGCCTAACTGAAACTTCTCAAATTCCCCTCCGGCGTTTATTTATTATGTGTAAGGATCAGAGAAGTTCGTCCCCGGGGATCGATCTTCCCCCTGAATTCAGGTTTACCTGTACGCCCCCTCATCTCGGCCGGACCACCTTCGCCCATGTGTCTCCCAGCTTAGTGTTTTTTTTACTTCTAGTTCCGCGAAGAACTTTCCCCTTTCCCCTTAGCCCCCCTTCCCGCTTTCTCGCCCCCCAGCCCCTATCAAAAACTCTTATGTTCCCCCAAGGCTTTTCATGGATTCTTGGGTCCATACTTCTTTATATTTCATTTTGTGGTCTTTTATTTAAGTTCTTGCCGGTGAACCCTTCGAGGTTAGCACCGCCAATCTCCCCAGTGCCCGGCTTTTCCTTTCCCCCTTCGGCCTTCTGCCCTCTTTTCCGGTCATCTGCAAGGTAGTTCTCCCTAACGGTACGAGACCAGTCCGGCAACCCGCACTCTTGTTCAGCCGCCGCCACAGCCTCGCTTTTTTCCCTTTAAAATATTTTGTTTCTCCCCCGTCATTTTCCATGTTTGACCGTTTTTTACCCCACGTACCCCTTTTCGCTTCCGCGCCCTCCAGGGTTTTTCCTTTCTCGTGTCTTTCATTCCTCAAGATTGAGGAACAATCCAACATGCCAGTCGCGCATCTGCCGACATTGTGCGTCCTTCCTTATCCTCCCTTGTTTTATTCAAAACGTTCAAGAAAGAACCTTTCCTTAGATCGCTCTAACACCCCGGTTCGTGATCACTTCAGTTTTCTGCGAGGATAAACCCCCTCATTTCCCTGCCGAGCAACAGTATACGAAGTGTCAGCACCCAAGCCCCCCTCCTCTTTAACCACCCCCCCAAGCCTTCGCGCCCTTTGTCGAGCTTTGCTGCTAAGGGCAAGCCTGTTTTCCCCTTCCCCAGCATCCGGGTTGGACTATACACCCTGCACATTTTTATCCGCTGTCCATTCCCTCTTTCGTCCAGCGGCCAGCCCCACTTCCATTTATCGCTGCACTGGGGATATCTTTCCCATTAGCTTTGTTCTCCTGCATTTCCTTTATCCCGAGGACTAGAACCCCTTCTGCCACGTTTGCCTGGAAATCCCTTACGTTTGGGATGGTCGGTCTCATGATTTTCCGCCCGCCTCCATCCTCCCGATTTCGAGTTCTCGATGCCTTTTCTTTCGCTTTTTTAGGATTCGGTACCCTTTTTGGGCCTGCATCTTCCCCGACATTGAAGAGCTTAACCTAGTTGCAAGTGCACCTCCGACCTTTCCGTTTTCTCCCCCAAACCTTCGCCCACCCCCCCCCCCCTACAGGAGTGAGGATTTCTCAATCACATAGTTCATAAAGGCAAGTGTTGAACTTCTTCGCCCGCCTTCCCCTCCGATCTTCTACCCAGAGAATCCATGAACCCTCCAAGGAAGCTCGCGAGGCCGAACTTTCACCACGTTTGAAATAAATCCGGAAGGTTCTTTTTTTCCTGTACCCGTTCATCTCCTTCGGCCGTTCCCCTGTCCCCCTTTTCTTTTTTTCCCTTAGTAATACGGACGCTCCGTTAATAATTATATGTTACATACATCAGTTGTGTTTGTTTGCGTATACCGATATATTTCACGGCTTCCTTGAATAGTACTGTCCAGGTCGGGCCTCCCCTTTACTACCCACAACCCCTGGGGCCTGTCCCCGCAAGAAGTTTACCCTCACACCTTTACTTAAGATGTATGGGCCAACTTTTGGTGGTTTAAACGTTTTGGAGAGAGGAGTTAGGCGTCTACTTTCAAGTCTGTCGGTTTTCGACATATTATGTTTACCAACTTGAGCGGAGTGACTCAAATTCCTTTTAGCTCCTGTGATTCCCTCGTTTTTCGAGTCCGCTTCGTCCCCGTCCGTCCTTTTTGTTTTCGTTCCCACCTTCCCCATTTTTTAGTAAACTTCTCCCCGGGACAATGCCCTCATGAGAGGCTATTTCGTCCTACCCCCCCCTGTCCCGAAATGAATTCCCCTCGCCTTCCTTTCCCCTCATTAAATTAGAGCCCTAAGCTATATTGATTCTTCTTCTTACGTAAGTACCTCCCCCGAGTGCTCAGAGTTTGCAATTTCACAAGGTACGACATCGTCCCCGAGACAGCATTGCACTCCTGCTCCGACAAGTGGTTCTTCCAAGCCTACTGGCCAATTTATGGGTCCCCTCCTCCCCCCGACCTCATTCCCGTGTCTGCGCGTCATGTTTAATCCCTTTCCCGCCTTCATTTCTTTTTTCATCTTACCCGTATTTCCTCTTCCATCCACCCGAGAGGCTTGGTAAAAGGCAATCAGGCTTGCATTCGCCCATAACAGCTAGACAGCTCCTGCTTTCTTTTTTGAATGCTTCTTTGTGGATTCTTGACAAACTCCCTTATCCCCTGTTTCTTCAATAATGTGCTTTTTTCTATATCCTATTTTATCCCCCCCTTTTTTCTCTTTCTCCACCTCCCTGCCGATCGTCCTTCCCCTCCGACGTTTGTTTGACGTGTACCCCCCTTACTGTTTCCCCCCCCGCGTCCGGATTTCATGTCTCCGCCTTGCTCCCCCATTCCTTGACCTCATTGTTGTTCCCGCTTGAATGATTCCCGTCCATTAGAAAAATCATGAGAATTCCCCCCCCCATGGTATTGTTTTTCCGCCCCCTTTTCTGTGTCCGTGGTTTCATCCCCGTTTTTTCGACATCTTTAGAACCCCCTCTGCTTGCGGACTGCTGACACGGGAGGGGGGTTTTTCCTTAAGGTCTTCGAGCTTTTCTTGAGCTCCGCCCCATGACTTTCCGGGTCTTTTTAGCTTCAATAGGGGACCCCTTTGTGTTCCCAGTCCTTCCTCCGTCCGACAGGTTCTAACCCTTCTGCGTATTCCCCGGTCCCCCCCCGGCCTTATTTGCAAATCGAATACCCTTTTACCCTTTCCCACAGAAACTACCTATTTTCCCCCCCCTCTTTCTGCAACCTTGGAGCCTTTTGCATCCGCTTTTTCGGGTGTCTCATCGAGATCCTTGGCGCGAATCTGATTGTATCTTGCCCCCCCGTTTCTACACCCTTGGCCTCCTTTTTAATACGAGAGATGTGTTCCTACTGCCATGATTGTTGGAAGATAGAACCGAGCTTGAGGGCAGCTCCGTCCATCAACTGAGCACTCTCTTTTGGTCCGTCATTTCATAGAAATGTCCTCAGCTCCCCTAAGAAGCTTGGAATCATTGTCCATCTGACATGCCCCGTGGACGTCCCCCACCTCCGTCCACCTTCGGGAGCGGGCTTCCCCCATGTTCTTACCCCCCCCTGCGGCCTATTTTTAAAATTGGCCTCTCTTAAGGAGCCCACCTTCTTCAAGCTTAGTTCAATCTTGCGTTCTCCCCTCCCGTTGCATAATCGTGGCGATTTTTTTCCCCCTTTTTTCTCCTTGTCCCCTGCAAAAACCGGTCTTGACTGTCTGCTCCCCATTCCCCAGAGGTAGAATGAGGGACTGGCCCTTGCCCCTCGCTTTTGACAGCTCCCGTATCAGCAGCGAGCAACCATATACTTCCCCCGACTTTTTTCCAAGTATTTGGGTACCAGCTGTTCCCACTTTTTCCCCGGTACCAGCTTACAACTGTCCTTAATATCGAGAGCCCCGACCCATCCTCTCGGCGCCGCACTAATGTCTTCCCCGGTCTGTGATTGGCTCACCTGGGACTTACTTCTGCGGTTTTTTCCTCTGATCCTTTCCTGGAAATGTGAAGGGTTTCCCCCCCATTCCCCTGCCCGTCCCATTGGATATATCTCCTGTTTCGTGTTGTTTTTTGATAGATTTTCTGTTCTCGTCTATTTAACCTTTTGCCCGGGTACCCCCCATTCCCCCCACCACTTGGATACGTTATTTTCATTGACCACCAGCCGAAATTCTGAAAACCGATTGAACGTATCTATGCTTCGTTTCGGTCGCGGCCCGCTTCATTGGTCTTTACTTCAGTAGTTTTTCATTTCTTCCGGTTTGGCGTACGTGGGAAAGGTTTTCAATGTAGCAAGTGGTCCAGTTCCTACTTGCTCTCATTTACGTCTTTGTTTTTTAGCACATTTGGAGATTCTCGTGCTGCATTAACGTGCCCCTTTCCAATGTTCCAGCCACTCTTTTCTAAACTCTTTTCCGAAGAACTCCTTTTCCCTTAAATAAGGACTTTTTTCCTTTCCTACGACTGGTTTTTCCAACCCCCCCCCGAGTTCTTGCGGAATTGCCCCCATTACAGTATCTTCCTTTCGCTCCTTTCGATTCGATTGTCTGATTTTCTCCCCGCGCTCCCTGGGAAAAAATAGGAATTGCTTTCGTTGGTCAACTTTGGCAGAACTGACTGTATCATAGGTTGAAGTTCTTCTCCGTTGCTTCTAGAATACAGCGAATTGTCCCACTCATTCCATCCTTTCTTTAAACCTCCCTTTGTCCCTTCCTCCCTGCCCCCTACCCCATTCTACTCGTGATGGTCATCTAGAGTGCCCTTCTTCTTGTTTTCGCCGTCATCATTGGAAAACCCAGTTACATCATACTGCGTAATTCCCCTTTCTCCACATTGGTTTTCGAACTTGTAGGGTATAACCGTGTCTCTACTAAGAAGAAAATGAGTAGTAGATCACAATCTCTCGAGAGACAGCACATATACAAAGCGTCCGGGTTTGTCCCCCCCCCAGTATTCCCTTTTTTTCCCCCTATTAAGTTGGTGAAAAATACTGTCTTTCGCTTCCTGGTGGCTCCTCTTGCAGGCCTTGCATTTTTCAGAACGTCATCTTTGTGACTCCCCTTCTAAAGCCCTACCAAGGCCGCCCCCTTTCATTTGTTCCCCTTCTTCTAGAAATGCCCGCTCCCCCCAGGCCACTTTCCCCCTTAGAGACAGAAAGGTCAGTGGCGCCCAGCCGTACCTCCCGACCGGGTTCCCAGAACTCATCAGCAAAGCGTCTTGCTACGCTTTCGTGTTTTTATTCCCAGCTCACCCAATAAATGTATTTGAGTTTTTTACACAACCACTCCCCCATTTTGTCTTTCCGCCTTGTGTTATGTTCCCCCCCGTACTAAATAGATTTGATTCCACCCTCATGAATTTTCTGTCTGAACTTTTCCCTCCTCCCCGTGGATTCACTTATGTTATTTTTCAATCCGTGAGTCTTACCCCCGTACCAAGTGTAACGACGCAACTGCCCCCCTCTTTTTTATTTCTAATTCATCCTTTTCTTTTAGTTCTCCCCCTTTCCCGTTCCCCCAGTGGTTTCCGGCAGAATCAGACCTCTAATGATCCTGAATGATGCAACCTCCTCTTGTGGCGCCCGTCAATCGCTTCCCCTGCCTCCTAGCAGGATTCGAGCTGGGTTCTACTTCGATTTCAATTCCTTCTTTTTGCGATTCGACCATAGAGGTGGATTTCATGCCATGATGATACGACACCCTTAATGCTTCCGTGAGCCCCATGAGAATTGACTCGTTGACCGGAGAATATATTCTTCTGGATTTTGCCATGATTTTTCCCTCAGGCGCCCTTGTACCACGTTCGCTTGCCCTTTTCCCGCTGGACTTTGTCTCATTGGTCGACGGAGTTTTTCTTTGGTTTTTTTTTTGTGGAAATAGTCCCTCGTTGGCGCATACTACCATAACCGACAACGCCTATGCTCTAGCTTCTTTTCCCGAGACTTCGCGAGCTTCCCTCTTTTTCATTTTCGGTTTCCCCCAATTTGTTGGGGATGAGATATAAGACGAAGCAGTTCCATCCTGGTCCTCTGTACTTCCACGCCCCGAGCCCCTGTACACAAACCCTCCGACAGCAAGGACAAGACTCTAAAACCACCCTTGGTTCCTAAAGTGAAGCGTTAAAGCTGCATAGTCGGCTGTACCATTTTTTCCTACACCTCTTCCTTTCGCACCATCCTAAAAGGAGATTCAGACCCGCTCCCCTGCGTCTCCTTATGGTAAAATTGCTCAATTAAGGTTGAGTTCCGGAGTCCCCAGTTTGGCGTCCCCTTGTGTCAGCTACAGTACCTAATTAACATCTCGCCGGTAGCCCTTCCTCCTCTATTCCCCCTTCATCTGTTTTTTTTTTGTGGAGAGTCTAGGCAATGGTCTTGTACTTTGGTCGGGACTGTGACTCCCCAATTTTCTCCACTGTGTTTTTCCTACCCCTTCCCTCCTCTCTGAAAAGAGGTCAATGCGGTTAAGACCGCGGTAATTCTTTTTTCGTCCAATTCCTTCCTTGCTGTAGTTCTCTTTTCGTTGAGAATCCCCTTTTCCTCCTACGGAGATCACCCCAGAGACTCTTCCCAGGAGTTCCCCCTTGATTAGTTTTTTTTGCCCCGTCTAGCTTTTGTCTCGTCCACCTTTCTTCCTTTTTCCTTTCACTTCCTCCGAAGATCTCATAGACGGGATAGCCCCGTTTCTTCCCCACCCCCCTTTCCCTAAGCATTTCCCCGTCGAATCATCTCCAAGTTTTCCCTGTGCAAAAGCTCGATCGATCGTCTTCGTTCTGTCGTCCTTGTCGTCTCCAAATCGTTCTCGATGCCTCCCAATAGAAGTACCAATTTCTTACACCACTTTGATCATTGGCACCCCCGTTCCTTTCCTTCTCCCGTTGTGCGCTTTGGTTTGCTCTTTTACCAGAGGGAGGCGTCCACCATCCGACCCCCCTTCACTGTAGCCCCGTTTTTGTCTGTCCCCATGGTTTTGATCTCCTTAAGAATGAAGAATCTTCAAAGGTTTCCAAAGGCAAGTAACACTATTTGCTTGGCAACGTTTTTACCCACCCTCCCTTCCCTCTTGCATGCTCCTTCAGCACCCTCCCCCGGGATGGATTATGTTAGTGTGAAATAGTTCGTCGTGGCTGTCTTCCCCTCCCCGTCCTTTTTTCCGGTTGCTACCTCAGGTTTCTTCTGGCTTTTTCTCTCTGAAGAGAAAGTCCCAATGTGGCGATTGACCCCTTTTGACCGTTGATTATGATCGACCTTCCCCGACAGTTGCTGTCCCCCCCGTTTAAATGGTGACCTGGGGTCACAACCGTCATATCCCAGTGAATTGAACCCCTTTTGTCATTTATCCCTGCCCCCGTCATGATTGTTTCCGACAAGTCTTCTCTTCAGCCTCCAACGCCCCACTTGATTCTTGAAGGCCTCTCCCCCACTTTTTCAACTGTTTTTAAACGACCCCCGTTTGATGGTTCGTTCTTCCGAACACAGGAACGAACTCTTTGAGCCTATCCTCCCTTGGCGGCGTCCTGATTTTACCCCGGTTCGGAGGTGTTTGCCAGGACTGGGGCCTCTCCTGTTGGGTGTCGTTTTGAACATGGACCATCAGGCCCGTTTCTTTCGTGCCTGTCCAACGAGGTGCAACCCGAAAAGCTCATGTCGTTTCTGTCCATCACCGGATGACTGTCTGAAACCGCAACTTCACCCTCAACTCGCCAGTTTCACCCTTCCAATCGACCCGTCAATATTTTTTCACTCCCATGTCAAAATGCGGCCTTTTCCCCCCCCCAGTAGTTTTTGTTAGGTCGACTGGTGTGTGTTTCATCTTGATCGTAAATTGGATCCTAATAAATGTTTTTTCTCTGTATTAAGCTAAATGGTTGAGAAATCGTGTCCCACACCCATAGGGAGAAAGTTTCATCCGTTCATGGTGATCTTGCAAAGATTTTGACGGGCCTCTCTGTCCCCTGTCCGTCTCAGCGTTTCCTTTCCCCCAGCCAATCCGCGTACGCGAATTTTTAGGGGGTTTCTTCGACTTCCCCTTATCCTCTTCCCCTACTTTCCCTCGGCAAGAAGTGTTCCATTCTAGGGCGACCGGCCTGATAAAAGAACTGGCACACCGTGCTATGGGCGGCCCTTTTCGAAGTTGGAAACCCCCCTCGGACCCCTCTTTCCCGCGGGTTTTCGAGCAAGGTTTTCACTGGAAGTTCTATCGCGACTGGAAATTAGATTCATTCCTCTCAGTGAAGCCAGTCTCCTCTTTTGTTTGTGCAACAGTTTTTTAATGCCCCACCGCCGGATTTCCGTTTCTGAACCTCGTCTCCCAGTCCGATCCCTCATTGTGGGGAAACTTTGTTGACGAGAGTTTGAATTTGCCACGATATGATTCACGTTCCTTTTGGAAGCCTGAAGGCGCTGACGTAGGTCAATTCCCGACTCCTTTTCCCCTCCCCCGACTCGTTCCCCCCTTCCATTTGAGGCGACCTCTCCCGAAAATACCCCGCCGCCCCGGCCCATTACGTCCAATGTCGACCTCAGCTTCTGTCCAGCCCATTTGCAACGCCTGCGCGTTGTCCCTTTTCGTCTGACCTGCTGTGTTCCCCCCTATGTGGGTCTCCCCTAAGGTCCCCCCCCCTTTCAGCACTCGAACAGTTCTCTTATTTTAATAATCATCCCGTGGTTTTTTTTTTGAGAGAGATCCGTCCGTGCTGCAATCACCGCTTCTTCACCCTTTTACACTTAACTCTCAGCCTTTTCCTTGTGTGAAACCGCTCGCTAGTGCCCCATCTCTTCATCTTTTTTCGCGTATTCCTGCTTTCGGCCTTCCCTCTCCTGGTTCTTGTATCCCCGTCCTACAGCATTGTCATAAGTGTGGTGGTCCTTTTTAATTTACCTTCCCGAGTAGTTTCACGACTTTTTCATTCTGGTATTAATCGCCAGTTGTGAGTTATGATTTTCCCCCAGTGTTTCAAACAGATGGGGAACAAAGCTTCCTAACAAGGACTGGATCGGCCCCGCGGTTCACCTTCAAACCCGTTCGGGTGCATTTCAAGTCACGACTGTTTCCCCCCCCGATCCTTCCTCGATGCAGTTTCGTAGCGGTCGTTAACCCTCCGCTTCCTGCGCCGACGTACGGACTTTTGCCTCCTTTCTTCATGGCGCGCACATTGGGGGACAAACATTTTTTTCCAACTGCGACCTTTTCCTCCCCGCTCCTAGGTTTGCCGTTTTTTTGTTCGCCCTTCATGGAACTTTTGCAAGCGTTTTGTACTTTGACCTTCTTTCTTCCTTTGTAATTCCCCGCCCCCTCACACAACTTTCCCCCCCGCGGCCGTGCTTGGCAGAGAGAAGGCATTTTCCCTCCGTTTTTATTCCCCGTTCCCGCAAATTTCAAGATCGGCAATCAGACTAGGCCGGAATTTCCCCTCGCCACCTGTCTTTCCCCCCCCCCTTTTTTCGCCCCCTGGTCGCTAATAGATCCCCTGCGTACATGCGACACCTAGCTCGATGCTTGCGCCTCCCCCTTTTTCCCCCACGATTCTTTTCCGGCTTATATTTTGCGATACCCGAGGGGAAACCCTTTCTTTCTTCGATTGTAATTTTTTTGAGGGAGTTTGCTATGGTTATTCCCCGTTCCGTTGCATGTTGACCGGCGCCGTAGTTATCCTTACCAGTTAATTCTACGGCCGTCCTGGTTTTCCGGGTTTAAAAGAGGGACATTTGCACGCCTCCCTGCAATTGATGGCCAGTCCTGCTCGTTCCACGTTGCTCTGACCCTGTGGACAAGACAAAGGTTGCTTTAAGCCTTCCGCGCACCTCTTAATGCTCAAGCTTTTGTCGGGTTCTTAAGTCCCCCCTTCCCCCCCTCCCTTTTTTACAAAACCCTTCCCATGTTTTTTCCCTACAGAACCCCCCCCGAGGTGATGGGCCTATGTCGTTGTCTATTCAGCTGATTCCACCTCCTCCTTTCCCGCCGACAGTGGCGTCATTTTTTCACTCACCTGCTCTTTTCCCCCTTTCCCCCAGGTTCAAAAGAACTTTTTCCCCCCTGTACGGATTTTTAGATCTGACCCCCGGTCGTTTTATCCTCTCCCTTCAGTGGTGCTGCTTTCTAGATCCCCCCCTCCGCAGTTTTCCCGATCTTCACTCTGAAACTGTCTCGGCCGTTTGTGACTCCCCCTCCCCAAGTTCCTTTCGTCTTTCCCCAGCCTATACGCCGGCTTCGATTTTTTTTTTTTGAGGAAGGCGAAGGGAACGCTGATTCTATTTGCCAAGCCCTTGGTGTCCTTCAGAGGAAAGGATTCCCCTTTACTATTTAATTTCCGGCTGTAGAAGGAAACAGTCAAGCGCGGAACAGGTGCGCCTCTATCGCTTTTCTTTCTTCTCAGGCCGGGCAGTAGGCGCCCCCGGCACCACGTTCTTGAGGAGAAGGTTTTTTTGGTATCAGGGTTACTTTTGGTCTTCTTTTTGTGTGGCACTCGGTCGCCCTGCTTTTTCTCCTGTGACCTCAGACACTTGGACGTGCTCCGTTTCTTTTTTTCCTCGAGATCTCTTTCGCTTTTAGGCAGGTAGTGGAACATTTTTTGTACGAATATCCGCGATTATGATTCGTGCTCCGTAGGCTTTGCATTTCTTGGCCAAAATTTAGACGAAGACTCTTTCCGTTCTCGAAACTAGAGGGCCACAGGTCCTCCCCCCTCCGTGTTTTTTCTAGGCCGACAGAATTTTTTCAACCGCTTTCCCCCGACACCGAGAAGAAGTGACCGTCCTGACTTTGCTCCGCGTCGCGCGGTACCGTGCATCCTCTGGATATGTTGTAGTGGCCGGCCTATGTACTGACTTTTATTCCCTTCGTAAGAGCCCAAGTACTAAGTCTAGCTCCAAGGGCTTCTCTTCCTTTTTTCCTTCCTCCAGTTGTTGTGGTTGTTTCGTTTTTGAGACTTTTCTACGGCTTTCCTCGAGGACGATAAGGGAAGGCCTCCTCCTGCGTTTTGCCACCCCCCCCCCCCCTCTTTCCTATTGCTTTTTTAAGCCTGGCAGAGGGCTCCCTAGTATCCTCCCTTTTCCTTCTTACGGTTCGACGATCGTGTCCCACTGCTGACGTAATTCACCAGCTTCCCTCTTCGTAGGCCCCTGTGAGTTCGAGACCAGCTTTTGCTTTTCGTAAATTTTTTTTTACCGTCTTGTTTGGAAATAAGCTCCTCTTTTCATATGCTTTTCTTGATTCGTTGCAGTCCCCCCCCTGTCCTCAAAAAAAGCCTTCACCCCCAAAGCGCAAGTTTTCGAGATCAAGTCTCCCCTTCCACCTTCTTCAAGATGTCCCTTTCTTGTCTTCAAGTCGCCCCAAATACGGATCTATTTCCATACTCCGGCCTTCCTTTGAACCCCCCTTCTCAGGGGCACCCTCCTCGAAAAAGTGGGGGGAGCGCTTTAAGCCATTACTGAAATCTTTAGTCTCCCGCCCTGAAGCGTTCTTGACGGTTCGCGAGAATGGACATTTCCAGCCTTCCGGCGAATCTGGTACGATCATCATTGCAAGGAACCCCCCGATCTGGTGGTTTAAGTTTCCAATCATGAATTTCCCGAATTAAGCCCTCGACCCCTCCCGATTCCTCTGTTGGCTTTTTTTTCCTTCGTTTCCTTTAGTTTTAGTCGGAACACTCTTCGAGACGTGTTGTGTTCTTCATTTCAGACTGCTGTCTTTTTCCCTCACTCAGACCACTGAGGAGGTTACTACATGGACAGTTCCTCGCGTCCTGAAAGAACCGGACCGTTTGCTGTTTTTTTGACATTTGGATTGGTCCCCGAGCTCTCTGAATCCAGAATTGCCAGCCACTTTTCTGCCATTTTCTGAACCATTCTTTCCTCCCGCTTGCTGATCCTCCCCCTCCCTTCAATCGTGCTTCCCTGGCCTCTCCCACCCACAGGGAATGTTTTTGCCACCCTGACCCACACCGAAGTCTTCTTGTGCGATCCCTGGGGAAGTTGGGCGCTAGTCCACGACCAGATGCATCCAAACCATTCCGAACTATGGCGACGGCAGTGATGCCCCCCTTCTCTTTTGGTGAAGTAAGTCCTCCCGCATTGTTCCTTTGTCGGAAGAAGGACCATTTCAAGGCAGAATTCCTTGCTATGTTAACTTGTAGTCGTAAACACGGAAACCTATCCCGGGCATGAATTTCCAGTTTGCGAACTTTTATTTTATTTTCTTTTTTTTTTGGTAGTCCTCGTTCTGCACATGCATTCCTCGAATCCACAATCGAAACGAACGCACCATGACCCCCGAAACTGTACCTTTTCCCAAGAGGTTACCTAGTCTACACATGTCAGATTGAAACCTAGATCGCGACGGCCCTTTTTGATTCTTTGCATTCGCTCTACTTAGTTGTCTAATGCGCCCTAATGTTACCCCTGCTGTAAGCGCCCGGTCTACCCTCCCCTCGGCTAAACCCCCCCCTTAGTGTCCGAATTGGTTTCCTTCCTGCCGGAGTCTTGTATTAAACTTTTGCTGGAGGATTAGAAAGAGCTGGCGCCGGCAGGCTCTACCTTACCCCAAACAGCAATGCCAGCGTATGAGAGGGGGCAAGGCTGCATGACAACAGGAGAATCTTAAAAGACGCTTGCGCCATTTGTGGCCAGACGCTTGAGGTGACCAAGAACGGAAACCCCTGAGGCGCATGATCTTGGTGTCCCTGACCGTTTTTCCCCCCCCAACGCCTTCGTTTTTCCCCCCCATTTGTTTCGGTTACTGAGAATTGCCACCTTAGGCTCCTTAGGAGGTCGCTCGGTTCCCCTTCCGATTAGTGTGCACTCGTACTTTTCTTATTTGGCGGCAACCAGACGCCCAACACACAATCCCCACGCACGGGTGTACCTCTTGCGTCTCTCCCGTTCCTAGCTTATAAACGATGGATTTGCCCCCCTTTTCCCCTCCGTAGAACTTGTCCCCCAGGCAGAGTATTGTCCCTCCACCCCAGGTGCCGCAAATTTTCCTGTCTGTACGTTGTAAATCTGGTACCCAGTACACGTTCCCCCGATTCTGTTACTAAATGTCCCCCTTTAGCGAACAACCCCCTTCCCCCCTGAGAATAAACTACCTACCGGAAAAATGACGTCTCGCTGCGTACGTACCAACTATACAATGACTAGAGCACCCCCCCAAACACTTTAACCTTCAGTAGGATTCTCCCCATAAAAAGGTTTTCACATTTCAGCGTGTTGCTGGTTTCCCTCTTACTCGATTTTTTCTGTTGGTGTCAATGTTGGACTACATGTCAACAGCACCTTAGGGATTCTGATTAGTTTCCCTCAGTACTCTTGTTTTGTTTGTTTTGGAGATCGTCCCCTTTCTCGTGCTGCACTTTTCCCCCCTCTTAAACAATTAACCCGACTTACATCCGATACTTTCCCACAAAGAAGAATCGTCCCCATTTTTCTGATTCCTGTCCCTTTTCGGAGTAATGGAGGTCGGTTTCCCCCTTTTAGATGCTAAGTCGCAAATTAGGACCCTTTGTAAATCCAGTCGGGGACCCTTTTACCCTTTTCCACGTCCCTAGTTAAGGTTCTCCTTTCCCAGCGACAAGGGTTCCTCCTAGGTTGAGCCCCGAATGTACTTTTTTTTCCCAGTGCCACCGCAGCCAAAGTTTCCAGCCCCCCTTGCAAACAACCCCCTTTTTTCCAGCGTGGATCGCCGCAAGCGGCACTTCACATCACGGCGGGTTTCCCCCCTTTCCCGGACTCTTTTTTTTTTTTTTTTTTTTCCCCCCCAGACCGTCCCTCTGCGCCGTTGTTGAGAAGAGAAGCTCCTCTATTTTGATCCCGGATCTGCCCGCGCGACATGGGCACGATCTCTTCCTTTGTTTACAAAGTAGAAACTGGCCGCCCTCCTCCTTGATGTTTTTTTCGCGCTTCCTCGACTGGAACCAGGCGGCAAGCGTATAGTTTCATCTTTTTCCGGTTACTGACCCCCTTCCCCCTTGCTAAGTTTGGGCTTCTGAGAAGGGTGACCTGCTCGTGCCTAGGCGCAATCCTTTCTTTTTCCCCCCGCTCGGCTAATATCCCCCTTGAATTTCCCCCAAATTTTCAATCTTTGTATCCTCCTTGATTTTCACGTTTAGCTTAAAGAATTCGCCTGCGACAAATTCAGATCCCGATGTGCCCTCCCCCCCGAAAAAAAAGCGTCCGTGAAAAGGCTTTCCTCGTTTTCCATTCTGGGGTAAACTATTCTTGAATTTCATGGATTTTCTTTAGGAATTTCAATGTTCAGACCGGCGAGTTGATTCCCCTTTTCCCCTTTGAAGCTGTTCCTCTGCTTTTAACGTCTCCCCCTTCCCTTCAATGATAAGAAGCCCCTCACTTTTCTTGGAAATTTCTGCCGCAAAAACCTTGCTCCCTTTCAGCTTCCCCCCTCCCCGTCTCCGTGTTCCTCCCCTGTAAAGAAATGATGAAATTCTTTTTTTTTTACCATGCCCCAAGTACCAAACCACTTGCTTCGGTGCCCACCCCCTCCCAATGGTTTGTGTCGTCCTATTATTTTAATTTCTGTATAGTCCCTCTCTTTGAGGTCCAATCCCGCCTTTGAATCACTCCCTTTCGGCCATTCCTGTCTCCCTCCGTATCTGTTCAAAACTCAAATTTTCCCACGAAACTTTCGGATTTATTTCGACGACCGATCATCCTTCGTGACTTCCTCTCCAAGTCAGTTTGGTATTAGTATTTCTCCCCTCCTCCTCCTCCTTTCCTTATCCACCCGTCTTCCTCCTCCTTTTGGAGACCGCCCAAGAAGCTAAGAAGCCCCACCCTTCTTCCTTCCCCCAGACCCCCTGCCACAATCCAAACCGCTTTACCCCAACAGTCACACTCCC
>Ga0179593_1660835_pt1 | contig 28335 bp, 39 predicted proteins | sample CZODoug2_1_08_16_FD_185931 | JGI IMG/M metagenome (GOLD analysis project Ga0179593, IMG submission 185931) | Vadose zone soil fungal communities from Angelo Coast Range Reserve, California, USA - CZODoug2_1_08_16fungal (PacBio error correction) | ecosystem: Environmental > Terrestrial > Soil >... | reverse complement strand
TTTTTTTCGAAAAATCGCCTTGCTGCTGTCTCTTTTTCATTTCCCCCTTCAAGTTTTGAACCCTTCCTTGGGTGAGACGGAGAGGATGATGTGATTTCCTCTTCCCCCCCAAAGAACCGGAGCGGTTATAGGTCCCTGTCCTCTTTTGTTTCCAGGTTTTTTTCCCCCCGCCAGGAGGAGCTCCTGTGGAGATGATCCCTCTCCCCATAAGAGCCGCCTCCCCCTCACCTCCCCTTTCACCCCCCCCCTCGCTTCTTTCAGTCTCGTTGAGAGCCTTTTTTCCCTGGAGGAGCGGAGCTTTTATATGGCGAAACCACCTTTTCTATTAAAGCGCTTTTTTCCCGTGCCGAGGAGCACTTTGGCCATACTAATCGGGCTCGGAAGTTTTTTCTCTTGGTTTGAAGGGCGCTGTCTCGGTTTCGGGAATTCGAACTCTCCAGTTGGCTCTCGATGAGCCCCCCAAAGACGAGACCCTGTCCCTAAGAATTCCGTTCCTCTACCTGCTGATTTTTCACGCACGTAAGTCCTTAAAAGTTTTTTTCACCTCAAGCCTCCCCCTGCAGACCCTTTCCCCTCTCGAAAGGGGCTCCTCCGGCTGACAAAATTTCCCCTTCCCTTAACTTCCCCCTGCCCTCACCCCGTTTTCTTGTCGACTCTTTCCCCGTGCGCAAACCGACTTCGGGGGGTAAAGGTTCCCACTCCTTTATGAGATCCCCCCTTCTCGCGAGGCCTTCCCGGCTTCGACCTCCCCTTCCTACTTACCATGCTTCCCTCCCCCTTCTTTTTCTAACCCGAAATTGCTGTTTTTTTTCCCCCTCGGAAATGACGTATGACCCCGTTTCCGGTCTTTTTCCCTCTCGGACGCCATACAGCCCGGAGCAGCCCCTTTTCGGTCTGAGATTCTCTCTGACTTGTGTTAAATCTCAACAGAGGTGGTGCTTCTTTCTGCGGAAAAACCTGTCAGAATCATGAGAAGTTTTTCTCCCCCTCGCGGGGGCTTTTTTTTCCGTTTTTGACCGTTCCCCCTTCCAAGATCGCGGAGTTTCAGTTGGACGCTTGCCAGAATGGCTTCGTTCCCTTCGATGGAAGAGGAGGTGCCTTTCTCGTCAGGACCCAAATTTGGTCCTCCTACCCGGGTCTTCCTCTCCCTTTTAACCCCCTTCTTTGAAAGGGCCGTCCTTTTCTTCTTCCTCGCCAATAAGGGCTTCAATTGGGGTCTTCTCATCCAACCCCCCCCCCCTTTTTTTTCCTCGAAGCGTCAGAAAACCTCCCTTTCTTCTTTTCCTAATCTCCCTTTTTGAAGAGATACTCTTGGGAGGATGGGCTTCCCTTTGGTGTTGGTTTTCCCCCATTCTCGAACTACGTATGTGGAGAGGGAAAGGCTGAGAAGCCCCCCTTTAACTATCTGTTTTCAGTACGGTTGGTGAGACGGTCCCCTCCACCTTTTTCCCGAACACACCTTTTTTTTCGAAGATCATTCCTGCAAATCTGCATAAGAAATTCGGCACCTCTTATTCGAAATGGACCGATTTGGTGAATTTCCTGGAACCTTTCCCATCCTTTCGTCGCCCCCCCCAAGAATTCTTTTGACGACGTAAGCCCCGATGGAGAAGTGTGGTTCCCCCTTCCCCAAAAAGCTTTTTTTTAACCTGTTTTCCTCCTGCGATCTTTTATCCCTGGGCTTCCCTTCATCAGCTTTTTTTTTTTCTCCCCCTTTAGTCTCTTTTCCCCGTGGTCATAAAACGTTCCCATTGTTTCCTTCTCCTCCCAGCTTGTTTTTTTCTCAGTGGATGGCTTTTCCTCCCCCTTCCTTGGTCTCCATAACCCCCGCACGCGACCACTTTTTCCTCCCCTTCAGAATCCCTCTACCTTCAGCAGTCTTTTTTGTTTGGCCCCCGGTCGCTGTACATCCTCTTGTAGTTGGGGCTTTTCTCTTTACGGTGCGCCCGTTTTTTCCTTTTCCGGACCCCCCCGTCTTTTCAATGGTCGAAGCGGCATTGATGGTTGGTCTTTAAGAGAAGCTCTTCCTTTTGCAAGTCGACCTTCCTGAACTTCCCCCCTTCGTAGTAGTTTTTTCAGGAGCTTTTTGATTTTTTCCTCTCCCTGACTTATCCCCCACCTTTGAGTGTGTTTCTCATGAAAGCACTAGACAGGAAACACTAGCTAACTTCCGGCCCTAAAAATTCCCCTCCTGCCCTTTTTCTGACGCTTCATACGTCTTTGTGCGTGAGGACTCTCGCAGGTAGTCCTGTCCACTTTTTTTTTCCCCAGATAAGACGTCTTTCTCCCTCCGCAACGTGAACGTCGAGAAAGTCTTTTATCGGAGTGCGAGTGTGGTTGAGTTTCCTTTCTGTTTTTTTTGTGCGAACATCTCCCTCGGGTCTTTTCGGCCTTAAGAAAATAGACTCCTTCCCCCCCCGAGAATGAGACGCCCGAGTCCCCCTCTTCCAGGTCCCTTTTTTTTTTTTTCTCTGCCCGCCGAGCTCACATCCTCCTCAGGCAAAGAAGGGTTCCTTTTTCAGGTTTCAGCCACTTCTTTGCCTTTCACGGAGACTTTTCTCCTTCCACGGCCGACCCCCCCCTTCACACCCCACCTTCCCAGCGAGTGATCTCCTTCGTTCGAGCCCGGAGCTTTTCCTCTGCGACCTCCCTGGATTTTTTTCCGTCATTTGTCCCCTCTCCCGTCTGGTCCAGCTTTGCAATACCTTCCTTTCTTTCCGAGGAAACGTTTTCTTCCGGGGGTCCCTGGCGACAACGTCTTTGTTCGCAGGTTTTGAGTTCGTGCAAAAAAACCCGTGTGAGCTACCCTTTCCCTTCTTCAGCCTCTCCCCACCAATCCCCGGTTTTCTTTTCGGCCGCGATTTTCTGATAAAACGCCCCCCTCCCATTTCGATCAACCTTTTTTTTTTCTTCTTGGATCCATTTTCCCCCCTTCCCCAACCTTGTTTCGTGCGAAATTAAAAGGAGCTCCCCCCTTCCTCAGGGTATTCCATTTATCCCACATCCCCTTAAACGCACCCCCCCCTCTCGGCGCGGATGAAGAGCTCCTTTACCACCCACACCGATTCTCTCTCAGGTAGCCCCTTCTCCCCCCTGTTTTCAGCCCCCGCCGTCCCCCCAAAATTTCGGCCCTCCCCAGGACGGTGGCGGTTTTCCCGTAGTCGACTGCATTCTCCCCCCCCTGCAAGTCTTTTCTCCCCCCCAATACCTCCTTTTTTTTTCCCCCCTGTGGGATGAGATCCTTCCCATCGATTCTTTTCAGACCTTTTCCCCCCCCGACCCGCTCTCCGAGTTTTTTTCTTTTCAGAAGCAAAACGTCCCCCCGGGACGCCGGTTCCCTTTCTCTTTTTCCGAAGTAGCTTTACCCCCCCATTAGGTCCTCTATTTTTTTTTTGGCCAAATTGGTCACCTTTTTATCGATCTAATAAGGAGATTTTTCTCTCTTCCCCTCCTCCTATGCTGTCTTTCCTTTTTTTCCACTTTTTTTTTGTCCCTCCCGTCGTGGGAGATTCTTGATGACTCTTCCTTCTCTGGACTGACTAGATAAGGACGCTTCTTTTCCCTTGAGGAATTATATCTCCTTCCCCCCCCTCCCTGTTTTTTTTTTTCGGTTCCTCCACTGACATTAGGAAGACCCCCGCACTCGCTCGCGCCTCCCCTCTTTCTCCCAAGACGGCTTCTCTCCCCCCCCCCCCCCCCTCCCTCACTGCCTCTAAAGCCTTTCCCCTGATGAAGCCAACTTTTTTTTGGAGGTCCTCGGGATCTTTACCCCTTTTTTTCCCCCCCCCCTTCCGGCGAGAACGACTCCAGGCCGGCGACTTTGTCCCCCCTCCCTAAAGTTCTTTCCCCCCCTTTTTTTCCCCCTTTCCCCGCATTTCACGTTTTCCTTTCGAAAACCACCCCCCTAGTAGGGTTAGTTTCTTTTCGGATATACCTTCCCTTCCTGCCAAACCCTTTTTCCTCCCCCCCAGGCCCCCTCGATTGGAGGGTCCAAGACGAATTGAATTCCCCCTCCTCAATTCTTTGGTCCCACCCCCTCTATGATTTCTCTCTCTTTTGCCGGCATTGGGTTTCCGGTGTTTTCGCCGTCCCCCTCTCGAGAGCCTTCTCTTTTGTTCGGTATGGGCGCGGTTTTTTCTTTCTCGGCATCCGCGACTGCCTCTAAGGTATGGGATCCCCTTTCCCGAACTTCTTTTTCCGTGTCCCGGGACCGAGATGGACGCCTTTTTCCCCCCCCCAAGGTGGTTTTCTTTTTTTGTACATGTTTTCCCCCCCACCTTTTTAATAGACATGCCTTCCTTTGATATACACAAGGTTTCCGCAGGCCGGTCTTCCACTCAGGGGTTTCCCCCGTTTCTCGACATTTCTCTCCCCCTCTGCTAACCCTTCGGGTTTGTTGAAAAGTTACCCCCTTTAACATCCTTGTAGCCCTCCCTCTTTTCGTGAGAAACCTTTTCTCTTCCCCCCCCTCCCGTCTCTGCGGTTGGAAATGCCAATAGGGCTCCTCCCCCTTTTCCGTTGCCCTTTTTCTCCTGATCCTGATATACTTTCTTAAATGGATAACCTTTCCCTATTAATCGTTTCCTTTTTCCAGTGATGTGATGTTTCTTTTAGTTATTACAACCTCCCCCGTTGATGAATGCGCTTTTTCTGACCGGAAAAAACTGTTCCCTTTCGAAGGAGCTTTCCTCTCGTTGCGAGGCCACCCTATGCGTCTCCCCTTTTTTTTCCCTGAAGCCTTCAAGGAAGAGTTGATGACGCCCCTTCTAGTCCCTTCCCCTTTGGGGCGTTTCTCCTCCCTCGTAATGGGAATCTTTTTCTTCTCCCCTTCTCCCCTGCACACGAAAAAGAAATTCCAAATAGAGATTTCAGTCCTCTTTTCCTTTCCTTTGCTAGGAGGCTTCTCTTTTCTTTCTTAATTGATCCCTCCCCCCCCCTTGCGAATACCGCGCTATGAAGTTTTTCCTTTCTGCGGAGAAGGCGGCCCCCCCTTCTCCGGGCCTTTTTTCTTTTTTCTCTTGCTCTTGTTAGGGTTCTTGCAACACCTTTTCCAGTGCGGGTCCGCCAACCCCTTGCCCCTTTGACTTCATCCCTTTCCCCTTTTTGCCGTTTGCTTTCTTCCTTCCCCTCCCGTCCTTCTTCTTTCCCTTTTCAACTGTAAGAACATACAATTCCTTCCCCCAGCATCGAACCTTTTTTCTCCTTCTCCTCCCGGGATCATGTGCCCCTTCCCCTCCCTACATTCCCCCCCCTCTTATCTGTAGCAGCCTTCCTGTCCCCCCGCTCGCAGTTGTCGCCGACTTTTGCAACGAACAGTTTTTCCCTCTTTTTTGTAAGTATATTATTTCACCCTTTCTCTCCGAGCTCAGCCCTTCCAGCACTCAGACGACTTTCCAATGAAAAATGGTTCCCCCCCCTCTCCCTTCCGTTTAGTTTTTTTACCCGCTGTTTCTTTTCCCCTTCCATAAGAATCTATTTCGGTTTTCAAGACCCATGTTAGGAGATTTTCTTGAAGTGATGAATGGAATCTCGTTTTTTTGAGGGATGTTCCCCCCCTCCCCCCCGTTTTCGTCGCCACCTCTTCTTGTTATGGTCCTCCTTTCACCTTTTTCTTTGACGTTGCAAAGAAATTTTTCTTAAGAGGACGAGTCCTTTCCTTCAGGAGATCCTCCTTTTTGGATTTATATCTGTTCCCGCCACTTTGTGGTTCATCCTTTCCCCGATAAAACCGCCAAATATAGTTGACTTCCTAGTAGAAACCTTCCTCTTTTTTTCTTGTTGCGTTGCATTCGGATGGCACCCAACAACCCCCTGAATTCGGGAGAGCAAGCACTAGAGATAGGGGAAGAATAAGCCTTCTTTTTCTCGAGATAGGCTTTTTTTTTTTTCTTTTCCCGACCCCAATTTGTGTTGGAAATATCGTTTCCCGAACGTAGTATTGCTCTATGGTTCGACGACGTTCCTTCCTTTCAAAGAGATTTTTGGATTTTCGTCGAAGCGGTTTCTTGGAAAACGGTCTGCCTACCCCAGTGGGGTCTGCCCCCCCCCCCACTTTCCGGCCCCTTTCTTACTCCTCAGAACCATTAGGTGCCCCCCCTCGGAGGCGGACCTGACGAGCTTTCCCACGTCAAAGACGTGCCGTTTTTTTCTTCGGACATCCCCCCCCCTCTGTCCTTTTTTCCGTCGCCTTTTTTCCCGAGGCCTCCTTTTTCCCCCAACATCTGTTGTCTCTTCCTTTCTTCATCAGGCCCCCCTCCTCCTTTCAGCGCCGAAAATTTTCCCCCGATGATGATGGCGTTTCCACCCAGGAGGATCCTCCCTTCCCGTGTCACACCCTCCTTGTAAGACTGTCTCCCCCTTTTACTTGGACTCCCCTCACCTTTTCCTCCTCTGGGCCCTTCTCCTTCTCCCCTTAGTTCCATAACTCTTCCCTTCCAAGCCCCTTCACTGTTAGTTGCGAAATTCCTTTTTGACACCTGCAGAGCTTTTTTTCTTGGCGTTTTTCCGCTTTGGCGATTATTCCTGGGTGAGCCTTTCTAAATGATCCTGCGACAGGAACCCCCCTTTCCTGAAGAGGGATTGATGGGCTGAAATTTTCCCCTTTTCTCTCTCCTTGACGCGTGTTCCTATGCGAGTCCACTACTTCTCTTCCTTCCAGGACCTGTCCCGTGGTTGAGTGTCAGAAATTGAAGTGGAAGACCACCTTTTTTTTCCCTTTTCCTTTTCCCTCCAACTACTCCCGGACAACCCCTTTCCCTTCTTCTCCTCGACATGGGCTTCTTCCTTGATCACGAGGTCCTTTCCGCGGTTCTGTTCTTTTCAAAAAGGAAGGAGAGACCCCCTCCAATGGTGTTAGAAAGATACCTCCCCCGCCCCTTCCCGAAGTCCCGTCGTCGAACCTCTTCTTTTTGAATGAAATCGTTTCTTTGGTGTAAAGGGATGTTGCGTGGCCTCTCTTTAGTACAAAAGTAGAGGAAATCGCCCCTTGCCCGCAATATGCCCTTCTTCCCCCTTTCTAGTTTTCTCTCGGAAGTGAACAGATCCCCCTCGGTTATTTGGCAGCGCCAGCGCCGTAGGAAAACTCCAGGGATGCCCCCCCTTTCCCCGTCGTAAGCCCCTTCTGCATGCCTTCTCATTGACGAATAAAGAAGGCCATACAAAGTTCAAAATATCCATAACCCTGCACCTCTTCCTCTCTCTTCGGTGATGTTCCCTCCGGATTTCTTGCGAGAACGGCCATTGAGACGGCTGCGCAAGAACTTCGAGGTTCTCCCCTCCCCCCCCCCCCTTTCCAGCCTCTCTCCCTAAATCATTCCCTCCTAAAATTTTCCCCCACAGGTGTACTCGGCTTTGTCTTGCACACGGCCGCACCACAGGCCCCCCCCCCCCAACACCCTTTTTGAGCTGTTGATACCCTTTCACTCGCACCCCTCAAGCTCTACTTTTCGTTTCCCAAACCGCCCAGAAAAAGGACCCACCCCCCCCCCCCCCCCCCCCGTGACCCAAGCTTCTTGACCTCTTTTTTCTCCCTCCCCATCTCACCCTCTCATGGCGATCCACCCCGAAGCAAGCTCTCCACCAAATTGGTGGTGTTCCCACCCCTCTTTCCGTTCCCATTTCACTCGTTTCTTGGAGCCCCCCCCTTCAAAAGCACCTTTTCAGAGCGTTCCCCAACCTATCCCCATTCCCTCAAAACCGAGCCGTCTGATAAGGTAGAAGGACTACCCAAGAACCCATTCCCTTCCCCCCCCCCCTGCTCGCTCGGTGGCGGTCATTTTCCCCCTGAAGTCGACTGAATTAGTTTTTCTCGATGTAGATGCCCCCCTCCTCCGCCATAGCTGTTCCCCTTTTTTTTTCCTATGCCATATTTTTTCCCCTTTCCGGTAGATCCCAGACCGCTTCCCCCCCTTTCCCTAAGATGTTATTCGTATTTGTTCTCCGGCGTGTCAGAGGGAATTTTCCTCCCTTGACATTCTCTTTTCTCTCTCCCCCTCCCTGTTTCTGGTCTCTCTTGGTGGACACCCTTTTTCGTAAACTTTATACTTTCCCCTGAGATGTAGAGTTGCTTCCTTTCTTCTCTTTATCTTGGAGATTTTTTTCTATCTTTGTGGCGATTTTTTTTTCTTCCCTTCTCTGAGGAGCTCCTCTCTTTCGCCTAGATCGACTTTCCATTGCGAATTATCTATTCTTTCCTCTCCCCTTCCTTTGTTGTGTTGCCCTTACCGTTTTTGCCTTTTCCCGGTCTGGAAGATGGAAGAGTAGTACCCGATAGAAGCCCCTCCCTCTTTCCTCCCCCTGAAGGAGTTCGATTCCCCCCCCCCCCCTACTTTCCCCTTCAGCTGCCTGATGAAGCCTCGGCCGGATGGAGTCCCTTTCTCGAGAAGGGTCCCCCCCCTCGCTTTTGATGAAGCCCCAATCTCCTTGTTTTTTTTGACGCGTCCACGCGAAGTTCTCCCGATTCCCCCCCGTTAACTTTTTTCTCCTCAACCTATTCTTTTCGTTTTTGATTGTTCCCCGGCAAGTCTCTAAAAAATTTGCTCCTTTTCCTCCTGCTGAGGGTCTTTCGGTTTTTCATTCCCTCCCTTCCCTTGAATTGCTTCTGCCTTTCTCCTCTGTACGACAAAGTAGCTTTTTTTGGGGGGGCGGTCATCTTCCCCTTCCCTGTGTTTAGACTTCCCAGCTCGTTGTGGGCTTTTTTTTTGTAAGCGGCGCGCATAAGAGCCTTCTTCCCCTTGTTATTGGTGAGCAATTGTCTTTTTTTTTGGTGGGACCCTTCTTTCCTTCCCTGACAGCCCCCCTCGTGGAAGCACTTTTTTCCAATGTGGGGTTTTTGGAGTAGAAGGGTTTTTCCCCTTTTTAGACCTCCTTTTCCCTTCTCTCAACCTGCTTCCCTTTCCTTATGTTCCCCCCCTTTGCGGCCGCTGAAGGAGGAGATTCGCTCTCAACTTCTCTTTTTTCCCCAAAGAACCTCCTTTTTCCGAGGAAACCGATGATGTCCCTTCCTCACCAGTTCTCGTTTTTTAACGGTCCAACTGATTCCCTTCTGACAAAATTTGCTCCATAGCGGTTCCTTTTTTTTTCTCACCTACGGAAGACTATTGTCGAAAAATGGTAGCGATTATATTACTCCCTCTTTCCAAGTTTTTCTATTTTTTCCTTTATTTCTTCTTCGCACCTCCCTCCTATGTCATGCGAATTGGATTATTTTGGGTAACCCGTACGTTGAAGACTGATTTCTTTTTTTTTTCTTTTTGAAGTTGTTCCACTTCCCCGTAGCAGCCGGCCTTTCCGATCGGAGGATAAGGCCGCGTTCTTCCTTCCTCTTTCGAGGGCGTCCTTTTTTTTTTCCTGACTTCTTGTCCTCCCCTTTCCTCGCCCGAATGCCCACTTGCCCCCACTCAACCACACTCGACTCCTAAGACTTTTTCTTTTTTTTTTTCATCGGCGATCTGGTCCATTTTCCCTCTCGACTTCCTCCCCCTCACTCGGATGCTTTTCCAGCGCGGCATAATCATCGTGTAGTTCTGGCCGTAGTCATCGGGCTCGTTTTTTTCTTTTGGCTGGCCTTCCCCCCCCCTTCCTTTTGCTGGCCAATTAACCTTTCTCTCTTTTTCTCCCCCGCCAGACCAAGCCGGCCCAAGGACATTAGTGGCCTTTTCTCTTTTTCGGACCCGTCTGCTGCTTCCCCTTGCCCTGTAAGTCAATTGCCCGTTTTCTCCCCCCCCCCAGATCCCCCTTGTTTTTTGATTTTCCCCCAGTTTTTCCTCCATATCAACCTCCCTTTTTATTTTTTCTTTTTTTCTCCCCCTCCCCTCCCCAAACGCTCGAGGTGTCCTTTTTTTCGCAAAGAACCTTCTCTTTTTTTTTCCGGTCGATCCTTTTTCTTTCTCCCCTTTTTTTTTTTTTCTCTAGCCCATCCTCTTTTTCCCCCTCCCTTGAAAATTTATGTCGGTTCTCCCTACACTGGCAAAAGCGGGAAATTTTTCATGGTTACGGGATGCTTCCCCTTCGGTGGCCTCCCCCCCTTTTCTTTGATTTTCTCCCTCCCCCCTGTTTCTGGCGAATTTCTTTCCGTGATGCCTGGAATATCACTGAGGACACACTTCCCCATCTTTCCGCCCTTCTTAACCGCTCCCTTTTTCTTTTTAGACGCTGGACCCCCCCCTCCCTTTTCCAGTTGCCTCAAGCTCACTTTCCGAGGAAGAGGGCCTCCTTTTTCTTCGATCAGACTTTTTTTCTTTTCCTTGATTTTCTCCACAAACTTTTTTTTTCTTTTCGGAACTGCTCGGACGTCTCCTTCTGGTTGAAATTTTCCTCTCTTCAAACAAACTTTCGTCTATATGGGCTCTTTTCTTTTTGGAAAAAAAACCCCCTCTTTCGGGATAGAAGATCCACCCTATGATATATCTCTTTTTTTCTTTCCCCCCCCTTTCCCTTTTCCCCCCTCAGACGATTCTTTTCTTTTGATTTTTTATCCCCTTTCCCCCATCCAAGTTGGTGTTCCCTTTTTTAATTGAGACAATTTACCATCCCTTCCCCGTTTACTTTTGCGACGACCGTCCCCCGGTCAAAGAGATTTAAGAACGGTGGGTTCTTAACCCCCTTTTTATCCTTAACAAATTTGTAAGGAGATAATTTCCTTTTCACCACGACCTTAACTCCTCATTAGGTCCCCTCCTGAGAAATGACAGAGGGCTTGCTTGGCAACTTTCTGCGTTCTTTGACTTTTTTTTTCCAAATCCTCCGGGTTTAGACGGACGTAGCCTTGTCTTCCTTTCAGTGTTTTATTCCCTCCCAAAAGCGGTGCACTTCCCCCCCGTCATACAGGAAATCCTCCCAGGGATGACGATGAACACCTTTTTTCGTTCCCCTTTAGCCCCCTTCACCGTGGTCATAAAGTCCCTTGTGCAATTTGTTTCCTAAGACAGAACATGTCCTTCTGATTTCCTGTTAGACTAAGCTTTGTACCCCCGGTCCCTTTTTTTTTGGTCTCCATTCCCTCTTCCCCTCCCTAGTTAGTTGAGCACGTCATCTTTTTGTCGGCGACAAATGACTTTTTCGGTAGAGAACTACATCCCCCCTCTTTTTCTGGATTTATCTTTCTTTCCCCATTAAATCTCTCCCCCCCTTTTCTATATTTTCCCTTCTTTTCGAAGCGGGAGGTTGAAAGGTGAACAAATGGTAAGATTCCTCCCTCTTTGTTAAGTCCATCATCCCCCCCCCGGCAGATTTCTCCTGCCATAGGGCCGTCAGTGGTGCTTTTTTCAGGAGCAGAAAAGGATTTCTACCCCTTTTCGTGTGTTGCTACTTCCCTCTCATGACCTCCCCCCCCGTCTCCCTTTCCCCCCCCCTCCCTTCCAGAGAAGACCTCGGAATCAGAGGTGAGTGAGTGGAAACTCCTCTTCTCTCTGTTTCCCTGGGTTCTTTACCCCCCCTCCTCTACCCAAAGAGCCGCCGCCGATCCCCCCTTTGCCGATCTGACGTGAAAGAGGCTTTGTGGCCCCCTTTTTTTGTGGCAGTCGGGGTTCCCTCCTTTTTCAGTCGTTTCTGAGGCTCATCCCCCCCCACATCAAGGGAAGAAAGAGACCTGTCCGGATCCCTCCCATACCACCCCCCCCCCTAATGAGAGACACCAGAAGCCCCGAAATCCCTTTCTACGAACGATCTACACTGCTTGCACCCTTGGAACGCAGTAAAGCTGCACCCGGGTTGGAAAGCCGGAAAGGCCTAGCACAGTACAACACCAGAGACTTACGTAACGCATTTGAAACCACCTCCACTTGGGGTTCCCTGTAAGCAAATGTCGATTTTAGACCAACGCTTGACACAACGCCCCCCCCTTTCGGAACTTCACCACCTTCCCACATACAAGGCATCCTATGAGTGATCCAGTTTTTTTCTTCCCTTCCGATGCTCCTTCACCTCCCCATTATTTAGTCCCCGCGCCGCGGCATACCCTGACCCCCCGAGAACGTGGTAGACCCTCCCGATGTTAGAGGTTTTCCTTCCTGTTTCCCCCCCTCTTTGTCTCTTTTTTCCGAGAACCTTCGCCGCTACGTTTTTTTTTTTTAAAAACCCCTCCCCTTTTTCCCGACCCTTCTTTTTAATCCACCTTTTCGATTCAATAGAGTACTGAATGGAGATTTTCGAAGAAAGGCATCCCCCCCCCCCACATTGGGGTTTCTTTTCTCTTCAGAGTCACCTTTCCCCCCGGAAAGGCCTTGAGAAAACCCCCCCTTTGTCCACCAATCCCCCCCCCAACCCGTGGCCTTTCTGTTTCTCGAAGAGGTAAAAAGAGACCCCCACCGAGCAGGAGCTCCCCTTTCTCCCCGGCGGCCCACGTCACCCCCTCAGGACCCCAACACTCCCTCAGCGACGGTGGAGGTCATTTTCTCACTGAATTAGTCATGCACTTTTCTCTCCCTCTTCGATGAAAGCCACGACCTTTCCCGTTGGTCCTTTGTAGCTATGCACTCGAGGAATGGCTTACAGAGTCACTTCCCCGATGTTTTTTCTTCCTACGCCCGTGAACGGTGGGGATTTTCGACCCCTCCCCTCTGAGGCGATTCCAAGGGAAACCCCTGAGGGGGATTCTTTAGAGAGTGTTTGTCCCCCTCTCCAAGCTTTTTCCTCCCATCCTCCTTGCCCTTAAATAAGGCCCCTGGAGCTTTCATAAGGGCCTGGACTGGGAGGTTCTTTTTGAAAAATAGTTTGGGATCCTTTGTTTGGCGGCCCTATTTTCCCTATGAGACGATGGGGCTAGGAAGAGAGATTTCGGGGAGGGAAGAAGGTACTTGCTTTCCTTCTCTCTAGAGGGGTCCTCCTCCTTTTTCCTTTCGATTTGCCCCCGTAGGGACGAAACCCGGCCGCGGAATCCCCCACTTCCTAAGATCCTTTCTCGCAAAAGAAGGCCTCCCCCCCCCCCCCCCTCTGTTTTCGCACTCCCCTTCCCCCTCCCCCACGCATTTTTCTTAAGACACTTCTCCTCCTGATGGAGCCTTAGAAAGGGTTGACCCCCCCTTTTTTGGCCACACTCCCTGAACGCTCTTTCCCCCATCTGACTGGGGGCCTTTTTACGTGTCAAAGAGAAGTTCGAGAAACCCCCCTTTTTTTCCCTTTTGGGCGTGGAGTAGACAAACCCCTCTCGTGGATTTCCCTTCCCCCCCTTTCTGAGAGAAGGGCCATCACTCGCGCTAGCTCCCACCCTTTGAGAGTCCACTTTGGACGTTTTCGTCCAATCGAGAACCCCTCCTCCTCCTTCCCCCTCATTCAGTCGAATAATCTGCTGAGGTAGCGAAGTGTTTTTTTTCTCTTGCGGTTTTTCCCTCCCGGCCCCTTTTTTTCTCTCTCTGGGTTTTCCCTTTTCCTCGGTGAGCAGGGCCTTCGCGCCCTTTTTTTGGTTGCGTTGAGTCTTTGGACTCCGACCTACGTTGTTCCCTTTTCCCTCGTGATTGGAAGAGCTGGCCCCTTGGGGGAAAACCCCCTGTGGCGACCTTGTGTCTCGGGGATTAAATTTGGATCGCCATGCTTGACGTCGATGGAGGGGACTACGGAAGGTATTTGATACCTCCTTTTTGGTTCCGATTTTCCTTAGGCTAAGGCTTTTCTACAGACCTATTTTTCCCAGGTACCTCAACATTTTTCGCCGCGGTCCACCTATGCTTTGGCCACGGTCTTAGTCATTTTCAAGAGAGATGTCCCCTTCCGTGCTTTTTGACTTTTTCTACCACTCGGAGACGTTGCCCGTCTCCCATCTCTCTCAGGGCGAGAATTCCCCCTTTATATCTAATAGATGGGCTTTTTTTCGTTGACGGTTTCTTTTCCTTCTCCTTTCGCTCCAAGGAGGTTATGAAATGGACTCCAAAAGTTCCGTTCTTTTTGGAAAATTCTGTGGAAGAAGGTCTTCGGATGGGGTTTGGCCCCCCCATCACCGGCTTTTGCACGGATAGGTCCTGAAGCGGACCTGTAGCATGTCTTCCGAATTGATTGCTCTCCGGGGATGAAAGGGTGTTTTCCAATGCTAATAGTGCCTCTGCTCAACTCTCCCGGAATTTCCACGACCCCCACCCCCTTCTTCCTCTCCCGTCAGATCGTGCGCAGTGACCCGCGGCGGGGGGTATTTTCTTCTAAACCATTTTTTTCCCCTCTCTTTTAAAGAACCTCGGATTTTCTCAAGCGGCGGCATCTAATCGTTATGGACGTAGTTCTTTCCTCTTTCGCTTTGCTTCCTTTTCCAAACACCCCCCCCGTTTCTGAAACTTCAAGTTCTTTCTTTGCTGAGCAAAAAGCTTGGAAAATGGCAGTACCCCTTGGAATTCGTCTCCGGTTCTTTTTTTTTACACGCCTTAAGAGTATCTCTGTAAAGCCCCTTCCCCCTCTTCGACACATTTCCCCCTCCTTTTGTGCCTTATCAATGCTCCCTTTCGCAAAGTAAAGCTCCCCATAGTTTATATGTAGCAGCTGCCCGCAATACCCCCCCCCCTCCTCCTTTCCTTTTTTGCTGAATGCCGTCTCCCCTCCAAAGTGTTCTTTCTTGTGTTTTTCTTTCCTACCATGGAGAACAAGAAGGCCCCAGCATTAGAAAGCCCCCCCTTCCTACATTTATGTGAGTTCGTCGCCCCTTTTCCCCCCCAGAGCCCCTTTCTTCCTAAACTGGTTCCGGGATGCCCCTTGGTCGGAAAAATCCGGGAGAAGAAACATGTTTCTCCTCTCTTTTATTGCCTTTCTCTTTTCCTTTCGCGGTGTTTTTTGCTGGGAAACAACGTCTCCCTCTTTCCGCAGAATTAAAACCGGAGGTTGATTCTTTTCCCCCTGCAATTTATTTCTTCCGCCCGCTCCTTTTCCTCCCCTTCCGAGTCCGTAGGGCTCCTTCTGCGATCAGAATGGCCCTTTGGTGGAAATCCCTTTCCACGGTAGACCCCACCCCCCCCCCCCCTTGGTTCCTTTCCCGTTTAGGACCGTCCCCCACCCCCAACCCACCTGGCTTTAGGCTTCTCAAAAAAATCGTTTCCCCCTCCGTCCTTCTGCACACTTCCTCCTCCCTTCTTTCTGGTTAGACCTGTTTCTTTCCACCCCAACCAACTTGCTTCTATCTCATCAGCCAGAAAACTCCTCCTCCGTTTTCTTTTGTCTCGAGATCTTCTTTTTCTGTTTCGAATTCTTTTTTTTTTTTTTTTGGAAATAAGAATGCGCCCCTGAGTTTCCCAGGATTCGGACGAGGCCCCACGAAGGAATGACTCCTTTTTTTTCCCCCCTCGATTTCTGATTCCCGACCAGTCTCCAGCCCCCGGTGCGGTAAGAAAAGTCAAAGGGGGGTACGAACTTCTGATCGGCCCCCGCCTCCCTCCAGCCCTTTTCTCCCCCCGTAATCGTCTTCCTGAGCAGGAAAAGTTCAAAGAAGGTGCCTTTCTCCTTCGAACAGTCCCCCGCCGTCCGCGTTTCCTTTCTTCAAGAGGCTCTTTTTTCCCCCTCAGCCCAAAAACCTTCCTGAAAGTCATAAGGCCCTCCCCTTCTCATCGCGACCCTTTTTCCCCTCTCCTCTTACGAACCTCACAGTCAGCATTCCGGAAACACGTCTTTCCCTTTGTGCCATTTTTTCCCTTTTCTTTCGGCCTTCCCCTCTTTCATGCTAGCGATAAGCGCCCCCTTTTCTCCCTCACTGATATGAAATGAAAAGGAAAAATGTTTCGTTTTTCTCCCCCCCCTCGGCGAAATTCTCTTTTTTTAGCTTACTCCCCCCCTCTGTAGTTGTCGCTTTTTTCTAAATGGGTAAAAATGATCAGTGCTACCCTTCCCCCCTTTTCGATATGCGTCAATGGTTTTTAGCGTGATATGTGATGCCTTTTTACCCCATGGTAAGAGACCAAGGTTTTTTTTTCATAAGCCCCCCCCCCCAGGTTTTACCCTACCTTTCCTGCCATGGACGGCTTTTTGGTTTGCAGGGGGTCGAAGCAATTGATTTCTCCCACCTGTTTCTTAACTCCACAGATTCCGGCACCCCCCCCCGATGATTCCCCCCCTGCGAAGATGAGGATGCGCGGCTCTGTTCGGTCGTGGAAACGGCTTTTTTTTTTTTCCCCCTTAACCCCGGTGTTAGCCAAGATCCTCTCCCCCGCGCCGAGAATTTTTTCACGATATGAATGAAATAGCTCTTTTTTCCAGGGATTTTTTTTCTTTTCTTTTCGACGTCAGTCTCTCGGATCCCTCCCCCCCACCGGGGAAGAAATCGCTTTTCGGAATGAGAAGACGGGATTTTTTTTTTTCTCCTTGGAAGGACCGGATTTCCTTTTCCAGGCCCTCCCTTTTTTCCATCATCCATATCAAGCGGCACCTCTTTTCCCCCCCCCCAAGTGAAAGGTTTTAGCCCCCCTTTTTTTTGCGCATTCATCCCCTTTCTTAACGTTAAGTCAACATCCCCTCACGTCATAACCTCTTAGATATCGCTGCGTTTCCCGGTCGATATGCTCCGGCTTGCTTTCCCCCCTTAGCAATTTCCGAGACGACTGGTAATGGAAATACCGAAATCCTTCCTCCTGTTTTTTCGCCCCCTCATAGGTTTTTTCTGTTCTGTTCCTGTTTCTTGAAAAAAACGCGCCGGTGTCTCCCCCTCCGAGACACTTCTCAGACCCTCTGAGAATGTCCCCATTCAAAGGACTAAGACCCCTGAAGCCTGCTTGATTCCTGTTTTCTCTACCAAGCCATATACTTTCCATGGCGAGACCCTTTAAAAGGAGAAGAACCGTTCCCCCCCGAAAACACATTTTCGTAAACACTTCCCCATCTAGTCCTTTCCCACAGAGTTCTGAAATAAGTTTCGGAGCCATACACCCCACCCCTTCAACGCCCCCCCCCGCAGCGGCAGGACGCCTAGAGTAACAGCGACCACTTCCTCCCCCCCGAACTTGTCCTCTTTTTGATTTTCCCCAACACTCCCCCTTTTATTAAGCAAAAGAAAAACCCTGCGAACTCACGTTGGCCGCAAACTCCCTTTCCGACTAATTAGTCCCCCCTTTTAGTTTGATATCAGATGCCAGAAATAGCTTTTCCTTTTCCCCCGGGTGGAGCTATTCCCGTCCTTCTTCTCTCCAGACCGAGTCCTGACTCCTTGGTTTCTACGAAGCCCTTTAAACGGCTTTTTCCTTTTCGGTCCTCCGAAAGTAGAGTGGGACCTTCCCCTTCTCCTGAATGAGAAAAATCCTTTCTGTAGGTAGAATTCCGTGGTTTCCTATTCCAATTGGATTAAATGGGATCACCGGAATATTCTCCTTCTTCATCAGGTCATATGAATGGATAGGGGTCTTCCTCCTTGTTCTAGACGCCTCTCTTTGCTCTTTTCCTTTAGGAGTAGATCCCCCTGTTGTAATGGAAGAGAGCAAGACCCCCGTCCGGAATTTCGCTCCCTTCCCCCCCCATCCCATCCCCTTCCTCTGTCTTTATTTTGTCCTGCCGGGGAGTCCTTTCATTCTCGCGAGAGGGGAAGACGCCTCCGTGGTTGTGTTTTTTTTTTACTCCGCAAGGACAGTCTTTTTCCCCTTGCCTGTTTTTCCGTATAGTTCAGCCCCTTCCCCCCTCGGCCGCCGAGGTAAAGGAAATTTTCCTCCCGAGAAAAAAGATGTTCGCCCTCTCCCAGAAGCTGCCTGATGAAGCCCCTTTCCCTTCAATTGCCGTCGGGGATCTCTCCTGTGACCAGAGAGTGGGGGCACTTTTCCCTAAACAATTCCCTTCCCCACTCGACAGTTCCTGTTCGTTCTCCCTGTCTCCCCCTCCCCCCTCCCTTTTTTCCTGGTGGGCTTCTCAACAAAGACGTTTCCTCCCCCACATTCGTTTTTCTGATACGTTCTCGATGTGTCATTCCACCCTTGAGATAACCTCGAGTAGTGGCGGCCCATCTGATATCCATCTTCCTTCCTTTCATAATGAATTTTTGGTCCCATTTGAAGCTTTTTCAGTAGCTGATTTTTTCATTGTGGGTTCCTCATTTTTTTTTCATAAGGGCACTTTTTTTTTAGAAGTAGAGAGACCTTCCCTTTTGGCTTTTATTCGATGATCGCTTCCCTCTGAAGAAGGAGGGTTGATTCCTTGGTGAGCACATTTTTTCCCCGACCCTTCTTTTCTTACTCCCGACGTTCCTAGTTTTTAAAGGTTTTTGGACCCCACTGGTTCCGTTTTCTCCTTTGGCGTCGTCTAGAACATGCAGTTCCTCACCTTATTCTCCCTTCGCTTATGCCGGTACGGTGATCCCCTTTCTTGCGTTCTTTGAGAGGAGAAGGGTTCTGTCTTCCGGCGCTTTTTTTCCCCCTAGAAAATCTCCGAGGCCCTATTCTTCTCCCATTAGGAGTCCCTTTCCTTGCTAAGCTTTCCCCTTTCCCTCTTCTCTACCAACTTGCTTCTCCTGCGGACTGACTCGTCTCTCCCGGGCCTCCCCTCCTCCCCCCGCAGCGTATATACTCGTTTTTTCTTTTTTTTTAAGGGTTCCGTTCAGTTCGCGCCCCCCGTGCTGCCTTCTCTTTGTTGTTCCCCCGGTTTTCCCCGTTTTTCCCCTCCGTTGCTCCGGAGTGGATGATGTGATCTCCTTTTTCTTCCCCAAAGAACCTTTTCCGCGAGATAGCATCGGCGTCCCTTTCTTCGATTCCCTTGTTTGGGTTCTCCGGGTGGGGCGATGATCCTCCTTTTAGCATACGAGACCGAATCCCCCTTTTTCCCGCAACACCCCCTCTGTCTTCCCTTTTTTTTGATCTTTCCCCCCCCTTTTGGGTTTTTGGTTAGTGTATCGGTCTTCTTTTTTTAAGGTTCCCCGTCCCCCTTTTTTCCAAGAAAACGAACCTCGTCTTCCGGATAAGCGCTCATTATGCGTAGTCATCCTTTTTTCTTGCGTTCGGGGTCTTGCCTCCCCCTCAAGTGCGGCTCCTCGCCCACCGAAAACCTCAGGCATAAAATCGTGGCCTTTCCGGGCTTTATTCTTTCCCTTCCGCCCTTGGGTGGCACCCCTTGTAAGCCCCTTTCTTCGAAAAATTGCCCATCCCTTTTCGTTTTCTGTCGCACGGTTCTGTTGCAGGCCCCCACCTGGCACGTTCCAGCTACCCCCCACTCCATACGTCCCGAACTCCCCAAACGCTCGCCTTTTTCTGACTTCCCCCAACTGCCCCCTTTTTTTTCGTGCGGTTTTTTCCGATGCCTTGAGGAACACTTTTCTCCGGAGCGCTATCCCCTCTTACCTTTTCAATTCTGTTCTTTTCCCCCCCCCCCCTTTTTAAAACAATGGTTTCAGTTATGAAAATGGTCCTTTTCTTCCCTGCTTTTTTTTCCCCCGAAAGCAAGTTTTCCTTTTTTTTTCCAGAAAATGTTAGAGCTTCTATTGAAGTTTTTTTCGGAATCATAAAAAGACTTTGGTTGGTTCCCGGAAACCCAGTGAACGTTAACCCCTGCCTTCCTTAGTTAGACCTGAAGGGCCTTTGTTTCGACTTTTCTCCAGTATTTGCTTTCCAGTTTTCCCGTCGCCTCATCCGAGTGCCCGTTGCGATCAGACTTTTCCTCTCTTTTTCCCCTTTCCCGACCCCCTTTTTTCGTTGCAGACGTTCCCCTCTCACCACCTCCGGCGAAGCCAACATCTCGTTCTTTTTGTGTCCGTGTTTTTCCTTCTTAGGTTTCTTTTTGTCGCATCTTCACATCACACCAATCCCTCGAAGCAGAAAGAACAAGACCCCTCCTTGTTGGTTGAGAGTTTGGCTGTTTTGCGAGACTTTTTTCCTTATCCAAGAAGGTTTTTTTTTTTCCCTAAGTGCATTGAGACCCTCAAGTGATTGGATCTTTTTTTTTTTTCTTCTACCCTCGGCCCTGATCTATGTTGGTTGCTTCTTTTTGTGGAGCGAGTCCGTTCCCTACCAAGTGGGGTAGAAGATTCTTCCAAAGAATCTCCCCCTCTCCCTGCATCGTCCTCGTCGGCTAACCCGCTCATTTAGGGCGGGGTCACCGTTCCCCCCCCCTTGTGCCTTTGTTCACGACAACATCCCCCTCTTCGGTTTCGACGAGTCGCAGGTTCGTTTTTGTTCCGCAGCCCTCCCAACCCCGACAGGCATCCCTTCCCTTTTCTTATCGAGCCCGACCTGGTTTTTTCCCCTTTCCTATTCGATGCGCCCTTAGAATCAAGGAACCAGTGGGTCCCTTTTTCATTGTCACTTTTTTTTCTCCCCTCTGAAATTTCGAGATGGGCTTCTTGAGGGAGAGAGAGAAGGAGAATTAGTTTCCTTTTCACCTGACCCGCCCGCCCTTTCCCGTTCCGCTCCCTCTCCGCCCAACTGCGAGCGTTTTTTTTTTTTTTCCCTTGCAAATCTTTCCTTGTAGTTGGGATTTTCCCTGTGCTTTTTCCTGCCTCTTTCCGTTTTCGACAGGCTGGTAAATGGGTCCTTTTGTCATTGATTTTCTTCCCTTTTTCGGTAGTTCATGCCCCTTTTGTGTTGACGGTCCCCTCAAAGGCACACGACTTTTTTTTTTTGGCTTGTTTCTTTCCGCCTTTTTTTTTTCCGCCACGGAGTGTGTTGGCGCCCTTTCCCCGCCCCACAGAACGACAAGTTGAGCCGATGAATACGGCCAGCCTTTTTCTCTCGCTTGATCCGCGGCCTCCCTCTTTTTTTTTTGAAAGGCAGGAGCTCCCCTTCCGTCCCCCTTTTGTGTTAGAACAGTTCTCTTCCTCCGGCCGCGAGAAAAGTCAGGCGCCTTTCCCCCCCCCCCTCTGAGTGTGGTGTATTTTCCTTTTTTTTGCTTTTTAGGTTTTTGGCCGAAGAGTCCCTTCTTCTTTTTTTCCTGCCCCAACCGCCTCTGATGCATCAACCGGTTTTTCTTTGATCCGGGCAGCCCTCCCCCCTTCCCCAGTTTTGAAGCCTTGCGCAGATCACATCCTCCCCCTTCTGGTCAACGAAGGTTCCCCTTCGGTGGAAAGGTACAGCCCCCTTCCTCCCCCGCTTGCGAATCCCGCGTGCCCTCCCTTCACCTCCCCTCATCCCAGCGCTCTCCCCTTTCATAAAGTTCGAGCCCGGAGATCCTTCCTCCCGGCAACGTCGCCTCTCTTTCCCGCTTTGTCTTTTTTTTCCAGCGCGCGTTTTCCCCTACATCCGTTACGAGAAGTGGTCGTCCTTTCGACAAGGATGTTCGCCCCCCCTGCCCCACCCCCCCTCTTTTTTTTCCCTCGCCGCCTTCAGTTCACCCCCTCCCTCACTTCTAGAACAGACCGTCCTTTCCCTGGTGTAGTTCCACGCCATCGACTTATGTTGGTCCTTTCCCTGGAAGCCACTGTCCTCCCTGAACCAACCTTGGGGGGGGGGACCTTTTCTCGGAATAGAGGTCAACTTTCCCCCTGAACTCCGGGTCGGAGCCCTTTCCTTCAAATGCATTTTCGGCAGGCGCGGATTGCCGCTGCGGTACCACCAGAGCCCCAGAGAAGGCGCCATTTTTAAAACACGCCCGGCTTTCCCCCACAATATGACTTGCCGGGGGCGGTCAGCTCACCTTACTGCATCGTCACCTGCAAGTAGGTTTGTGTTTTCCTTCCTCCCTCGCTGCGCCTGGGGTCTTCCCCCTCAAATCTTATTTCTAGGAAACCGACCGCCCCCTCTCGTCGTGGTTTCTTTATACGAACCTTGCGTTTTCCTGGAGCTCTCCATTCGCTTCTTTTCCTCTGGCCTGGAACCCAGTCATATTTTTGGTCGTTTATCGCGTTTTTTCCCCACACCTAGAGGGTCCCTGATCCATCCGGTCCGCTTCCTATCATCTGTTTTTTCTGTCTTGATTTAGGGCTCCACATATTTTGCTTTTTTTTCCGCCTTCGGGGGAGATCTTCTCCTTGAGCGAAGATGGGCCCCCCTTCCTCCCTGTCGTACTCCTGTCCCTGCGTGATTTCTTTTCCTCCCTTCCGTTTTTTTCGATAATTCCGCAAGGGCCCTTATGCCTCCTTCGATCTAGTCTGCCCATAGTTTTTGATCAGCCCAAGAAGGAGGGAGATACCCCCCCCCCCCTCTTTTTCGCACTACCTCGCCCTCTCCCCTCTGACGCCCCCTTGCTCCCTTTTCTCTTTTTTGAAGACCTTTATTCTCGAAAGTTGACAAAAAGATCTTCTTGAGAAAGAAATAACCTTTTCAGGAAGGCGAGTCGTTCCCCTTTCAACCGTTTTCCAAGTCCTGTGGGCTTCGTCTCCCCCCTCCGTAAGAAAATAGGAGGGTTTTTTTTACGGAAAGTAATCTCTTCCCCCTTTGAGATCCCCCCGTTCTTTTTCTGGGTCACTAACTGCTTTTCCCTCAATGGAAGGTGACGAATGCATTCTTCAGTGATTCACCGGAAACTTTCCTTGTGGGGGCCTTGGGATTTGTTTTCGCAGCGCTTCCCTCCCTTCTCGGCTAGGTGTGGTTTTTCAGAGGAGAGGAATCGCTCTTTTTGCGTTGATGGTTCTTGGTTAGCCCTTTTTTTTGCGCGTGCCCCTATTTTTCCAAGGGTGGACACCCCAATGTTTTTTCTTTTATGACGTGGGTTCTCAAGGGGATTCAACTTTCTTTCCTTGGCGTGGCTTATACCCCCCCTTCGGTAGGTGCTCACTCGTTGCCTTCCTTTTTTTAGGTGCCTCCCTCTCCCCTTGAGAGGTTTGTTGCAACGGGACATTCTTTGGCTCCCTATCCGATGACACAGTGATTTTCCTTTTTTTTCGGTATGACAGGAGATGGACCTTCCTTGCTCCATCGCGGCGACCTTTTCCCCGATCTGGCCCACCGCAGCGATATCTACTCTCTGGGCTTTTTTTTTTTTCTTTTGTTGCCGGGTTACGTCTTTTTCTTTCGCAGTGATGAATGCGCATTTCCCTGCCACCCCTGCCCCCCCGTCCCTGCAAGTTGTTTATCTCGCGGGCGCTGACAACTCCCCTTTGGTATCGGTCCTTGCCGATCTCTCCCCTTCCGCGTTGATGCGATCAGGTCCTTTTGGGCGATGATCTCGCCCTTCCCTATTTAGAGTCGAATGACAAGGAACATCCTTTTCCCCCCCACCCCCACTAGAGATTTCATTCTCTTTCTGTGTAGGCGGGAGGAGAGGTTTATCGGAGGATAGTGACCCTCGGTCTTTTCCCTTACAAAGAAAGCAATCTGTGAGTCTCTTTCCCTTTCTGCATCTTTCATAGGAGCGCCCCTTCTTTTGGGCTCGTGGTTTGCAGGGAGATTTGGCTTTTCCTCCAACACCTTCCTTTTCCTTCGGCTATGTTTTCCCCCCGCACAACCACTGCCTTTGCAGTCTACGATCTCGGGGCTGAGCCGGACCACGCCTTCCTTTGTGGCACCTGTCAGCCCTCAAGCCCCTCTCCTTTTCCAGATCGTACCGTGTTTTTTCTTGTCAGGGACCCCGGGGCGCACCCCCCAGCTACCTCGCAAACGACATCTCTTTTTTCTTTGACCGCAATCAACAAACGCTTTTTTCTCCGACGGGCTGACTTTTTCCCCCTGCACTTCGTAAGGTAAGCTCCCTGGTGAGACCCACGAAGGTTTCCATTAAGATTCGACCTTCCCCTTTCTGTCGGTCGTCGCCCCTTTCTGTACCCAGTTTCTGACAACTGGGTCAGTTCCCTTTTTTTGCTGTGGACGCCCCGTGAAGGAGCCCTTCCCGCGTATATCTCTTCCTGGATGAATGACTGTGTGGGAGGGCTTCTTAACCCCCCTTCCCCTCGGTCCCCTCCAGTAGTAGAAAATTTTTTATGGTCGACGCTGGCCCCCCCCCTATTTCCCGGCAAGCTAGGTCATTTCTTTCTTTTCCTAGGGCTCCGAAAGAATTTTTTTTTTGCCGATCCGCTTCCCCCCATTTGCAGACAGTTCTCGCCAGCTCCCCCTGACGTAGAAGCAAACGGTTCATTTCCCGTCCTCTGCCTGGATGGTCTCTTGTTCTCTTATGGACCCCCTGGATAATAGGGATCTCCAGAAGCTCCCTCTTCCTCCCCAATCCCCCCTTTTCGAGGATCGTATTGTTTCTGGTTTTTTTCGCCCTAAGGATCCCCCTTTTCATAAGCATGAGCCTCCCGTTATTTGGCTTTCGACCAGCAAGATCCCCCGATGTTGGATTCCCCCCCCTCAGAGGTGGTTCGCTCAACCTTTTTGACAAGGACACAAAGTTTGTTCTTTTACGATAATAGGTTTCCCCCGGAACAGTATGATAGAATAAGAAATCGCCTTTTAGGAGACATGACTTTCTGGGGGAAAATTCCCCCCGGGTAAAGAGTCTTCCCCTTTCGTTTTTCGAAGATCTTCTTTTACCTTTACGTGTTTCGCAGCCCTCTCTGTTGTCGATCCCGGCACTCTCCTTCTGAGACTCCCTTTTTCCCCGAAATAGATGATTTTCCTAAAGCGGAACTCCCCCCCCCAGTGGTTATAAAATGTCGGTGCAATTGGTTTCCATTTTCCTCCTCCCCCCGCGATGGGCTTCTCTTTAGGCTCCATCTCTGTCTTCCATAAATGGATTCCCCCCTCCCGCATTCCTTGTTGCGCACGTTTTTCGGCGACACCTTTCGCTTGAGTCGTTCCCTTTTCGTCGTTGGAGATGTTTTTTTCTTTCCTGGACTTGCTTTCCTGATCCGGGCGAAAGGAACCCTCCTTTTTTGTCGAAGGGGCATGGATTTCCCCTTCCCACCCTTTCCGCGTGTCCCCTCCCATCCCAGGAAGCTCCCTTCCCAGTAGTAGGACTGAAATGCGGAAGGTGGTGGGCTCCCTCTTCTTCCCCGAAGTGGCAGCCCCCCCCCCTTTTTTTCTTAACTTTCCTCCCCCGAAAGCCAAGAGAAACGTCTATGACTAAGGTCCATTTCCTTTTACGCGCCGATTTATTAAGAGGAATAAGGAGGCCCCCCGTGGACCTTTTCTCGGTAGGTCCCACACAATGGTGTTTCGTCTCCTCCATACGAGCGCCCTCCGTCCCTCAAGATCTGACTTTCCCTCCAGGAGTGTGGTGTTTGCATTCGGGCTAGTATGTTTTTCCCCTTTTTCCATCCCCCATTCTCCCCTCGCCTATTCTTCTCCTCGGCATGATCCGCAGAGGACGCTTTGGAAGGGAAAGATCTGCTCCTTTCTCCACCCCCTTCATCAATCTCCGTCGGGCCCTTGGTGGGGCTCCCCGACGGGTTTCCCCCCCCCCTTCCCCTGGGTGGAAGGTCCGCTTATGCCATTCCCTTTTCCGAATCCGTTCCTTAAAGGAAAACCCGTACCTCCCTTCATCACATCCCTCTCTCCTTGTGATCCAGTTCGCGCCCGGTCCTTTTTTCATGCGACGGCAACTTTCTCGATGTTGCCCCGCTTCTTGTCCAGGAGAGAGGGCCCCTCCCTTCCGAGTCCCTCGCCATCATCAGGGGTCAGCGGCTTATGTCGCCGTTTCGTGTGCAAACACACCCCCCTCCTTCTGCTGTCCTCTCCCCCCCCTTCCCCGCTCGAATGAAAACGCCTTCGTGAGCCCGTCCTCGCTTTTTTGAGTCTCCCCTCCGACAGTGACTTCCAAAGTGACTTTTCATCCCATTTCCGCCACGGTCATTTCTTGGTTGGTCCACCCTTTCCTTCCCCTCGCGTTGCAAAAGCAGAGACGGTTTTTCGTGTAACAAGAACCCTTTTTTTCTCCACCCTGGCACCTTACAACAGAGCCATACCGCCCCCTCTTTTCTCGCTAAGGTCTCCCCCCTGTTCCACGCAAGGATTAAGAACCCCCCTTCCACACAATTCCGACGGTGGCGGTCTCTCCCTCCTTTTTTCTTCACCTGCAAGTCGTCTTTTCCTCCCCCTATGCGCCACCGACCTAGATGAGGCCCTCTTCTGCACATCAGAGGATTTCTCTATCCATACCGAGTACTTTTTCCGATGTATTCCTTTTTTTTCCCTCATTCCCACAGTGCCTTCTTTTCCTCCCGGTGACGACGAGCCCCAGTCGCCGGACTGGACCCCAGGCAGATTTTTCTTTCTTCTTCACGGTTGGTTTTACCTTTCTGATCCCGACCTTCTCCATCCCCCTTTTTTTTGCCGTGGCTCATAGGATAGATGCGGCTCTTTTTTTTATTGGCGAAAACTATTTTGATCTCCTTCTGGGGTTTCCCCCGAGCGCGATGTTCCTTCCCCCTTCCCCGGTTAGCTTCCCTTCCCCCCTTTCTCATCTCTTTTCACTAATAATCAGTCGTTCCGAAAGGGAAAGGAGACAACGTTCCTTCTCTTAAGGCCCCCGCATCCCCGACGGAGGCGATCCCACCCCCCCCCTTCCTCCAGATCCCTCCTCTTCTTCTTCCCCGCGAAATCAGGAGGATGTTTTCAAAGGTGGAAACAACGAGTGTGTTTCCCCTCCCCCCCCTATGAGTTGAAGGGGGTACAGGACGTCCCTTCCCTGCTAAGTTCTTCTTCCCCCGCGTCCCGATGAACCTTTCTTAGAAAACCAAGACGCCTCCCCATGTCTGGTTTTTTTCTATAGGCAGTCTCGCTTTTCCCTTTCGAACCATGTCCTCCTCTATTCTTTTTCATCCGACCATCGGATAGACTCTTTCCTTCAGTCGACTTTCAGTTGCGTCTCCCTCCACGTCGTGTTGCGGCCATGGGCTGAATCCGGGCTTTTTTCGGCTACCTTTCTTCGCCCCCTCTCGGTGTGGGCACGGTCTTTTGTACAGACGCGCTCCTTCCCTCGCTTCCTTTTTTTAAGGTTCTTGGTGAGCACTTCCTAGTTTTTTTTCGCGCTGTGAACGAGATTCTTCAAGGGTGGACCCCCCCCCCCTTTGGTTGGTGTCTCTTTTTTCCCCCCTGTGGATAGCAATGCAGTCTTTCTACACCATGTGGCGCGGCCGGTCTATCCGGGGCGGGCGGTTTCCTTCTCGCTGTCGTCTAGATTTGGTCTAGACTTCTCCGGTTTGTTGGACATCAAAACCGTCCCTCCCCTCGCAGAGGTCCTATGATTTTTTTATCGTCACGGCTTGCACGCGCGCTGGACCAGACGGCGCTTGCTACAATCGCGGCGGACTTTTCCCCCCTTTTTTTTCGCCTTGCTAGCTCTTTTAACTGGATCACCTCTACTCGTTTTTCCTTATTTTAGTTGACGGGTTCCCTTCTTTTGGGATTCGCAACTCTCCTTTGATTCCTTCTCTTCCCCCCCCCCAAAACGGTCCCGTTTGGGAAACCCCCCCCCTTACGGATCTTTCTTCTTCTGGAGGGAGCTCCAATGAACCGGAGCCCTCTTGGTATGTCTCTCTTCGGGGGGGCCGGTTTCCCTCGTTGATGCGAGCCTCTCCTAGGGCGGCCCGGGTGGTTTTTTCCCTCGAATGGACTTTTCTCTCGCCCGAATGCCACGTCCCTCCCTGTCACTCACCCCCCGTCAGATTCGTGAGCGGAATTTTTTTCTGGGGGGTATCGTCTCACCCCCAATGGTTCCTTTCCCTTAGTTAAGAAAGAAATCTTTTCCGCGGTAGCAAGAGGCCCCCCCTTCCTGTTCTGGGCCGTGGTAATAGGTCTTCGTTTTTTTTTTCGTTAGGGGGCGGGCCTAACCACACATAATGTGTTTCCCCCCCTTGAGAATGCCAGGAGCCCCCCCCTCAACCCCAGAGTCCCCCCCCTAAGACTTCGTTTTTTTTCTGATGCCGGACACTCCCCTTCTTCTCTTACCAGGGGGTCCTTTTCTCCCATCAATGAACGCTTTCCAGATCGAAACGGGGGTTCTGATCATTCCTTTCCCCCCGGCGCCCCCTTTCCCCCCCATAGACACTCACATAGTTCTTTTATACTCCCCTCAACGCCGCAGGTGTCGTTCTTTCCCGTGGCAACGAACCGTTTTTTTTCGGGTCCCTTCCTCTTTGGAGAAAACGAAGGGCCGGAAGGCTGCCTCTTTCCTCCTTTTCCGCGAAATTTCTGTTCGAGTCGCCCCCCTGGAACCAGCGTCTTCTTTTCTTGACCACTTTTTTCTAAGTGTTAGGGTCGTCCGTACTCCTCCGGAGCAGACCCCCCCCCTAGCGATATCGATCTTTCTTCCTGGCCCCCCTTTTGGCGGGCTGAGGAAAAACCTTCCCACTCCCCCCTCTCGACGTCGTCGCCTTTTATGGGTCGCTTTTTTCCCCGGCAAGTCTTCCTTCCGCTCGGTAGGTCGACTAAGTTGACGAGGTCTAATGGCGGATTTTTTTACAAGAATTTTTTGGATTGCCGATCCGATCTCCCCCCCCCCAATTGGTTCTTTTTTTTCGGGCACGGATACCCACAGTCGGCTTTTCCCCTCCAACATCTAGTGGACTTGTCGCACCCGTCCCCCCCCCTTTTTTCTGGGGAGCATTCTCACAACACCCAACTGGATCCTTTGGGCTCGCAGCCCAGCCCC
>Ga0179593_1688102_pt1 | contig 28345 bp, 24 predicted proteins | sample CZODoug2_1_08_16_FD_185931 | JGI IMG/M metagenome (GOLD analysis project Ga0179593, IMG submission 185931) | Vadose zone soil fungal communities from Angelo Coast Range Reserve, California, USA - CZODoug2_1_08_16fungal (PacBio error correction) | ecosystem: Environmental > Terrestrial > Soil >... | reverse complement strand
TCCTTGGTCACTTTCGCTTTTTTCCGACCATAACGGATAAGAGAACATCTTCTCCTTGCGCCCTCCCTCAGATCCGCAACCCCGAACTAACCTCCATAAAGGTTCCTTAGAGTCAGCACCGCCTCTAAGTTCTGGCCTTATATTCTTCCGATTCTTTCATTTTCACCGTTTTTTCACCGGTCCCGCTAAGATTTTTGATACCGTCACCGGCCTCTGTCTTATCCTAGTGCACTGAGCTCCCCCCCTCCATGTCTAGAAGTCTTCGGAGTCTTTTGCAAGTGAACATTTTTGCTACTTCCGCACCGTGAACTTCATTTCGATCAGAAGACGAGCGCCGCTCCAGGTCTCTACCCTTTCCGGAGTACAAAAAAGCCCCTATAAATCTCCCAGTCGCCCGACCCTTAGACCCCGTTCTTGTCCCCTTGGCCGCGCTTTTATATGCTCGGGATCCCCGCTTCTCGCTTTCGTAACCCCCGAGCTCCCGTCCCTCCAATTGACGGTCGACAAGCTCGACTAGATGGATAACTTGATCGAGTTGCAGTCCTGTTCGACATCTTTTTGATTGCCAGGACTAGCTTTAGAGGCTCGCGTTAATTTCAGCAGGTCAAACTCCAGAATTGGCCCGATCTTGTTTAGTTTTTATCTTCACGAACGTGATTCTGAAGGGGGCCTCTTTCAACACCTCCCCACTGAAAGGAACTAGTCGTTTTTCCCAAGAGGCGGCGAATGAAGGCGGGTCCTACTTCCCAGCGTGTTCTTTTTTTTGATGCAAGCTGCTTTTTCAGAAAGCGGCCTTCCCCCGGACAGATTCCTTTTTTTCCGAGACTTTCCTCCTGGACGGGGATGTTTCGTTCGCACCCCACAACCTTCCCTGAGATCCTAAAGAGGCCGTCTACGATTCACTCCAAGACAGAATTGGGTCGCTGATATCCCCCCTTCCGGTCTCTGCGCTGTGGGTTTTCTCTCCGGAAAGTGACCCTAATGAACAAAAGATTTTTTTCAGACCCCCTTGCTTTGAAGGTTTAAGCAACGTCGTTCTTTTCAAATTGAGCTTGAATGGCATGACTCTTCCTTCTAGGGGCGGATTCGTCAACCTCCGTGAGATGTTGGACCCTTTCGCTCCCTGTCTCATTCCTGCAAAAGTTAGCCGAGCCGCCCGGTCCACAACCGAGTCAAGATTCTTTTCGACCTTTTTTTCTTGACTTTCCTCTCCCCACCGTGTAAGAAGCTCTAGCAAGAAACTGGCCGTATTCCGGAAAGATCCTTTCTAGCCCGCCAGCCTCGGCGGCTCCATCCATTGCTTAGTTGAGCAGGAGAAAGTCCCTTCGAGTTTGTCCCTCTTCCTTCCCCAGGAAAGCGCAGCCCTTCAGCCAGTCTCCCCCCCTCCCCGGATCCCCTTTTTTCAGTGGCCTTTGCCGTTTCCGCAAAAAGCGGCCCTCATAAGAAATACGCATTCCAATAAGCTTGTTCCGCTTCCTCTTTTTTCCCGACATTTTAGTCTGACAGATACCGTCTCCGCAATTGGGCCTCTTTCCCCCCCCAGGACTCCTGTCGTACAAGTCTTTCACCCTTATCGTCACTTCCATGAACGCTTGGGACCCTGCGGAGCGGAGGTTCCCCCTGATCCTTTAACGTAGCCCTGATCCTTTCCGTACAGTTGCGTTCAGTCCCTTCTGAAACTGACCTCTTTCTACGGTGTTTTCCTTATAGTTTGTTCGAGCAGGGCTTCTATTTTTTTTTTGTCCCTTCCTTGGCGGAAGTAACCTCGAGTGTTCTTTTTTGCGTTGCTTTCCATGAGTCCCCTCCTGCACTTCTGATTGTTTTGGGAGCTGAGCTTTAGCGAGCTGGTGCCCCCCTCCATTCCCGGTTTCCACAGGACCTTTTTGTTTTTCAATCCTAGCCGGGCCTTTTACAGGACACAGGTCCTGTCCGCGGTTTTCTCGGCGCCGTTCATTTAAGTACCCACCAACCCCCCAAAAAAAAAAAACCCCCCCCCCACCCCCCCCCCCGACCCCAAGGACGGAGTTCGGCTCCTGAGAGGAGGGGGAAGCACTTCTCGGTTACAGAACCCATTCCTTCGGCACGCAGCATCTTTCTCTTTTCTTTCAAGGCAGGGGTCGTCTATTTCAGAGCCGACTGTGCCGCGGTCTCCTCCCTCTACGGCAAACATGCACGGACTTCGCGGTTCGCGAAAGATCCGCATTCGGGCGGGGGTTTTTCGGTTTTTTTTTGATCAGCCGTGACTTGACGCTTTTTTAAGGACTGTGAGCGAATCCGGTCTGCAGTCCCACAATGGCCCGGCTGTCATTTTTTGCGAGTTTGTTACAATCGCTGGGAACTTGGAACAGAATCACTCCTTGTCCATTTTTTCTGACGGCAGGCCAGCAGGCTTGTCTTGAAGTGAAGAAGCGTCTTTGGGGGTTGAGTACTGCCTGAGGACTCTTGCTCTTTCTTTTTTTTCCTTTCCGGTTTCATGAGTAATGTCAGTTGTCCATCCGCAGAGTTCTTTCCAGTGAAAGCTTTTCGGGCGGCCTCTCTCTTATGACGTTTCAGAGTTTACAATGATGACCCCCTTTTCCCCCATTATCCGGATAGTTCGTTCTGTTCTATTTTAATTTCTCTTCCTTAGATTGAAGCGGTTTTTTCTTGATACCGGTTTTTTAGGAGTTCCCCATTCCTGGAGGAGGCGGATTTTTAGGGTCCGGATTCGATCCTGTTTACTCCCCAGGCTTCCTTGGGCGGAGTGCCCAGGGGAGGAGATTTCTCTGAGTACTCTGAAGTTGGGGTTGGTCTTTTCCTGGGGAAGATGATGGAAAAGCCATGGAGGCTTTGTAAGGAGGTCTTGAGGGGGTGCCAGGCCGTCATATTACTATTGCGTTGAAGCCGCTTTTCGCAGGAGGGATTTTGATTGCTTTTGACAGCTTCTTTTATGAGTCCTTGGCAGGTCCCAGGGAAGAGTTGGTAGTCTTCCAGACGCTTCGGGGGATTATCCAGTGCGTCCGTGTTTAGAGTAGTCGCGTGGGGTTCGATCGTCCTCTCGTTTGTTCGACATGGTGGTTTTTAGTTAGGGTTGGGGGAAACCCAGCTGGTCAGTGCTGACGTGCTTTTGGTCGCATCTCGTGGGTTCCCCTGGTTTGTTTCGTCGAGATGCCGCCGACCCACATGCCCCGCTTAGAACTTTCTGGTGGTACCCCCCCGAAACCCGGGCCGTGAATGCCTTTCTCTCCACCCCTCGATTGACCCCCAAGCCGCAACAACCTCTGGATTCTACACTGCTGTAAACTACCACTGACGCGCCTTTACGGCCTTCCTCTAGTCCCCTCGACCCCTCCAGACTCTCGGTTTGGGTCACACGCTTCGTAACAGTCTGCTGACTCGCAATTGCCCCCGCTGGCCCAGAGACGGCCCCACACCAGCGACCCATCCCCTTACCGCTCCGCTCATGGCTTTTCCCATCAGCTTTTTCTCCCAACTTTTCTGTTTGGATCCTGTTCTCCCGCCACTCCGCCGCCCACGCTTCCGATCTACTCCCTCTTGACTGTGTACCTAGACCCCACAATCGCCCCAGAATTCTCGCTCCTTCTGCAGGGAAAACCGTGATTCCCCCCAGCAAAAAAACCTCTAGAGGCCTCAACATGCGACAATTTAACAGTATGCCGGTCTCTCTCGGAAGTACCGCCCTTTATCTATATTCAGAAACGCCTTAACTCTCGGGCACCCTTTATCCTTAACTCTGCGCTTTCTAAAGACGGTGTCCGACTGATGCAAAATTCCCCTTCCTTGAGTTCACGTAACCAGCACCAGGACGACGAAGAATTCTTGTACTTTCTCCTCTTTCCCAACCCTCCTCATAACCTGACCTCCTTGATATTGATCCACCAAGATGTCTCTTTATGAGATGGCCCTCTGGTGACCTTGGACACGGGACCCCGCCCCACTCCCCCCCAGGAGAAGTGCCGCCTTCTTTCCTTGTGTTTTCAGTAAGAAATCCTGCGGCACCCGCCCTCGCATTCCGTTTGCGAACCCCGCCAAAGAGATCGCCCGTCGATTCTGTTTTGACCCCGGAAGAGACTGGTCTCTTCTCTGGACGGACCGTACCATTCCCCCTTAGCGGTTTAAACCCCTGGGATGTCTTTTTCCCGCGTCAAAGGTTTTTTCGACCAAGAATGGCCCTTCTTTTTGCTCGGGCCCGCTCACCACGCATCACCGGCAGCAGCCGGCCTGTCCTATCTCCATGTCACCGCATTCTTCCCCCTTTGAACAGTCAAGTTTCCGGCTAGGATCTCCCCAATTTTTGTCCTGTTCACCCTACAACGGTTTGGTTTTGTCCCCTTCCGCAAATCTACCCACCTCGGCGTCCCTTAAACTTGAAATGGATAGCCAAGACCCTTTCACAGCGAGAACTCGCCCCCTCCCCTAACGAAGTCGCTGAGACTGCACTCGAACCAAACTCTCTATTCTAAGACGCCGCCACCTTAATCAATGACCCCCCTTTTCAAGTCGCGGTCTTCGGTGGATGGCAGGGCTTTGAATGAAATGAGGGAGAGGGCCTCTTCCCTGCTGTAACTGATACGGGGTTCCTGTCATCTAAGACGAGTTTTTGTTCGGAAAGGAGTCTCGTTGCGGCTTTTCCAACATTTTTTTGCGCGGTTCCAGTGCAAGCTTTTATTTTTCTTTTAGGTTCCCAAGCTATGGCTCAGTTTTTTTTAGTCATGGCCAACGGCCTGGAAAAGTCTGAGTCGGCTCTAATTTCATTGCTGCCCACGCATGCCCCGGGAGAGATTGGCGATCTTTGACTCTTCGGTCCTCTCGTAATTGTCTTGGTGTCTTTGATCCCCCAAAGACCTACGAGCGATTTAGTCTTTCCGATAGGGTTTATGCTTTTTGTCTTTCAGGACCGCCTCGTGGCTGGCGGATTTATAATTTAGAAAGGATGACCCTTCCTCCCGCTGATTGCTTCGGCCCTACGAGCGGCGGGGGCCTATAGCGTCATCTCCTTGTGTTGGGCCTTTTGAGACTACCCCCTTTTTCCTTCCTTTGAAGGGAGCTTTACCCAGACTTTATTTCCTCTGCCTTTTTTTCATTGCGGGGTGCCGACGACGCTTTTTTGACTGGCGTTCGAAACCGATAAAAATTTCCCTCGACGTTACCTTAGACGGCCCCCCAGAACGAAGATACATTCGCCCACCCCTTGTCTTGTCTGCACTTGACGGTTTTTCGGACTAGCCCCAGCAGACACTCCGAAACGAGATTTCTTCAGCAGGCCCTTTTCTCTGTGGCAATGCTTTTGCCCGTCATTAAGACCTACTTCCGGCCCCTCATGAATGACTTTTTTGGTGACTCCCTTTCAATAACCTCCATCCGGTCAGATTTTTCAGGCGATGACCTTTTTGTAAGGTGGAGCCGGCTTTCGAGCCGACCTGTTCTCCGGATCCCCTTCCAAAGTACCTCCAAAATCTCACGAAGACTTTTAATCGAACAACCATTCGGACTCCTCTGAATTCCCTTGTCAGATGACGATCCCAGTTCTTTTTAGGCAGTTTTCTGAAGAGTGAATAACCACCTTCTCCCGTTATTGCATAAGAAAAGGGAACCTTCAATTCATAGATTCCCCCTTGATGCATGACCCTTCCTTCGGAATCTTTTCTTCTTTCTGCAAATTTCGAACCTCAGGCTGCACTCGATCGAGCCCTTCCCTTTAGTAGCTTTGTGATTGACGTAAACTCTGATGCTTTCCGAGCCCTACTCTTATTGTTATCGACGAATTTTTATAGATCCATCATAGCAGGCATAGTTCATAAGAATTTTTTGCTTTTCTTAGATGTGTTTTTATTTTCTTTGGCCGAAGAAATTGCTTCTAGGTAAAGGGCCCTTTTTTCGGCGATACTAAAAGAGTTTCTTTCTTGCCAGGTTTTCGATCAGTTTCTGTTGAATTTTGTGAGAATGTAATTTCCATTTCGCCTACTGCCTCAGCGATTCTGGAGCCCCCTTTGAGGTTGCGCTCCAGAGCCGATTTTCTTTCTAAGAACTTTTTCAGAATGGTTCTTTCGCCAAAGTCTGACAGGTGCTTGCTCCACCTTTTTACGCTTGATCTTCCGAAGGACGGACTGCGTCCAATCCATTTACGAATTCTGCGTGCGGTCTTTGGCCGTAATCTTGTAGATGTTGCGGGGTTTTGAAGGATTCTTCGCTGCGGCCGATTTCCTCTCGTGACTCGCGCCGTTTTCCTTCCTCTCCTTGACTATTCCCCCTTTTTGTCGACTCTCTTTTCGCCAGCTCACCCCTTCTTTTCCTCCCTTTCCTCGTTTTCTTTTTCTAGAGATGCTGTCAGTCCCTTATTAAGGAGATGGAAGACTTTCCGACACTGGCGCTTTCCCCGAGCGACCTCTCGACTACGAATCTCCCCTCCAGATCAAAAACATCTATTGACTCGGCCGCGGCAGCCCTCCCTTCCTTCCTTTAGAGCAGTCGGATTGCACGACATCTTCACCGTTGTGTCCCAAAGACTTTTTTTGGCGATACCGGCACGTTGGCGCCGATCCTCTTCTTCAGAGACGCAACCCCCCGTCCAGGGCGAATCATGTCATTCCGCAGATGAAGGTTTTGCGACATAGCACCTGACTTCCGATGTTGCGCACCTGCCCAGGCGACAGGCTCTTTCTCGGTTCAGATCGGAACTTCCCACGCGCCGGGTTTTCTGTGTGGCGGCTTTCAGATAACATATAAATCACGTCCCAGTCGAGACATTCCTCCCCTGGATGAAGATGGAGTCTTTTACCCGACCTCGCGCGGGAATTTCTCTCAAGAAAAGACGTTTTCTTTTTCTCCGGCTTTCGACAAGTCCCACTACATTGCTTTTAGGGAATTCTAGCTTTTCCGGCAGGCTTTCGGACCCTTCAACTTTGAACGCGCCGTGGCTTGCTTCCGGCTTATGCTCAGTCCCAGCAACCACTCTTTGTGTAGTACGGTTTTGATACGTTCAATTTTAAGGTTGACGGCACTCGTCTGTTTTAACACCCTTCCCTGAAGAAATGGCTTTCTTCCTCTTCGAGATAGAACTCTTGAATCCGAGGTCCCTCCCTCTTAGTGACTTTTTCTTCCAGGGCCGAATGCCTGGCTTTGAACTGATTCTCCCCCTTCCTTTTTCCGGGATGGCGCTAGTTTCCCCCTTTCTAAGTGCAGGGGATGAGTTCCTTTCTTGCTGTCACAAAAGGAGGCCTTTCTTTTCCTAATGGACGCAAGACTCCAGAGGAAAGGGTGCCCAATGCGCTTTTCATAAACTCTATATCTTTTTCTAGTGATGATCGCTGCTGTTCTTCTTCCGACCCCAAGAAACACCCCTTAGAGTTTCTTTCTTGTTTTTTTCCGGTATTACCTTTACTCAAGACTTTCACTGCCTTCGCCGTCCTTTAGGACTGCGATTCCCCCCGCAACTACCATGACCAGTTTGAAGCTGATCCTCATCCGAATCGCTCCCTTATCCATGTCACAGCGCCGCTTCACAACCTCGTCCTTCTCGCATTACGCTGCGGCCCGATCGACTGAGCAGCTCCCCCAGCAGCAGTTCCGGGGTCTCCTTTCGCAGCATGCGATCTTTTAAGAGAAGCTGATCAGCCCTCCTCCGCTCAGGCTTTTTCCAAACCCCTTTCTGATCGTTGGAGAGGGCTCGTGCCTTCCTCTTTACCGAGCAATAGATAGCCTCCGCTCCTTTTCCTCACGTTCCTTCGACAGATATCCCCTTGTCCCGCCGATGAGAATCTTTTAGACATTTACAAGGAAAGCCCCCACTCGACCTTCCAATGTGTCTATCGTCACGACATTCCTCGGATTCCCCTTCGCTATCTCCCCCCTTCGCAGACCCTTACTACCCGCTGAAGAGTGAACGGGCGCCCATTAAGTCCAAACATTTACGCTGCTGCGTTTCCTTAGGGCCCCGCCGTGTATCCATTCTCTATCAAGACATTGAAGTTAACCACTCGCTTTCCCCCTTCAGGATTAAGGCGCCAGTCTCCTTATAAGCTAGCCTTCGTTTTGGGTTCAGGGCTTCCTCGAAGGATTAGGCCCTTTGGAGACGTAAATCCTTCCTCTTGGTCCCCCTTTCGTGGTCTTTTTGTTCTAGATGAGCATTTTCTTAGAAGATGTTCGTCTGCCGTGAGGAGCTGGTGACCTCCAAATTGTGACCTTCCCTTTCCCGGTCTAGCCGAGCGGGCCTTTCCTTTCACCCTTCTGGAAGAGCGTGAGGCATTCTTTTGACTTCGCTAGTCCCGAACCTTCCTGGACAAGAGGATGTCGAAGCTTTTTGAGAGTTCAAGAGCCAGCATTTTTTTTCGACGCTTTTCCCTCGGGGCGAGGCTTTTCCTTCGTACTCTTAAGCGCCCCCTTCCCGTGGCAGAGGTGCAAGAATAGGAACTTGTTTATTAAACGTCTGAGGTTTCTCCTTCTGATACGAAGGGTGTGGCGAGTTTTGGTTCCCGGTAATTTTTTCTCAGGGTTTTGGGAAGCCTTCTAAACATTTTTTCACTCCTCCAGGAGAAGATGTGAGTTTCCCTGTTCACCCCCCCCCCCGCTGCTTTCCCCCTTTCTTCTCAAGAAGGCAGGACACTTTTCCCCTAGGAAGGTGTTGCCTGGGCGAAGATCCTTTCAAGAAGGCGGCCAGACTCCCTGGTGAACTGTTTTTCTACAGAGGCTGGTGGCTGTTTCTCGTGATGGGTACCCCAGAGCGGAATGACCCCCTTGAATTGGAATAATTCCTTCCTTTTCCCCCGTTCCCGAGTCGAGCGGCTTCGGGTAGATATCCCCTTTCTTTATCGCGGATGTACCTAACCTGAATTCCGCGGTCTTTTCGTAGCTTGCTGTGTCTTCCTCCTAGGATTGACAGGCTTTTTCTGCCGTTTGATTCTAGGGCTTTTTCTCATGGATGCTGGCGGCCTTGCAGTTTTCGATGGCTACTTCCTGGCAATCTGATTTTTGTTTTGTCGGGCGGGAGTTTCCCCCGGCTTTTTCGAACCTCTGAAGATGAAAGTTCCTTTTTTTCCACTCGTGAATTGAGTTCACAGATGTCCATGAGTCTTTTCTTGCGGGTCTTTTCTTTTAGCACCGGCGCTTTGTGCGTGGCCGGTGTGACGAAGAAGTGACGCTTACGAGTTCTATGACCCTTTCAGTCCTGGCATTAGGGGTCGAGCGTCCTGTTAGACAGTGGAGGGCTTTTTCGTCTCAAGCTAGTGAATGGGTGCGCGTGGGGTTTTATGCTCGGTGTTCGGCCAGCCTTTTTTTTTGCAATTGGCGTGTCGGTCTTTCCGGGTTTGACCCGACGCAAGTGTTTTTGCTTTTTTTTCGGGAATCTCTCTTCTCTTTGTGTGTTGGTTCCTCTAGAGATGCCCGTCCCCCCCGGCAAAGCAGCCTTTTGTTGCCAACTTCCCGACACGCCCAGGGCCCCTTTTTAACACTCCCCCCTTTTCCGGAAGATCGAAACAAAAGTCTGGCCCACACCTCAGAACTTTGTAGCCGAGGCTTCCCTCCCGTCGGCCCCGGAGGCAGATCGCTCGTAAGAGAACGGTTTATATCCTTTAGTGTGCCTTCCCACCGCAGAGCTTCCTTAAATTCGCCGGCCACGTTTCCTGCAAAGAGACTTTCCCCCTTTTTTTCTTTTTTTTTCAACAGAAAAGGATCCCCCCCCCCGACTCATGGCTTTTTTAAGGTTTAACTCGAAATTCCCTTTCCAAAATTGATGCTGACCCGAAAGAGCCCGCCCTAACTCCACCCCCGAGCCCGATTTTCAATCATCCCTCGGTTCTTTTCTCATAGCCAGTCCCCCCCCGAGCGATTTGAATCTCGCACCTCCTTTCTCATCACAAAGATACCCCCCTCACACCAAAACCTCTTTCTGTCCTACATCCATTCTGACCAGCGTTGCTTAGGAAATGTTTCGGAAAATCCGCGTGACTCCACATCAGGCGATAGGCCGAAACGAAGCCCCCTATAGTTCCTCCTGACTTGCTGATTTGCCCTGCCGGTTATCCTGCGTTTGAACGGTTTTCCACCCCCCCAAGCCCTCCCTCTCTTGTCCTCGGTTTACTCACCTCCCCCCCACCAGAGGCTGTCCCCCTGTCGTCTGGACCTTGTATTCTTTCGAAGAAAGCTGAGCCGATGTGTCTTTTTTTCATGAGCTGTCCGGCCTGATGGGTGATTCTCCCCCCCCTTTTGGGTCCAGCGTTCCTGGCCCCCTCCCGCGGACGCTTAGTGTATTTGCTTTCTCTGGATGACCGCCCCTCCTTCTGCAAGCGCCGGTGTCTCCTCCCTAGCAAACGCCAAATCCCGGTACCCGCCCGGCCCTTCTAGGTCCGCTGACCTCCTTTTTTTTTAGGATGCTGTTAAGAAGAAACTGCCCTTATTTGCGAGTCCACGGCCCTCGCGAGTTCCCTTTTGACCAAACTCGACGACCCTTACACTCTAACGCCTCCTCTCCCGTTAAAGTTTTCGACCCCCGGATATGCTGGGTTTTTTTCTTTTACCCCTTGGAATTTGCACCCGCAGCATCTCTTCACCTCCCATTCCGGCCGGTTTTTTTAATGTCCCCTCCGAGCCGCCCGGTCCGCCAGACGGTTTACCCTTTTCTAATGTAACAGGACTTTTCTCTGTAAGGGCCGCCCTCCCCGGGTCCTTCCCTTTAAACCGAGTGTTAAGTACCCCCATAAATTCAAGAGACAGAGAGGAGCAAGGCTCACTTTCCCTGATAATGGCCCCCCTCGGCTTCAAAAGCGCACCGGATTGACCGTTCTTCAAAGTTTTTTTCCCAGCCCGTGCTTCTCACCTCTATAGTCTAGGAACCTCCCCCCTAGGCCTATTATCAGCCAAACTTACCTTTTTTTCGGTCCGTTGACAATAGTGATTCGAGGGTCGGGTAGCCTCTGGTCCTGTGAATGAAGGTGGGGTCTCCGCTCCCAGAAGCCCAAGCGTTCTCTAGGTTTCCTTGTTCCGTAAATACGAAGTTTGGCCGCAATTGAGTTCTGCGGCCTCCTGCCACAATTTTTGTGCGCGGCTCCGTTTTTTTCGATCGTGCCGATCCTGCTTATGTAGGGAAGAGGCTCTACCGATTATGTGGTCTTCTTTTTTGGCATTGTCCCCAAAGTTTTGTCTCCTTTCGTCCTCGAGTCTTCCCTAAGAGATGTGTTGCCCCTTTTTCTTTGGCGATCGAGTGCCCCCGCCCTCGTTTTAAGGATCGTTCTCTTCTGAAGCTCAACGGCAAGAGAGATCAGAAGTTAGTACGGGAGTTTGCTTTCGGAGGCGTGCTTGTGACCGACGCCCTGGTGGAGACTTACGCAGTTTCCCTCGAGAAGAGATTTTTCTTGCGATGGACCCCTCGTTTTTCCTTAACGTTGGCGAGTCAGCGATCTTTTGTGCTGTTCCCCTGATCTCGGCGTTGCCCTGGCTCTTTTAATTACGGTTGACAGTGCAGCCTGGGTGGTTTTTTTCCCCGACGACTTTTCCTCCTGGAGGTTTTCAGGTTTTTTCCCTTACTGGCACGACTTTCGTACAGGTGACCTGAAAGCCTCACGTATCCAGACATCCATTTTTGGGCACGTTCCCTCGCCATTAACCTTTCCCTAGCACGAAATTCCTATAACGATGATAAATTTCCGCCCTCTTTTTTCTTTTCCCACTGTCGTTCCCCCGAAATTTATTGAGTACTTTCCCGAAGTCCAGATTCTCCTCCTCATTATGAGGGAAGTATTTTCCCTCCTCCTAAACCTTCCCCGGAATTAGGCATTTTCAGAGATGAGCGCAAGCCTCCTCACTGTTTGGTAGCTTCTTCGAGCCTCACTCCCTTTTATTGGCTCCTCACCCCGTCACTACGACCCCGGTAAACGAGTGGATCCACCTCTTAGCTTATGTTGACGCAATTTCAGAGCCAGTCTGTGCAGGACCTCTTGGCCCTCCTCAGCTAAGGCGCCCCCCCCCCCAGAAAGTTCTTGCTCCGCTTAGCAACGGCCCTTTCCACAACCCCTTTTTTTTTCCTTCTGCATTGACTCTATACGCCAAAGGCGATGTCTTTCAAGATGAAAACAGCGTTTTTTGCCCCACGAACGTTCTCCCCCCTTTCCTCCTCTTTCGTAGTTTTACTCCCTCTTGAGGAAGTCGAGGGTCCTCTTTCTGGACTTTCCGAGCACGGTAGCTTTTTTCTTTTTCCCATAGATCAGACCCTCTCTTTCATCAGCCGGGTGTAGTTGTAGTTGGCTTTTAGATTTCTTGGATTGTAGATCTTGCGCCTCCCTTTCTGCTAGACCAGGAAGGAGTTTTTCCCTGTGCTCGGATCGAAACTTTGATCGCCTGACGTCGTTTCTTCAATAGTAGAGAATCTGCAGGTATGCACCATCTCCTGACATACGCGACTCTATTATGCTCAACGGCCTTTTGGACGTCCCTGCCTTTTTTTTCTTTGAAGAGATCTGTCTCATCTTGAATTTTCTCCGAAACCTTCTCCGGGATTAACCTGGTCGGGCTTGAAGTGAATAGGGCCTGTTTTCTTCTATAGCATGTCTGCTTTCCCATTATCGTTCGGGCTTGCGTCCTCCAAACTTGATGCGAATAGATTTTGTTCTGACGGATCGTTACGAGGGTGATCGTGCTGTTTTTTCTAGGCATGGATGTCTTTTCTTTCCTAATATCCTTGACTTTTCTGTCCCCCATCTCTCGGCCTTTTTTTTCCCTTTTCTTTTCCTCATCCTCCCTTTTTGAGCTGGAACCCCATATGAAGGCCCTCGAGTCGTCAAGGAGATGCTGACGACCCTTCACATCCCCTTGCCGAGTCCTTCCCCCGTTGCCTCCGGAGCTCCTCTTTCTAATCGAATCCGCCTCCAATTTTTTCGCTGATAAAGGTTTCCCTTCTAGCACTACTTAAGGGTACATGACTCTTGTCCCCGGCGGCTTCGTTTTCACGTGGGTGTTTGACCGAAGGTGTCCTCCTGACTAAGCTTGCGATAAGTGCTTTATCTTGCTCCTGAGACTTGCCCCCGAATCACCCCTTTTCCGAATAATACGCCATGAGAGTGAAGTCTTTTTATGGTGAAATTCTCCGCGAGAGTCTGTCCATTGCAAGGTTTAGACGAGGTTTCTTTTATAAGCGATTTTCACCCCCCCCCCCCCCCCCACGCGAGGTTTCCTGAAAGGGCTTTCTTGCCCCAAAGATTAAATCTCACCTAACAGTCCCCTCAATCACGCCCTGATGATTTTCCTTTTCTCAGAGGGATCTTTCCCACCCCCGCTCGCCCTTTTCCTCCCTCGTAAAGAACCCTTACTCGATAGTCCCTCATTCTCGGAGTCGGTCCGTAAAGAACGGTAACCAGATTGTGAGGATTGTTCTCGATCAGGAGTGACTCCTTGCGTAAGTTTCCCTCTTCGGGACTCCCGAGATGACCTCCCCTTCTGGCGATTTGCATTCATGCAGTTTTTATGAAATTTGGCCTCCCCCGATTGTGGATGTTCTTTACCGTTCGGAAAGAAAAGTGTTTGACCAGCTGTCCCTGCATTAACAAAGCCTTCCAATTCAGACTAATTCTAGGAATCGGCCTTAAGCTAAGGCTTTTTCCGGCCTCGTGGGCTTTTTGCTCCCCGTTTGGAACGGGGTCTTTTCTGTTTTTCTGTTCTAATTCTTTAGGAGGAGGCTTCACCGTCTATTCTCCCCCCCTGACCGATCGGTTTTCTCGAGCCTGCCTCTTGCCCTGGGGATTCCGGTTATTTATTATGCCCCCAGTCTTACTCCCCTTCCTCGAAGCGGCTCCATACTTTCCTTTCCCCTTCGGGGGCCCCCTTGCAATCTTTATGTCATCTTTTTCCTAGTGATGCTGTTTTTTGGGCCTTTTTTTTACAGGCTCCCCCCCCCTCCAAGACCCCCCCCCCTTCGTACAGCTTATGTCGTTCCTCTTGCCTCCCTGTACGACTGACCTTCCCCGGCAAATTGAGCTTCGCCGGCGGGATTGCTTCCACCCGAAAGTCTGTAGGCTCTTAAACGAATCCCTCCTGTTCACCTCCTCACATTCGATAAAGCTCCTTCCCTAAACAGCTCTCGGACCCCTTTTTTTCAAGAGTTCATTAGGAGCCTGAACACCTCGGGCGTAAGTAAAGAGACTCCTTCGTCGAGTCGGTCCCTCCTTTTTCCTAGAACAGACACTTCCTCGTTGACACTTTTTTTTTATCCCCTGAGAGATTCCGACATAGACCGCTCGTCGGCTCCTCTTGATTTTTATCCTAGCTTTGCATGCCTAGAACTTTTTTAGGCCGATCTGGACTCAGCTTCCAATGGCCACCTCGCCCCTATATTAGGCTTCCTATATCGAGTAGCCGACCCTCCTTTGCAGAGCCTCCCCCCGCAAAACCCACGCGCTTTCCCCTAGCCAGGCCCCTTTTTTTTTAGCCTGTACCCGACATGTTTCTTTCCAGGAAAGTACCTATCGAGCACTCCTCCACCTTTTCGTCTTAGCTGAGCCCTCAGACGTGCTTAACAGGCCTCCCCTCCCCTCTCGTATCCGTAGACCTCTTTAATGTCGCGGGTAGCTATTCCTCCAAGATCTTTGGACATAAGGCCCCCCTCTAAAAGACGACGTTAGTCCTTTTTTTTCCCGGAAATGACCAGACACCCCGTCTCATTGTTTTCTATCTTTCGCCTTGCCCCGTTAGTGGAAGGTTCGATTTTTCATTCTTTTCTTTATAAGCAGCTTCTCGGAGATTTACCTAAATGCTGGTTGAGAGGTTGCCTAAGGTACTCTCCATTCTGCCCGGTGTCTAGCCCTCCTTTTTGATGAGATTGAGGGTTCAAAATACCCCCACCCTTGTACAGGTTTTCCCCCCTTGAGCGGTCACCCCGGTGAACGTTCAAAATTTTTTCCCTGGCGGCAGGCGTACCCCTTTTGATAGAAGTAACAAAGGACCCTTTGGAGGAAGAGGTATTTGTGAAGAAGGTTCGCTTTGCACTCTTCGCCATTCGGTTTTCAATTGGACCTCTCTCAGCGGGTTCAAGGAAGGGGTCGTGTCATCGTCCAGACCCCCCTCTGCTTGCTCGGTTCTTTCCCCTTCCGGCAACCCTTTTTAAGCTGACCGTCTCCTTTTTTCCCTCTCCTATAGAAGGTTTCTTGTACCGCGTTTTTGCGTTGATAGTCCTTCCCTTATTCCAGGCAGGCCTGAGGGCACTCTTGATCAAGGAACAGTCCCCCTCTCCCCCCGGAGAAAGAGGTGCGTTTCAATTTTTCCCTGGGACCTTTTGTCCCCCATCTTCCACTTTTCAAGGCCCCGTTCCGACGTCCCCCCCTCGTCTTTGGAGCCGAGTTAAAGCAGGAGGCCCCCCCTCCCTTGTGAAGTCTGGGGGTTTCTCCTGAGAGGACAAAGCCCGTTCGGTGACTGACCTTTTCACTTCTTCAAGTCATTCCCTTTCATGTCATCCGCAGTTTTGTACCGGATACTTCCTTAGCGCAGGAGGCGTGGTTCCCTTCTCGATGATGACTGTCTTAATTCCGAGGCTCTTAGTAACCGCCACGTATCTAGTCGCCTGGCTGTTCGTTCCTCGGCCCTTGAGCTTGACTTCTTAATGGTGGGATAGGTGTGTCCCTTCCGTTCAGAGATTGTCGGCTTTTCTCTTTATGGCCTTTGGCAGGCTTCTTTTGCGGATTTCCTCCTTCGACGTGCTTTAGTTTTAGTCCTTTTTCCTCAGGATCCCCTTCTTATTAAATGAAAGGTAATTTCTATTAAACGCTTCTGACCCGCCTTTCGGTCCTTGATCAGTTTGTGCAGCCCGGCGCGCCCAAGCGTGGCCGGCAGTCTCTCCCTCCTTGAAGCTTCATGCACTTAGTGATTTGCGTCATGCTTTTTTGGCAGCGGCCTCCCCTTCATGAGAGAAGTGTTTTTTTCACGGATCCCCGTTTATTTTCTCTTTGGGGTTGATAGTTTTTTTGCCCGTTCTTTTCTGAGGTGTTCGCCAGTTTTTCCAACTGACCTGACGTGAGAGTTTCCCCCACCCCCCCCCCCCCCCCCCTTCCCCCACCAGGCGGGTGAAACAGAGGTAGGAGAGGTTTCCTTTGGGAAGGTTTCCCCCATCCCCGTTTTAAGAGATGCCCCCCCACTCCCCCTCCCAGAACTCCTGTTCAACCATTTTCACCCCCCTGCCACCCAGACCCTTTTTCCGTTCACCTTTCAACCCCACCTCACGCTCGATAGAACACCCCGAGCCACCCCCCTCTTCCGTTTTCCTTCGGGCTACCCGCATCTGACGGCTTCTTGCCCGTCGTAAGAGGACATGCCCAGGACCTTTCCTTCTTTGTCCAGGGCCCCGAGTTCCCCCCTTCTTGCGTCGACCGGCCCGTTTGCCGAGAGCCTTACCACCCCCCCCAACCCCTTATCCCCTCCTCGAACTCATTGTCATAAGCGTTTCCCGACATTCATTGACCAACTTTACACTTGAATCTTAGCCCCGTCCTCCCGTACGAAACTCCCCGCCGATGAACCGAAAAGCGGCAGGCTTAATTAGTCCCCTTTCCCACATCCTCCCCTTCCAGAATCTCGCCCGGCATAAACGTTTTACCACAGAAACCACACCGCAGTTCAAGACTAGTTTCTTTCCCCTAAATCCTTCACTAGATCCCCCCCCCATCCGGATAATGTTTCCCGTTCCTGGAGGACAGCTAAGCCATCCTTGGAGAGGCCCTTCCCTCCCTAAGCCTTTACCTTACTTAAATATTGCTTGCCGTCATATACGAGGAAGGTTCCCCATGAAGCTGCGTTCGGGAAACTTAAAGGTCCCCTCCTTCCGAATTATGTCTTTGACTGTACTACCAAAATACCCTAGCGGCCCCGTATGGGAGTGCTCTTCGACAGCTGGCCTCTTTCCTATGGATTTGCTTCCCCCCTTTAAAACTCTGGGTTTTGCCCCTAGAATTTTTCCCCTCACAGAGGCCCCTTCTCTGGTTTTTTTCCCCAGCCGGCTTCCTCTGGCCCAGCGCTATTCTCCCCCGCGAGAAAAATAAACGCACCCCTTTTAACAAATCCATTAGGACATGAGCGGATATGCAAAAACGCTTTTCTCTGCGGGCTTTTTTGCCGTATCTTTGACAGAGACCGATTGCCCCTCTTTTGCTGTGCCCTCCGACGACAAAGCACTTTTGAAGAAAGAGCTCCCCCCCCCCTCTCCTTTTTAAACTTCCTTGATTGCTGGGACCTTTTTCCCCATGAGCCCGCCTCAGTTCTGCCAAGGCCTTTCTTTGTTTTCAGGCTCCCCTTAAACCTCCCTCCCCCCCTTGAAAAGGAAAAATGTTTTCCTGGAAAGTCCGCTCTCCAGAGACTTTTTTTGTTAAAAAGGTAAATTTTTTGAAACAAGCTCCCCCATTTTCATGCAAGCCTCCCCCCAAATATTCCCATCCCCCAGGGTGATTTGCCAAGACATAAAAGCAAAGAGAAACCTTCCCTATTTCTTCCTTCGAAGCCGTTCTCACACCGCCGAACCCTCCCTCAGACGATTAAGCCTTTCGTAACTTTTTAAGTTCTCATCTGAAAGGAGGGCTGTTTCTCCTCCTGATGGCTACTGATGCCATTTTTTACTGAGGGGAATACTTAGATAAAAGCCATCTTTGCTAAAACCATTCTCCGGGTATTCTTAATGATCCCTTCTCCTGAGAGGTTTGTTCTGTTTGCGTCGGACCCCATGCTCCGGCCCTTAGAGTAGCAGGAGTCTTTGCTATACTTCCGCTTCCATGTCGTCGACCAAGCTTATGGCCGGTCGAGGTCGTATGCTCTTTTTGTTTAATTTCTCCCGGCCCTGTCGGTCACCGTTCGAAAGAGATCCTCCTATCCGTCCCTCTTCTCCGTTTGGCCCCTTTTCCGCCTGCGTTTATTCCCGCTCGGAGAACGCCTGGACCCGTTCGTTTGGACCTTCCGATACGGCACTTTCCCCCTCTTTTTTTTCGTCCTCCCTCCTACCGATTTTGGTCCCTCGATAGACTTTCTTCCCGGCCTCCGACTTTGCCGGGGCTTGGACGACGATCCCCCTCAATTTCCTGCTTTTTTTCTCTTTGACGGCAGCGCCGTTCTATGGGGCCAGACTTCAGCGTTAAGCGAATCTTTTCCTTTCCTCGAGATTTCCGGTTCTTCAGGGAGCCTTTTCTTCCCGCCGGCGTTCGGAAGGACCTTTCCCCTGGTTTCCCTGCGCCCTCGCCTCTCCCAGCCTCCGGGCGCTCTTGGCCGTGCCCACTCTTTTTCGTAAAGGTACTAGCTTCAAGCCCACCTCCCTCTCCTCTTTTGACGACATCTTTTTTTCTTCTGGGAACGTTCCCTAGAGAAGAGCCCAGAGCTCCTTTCAATATGTCTCCTTCTCAGAGGGATATCCCGCTTTTGACCCTGTTTTCGTAACATCCTTTCTTGCGTACTTAGAGACCGTTCTTCCCCGCGGTATCCTCAGGCTGGGAAGTCTTCCCGCCAAATCCTTCCCGGCCTCTCTTGGCAGGCTTCCTGCAAGCCCGTAATCTTTCTGGTTTGTAGCTGTTTAGATCCCCTGGACGTACTCAAAAACGTCCTCCTCCAACAGCCCTCCTATTGTGCAATAAGACACACCCCCCCGCCCCCCTCCCGAGATCTCCCGATGAGATGACTCCCAGTTTATTATTTCTCTCAGATCCCTTCCAATACTCTTTCCCTTCTCCGAAAAAGGTTCTTCCCCCTATTGTAGCTCCCATTGTGGTTGAAACATGATGACTTTCACTGTAAGCCCTTCATGGCTCGTCTCACTTACCAGAGTTTCCCCTCGCCTTCCACGCCTTCCTCAGCTTCTCCATCGTCGTTGTTTCTATTTTTCCCCGTCCCCCGCAGATGTGCGCTCTCGTACGCTTGTTCTCCCGCTTCCCCTTGCCGTTCTTTTTTTCTCGATCCTCTGGCGATAAGCTTAGACGTGGTGTCTTTCTTTTTCGTGATGTAGAGGTAATTGTTTTTTCCCGAACATTCAAGGGTCTCCTCTTTTTTCAGGAGATTCCCTTATAGAAACCGCTTTTTTCTTCCCCCTTCGCATCCCGATTGCGTTTATAAGCGCCCCCTCAGCGTCTGCCCATTTATAATGCATTCGCTTTTTCTGGTCATCCTTTTGAGGTCCCCCCTAGTGCCAAGGATCTAGGATCCCCACTATGCCGGTTTCTAGAAAACTCTTTCCTTCTGATTAAAAGTTCTGGTCGGGAACACTTTTTCCTTCTTGAAGACCTCCGATCTCCCCCTCTTTTGACCCTTCTACTTCCAGACGGAGACCCTCCCTTTGCTGGCAATAGATGATGCTTTTTCTTTATTTTGACGGATTCTTCCTCTTCGCGCGATCTTTCGCAACATGTTATCTTTTTATTCTTTTATTCGCCTCAATTGAAAGAATATTTCCTTTTGTGGAGAATTAAGATGATCCTCCAAATTCCTCCCCCTTTTCCTCCCTCTTCCGTTTCTCCCCGACTGGCTATCATTCCCCCCCAAAAAGGGATCGATATCCCCTGAAGAAGGCCGAAATTTTCACTTCCAGACCCCTATCCCCTTCCACGAGCAGATCTTGGACTCTTCAATCCTATCCCCCCTGTCTATTGCAGCCACAGTTTCTCCCGACCGAACAGAAGTGGATGGACCTCTCCTTAGAAGGAAGAAGGCGGCCCCCCTTTTTCAAGAGTTTCCCTGCCGAGGTGAAGCCCTCCTTTCCGATTTGGCTATACCTCACCTCTTCATTATTTTTTTTAGGCTTAAATAGGCGCATTGCAAGCCTAAAAGCAAAGGAACCTTTCTCCCCTCGCGTAGACTGCTTTTCCTGCGATTTTCCTTAAATTTCTCGAATCTTCTACCGGCTCCCGGCACTAGAATCTTCCCCAGAGAAGTCCCGGGACCCCCCCCCCTAGAACTTATATACTAAAGGGAGTCTGTCCCGATTCCTAAATTACTCCCCCCCCCTTAGCAGAAAACCTTTCCCCACAAATTTCCTCCTTAAGCCCTCTTCTATAGAGGAGAACCTTTCAAGTCAGCCGCCTCAGCCCCGAAAGCGACGCCCCCCACGGAATCCCCTATCCTTTGTTCCCAGCCTACACCCCCGATTAGCTGATCCCTCCTTCGGCGTGCCGGCCGGTTTCTTCCTCCCCAATTCCCTCTCCTTGGGAGCGAGGATTTCAGTTCCAAGAACCCCCCGCGACGCACTTTCTGAGAGCTCCCCTTTTGAGCTTTCAATCCCCGTGAGGCTTCTTTACTTAAATAGTCTTCAACGAAGCACTTTACGGTCTAGGATCCTTCCGACGGCTCCCGACTTTCCGTCCGGTTTGAAACCGTGAAGGGTTTCGAAGGTTTTGTATCCTTTATGGCGGGAGGACTTCTCCCCTCCCAGGACTTAGTCAGGGCGTCGCTGACCGGCCCCCGAGTGGCGTTATTTTTTTTCTTCCCCACCAAAAGTTTCGCGGAGGGTTTTCCCTCCTCCTCCTTCCCTGACCGGCATCTACTACCAGGGCGCCCAATGAGCTCGTCTATATCCCTCCCCTGATCGGCAATAGTCTGCTTTTTTTTTCGCGAACTTCCCCGACAATCCCCCCAGATGTCGTAAGCTCTTTCTTCTCTGCGTCTTTTTTCTTAAAGTGTACTCTCAAGTATCCCTTCCAATCATGATTGCATTCCTGCGAGGGCGGTTTTTCCCCCTGGCCAAACTTGCAGTTCTCTCAGTCGAGTAGAATTCAAGATACTTTTAGACCCCAACGTTTCTCCCCCCGTGATTTTGCCCAGCACCCCCCCTTGCCTCGATTCTTTTCCCGTCCCCAGCAGTCTGCCTCCGTACCGCGACTCTTCTTACATTCCCTGTACCTTTCGTCGCCAAGCCCCTTTTATCGTCTTTTTTAACGATCAGTCTGTAGCGCCCCTCCTCCCTAGCTCCGCAATTCCGGATCGTTGATCCAGTACTAGCGAACCCTTTCGTACGAGCCTCAATATGATCGCTCGCGCCTCCCCACCGCAGGCAGTCCCCCCCTCTTGAGAGTCAATTCACCCCAGTCCCAATTGCCCCTCTGGAGAAGAACAGGAAAGCACCCCTCTCCATTCTCCCCTCTCTTTTAGATTCCCCGAGTTCTCCCCGCTTTTGATAGAAAGCCCCCGACAGCCTTGGGAGAGCCCCTCCCGTGAAGCCTTTCCCCGCGACCCTTTCTTTGACTCTCATGACGCTTGTTTCGATGAGGGGAGCTTGGACCACGACCTTCCGGCCCCCTAAGTTATCCCTTCCCATCCTACAGCCCCCCTTTTCGTAACTGATTTTTTTTATGCCAGCAGCTCCTTGGGCTTTCCTGACTTAGACCTCTTTTGGAGTTTTCCCCCCCCCCCCTTTCTTTTTCTCAGCTCTTCCCGGCGGGGTTCATCCCGCATCTCTTTGACGTTGCGGGTTTCCATGATCATTTGTTGGAGCTTTTTCTGAGGGGGTCGCTTAGTGGCAGGATCTTTTCAACTACCCCGTTCCGTTTCCACAGGACCTTGTTGGGTTCATCAGAGACTTCAAATGGTTCCTGACACCAGGACTTTTTTTTCGATTGATTCTGGAGGGGGCAAGGGGAGTTCCGTAACCCAAAGTCTGAAGGATAAGAGGATTTTCCCTTTGATTCATGTGCTCAAGCTCAATTCTCCCCCATGTGTTGTAGCCATTGGAAGGATCCTTTGGAGAGATTTTTTTTTCCGGACTTTTTTTCAGCGCCAAATCGATGGTCCCGGGGATGGGCTCTTTCCTTTCTCCCTTTTATAACCGCTCTTCCCTCGTTGTCAGAGCCCCGATAGATCCTGTTCCGCCGCGGGTTTCCGTGAGGTTCGCGCCTCAGATTTCCCGGCCTTCAATTTGGCTTTACGGATTTGGTCACAGGACATCTGGAGGACAACGGCTCCCCTCCGGTTTGTTTTTCGACCAAGATGATCACCCTAGTTGCCCCTGAAGGAGGAATTCTACCCACAAGATCCCCGCTTGATCCTAGAAAGGAATTGATTTCCGAAAAGGTCCCTAACGAGGCGGCTGTGGTTGTTCCCCAGGCTCTTACGGAGTAGGAATCCCCCACCTGGGGTCCCTTTTCACTCCCCGGGCAGGATTTTCACAGGTCTTTGATCCCCCCGCCTCCTCACGTCCCAGTAGTTCTGCGGACTTGCTGGCCCATTTTTTTTTCTCACGTGCGGACTGTTAACGGCCAAACCGCACATTAGATCGTTCGCCGGTCTCCGCTGTTTCGGATTTTCTTCCCCTCGCATCAGTTTTTTTTGCTGGTGGTATCGGTTTTCGCGGGAGATTCATTTCTGGCGGATGATTCCTAGCCGGGTTATTCTTGCTTTTTCATCGGCGATGGGCGGATAAGCTGCTGAAGGAGACTCTCTGAACCGAAATGGGCAAGGTGCATGTCTCTTCCCCAAGAGTCTTCCCTCAAATCTTCGTGGAGGGGATCTGGGGGTTAGGAAGGAGATTAGTCCGATTGGTAGGACTTTTTTACTCTAGTGCGCTGGAATGAGTACTTTCTCAACCCCCCCACTTTTTGCTGTTCTCGAGGTGGTACTTTTCTCCGTAAGGAGTCTCCTTTTAGGGTAGAACGGCTTTTCCCTCGTGATTCAATCGGTCTTTTTCTTCGTGGGCTCTTTTCGGTATGGAGGTTGTCTCCCCGGTGAAAGTGCCTTTGGGCGGGGTTTTTTCCCAGATTTTCTTCCTTGGCATGTTTTTTTTCTCTTTTCCTCTCCCCCCGTTGTTGTTTGATTATTTCCGCGCCCCCCTCCTCACTGCCGTTTACCGTAACCCGTCCCCTCACGCCCAGGGCTTAAAGCGCGACAATCCACCCCAAAGAGAAACCCACAAGAGAAAACATTCCTTAAGCGTGAGACTTGATAAAGCCAAGTAAGTACGGCGGAACTTTCCCCAAGCCCCCGAGACCCGGAAATATCTAAGCTAAGGTCGGAAAAAGCAGTATCTAACCTCTGCGTCTCCTTTTTTCGAAGGCCAAGCCTGGGACCTAAACCCCACGGGATCCCCCCCTTCGCCTGACATAATGTTCCTTTTCTTCCTTTTTTGAAAGGGAAAACATCTGAAGCTTTTTTATACCTTTTCCTCTTCCTCCCCGACGAAACGCCTCTATGAATAAGCACGCTTTGGCCTTGCGGCTTTTCCTCATCTCCCGTACCCCAGTTCCGAAAGGACACTACATAACACCGATTACCCCTCCCCCACAACCTCCTTTCTCTATGATTCTGTTCCCAGTCAGCTCAGCGGCGAACGATCCTATAATGGCACATTCAGTTTGTGACCTTCTCATCATCAGTGGTCCGACAGTCTTTCACGCCTTTTCCTTGGTCAGTATGGTTCCCCTCTTTAGGAGGAGCAGAGGTGAATCTCCGCTGCCACTATCATCCTGTGGAAGACTATACCGTGGTTATAAGAACAACCTTTGATGCCACCGGCTTTGATGGACCGCCTGCGTAGGGTCTTGACTAGAAAGGATTTCCTTTTTCAGAAGGGGCGCTTGCCTTCTGGGTTTTTAGAAATATGGGAGAAGAGGTTCCTGAGACCTTTTCCCAATCCCGTTGCGAAGTGGCGACTTTTCCTTTCGACGCTCGGATACAGAATTTATGTCCGGTCAAGAGCCGGACGGCCGCGGAGCCCCTAAACCGCTCGGTCGCCAGGCTTCGGGTCGACCCGCCGCGACCGTTTCCCTTCGGCGCCCAAGACCCTTCTGTTGAATTGGTTTAGAGAAAGATGATGCAAAGTTTTCTGATACAATCGACGCCCGGCATGTATCCCAGATCCCAATGGAGGCGCCGCATCCCCTTCCTGGTTCCTTTTCCCTCTCCTGATTGCCCCCTCATGGTCCCATGGCCGGGGTTTTGTTCCCTTTGGAGGCCGGACCCTCCTTCCGCTTTCAGGTGTTTACTTAATCGGGTTCAGGCTCTGTCCCCGCGACCGTTTATGTTCCCGGACACTTGTTAGTTCCGCTTCGAACCATCTGAGAAAGTGCCTCCCTAGAGATCCTTAGAACGGCTAACCCTCAAAATCTGAGCTACGTCCGCAATTGCCTCCCGAAGACGCGCTGAGTCCCTCCTTATAGACCCCCCCTTCCCTTTGCAATATACCGCCACTACTACTGGCGGTCCTAATGACATCAGTGGGTCGACGGTTTTCCGTGGCCCTTTTGATGACCGAGCGGGGCCTCATCTTCCACGCAGCATGTAGCTATTTCTAAGCCCCCCTTTCGAGATGGTGCGCTCGCTAGGTAGGAACTCGTCTTTCGGCAGACGCTCATTGATGAGGCTCTTCTGTCGGTACTCTCCCTTCCCCCTTTTTTGGATCGACATCCCGGAGAGGTAAGGCCCTCTGTGATGCCTTGTGCGGGCTCGACCCCCTTCCGCAAAGGCGTTGCTTCTGACAAGTCTGAACCTCTCCTTTTTCCGTTGGCCCCTTGCGAGCTGGCGATCGTTCCCTTCGGATCGGATAGTGCGTGGTTGCCGCTAAGCTCTCTTTTGTCGCCTTCGCGGGCGATGTTTTATCGAACGGTTGCCGACGCTCCTTTGATTTTCTCTTTCCGGTTGACCATGTTCTTGTGTGGGCGCTGGACTTCTCCCGCTCTTGCCTCCCGCTTTCCTTTCCTTTTCAAGCGACGGTGTGTTGTGCTTGGCATCTATTCTACGGGCGCCGTTTGCGGCTTCGACGTTACTTCTTTTTTCAATGCTCTTCAGGAAGTCGTGTGAAGAAGCAATAGAATTTTTCCTTTTCTTGGCCGGCTCCACAATTCCGACGTCGTTTTTTCCCAGGTATAGACGCCCCACCCGAAAAGACGGACCGCTTGAACGACGTTTCTTTAGGGGAACGGCCTGTCGCGATTATCTCCGCAGCTCCATCTCTTCCTGCGAGCATTGGGCCCCCTTCCCGCTGCAATGCTCTTTGTCCTAGAGACGGCCGTTTGTCCTCTTCATGAGGAGTGTCTCAAATATCCCATAACCTCCTCCGGCCTGAGGAAGGTTCTTTATGTCTGATCCAGCCAGGACTTCTTTCGGGGATAGCCGCAAGCAGATGTTCCCCCCAAACCGTCCCCCTCAAACTTAAAGAAGGCGGTATCCCCCTCCCCAACAAACATCTATTCTCTTTCTGACGCTCATCCCAGTATGAAGGAATTCTCCCCCCCCCCCGTGTGTCCGAAGAACCCCCTTCACCCTACATTCCCCTTTTCTTTTTATCTCCCCAAAATCCTAGAAATCGTGTCTTTTCCGTTGTGATTTTTTACTTCTATTGAATTGTCCCCTGCACTATCTTCAAACCCCTTTAGTTTCTCCCAAAGAAGCAGTCCCGCACGACGACCCGAGGATAAAGATCATAGCGCTTCGGATTGCTCCCATTTCTCAGTAGTCCTTTCAGGAGAGTTCTGCCGCGGCAAGGCCTAGAGTAAGCCTCTCCTATGAGGCTCCATAAGAGTTAATCTGTTTTTTGTTTGTGTTTTTGTATGCTCTCTGGTTCTTCCGGTTAATCTTTGGGTAAGCGCCACTCCCTTTTAGATGCCCGGCACGGATGCTTTTTCGCATAGGATCCGTCGGATCTTCTTTCAGTCGAATAATAGTAGTCCCGCCCCTGGTGAGAATCTCCCAAAACCTTCAGCCACCTCCCCCTCTTCGCGCCCATGGCCTTTCCGGTTGAGTTTTCTACTTTTTCAGTAGAAGACCCTCTTCCGAAGGTGAAGGTATAGCCCTCTTCGATAATGATTAAATGTTCTTTTTGGTGAAACATTTCTGCAGATGCCCCCTCCCCTGAACTGAGAGATTTCCCTGGAAAGAAATTATACTTGATGCTCTTCGAAACCATTGATGATCCCCCTTCTTTGGTTTCTTTTAGTTCCTCTTCCTTCACGGAGCCCTCTTCCGTGTGCAGGCCTTCCTCTTTTTCTGACATGAGCCCTTTTGGCGACTCTCATCGCCAGAGCCCCCTCCTCCCCGTTTTTTCTATCAATTTCCTTCGCCCCCGAGATCGTCAAGGAGCAAAGGCCGACATAACTCTCTGACGCGGCCCCGAAGAGCGCTCGGCCTCCCCCCTTCCCCTATCAGCTTTCTCCCCCCCCCCGGAATCTATCCCTTTTTCTCTTTCAGCCGCCACGATCATTTTTTCGACATGACTAGTCCCTCCCTCCGGCTTCCTCAGATTCACGTGTGGTTCCCCCCTCCTCCGGTTAAGACCTTCTCCTTTGGCGAGCTTTTCTTTTTTCTTTGGCAGGGACGATACTCTTTGCCCGAGTCGCAAACCCCTTCCCCTTGCTCTCCGAGAAGTCAGCGCTGCATCTGGCGCTTGGCATTCCCTTTCCTCCGTACGATTCTCCTTCTCCTCGTTAGAAGACGAGCGCCCTCCACAACGCGCCGGACGTTTCCTTTTCAACTGGGCGGCCCCAAACGATACCTTACTTCCACTCCCAGTTTCTAGCCTTTCAGTCTTCTTCTTCCCGAGGATCTGATCGATTTACCGCTCAGGTCTTAGACTTCGTGTCAAGAAACTCTCCTCTCCGACGGCCCGCATCCCCCACGACCATCTTCCCAGATGGCAGTGATTTCTAGTCGTTCGTGGGAGGCGTCTTCCCCCCCCTCCCCGATGGCTTCCCCCCTAGCCGTTTTATCTCCCCGCTTACTTCCCAGTTTTCCAGAACAACTTCTACGACGCCATGGAGCTGGAAGTCCCCCTTCCGACCCCCTTTTCCTGACGTGGTCCAGAACCCCCGGCAACACAAGCTAAAGGCTTGAATTGGACCCCTTGCTCGGCGCTCCCGCGCGAAGGCCTCTGGAGGTGTCTTCCGGCTTCGGCTGACTTTTTTCGTTGAAGGTTTTTGAGGAGCCTGCTTTTTTTCTTCTTCTCGAACTCTTCACCCCTGCGTACTGTGCTTTAGAATGCCAAGGCGCCCGGGGATGAGGTTATTTGCTGTCCCCAGATTCCCTCATAATGGTTTGGATGAGGGTCTGTCTCCGTTTTTCCCTTTTTTAGCAAGAACCGCCTTGCGGGTACGACATTGGCCCCATGCCCGCGTGAGATCGTTGATTGATCGGCATTTGCTGCTGTTCTCGAACCCTGCCCCGACTTAACAAAGCTTTCAGCGATTGTCGTCTGTGCGGGCTGGCTCTACCAGTGACTTCCTCTTGCCTCCCATTGACTAATTGTTCACCGCCAGGCCTTCGTGCGGCGTGCAACCAATTTACCAGGAAGTTCCCAGTCGTTCAATCAACCTGTTCTCCTAGAGGAAAAACAACAGCTAGAGACAATTCTCTGCGGAAACGCCGCTCGTTCCCTTAACAGCCCCCCCCTCCTGAGTCCCTAGGCCGTAGCCTTAACCCTGTCCAAGCCGCGATCGTACCGCCACGAGAGGCTCTCTCCTCCCTTCTACCTTTTACGAAAATCGCGTTTGACGGTAGGCTTGTCTCCCCGCACCCGCGCACAGTCGTACGAGCGGCATTCCTCTCGCCTCCTGGCCTTCTCTCGTCTTTCGCCGCCGCCTCCCCTTGTCCGTTCGAAGCCAGCACCTCCCCGCACAAGCGTTCGACCTCCTTTTCCATTATTGTAGATCCTCGTACCTTTTCCCTTTTTCGCACGTCCTTTTCCCCTCGCCTCTCTCCCCGGCGCCGCACTCCTCCACGACGCCGTGCCGCGCTCGCCCAATATCGTCGTAGATGATGAGCCACACGAGCATTTTTTCAAGTTTTTTAGTTTCGTTCCTTCATTTTCTGAGCCAGACCTCCCTGAGCCCCCAGCCCCTCGAGTAGTACAAGGATGTCATTTCCTTACCTCGTCCCTTTTTTTTCTACTGCTTAGCCCCGTCGGCGTGGATTCCCGCATGGATTGCCCCCTCGAAGTTTTTCTCTTGTTCTTACCTCCGCGGTGAGCTTTTTTTTGTTGCAGGGCAGTTTTTCTTCCTTTTTCTCAGATGTCAAGTTGAGCATTGATCGCCGAGGTGTTTTCATCTCTTCGTGCAAAAATACCCCCTGTAACGGGCCTTCAAAAGGGTTTCTCAATTCCTTTCCCTCTGACCCTCAAAAAGGAATGGGACGCGGGAGGCAATGATTTTTCCCTGGAGCAGGCATTCCCAAAGGAATCCCTTGGTCCCTATGTTGACTTCTAGGCATGAAGGTGATACTTGTTTCCCCCCCTAATCTTTTCCTTCCTTTCCGCAAATTGGAACGGATTTTGCGGGCGTAAAGTTTTGTTAGAGGCCCAGAGACACCCCCGATGGCATGGGACGCTTATAGTCACAAGCATACTTTCTAACGTTTCGCGGGGGTCATTTCCAGATAGAGAGAGGGGGTTTACCCAGAGAGGGTGAGTGGTGATCGCGGTTCGAGTAGATAT
>Ga0179593_1448568_pt1 | contig 28349 bp, 30 predicted proteins | sample CZODoug2_1_08_16_FD_185931 | JGI IMG/M metagenome (GOLD analysis project Ga0179593, IMG submission 185931) | Vadose zone soil fungal communities from Angelo Coast Range Reserve, California, USA - CZODoug2_1_08_16fungal (PacBio error correction) | ecosystem: Environmental > Terrestrial > Soil >... | reverse complement strand
TGAATTCTTCGGAAGCGTACGTGACTAAGATAGGCTCCGATTTTGGAAATTCGTGTTTCCCATTCCCTTAATCCCTGCGTACGGACTGCTTGGTTCTTTTTGCTCCTTCCTTAAGAGCGGCCAACCCTTACGCCTCAGAAAGAGCACTGAGACTGTGCTCTTTGACACGTTCCAGTCCGGGGGCACAGATTCTTTGACATCGTACGGAGAGTTTTTTTATACCTTTCTTCTTAGTGGCAAAATTAGAAGTATGGTATGAGACGGTTCCATTTGAGGACGTTTCAGAATTACTCCTTCCCATGGCCTATCTCATCCCGCTTTTCTCAAACCCACGTTTTTAATCACTTTTCAGCAAGAGGACCAGTCAACACTTAGCCGGGATGCCTTAGTTGTTGATGGACTTTGCGGCCCTTTTGTGAGCATCCAATCTCCCTCCAATTGAGGCTGACCATCTGTCCACCACCATAAGCGTTTTCTGTTCCCTCTTATGTTCTACCCCCCTTGTGTTTGAGCGGCTAGTTTGCATTTTCCCCTAGGCCCACCCACTGACCACCTTTTTCTCGAGGTTTTGCACGGTCCCATCCCCAGCCGACCCCCCCCACCTCGGTTGTTTGTTTGATTCCTTACACCGCGACTGGCACCAACCCCGGCCTTCTTTCACCCTTTCACAGGCTTCCCCCCCCCCGCCTGCAGCGTCTACCATGCACCTCGATCCGCTCGCCTTTTTGTCCTCCCAAACGTTCGTTCGACCACGCACACTTTTATCTCTTTGGACGCTACGTTTTTCCTTCCCGTAGCCCCTGTTCCGATCTCCTGTTCGCGCGAGTGCCGACCAGCCGCCCCCTTTTTTCCACACAGAGTCCTTACGAGAGATACCCGACTTGGTATGTTCTCTCCCTTTTTTTTTTGGACTTATCACCGTTCCTGCATGATTTCGAGCCGTCTGCCGTATAGGCCGTTCCTCCATTCTCTGCCAACATTTTCAAACCTTCCAGAGACCCTGCCTATGTCCTTGTTTACTATGCAGCACACCATTGTACCTCTTTTACCCTTGACCAGGTAGCGGGTTTGACCCTTGATGGCAACCTTGACCACGCTCCCCTTGCGGTATCCAATGTCCACCTTAAAGAGACGCCCTAAGTCAGATTAAGCAACCGTGGACCGCGAGACTTTTCCTCACCTTATCCGCCCTTTCCCACGTTTCCGTGTTTTATCCCCCCCCTTGCTTTTCGCCCCCTCGACAGTCCGCAAGCGCTACCGCCGAGGAGCCTGGACGATTTCCATCCGGCAATAAACTGCATTGATCCTGAGAGAGCCCCCTTTAAAGTTGGTTCCCACCCGATTTACCTATCTCAAGAAATGAGCTTCTCGGCCCCTCTCGTTCCACTTTTAACAAGCCGCTCTCGTTCCGTAGCCCGAATCTGAAGGTGATTTCTTCGTCTGCACCTCTCTTCTGATTGCAATGTGTTGCCTTGTCTGGCGTCACAACCCAAAGTCTCAGGTGGTCTTTTTTTTCCCTTCTTTGCGGATTCGACTCAGCCGGTCTTTCGGAAGATTTGCATCATGACGTCGTGTTGAATCTTCCCACTTTCGCTTCTGATCTGAGACAGCTGAGTGCTTGACAGCATCCGAATGCTCCCAGGGCTCTTAGTCATGAAGACTGCCTTTGCCGAGTTTTAGGGATATTAGCCAACATGCAACGACAGGGAGTACTGATTGTCACTTCTACATTGCTTTCGCTTTTTTTGTTTGTTTCAAGATTGAACTTGATCCACCACACTTTCCATGCCAGTCGCGCAGCACTGGTCTTGTCATATGCAATCATAAGCAGATGTCTCTAGCTGCGAGTGAAAGTCCGAGACCGTTTTTCCCCGCTATTAGGGCTCTTAGTTACTTTCCTAGAGGATAAACCCCCCCGCCCCCCCGGCCCCCCCCCAGTCCCCCATTACTAACATACCCCTTCTTTGGTCGCGGCGCGGACAGCCACCACATCTCTTTAGCAGATGTTGCTAGCATCTTTTACTTCACCTTTGGTAAGCGATTTCTCTACGCACCCATCCCCCTCATCCGCAGCCTCTCATCAGGTTGGTGAAGGTCCCCGTGAGTTTCCGCGATCAGCTGTCTGTTGGCGTGGACCTGGTTCTTTGAAGGCCCTCCGGCCACTGACTCTAATCGACCTAAGTTTGCCCGGTGCTGTGGTGGTTTCCTTCGGATTCTCTGTTGTCCTAGAGGCCCTTCTGAACAAATCCATCTTCGCCCCGCGGGTGCCTGGGTTTAGTGCGCCTGCAGCTAATGGTTCAGCATGTCGATTTCAATTCATTCCCTGCGTTGCAGTGGGCCTGACTGACCCAATGATCCCCCGGTTTTTCCCGAGATTTAGCTTTACTCTCCCAGAGATATTCATTCGGAGAGGACATGAGCACACGCTTAAATGGATATACTTAAAAGGAAAACCTTTCATGAGGGCAGGCACGATCGATACCTAGATCGTTTACTCACAATCAAAGGACATTCTTGTGTGAAGAAAAGCCTACATCGATAAACATATGAATTGTTTTTCCCTCGAGTACGTGTCTTGATGCCCGGCTTGTCTTCCCTGCAAGAGCACCCCAGCTCGCACTGAATGTTGCATCCCCTTCCGTCCATCATGGCCCGAACTCATTTACCCGGTCCCTCGCTCGATGGACATTTCATCAGTTTATCAACAGGTTTTTCGATCACCTGTCTGTTTCATTTGGCTGAAAGCGTTTATTTTCTGAACCTTGAGGCACTTCGCCATGTTATTCGCTTCCGCAGCCCCCCTTCTTGGCATTTGTCTCTTCCTCGGTAGCGAGCGATTTCTGTCACTTGACGCGTTTACGCTCTTCAAGGGGATAGAAACTTCGGGGCTGTCCCCCCTGGCAGGGTTTAAGAGAGGCCACGGGGTGGCCCTGTTGGATTTACTGTCTATTCCTCCTCTGTTAGAGTGAAATCATCATCAGAGCACCGTCGGACTTGTCGTGATGCCTTAGGTAAATGTATTTTCACCCTAGCCTGGCGAGATGTATTGTCTTCTTTTTTCCATTGCGGACGTCCAGTCTCGTTCCCCGTTTGATCTTAGCTACTCCTTTTCACGTGCAGCAGGCATCTGACGCTAGGCCGCTACAGCTGGTATGACTCATGAATCCGCCGTTCCACACGGATCTGAGACTGCCCACCCTCTGGTGGCTGTAACGATAACCGAGCTGCTTTGTCTTATCTTAGCAGGAGAGTCCGGAGCGCTTTTACGTACTTTACCTCTGTGGTTGAGATTTGTGTGCGTACAAGTTCGTCCCCAATTCAGGGCAGTCCGCATTACTGGCTTTCTGATTGCATCTTTTTGTGAACGTGAATGTTTGCAAACCTCTGAGTTTTTTGCGGGGGTTGGCTGCATATCTGTTCTATTTGCCCCCCCCCCGCGGTCCTCTGCCCCCAAAGCAATGGGACTTGGCCAGGGAGCGACTCCCTGTATCATCGTGCACGCTATAACGAGCAAAGAAATATCGTGGGGGATATCGACTGATCAGTCGCCTGTCCTCTCATAAAAGCGTCTTATATATGGAGTTTTAACGTTGTGCCCCCTATGCTTGTGCTGGGTCTCGCGAATGGGACGGTGATCTTTTTTAGAGCTTCCCTGAGCGCAAATGCGTTTTAACCAAACCAGCACGAAACGAATCGCCATCGAGTTTTCCAGGTCCATCATGCATCCAGTCCGAAACGGTGTTAGATGCATAAACTGTACCTCCTAATGCGCCGCCGCAGTGTCGCCTAGCAACTTTGGCTGGCCTTGGACCGTTAAGTCTTGCCTGCCCCACCCCATTCCCGTTAATATCCCCAACGAATCCCCCACCCAACTCCTTCGTGGACCTGAATTTTGTCATATCGTTTTACTCCAAGCTATCAGTTTTCGCCTAGAACAAATTAAACACCCATCTTTGCGTTCGCCTTATACAGTTCCCCTGGCATTCTCCGTGCTGAGCATGATCTCCAACCAGCCGAAGGACGAGACTCTCTCCCGTCAGGAAGTCGTTTGTTAAAAGATCTGTAAAGCTCCTCCCATTCCCCTTTTCCTCGTCCGTTTTGCAGGCAACCTCCACTCCCTTACAAGGGATAGTGGAAATTTCAGAAGGGGTGAAGCTATGCATCCCCGCACAATGATATTCTTCTTCTCCCCCCTCTTACTTTTCCCCGTGTTTTTTAGAGGAAATGCACCTTTGAATGAGCCCCCTTCTATGACGGTGCGTAGCGTCTCACATCATCTGCGTCCTCTTGGCTCAAACCGGTTAATACCAGAATAACCGCCCCCACTTTCGAAAGCAAATAATCCGCCCCCTCCCTGTCGGATTTATCTCCTTTACCGGCCCTGTTCCTACTTTCCATTGTGATAATTCCCCCACCGGCAGTCGCCCGCTTCGTTTACCCAGCAGCTGCGTTCCTGTTAATTTTCGCCCATCTTCAGCACCCCCCCATTTTCTTTATGTGACTGAGACGGTCCGTCTCCGACTCACCTTCTTTGTGTTATTACGAAAAGGAGAGCTAGCCGTCTTCGCACTGTCTGGGCCCGTTTCCCCCCTAAGTTGTCACGCTGTTCCAGAACCACCCCAGATTTATGACTAACTGAGTTTGTCCGTAAAAAGATAAACTCAGACCCTGCCCCCATACCCGTTCCTTCCGACGGATTCTTTTTCTCCTATGGTCGTTGCGCCCATGGTGTCAAGAGTCCCTGAGATCTGCAATGAAGTGCAATCGTACGCGTCCCATTGCCACGGCGGCATGCAGAGTCCGTTTGAGTCCTGTGTCGCCCCAACCGCGCCGTTGGGTAGCACGGCTGGCTTGCTCTGTAGTCGACTCTTATAGCGTCCCCGTCGCTCTGCCACACGCTATTCCCCCCTTGCGTTTCTTTCGTGCTCTTCCGAATCAGTTACCACTCCTCTCTTTTGCTGTCATGGCCAGGGTGGGTTGGAGTATGACTTATTTTTTTTTTTGTTTTTTCTCTTTTCCCTCTTTCCGTCCTGTTCGGCTTTGTGTTCCGATCCCCCCCCTTCCCCTACAACCCCCCACTGGTCTCTTTTAAACTCAGACGAACGTGACGCCGATCCTCGGTGTAGACGTTTGTCAGGATTGACCGCTTTTCACAGATTCACGATTTTCCCGTCTTTTTCCTATCCATATAAATAGGGGTTTGTCCAACCCAGTTCAGTCGCCTCCACTCCAACTTCTTAGCCGTGTCCTCACTTCCACTTTTCTCGGTATCCATGAGATTTGCGATGAACAATCCTCCCCGAGCCGCCCGATATACTTGCTGTGTTTGCCAAAATCTTCTATGAACCCCCGCAGCCCGAGAGTCACTCTTCTTTGGAAGCGCATAAGGATACATCCTCCCGGATGTGAGGAGAGTTTTATCTGAAGACTCTCCCCGTCCCAGCGCACTGGTTCCTCTTAACAAGGTCCAGGTCAGAATTTTGCGTTCATCGTAACGTTCATTTAATCACCGGCGCGCGCACGCCTTGGGCTCCCTCTGACCCCATTTGCCTTAACCCAGCATCCCATGCGGAGACTACCAGCTTTTATCTTACGATCACCAAACAATCAGGTGCTTTTCATTAAACACACACAAAACACGACACCCTCATAGGTGCTCCCCTTCTTTTTTCCTGCTCAACTTTGTCTATGAAGGCTGGGCGAAATAATTTTGTTCATTCCCTCCGGCCTTCATGTCGAATAGTTTAATGACCGTGATATTCTCAAACCCATCCATTCCCTCTTTGGAAGTCTCCATTAGAGCTCTAAATAAAGCCCCTCCTGCCTGGTGGCTTACGATCTCTCGAAAAAGGTATGTTTTTTTCCGACGCTGCTATGACGCAATTACCCGTGCTGTGCGACGCGGCCTGGCCCCCGATGGCCCCCCACTGGGGCATCTCTTTTCCCCTGCTTAAAAATTTGCCTTTCTGCAGAACTTCCTTCTTATATGTGAAGATTCAGTCCCCTTATAGCACCAAGCTAGCATCTGTGACGATATGGCCCAACGCTCCCAATCGTGGGGACCTTGCAGTTCACTATATGCCACCTTTTCGAGAAAGGTGCATTCGCTTATTTTGGATTATGATAGTTAAGGCTTTGACCCCCATCTGGCCTTAGGCGGACTAATTGGCGCAGATTCTGCATGGAACTGGTACATAATTCGCGTTCTCAGTAACCCTTTTTTAGAAGGGTATCCCTTAGGATGCCCTCCAACTCAAACGATGGTATCCATGCAGTTTCCGTTCCCATTTCTCCACATCGCAATGACAAACAAATGGATCCGATGACACTGCTTCCAGGCACCTAATTTTTTTTTCCCAACTCCTCCTAAGGCCTCTTCTGGTAGGATTCCTAGTACAATTTACTCGCATAACTCACTATTCATACACTACCCGGCGTGGAGACCCTTAGGGGAAATACTTTACTTCCGTTAAGTCCACCTAAGGCCTCACCCCTCGTGCTGTTACACCTCTTATATTCCCTCTGTCCGCCCCATATTTCTGCCTTTTGCCTCTACCCCCACCAGCGTTTTGCCGTATAGCTGCTGCTTCCTTCAATCGCACACTCGCGTAGCTCTACAATTGGTCCCGGCGTATCACTTTCACACCCCCCTCTGCTTTCCAGGCACCTCTAATTAGGCTTAACGGCCTCACCGGCACTACCCCTCTCGTGCTATCATTCTAGGCCTCGAGTTCCGGTGTCTGCCCCACCTATTGCACCCGCTAAGTCTTTTGTCTTGATTCTTACTTGAACATTTCCTCAGTTCGATTTTTCCGACTCCAGCCGTTTAGTTGTTCTCCTCTCATCGCAAACTCCAACTTGCTGCTCGACGCTGTGCTGCTTTAGGCATATGAAGGAACTCGTAACCCTCACCCCTGCAGAGCGTGGTGTCTTAGCAACTTGGAACTAACCCCCCCCCCCCGTCCCGCCTTTTTCCTCGACACCAGCCTTCCACATCGACCCACACGACTCCACGGTAGCCCTTCATCCGTCAGTTCAACTCCATAACCTACAACCCCCGTCGGCCACACCATTTACACCCATGAGAGCGTTTTCCCCCTAGGCCGACGATCTTTTTCTCGTGTCCGAGGATTCCGTCCGTTCCTCGAGAACGCCCTTGTCTCCCCTTCGCTTCTTTCCGTCCAAATTTGCCCACTAACCTCCGTTTTTAATCTTATCCTCCGACGTGGCCCTGCGATTTCCGTCTGATTCTAGCCTTTCTCAAAAACCTCTTAAGTCCGTAGCAAGGCACTCGCCTTGTTCGTTTCGGAGACATGCGCCTGCGTCTGCATGTGCCTTGATCTTCTGCCTTCCCACTTCGTTCCCCAACAAAATCCAACCTCATTTAATCCTTCAATATCAATATTTGATAGCAAGATGAAGTCTCGCCGCGCGCAGTGTCTTTCTGAATCGTGCTATCCCCCCCAACGGCCCCCCCCAGCGTGCGTTTAGTTAACTTTGGAGCACAAGACCAGCAGCACGCGTTGACAGCCCGTCAATAGAACGGATACCTCCTCCCTTCCCGAGAGGCGTTTCGGGATTCCACTCCCATTTGCTGCAGCTCATTTTCCCCATGAGAACTATTTGTCAAATATTCTGTAGATGCATAGTTCTTCTCGATTACCGGTGAACCTTTCCCATGGGTTCAGGCCCTGGCGAAGACCCTAGGTAACAATCCGCTTATGGATTGTCCCATAGGCCCATAAGTCTTATCCCAACGACCAACCCCCCTCAAGCAGAGAACAGTTATCCCGAGGAAGCTTGACACGAATCGTACTCCCCTTCGTACCGTAATATCATTCCATGACGAACTACCTCACTGCTTGCCACCCGGTCACGAAACCTATTACTTTGGCCTCTTGTACGATCTTCTCTCTCATTTTTTTCCCCTCCATCATTCCCCACTGGTTTTTTGCGAAGCTTCTACCGAACCCACACCCCCTCATTGCAACGGGGTGCATGTTACCTGAATCTCCATTGGTCAGGTTCATGTCTCCCTTTCGCGCAAGCTTACCTTGGCTCTGAATACGACCCTGAATTTTTGTGTGGTCTCGGAGGTCGCTGTCTTTCACCCCCTTCCCTCGAAAAGCAAGTAACTTGCATTTGTCGTTATAGTATTCTGGGTTGAGTGGCCCCCCTTTCTTTTCGATTCATTGTTTCTCCCTCAGAGTAACTTTGTCGTCCTCTGGGTGTGCAGAATTTCAAATACTTTGCGTGATAACCAAGATGGGCCCTACACCCGATAACGATTTACTACCGTCCCTGTATGCGGTTGTCAGCGTCTTTCTGATTATTTCCCCTTAGCCGGCGCATGGCATGCGATTGCGCGATGTTTTATCGGGTACTTCTAGAAAAATAACTCTACCGCTGTCGGAGTCTCGATTCGACAGTAGGACCCCTCCTAGCCCGATGTGTCTTTTGCCACAAGTGTGAATTAGACGGTTACCCTTCGCTTCCGTGGAGTGAAGACATTTCCCAAAGCTAAGTAGACTTACTCCCTCGAACGGTGTAAGACACCTTCATGGGTACTGGATTGTGAGATCTGGACATAAGATGTTGCTCTCCCTTCTCCTCTTGAAGGGCCAGCGAATTGTACCATCAAGTTGGTGCCATAACACGTGTCTCTTCTTATTGGTATTTGAAGGGACACCGGTCCTCCCTCATTCTTTCACCTAGAAACACCCTTCTCTCGCCGAACATCTCCTTGTATACATGGCCCTTTCGGTCCCCCCCCGTTGGGCATTTTCTTTGGCCTTGGCGGGATCTGATCTGACTTGCTTTAAAATGGCCGATGGCAAACCCTATCATGTCTCCATTTTCACGGGTTGGGTGATCCATTGATTGTTTGTTCCGCCTAGTCCCCACTCATCATCTTAAATGCGCCCCCGTTACCACCCTGCGTTCAAGGAGTGAAAAATCTAGAAGGTGAGCATTTTAACGATGCAGTTTGCTCTCATCTGAATTCGTTCACCGAACGCACTTTTGTCATTTTGAGAGGGGTTTTCAAATTTCCTTCTTTCCGGCTCGTCGGCATTTAAGCTTTGCCACGAGCCGAAGGATTTTTTTTTTTTTCGTTTATCGAAACCACCGTCAGAACGAAGAGGTCGCCACCCTTGGGCCCTTGCATCGATGGTAATCTCATTCAAGATAATGAGGTTGTATTTTGACTCCGTTGGTGGATGTCTTATTAGCAGGCCATTCCGTTGCCTGGGCGCCCTTATTTTCCGGTAACGATCTTCTGTGTTGTCGCTTAACTCGCAATGTTTCCTCGGGCCTTTCTTGATGTGACATATATAAGCCCGCATCCTGTTTTTCACTGATATTGGTATTGTCTTGTCCGAAGAGGATCCCGTAAAGTAGCGTCTTCTCATTGCCGGTCCCCCCAAACCACCAGGCAACCTCGTTCTCGTTCAGAGAGGACGTGCCGTTTTAATTCCTTTGAGTTCGTTCTACATGAAACCAGTCCCCACATCAGCCGGCAGACCTCGTGGGGTGCCTTTTCACCTTCTGGCTCTCACGTTATAGGGGGTCTTTCTTGGGTCAGTGCTGAATGAAGAAGACTCCGTCCAGCCCCTTCTGCGGTAATGTGGAGGCCGGCTTTTTTCTTGTTGAACCGTATGTATGACCATTTCTTCCGGCTTGCAGCATTCAGTTAGTCCATTAACCAGCTGTACCCCCTTCCCGGGCACCCCCCACACAAGTAGCCCTAATCTCTGGCTTTTTGCAGAAAATTCATTTAACTTAGGCATTCTCCCCGCTCCAAGTGGTTGACCGTTTTTGCTAAGATGCCGGCTATCTCCCATTAAGCCCCGTGATTCCTCTGTTTGCAACTTTTTTCCGTCCTCACACTTGGCACTCTTCCTTTCTAACGTATGTGCGTCACCGCATTTGTACAATTTTTTGCCCTTGCTTCAAAACATCAGTTCCCACCCTTTTTTTTTTTTTTCTTTTTTTCCCCCCTTCTCTCGACATTTCGTTCATTTTCGACCTGGTGACCCAGAGTATATAGTGATAGGACCACAGCCGGCTATTTCCCATGCGTTCCCAAGATCTCGCTCGACGGTTCTCGTGTCCTTCCTGCCCGTCTCGTGTCAGCGCCCCCCATATCCCTTTCCGCGTCGTAGTCGAGACAGTGCAGGTTCCTTCATTCATCAAAACTTGTAGAGCCCTTTGCTCCCCATTTCCTCCCCTCATTTCCTGCTGATCTGTGCAATATTAGTCTCCCCCCCTGGTTCTCTTATGCCACCGCGACCTGGGTTCCGACGCTTCCCCACTGCTTACCTCCACACCAGTGACATATTTCTTTTACTTCCCCGTTCTGGCCCCTTCACGCCCACTTCCTTTTTTTAGCCATTACACTGATTTCATTACCGACCTTATAGAGCAAGTCTCTCCCGTCTCCTTCCTTTTGCAGGATCCGAATACGCGGTTACGCTGGCCAGTAGGACAAGGCCACTCCCCCAACCCACATGCTCCTCAACTATTGCCTCCACTTTTAGTGTGCCGCATTCCTAATCAGAGACTACTGGATATGGGCTCAAGCCCCCCCAATTGATAGCCTATCCCCCTCTGTTGTTGTGTATGGTTTCACCTTCCCTTGGCACGGCGGAGCAGATTTTGATGCCCGGGCGTCAGAGATCCCTCAATTCATCCCCATCTGGCTGAGATTACGCCTCCCGTCGTTCAGATTCGACACATTTCCGTAAATCCTGGGGTGAAGCCAGCGCTTGAATGATCAGGTGACCGGTTTTTACACGCGATCCAGGTATTCCGGTTCTAAGCACGATTTTCCCTCCCTGAGGATTGGCCGCATTTACTATGTCCGACCTCTCCCCCAACTATGTCCCTGACTACCTGTTCCTTTGTTCCTGCGCAGCCCGCGGTACCCCATTATTGCTCCCCCCTAAGTCACACTCCTCGCTCTGTCTACTAATTCACGTACCGACTTCCGTTTGCCCCCGTTCCTGGCCCTATGCCGACGCATCCTATCCACTTGTTTCCCCACTTTCGATATCCGTGATTGCGGAATATCCTGTTTCCTCTAACCCGCCTATAATATTGTTTCTTTTTTAACGGCTGAACAGTGGGTGAGTAGAATTTATTTTATCGTCATATACTGCCCCGGAGGGTTGTACGAAAACCCAGATGCTGAAGGTAGATTGATCTTTTTGTCTCTAGAAATTATTTCACCCTTGGCCGCTTCGGACTGTAATCCCCTTGGCGTTCTTCCTTGACTTATTCTGCTTCCCAGTTTCAACTCCTTGTTGTCGGTATGTTCATTCCTCCATCATACTCACAACCCCACCCTTCCTCCTTCTTCCCCACACTTCAGAATGTGTCACACATTTTTCCCCTTCACTATACCTACCTAACCACCTTAAGACGGTCTCTGTCTTTCTTCCTTCGCCGTCGAGATGGGCAGATGTCTCCCATCAGTTAATGCAGACCCAGTCATCTGAAATTTTGATCGTGCGAGTCGAGCTCCCACAACCATTCCACCCCTAATATCAGCCCCTCCGCCGTTTCACACTCTGCCTCTCTCGTCTGCAGGGGCCTAGTGTAATGAGTCCAGGCCCTACAGAGATGTTTGAGAATGGATTTTTACTCTTTGCTCGTCAAACACAACTCATTTTTCTTCTGTTTTTTTCTCTGTGGACGGCCTAAGCACGTGTCCGCCGCCTCATATGATGTTCGACAAGCGTGTTGTTGTGTTTGTGTGCGCGAAACCTGGAACCCCGTATTATGTTATTGCGTGTCCATCCGGCTCCCCCTCGGGTATCGAAGTCTGAGATTCGCGTGGTCCCACATCCGCCGTCAATCTGGAGCATATACCGCTGGGCCTTCTCTCCCTGTCCGTCCCCCTGTCTGAAGTTTGTGTCAATCCCCGGTTCGTTTGTCACGGACTCCCGGCCTGAGCCCAATTTCCAACCTCCCATCCATCAAACAGACCAGACTCCCCCCCCGGGTTATGGGCTTTCGCCAGTTTTTGATTTTCACTGAGTATGCACCTTTTATCGGTACGAATCCATACATCAGTTTTTATCTTCTTTGTACAGTTTTTTCGAAAGGCAATTTCCGCTTTTTCTCTTGTCCGTCGCCCTTTAGCCTTCTTCTACCACTTTCATGCTGTTCGCCAAACTCCCGTACTTTTATTGAGTGGCCTTCCTTTACTGCGCGTCCCTTCTTTTTTAACACCTTGAGAATCTGTCCCCGCAAAGAGAACTTGTATTCTGTCCCTTTTTTTTTGTCAACTGCCAACCCAGGCCGTGGAGTTTTCCTTTTTTCCCTGATCTAGGCACCCCCAGGTTGGGCCAGAGCCTCGTTATTGACCACCCCGTTGCCTGGTGGTCCGTTCCGATGGCAACAGGATTTTATTATGACCACATATATCTTCTGTGCATCCTGCCTTCTAACGAACTCTGCCCACTCGTGGTTGATATTTCTGGTTTTTTTAGTTCATCTAGATCCGCGGCACAGGTCGCGCCCCCTACTATCCTACCGATAGCCTCGAGGTTCCTACTTTTTTTATCTCCTTCGAGATAATTGCCCCAATGCGCACCATATTATTTTTTCTGTCTGGAATGAATTATTTCTGTGAGGCAGTACATGCAGGACTACGCGATTAACCTTCCGGTTTCATAGGCGACTCCCGCCAATTGTGCTCTCCCCCTTTTGTGGTTTTTTTTTGTGAAATCTTCATAAATCCTATCTTTCAGATGCTACTTACCTTTCCCCCTTTTTCCGATTGTTATAGATCTAACGTCAGTAGACTGAACCCAAGAAAAGTTGCTGGTTTATGCTGGCCCTTTTTTGTCCCTGTACCCCTCGCAAATTGAAGCTGACCCTTTGAGTACGTGCCCGTTGTATCGCCCCCCTTTTTACCCCCCCCTAAGGTTTTCCCCCAGATACCTACCGAAGATACCTCACTGGTGAATCATTCGGCTTTACCAATTCGCCTCCTTTCCTAGGCACCTGCAGAACAACTTCTCCTTGAAACTGCGGCCGGTGGGACGAGGCTCGCTACCCGCCTCACAAACACTCCCCCCGTTTCCCGGTGTTGATTATTCAATCTGTGAGCCATGAAGATGATTTACTTGGCCAGGCCGTAATTTTCTCTGCTCCCCGTGCCAACCACTTCTTTGGCTAAATGGTCTCTTCTTCGGTTACTCCCCCCCTGCAATCGCCTCCATACGCGGTCACCCAAGTTTGCTTTACTCCCCTTATAAATTTAGCCCACATACCCCCGAGATCGGTGTACCGATCTTTTGCTAAACGCTAAGTGACCCATAAAATATCGTTACCCCTTATTCCGTTCCCTCCGGCGGTGTTCACGGCGGCCTACTTTTTGTCCCACCCTTATTTGACGCGTGCGTGTCCCAGCACGTGCCGTTTCGATAGGTCCGCTCTGACGCTTGCCTCAATTTTTAGCTGCATATCGTTATCACCCCGGCGGTTTTTCACCCTGGGCATGTCCCCTGAAAAACGATTGCTGAACTCGTTTGCTCTGTACTTTTCGTGCCTGCACCCCCTTACTCTCGCCCGTCTTCTGATTAACGTCCTTCGTCAGATTGAGAATCCGTGTTCCTTGTTTGGATAAAGCTGACTTTTTTGCAACTTTCGAACAATGATCCTTATCTTGGCTAAGTTTTAGCCACTCACCCTCGTTACCCCCGCCGTCATCCTCTCCGCCATAAGCAGTAGCGCCGCGCTTCAGGTGCACGTCACATCCACTCCCTGTTCTTCCGAACACACGCGATTTCGCGATTACCCTTTCGAATCAAGTCGCGAGTTAGTTTCCTGCAGCCCGCCGTGACGCCCTTCCTTTTACCCCTTATCCTTGCCCACCTGACAGAGGATGCTAGGCCGGGCTCTTATTAAAACGCTTTTCGAATTCCCTGTCTGCCTCCGCATTTTACCCGCCTACGCATAGATTAATTAGGTATGTCGCTCGAGATTATGGACGCTGCTTTGCGCCACCGTTTATGCCTTTCACCCGTTTCTGCATTTGGGCTGGAAGCATCCACTTCTTTGTCCGTTTTTCCCCGTACTTCCGTTACCTTTTTTTGCCAAGCTATCCTGACCTCACAATAGTCGTGTAAGTTAATTTTGCCCGGAGAAAACCGCTCATTCTTTTCTCGTTTCTTCTACGAGCGGATAATCCTTTATTCGCCGACCAGTTCATGAATGACCGTTGCTATCGTCATTTAGGAGTGATTCTCCCTCGCTGCGTGGCCTCCCTGTTAGAGAGTCGTTCTCCTCGGTCCGAAGACATGTACCCCCCATGACATGTGACTGCATTATTTGTTGCTCCCGTTCTTCTTACATGTTGAAGCAGTGTCTTCACTCCCACCCTATTGCCGCGTCAGATACACGGGCACCAATGCATGTCACGACCCTTATTGCCCCACCCCCCCCCCCCACCCACCCCACCGCATCCAAACACCCCAACAGAACTCATCACCCGCACAGTCCGACCAACACCACGAGGTATCACAGCTCCCCCTGACTAACATTAACCACGTTCCACACAGATGGTCTTTGGCCCCCCCTACGCTTGGCTGACTCCCCATCCTTCTATTTTACTAACCACCCAGCAGTCGAATGTCCCCCGTCTCCCTCTTCAGTTTCTTTGCATTCAACTATGATCGTCCCCACGGAATACAGTTTCACCGCTTTCCCCTCCCCCCCCCCTGACGGAGAGATAGCTGCTTGTCACTTTACGAACCGGTGACTCTGTCAGTCATCCGAGTTGAGAAGGTCTTGCCTTTTTCTTTACCAGATGTCCGTTGCTTTCGCGATGAGATGAGGACAACCCCCCACCGCCCCTGGCACCTCATGCCGTATCCCTATGGTGTCTAGCACACACTGCGATGTTGACGCTTAGTTCTTTGTTACCGGACTCCTGTAACATGGATTTCTTCTAGGCTTTCTCGCCCTCGGATTGTCTCTGACACGGGTTTTTTTTTGGTTTGACGAGCCTTCCTACAGCCCCGCGCCCGCTGGCAGTTTTGTTTTTTTCCGTGGGCCCCCCAGCAGCTATTCATCTCCGTCATCAGCCGACGTCAACTCCCCTCCTTCAATTTGCCGCGGGCGTAGACCTTGTGTTGCATTGATGCCATTTTTAATCCCTCTTAGGACATCTCAGTTCGCCTGATGTTCAAATACTTTCCTTACTTTCCTGAAAATTTCGAACAATGTGAAGTACCCACCCTCACATATCGTACGCCGATGAAGGCGCTGATAACTATCTGTTTTACCTTAGAGGGAGCACACAGCGCGGCATCTTATCTTGGTTCTGGCCGAACGATGACTGATGTATCCGACTTATAACTTAGCACTTCAGCATTCGTTATGTATCTGTCACGACTAAACCTGAGTATTTCACCGTACTTGCCCCCTTTTAGTTATTTGTACCCTCCGGACATGACTCCATATCACAGCCAGAAGATGTGCCCCAAAAGTTTTCCCTACCCCTTGCCTGGCTGCACTCCGCACCCCCTGGATATGACTCTCGTGGTTGTATTCGTTTCCCCCTCCCCAACCTTATTCGGAATGGACACCTTTATACACAGTAGGTGCCCCGATCACCCTTTTTTTTTATTGTACGTTTGTGCACACGTTATCGTGCCCCTCCACACTCTCCCCCATTCTCAAGCCAGACCAACATTCGCGCATTTTCTCTATCGGCGCCACCTGCATTGTTGGGTGAATCTCCTTAGGTGAGGGGCTCTATGGTTGTCGGGCATAATCTAGGGCTATGCTCAGTCCATTGTTGTCCTCCGATGACGGATTGCCCGAAGAGGGTCAAGAATCCCTTTTTTGCCCCACCTTGCCCGGCGTCCCCTGATTTGTTCTTTTCTCATCCCCACCTTCCTAGAGTGTTTACTGAGTTACTTTCCAATCATTCATGCCCCCCGGGACGGATTACATACGGTATAAAAGGTCTTCTTTCTTCCCCAATTTATTTGTACTCAGGCCGCAACCGTAGAGGGCATCGCACTCATTGATAGTCTTGCGCTACGACCTGGTATTGAACGCGTGCGCAGCTCTACGGCGGTGGGTCGAGTGTATTAAGCATTTACCGAGGGTCAATCCCTTACCCCACTTCTTGGCAGCGACAAGGATTGTATACTCTTTCGCAAGCAGCCACCACCGCTGTCTTCTGCTCCCCTTTTTCTTTTTTCATCGAATGAGAGGTTTTTCCTGTCGTGATGACCTCTCCCCCTTCTTCCGTAAGCCCAATCCGTTATCACATGTTGGTTAGTTAGAAAGGTGGTCTATTGCGACCTCACATCTTGTTTTAGGGCCACCCCCTGCGAGGAATTTGTCGTGTGTGCAATTTTGTACGCACAGCGATGCCACGCACCACGCTATTCACGTGAATTCCGCAGTAGCTGTTAATTAAACCTTGCAAAACCAAAAGATTATGTGCAATGCAGTGCTTGAGTACTGATGCGCGCTCTAACATCCTCCCCGGCGAGCGAGCCCAGCGCCCGGCTAGCCATATAATCGTTTGCGCTTGAGCATCAGACCCCGGCCTCCCCAGTGCGAGGCGGAGGAAGATACCAGTCCTACCAAGGGTTTTTTTACCTTTGTCAAAATTGATTGTCTGTGAACACTTTTTCTGGCTTCTGCCCGTTTCCCTTTTCAGATCTATGTGTCAGTATCGTCCACCTAGCACCGACAATACCGTGGAGTATCCTGCTAAATCATTTCACATCTTTTCCCTGCTGAACTAGGTCAGGTTGATCTCCTAGGCTCAGAAATGCATGAATGGCCCACGTTGTCCCTTTTTCCCCCCCTCACGACGGGGCCTACTATCCTTGTTACTGCGTCAACCCTTTTCAAATCCTTCCCCCCCTTTCTCTTCTCAACTTAGGGTTGACCACCTGGTTCTACATGCTACTCGTTGCTGACACCCTTGACCCACGGATCCGCTTTAGATCGCCCTTTTTATAGCTATTGCACAGCATGCTCGCCAGTTGAAGATTTTTCTCCTAATGTAGAGAGATATGTGGACCGCGGCCTAATTAGCGCCTGCCCTTTTTTTCTTTTTTTTTTTTTTTTTTTTTGTCCCTCGCCCAGACTGTCCTTCCCCCCCTCCGGCGCGAACCGACACGAGGTTTCGCCTATCTTGCCTTTTGTTGTTCTGAAGATTAGTAAGTGTCCGGCAAGTTTTGTCACTCCTTTCTTTCCCATGGCGTTAGTGAAGACCGGTCTTTTGCCTCCGAACACAAGTTCCTCCACCAGTGACTTTTATCCTTTTTGATGGATTTACGAAGTGTTTGATGTGTATTTTTCCCAGTCTGAGCCCCATGTTACGATTTCGTCTTGCGGCCCCCCATTTTCTCACAACGTCGTTTATTGACGACGTGCTCGCATGCACAGTCGAAGGGATGCAGTCACCATCTTTTTCCACTCATGTTGGCAGTCCGACACTTCGTGTTATTGTATTGGTTCGGCCCTACCACCCAATTCTTGATTTGCTCACTGTTGCTATGTCTATTTCTTACTACCATTACAGGCGCCGGGCAGCGGCTTCCCTCTATGAAGTCGTCCTTCTGTGTATTCTTTTGACTCCGCCCTCTGGATCAACAAACATGTGGGGGGGTGATTTATGCCCTGCGCTTTGCCCGCAACGAAGTTACCCGGCAGTATGTCGATCTGATAATAAGTTGCCCTTTTTGTTGTCTCGGCCACCGTTTGTTTATACCCCCAGAAATCAAGGATCATTCCATTCTTCCACAGGACTAAACTCTGTCCCCGCCTGTGTCTCCTTTTTTCTCGCAAGCTGGACACAGTGCGTCAATCAGTGGAGTTTCTCCGAGCTGCCTGCTATTTCCCGATAGAAATGCAACAAACAGGCACTGCTTGACTCGCTGAGTGATCGTTGTATTCTCCACTTCAGTGATTATTGGTCGCAATCCGCCGATCTAGTTATTCGCCATTGGCTGGCGGTGATTTCGTTCCTCTTTATCGCACCTATCTTGGGCGGCCCGTGCCCAAAATCCCGTCTTGAATACATTGCACGTGTACCCCGGTCGGCCCTGATTTCTGACGAATAGTCTATGTCCGGTTATTGACTATTTACAGTTCTCTCTACCTTTCATCGTTAGAGTTCGTTGTTTCTGCTTCACTCCTATGATCTAACCACAAACCTTCCTTAATTTAGTCATCCCGCCGATTCGGGTTCTTCCATCAGGCACACCCGAACTTTTCGATTTGCACCTCTCCTTAGGTTGACGTAACTCCCCTTTGCCCATAAGATTGTTTAAACAACCGCCCCCTGGACAACGACTGTACCTACCTTTAAAAACTAGGTGCGTTCCCCTTCTAGCCCATCAGGTCGTCCTTTACGGCATAGAAGGTCGCTCTTATCCCCCTGTGACCGGCCCTATCTTTCAGGTATTGTTAGCGTGATACCCAGTTCCTTTATGCTGGTACTTCCCAGTCATCTTCGCTCACCCTCCTGAAGGGAGGCAGGTCACTATTTCACACGTGCTAACCGTACTGTTCCCCCCCTCGGTCACGCTTCTTTTTCAGTTTCACGCCCCCGCGTGTTAACCCCCTTCGAGTTTTCGCGATTCCCGCTTTTCGTCCGCTTAAAAAGTCGTCCCTCCAAGCTCCTGTGCTGTCCTGCTTGTTCAAAAGCACCAGCTTTTATGTTCCATCTTGGCGGATTTTGTTTTTTTATTCCCGCACGGAACGTCGCTTGCCTGTACCGCTTTCCTGTAGAGTAAACACCTGCATTTCTTTCTATTTTTGCACGGCATCCCCCCCTCCACAACGAGCATATCGGTCTCCCATACCCGCTTTGCTGATTATTATCTCCCCCCGTTCCCTAAAGTGTATGGATTTCGTTTTCTCAGGACCTCGCTTGTGTGTACTCGCTGAAATTCGCTTTAGCTCCTATGATTGTGCCCTGTTATCTGTGGATATTCAGTTCGTCTTGTCCCACCCCCTTAAAAAGAAATTCCGGTTTCCTTTCCGCAACCTGTTTTCACTAACCCATGTCATTGACAGTACTGTGGGAGGGCCGAGCATCGTCACCCTTTTCCTGCCTTCAAGATCCCGGGGTCTTTGATGCATGCCTTCCTTAGGGAAGAAGCTTATTCACCGTTATCTCAGGTGATTTTGCCAAGACTGGCCGGACTACGGCGTCAGCATTTTTTTGCCAACCGTGTTTGGTGTCAATAAGTGCATGCCCAGCCTCGTAACTCCCCTTGCCCTTTCTGGTGCGCTCTTTCTGTGACCCCGCGGTGAGACTTGGCACCACAAATGTCACTCGGGATCCCCGCATCACCCCCCCCCCCCCCCCCCCCCCTTGACCATCCAGACTGCCTTTCGTTTCACGACAATCTCCATGCCATCCCGGTATGGAGTTGAGACGGAATTTCACTTTGACGTTTAATTTTTTACTGGCCGACGATTACCGCCCCTCTTGTAGTCAAGTTCTCCTTGACCCCAGGAGTCCTCTTATCTCTCTCCACAGATGTAAGCGTCCACGTATCCCCGTCTGTCTCCCCAAGTATGCCGTCACCCTCCTCATGAGGTGACTGTCTTTCTTTTCATCATTCGCCCTATCCCCGATGGTCACTAGACCTCCCATGTTTGCAGCTAGCGCAAAGTTACATCTTTTTTCTACCAATATAAGACCTGCCCCCTGACGTAGATGAGGATTTCTCCATCCCCCAGCGAGACGTAGGCCGCAATTATACCGTGTGGAGACCCCTTTTCTTTTAAGGGTTCACCCCGGTCCTACTAACCGCAAGTTGCCACCCTCCGCGTGGGAAGTCTGCCCGAACTAGAGGGAACCGGCGCTGCTTCCCCCACATATGAGACCGGTTACGCTATTCCACCCCCCTCGTCGGCCCCAGGCCAGCAGAATGGGTTTAGACAGCCCCCACAACGCCCTAATCAGCACCTAATTTTTTGTCGCCCCTTATTTTGTATTTTCCCTGCCCAAACCCAAATTTAAGCGTACGTGCCCGCGGAGACGACGCACCACGCCCGTACTCGCTCAGCCACGTTACGATATCACATAGCCGACAGTTCCGAATTAAGGCTAGTTGTGTCCCACAGAGGTACATTTTTGTACCGTCCAGTTTATTGATAATTCCGTTTCTTTCCGTCACTACTTTTCTGTGCTTGATAGTTCTCCCCCGCCGAAATAAAGAGATCGTGATAGTAGCCCTACAAACACGAAGCCAACGACGTCATTACTTTTTTCTTTTTCCCTTCCGCCCTACTACTCTCTGGGATTAGTTTCATATACCTTCACATACACATTCAAGAGGCTAGCATTAGTTCGCTCCTTAAGGAAACCCATTCTCCCCCGTGACCCCATCCTATCGTTGCCCGGTGGTAACTATCTGTTGTGGTCCAGTCTTCCTGTATGACCCCCAGAGGTCTGGATTCTTTTATCCCCTTACCACGACCGATTGCGCCATTACCCCCACGCTTTTATCAAAAATTCAGTCTTCCTCCTCCGTCCCCATTGTTAAGCGCATATATGTGCCCAGTGAACCCCCCCCAGACTTTTCATCACCGTGGGCCCCGTCCCCACCGACTGCTCTTCCTCTTTCTTTCTGAGTTTTAGTTCCTTTTTTTTGCGACTGTGGATCGCGCACTGCCACGCTTCGTAGCCCCCTAGTCAACAGATTTAACATCCATTTATTATATATAAATGCGATTTAACCGTCTGGTATTCACACGAGCCAGTTGCCCACAGGTAGCGCTAAATCCCCGTGGTGCGTCTGCCTCGAATTCTCGCCGTTTCCATGGACTTAGTCCGCAAATCCCCTTTCTCCGAGAGTCCTCTCTGCGTTTCAAGTTCGGTTCGCTCCGATTTTTCCTCCTTTTTTTTGACATTTTTCGGCCTTTCCGTAGAGGATATACGTTCATTTCTTGGCTGACATCCTCCCCCCTCCCCTATTGTGCATTTGCTTGGTGTCTCGAAGTCTAATAGCCCTTGCCTACTAGCCCCCCCCGAGATGTTCCCTGAGGACTTACATGAGAGGTCATGGAGCCACCTTCTTTTGAGAGGAATTTTACCACTCTCTCGACCATCATGATGCCGAACCTTCTTTCTTTCCCCAAAAGGTCAGCGCCGAGAGATTACTATATCCTGGCGGTAGGTTTTCTCTTTGATTGGCGAATTTTTTTTTTTGTTTCCAGGACGATGCAAGTCCAGAAAATCACCACCCTAGGTCCCCACATTGAGTGTGGGTTCGTTCATCCATTCTTCGCATTACCTCTAAGGTAATGAAGACCCCATTGATCTCTCGTAGGTCAGGCCCCAATTAGCCAGGTGCTGCATTCGTTTCATCGAAATTTTACACTTTCAGTTTCCCCGACCATACTTTGAGCATGCTTCCTGCAAAACAGATAAGCAATTTTTTTTTTTTCCCCCTTGTTACGTGAGAAAGAGATTCGGTTGGGGTACTAATTCCCTCCCACGGAGAATTAGCGGTGGGGCAGGCTCTCTTCGACAGCATCCCCTCTCTCCACCCGATCTTCCCCCTCCCCTTTGCTAGACCACCCCCCCCTCGGCACCTGCCTCGCTTTCCACCTCCTTTCTTTCGAACCCTGTACCCCCGCCTTTCTCCCCATCCTTCTGTATCCGTAGCGACAAGACTCGCGGTTCTCGGCTCTGATCATCCCCTTTCCTCCTCCCTGTACACAAGACTAAGATATCCTCGAATAATTCCAACCACCCCACCCCCTTCGGATAAGAGCCTCCGCCTCGCCTGACCCGTGACGTAACCAGCTCCCCCCACCCCGAGTCGGGGTGGTGGGTCGCCCGGTCGCCCTTGCCGAACCATATCTTTAAGACCCCTGATAATCTTGGCCAGCGACAGGACCTCCCGACACAGATGAAATAGTGAGTATGGCGACACCGAGGGTAGCATGAACAACGCGCCCTCACAGTCTGTCACACAATGCATGCCCCTTTGAGCACCGGTGCTTAATTTTTCTTGTTTTTTTACCCGCTGCGCTTAATTTTCTGCTTATATGCCCCTTTAATGAGATAGAAGCCACAGGCAACACTCAATACATATTGGCGCCTCCTGGCTTTGAGGTACCTCTCCTTTCTTTCAGGTCTTGTCTTTCCTTGACCGAGACATTCAATACTTCCTTCCCTTTTGAGCAATCGTTCTCTCCCCCTCACAGACGCGACGCCGAGGATTCTTCCCTTTCCCCCAGTATTCCCTCTCGGCAGGATGCTCTGCCAATTATTTTTTCACTATTTCCATTTCCCCCACTTTCCTTTTATTTACCCCGGGTCACTTCGTTCCCCCCTGGAGAAAGAGAAGTTTGTGTTTCTCTTGCATCCCAGATTTTTGTTTTCGTCTAGCTTCGATTTTTCCCTAGAGCCTGTTTTGCGTGGCTGTTTACGAGGGACCTTTGCTCCCTCCCCCATCGCGACCGAGAGTCGCCACCTTTCACTTCCTTTTGCCATCCCCCGCTCCTGACCCCGTTCTGTGTTGTCTACCCGCCGATTCTCCTCCTTTCCAGCCTGTCATTGTACAAGTTTCGTGACCTCCCCAGTCTTTACTAGCGTTCCTTTCACTCTTTGTGCCCTTTTTCCACTCGCATGCTCCCGACCTCGCGCCCGGCGCTTTACGGCTTAGACCCAAGGTCGCCATCTTCCTTTTCATTCTGGACGCGCGGGTGTGCCTATACCGACAAAACATAGACTGATCCCCCCCCCCACCCCCGACCCAGCACACCAAATGCGGGCGAGAAGCAATGAATGTTTTTCATTTCTCGAGTTTTCCTTTCCTTCAATTCCAGCTGTTTTAATTCCCCCCTCCCCCTGCCACCGTTATTTTAAAAGATTGCGCCCCGTCTTCTTCCATTCAGTCTTCCATGATTGACGCAGGTCAATTCTCGCACTGGACGGACGAGACAGCCTGTATCTATGGTAACGTTTATTCGGGTCAGATTCGTATGAGTAACCAGCGCAAGTCTTTTTTCCTTGTTTCGCTTTCCTTTATATGCCAGTTGCCACTCACATTCGCGAACTTCGTTCGTCCCCTTCTATCTGATCGTCCCACCTGCTGTTAGAAGAGCTATCCCTCCATTGTGCCTGTACTTATTCTGAATTGAACACACTGTTTTTTTATCACAACGCTTTGATTGACTTTTTGGCACAGGTATCGTAAGGAGATTTCTGACTTTTCTTTATATTTTGCAAGCTCCCGACCATTTTCTTTTTGCGCGCCAATTCCCGGAACCGTTTTTTCCCCCTGAGTCGACCTGCTCTGGCCGCGCGCTCCCGGAGAGAGTGCAAATTTTTTTGTTTCCTCGTATGTAAGCTCTTATTTTCTGCTATTATGTCTCGCACAGCTAGTGCTTTCCTTCTCATTTTTCCACCCCAGAAGGAAAACGCGTTTTTTCACTTTGGTGCTGTTCCCTATTTCCCTTTCCCCCTCTCCGACCGACCACAATGGTGTCCTCATTTCCGCGTAAGAGGGAGAATTCTACCCTCTCTACAAAGTGTTCTTATTTCGGTCCTTTCCTTTAGACGCGTACTGGCCTTGGCGAGTGGGCCCCTTTAATCATTTTTTGTTTGAGGGTTACGGTTGCGACGGCGTCGTCGCACCAAATAGCTAGCATCCGATAACTCGGTTCCGGTTCTATCCCTCCTTCATTTTGTTAACTCTCTAGTTGCATCTCACGAATATACGAAAGCATTCTAAAAGCGATTTCATCGGCGCCTTTGGCAACACTTCTTGCTCTGACTATTGAGTTAATCCCCTCTTTCCTTACCTTCATCCTAAAGTTCCCGGCCCTCCCCCCTATTTTTGACGCCTTTTATTTCACTCGGCTCCAAGTATAATCGCTTAACAGACCTGAAAACCTTTCAGAAGTTCTTTTCTTCCCCCGTAGGCATTGGTCCTTGGCACGCATTACTACCTCTTTCTCTAGATAGAGCTCTGAGTTTACCCATAGCCGAAGAGTTTTTTTTTTCCTTCCCCTCCTAGGTCCGACCTGTGTACACGCCTTGAAGCGCTTCGACTGTCAGTAAGTCATTGCCCTTTCAGTCTCAAGGGACTTCCGATCATTTTAGCTCCTACTTTTAACCAGTGGACAAAATACATTTATCTCTCCCCTTCCCCCGCCTAAGCTAGCCCTCATTCGTTCCTCTTGGCCCCTTCCCTGAGTATTTTTTAAGTAGTTATTAGATCTTTCTGTTCCCCCCTTTGACAACTACTTCCTTAGCTTCCCTTCCTCATACCATGTCCTCCCCCCGCCCCAGATCGATCAACTAACATCACCGGGACCCGAAAGAAGAGCCCTCCCACCCTTTTTTTCATAAAATCCCGTAACGTTTCTGCCCATTCCCAGAATCACACATGTTCAAGCGCGTTTGCGCCATGTCCCGACCTGATTCCATTTATTCTCGCTTTCCTGTTATTTTCCGGTCCTTACATTTATTGACACCTCTCCGCTCCTTAAGTGGAGTTGTGCGATGTGTCCGTTTGTCGAGGAGCCCTACAGTACTCCTCCCCCTTTGCTCTCACATAGACACATCTCTGTTGCACCCTGTTCAGTAGCCGCATGTCGGCAACAATTTCTTTTAAGAGAACGTCGGCAGAGCGTATCCTGTAGTGTTTGTAATTCTTGTTTTCTTGAGCCAGGATTTTTTTTTCCTTATAAGCAGGTTCCTTCACCGTCCCCCTTCTTTGAAAGAGGACTGAGCGTCTTCTTCCATTAGACTCTTCCAATAAACATGACCCCTCCCCTTTCACATTGTCTTGGCCCCGGACCGTCACTCGGCTTTGCCTTTCTCTCTAGAGAACCCTCGTCTCACGATCCGAGAGAAGACAAAAGGCCGCCACTTCCTCCTTTTCGTGTGAACATAATGCTGCGGATTCAACCGCCCTGAGCTAGTGAGATCGGGCCGGGATTGTCTATGTTATAGGAACCCTATCTCCCATGTCTACTTTACCCGCCCCATTCTTGCCTTATTCTGGGTGAAATTTTTTTTCTGCTTGCATTCCTTCTCCGTCCTCGATGCCCTACTCCCCGTACCTTTGTATATGGACATTCTTTTTTTTTTTTTCTTCAGCCCCCTATTTTCTTGTTTTATCGGAAGCCTAATACTGACCACGCGTCTCTGTCACTTTTAAATGATGGGGGTCCACTTTTTTTCTCTCCCTCCTTGCACTTTTCGGATGTGCGTCAATCGAATGTTTCATCTATTTCGATAAATATGCGTTCACTTCCTGTTTTCTAGCCTTTCTCATCTACCCTATGTTGTTCTGTTAACGACCTCACAGGCACGTTTCTCCTGCTAATCTGAACGCTTTCCCTTGGGCGCATTAAGTTGAAGGTCGTGGACTTTTTCCTGCGTTTTGATGTTAAGACGTTGCCTGGACCGCACAATTATCGCGCTGGTTCCAAGGTCTACCGATAGCCACCTTCCGATCCTTTCTATAGGTTATCCCGGGGTTAAGGCTAAAAACGCTATACCCTTTAGGATGATGACAGTCTCGTGCCCCCTAACTAGGACTCCCCTCTCACACCCCTATTCCCTTCACGAAAGGGTGTCTCTGGCAACACCCCCACCTCCCTTTACCTAGGGTTTCCCCCTTTCGTTTTGTCTGTAGCACCCCATTCTTTTTCCCTGCGTGCATGAAGTTTCAAACCACAGAAGAAGAAGAGGTCTTCCCCCCCCTCGAAGTTCAAGTCCCCATATTTCCCCCCCTTGTATTATGCCCCCCTCTCCTTAACCCTTGGTGGTCTTTGTAACATTCGTTGTTTTCCTGTGCAGTCCCCTCTCGATTTTTACCTCTACATGGTCAGCCTTGCGCACTTTTCTAACCCACCTTCTCCGGTTGGACAAGTCAGAACCACAAAGGGTACCAATTCCCCAGAAAACACCATCACCCACCCCCCTAAATGAAAAATCACACCAATAAACACCAACCAACACACCACCATCCCCACCGCACAAGACAACAAAAACATCCCAAAGCAATATGCCCTACTGGGTTTGTTTTTGAGGCCATGCCCCTCTCGGCACCCATCGTCTTTTCAAGACGCCGTTTTATGATCATTCTCTCCTGACGCTTACGGCCTCTTGAAACACGTCGTTTTCCCTTTCCCAATCCCCCTATCGCTTCCTATTCGCACGGGGAATGATCTCCACGCCCCATAGGATGTACCAGGAGGCTAGCCCTTCGAGTTACGTAGCGTCTCCACCTCGTCCCTTGCTATTTCTTACTCCCCCTCTACTGGATATCCCATATGCCCGAGTGGGCTCTGCAATTTTTTCCCACTAGCACATCTCCTTTTTCCCTTCCGCCGGGCTGTGAGTTCGAGGTTTAGGTTTTTTTCTTGCCCCCAGCACCCGATTAATTGCACAGTGCAGCAGCCCTCCTGAATTCCGGTCTGACAGCTTTTCCCTTTCTTTCTCAATCGTGGATTTCACCCGTGCGGCCGGGCTCCTTATTCTTGCAACACCGTGTTGGTCTTCACGACCCTTCCTGCGCCCCCCCCCCAGATTACACTTGACAAGGTTGCTACCCCGCCCATGTGCGCGCACCAGTTACACCCCTGCACAATTTCCGCACATGCCACGTTCCCTCTCATCATCCTCTCTTCCCTCTAGCCTTCCTTTCTCTTCATCATTATTTCTCGGGACATTCCGCCCGAAGGCAAAGATTACAAATGCTCTTCGTTCTTTGACTGCCCAGGATCGTCAGCCTGTTCCACATTTGGCTATTTGTGACTGTTTGCCTCCCTTCTCCGCTTGCTACGTGCCTAGACGCTTCTACTGCTACGATACACTTCTTACGAGATGTGAATGCTATCAATCTCGAGTATCCTCTCGCCCGATGACGCCTTACTCAGCTTGCCAACATTACTATCATTTCCCACTTTTTTTTTGCCCCCCCGCACATGACACAGACCGCCTGAGGCATGGCCCCTTATGACCCGGGCCTTATTTCCCTGCCCATTTGCGTCCCCCGACTTGCACCTTATTTCCTTCTTACTCCGTGCTTATGTCTAGACATGGTGACTTCCTCTTACTTTCATTTGTTTCTCGTCCGACTGGTACGAGGACCCTTCTTTGAAGTCCACGTCCTTCCCTGGTCCTCCTGTTAATAAACCCACAACAGTCTTTCGTGCTTTATCTTCCACGGTCACTGCGTTTCGTTCCTTGCCGTTTGAATTTTGATCTTACGAATTCACTCCTGAGAATTTGGTACCTTTTTGTCCCCAGCATTTCTAGATTGATCCCTCCCCTTCTTTGCCATAACGAGACACGGCTGAAGACTTCAACTGTTCCTCGCGGTCGAGGCGGTTATCCGTGCCGCGCGACAACAATTGTTATATCGCAACGTACAGTAAAAACCCCCCCATCTTTAGAGGGCCTAATTCTCCCCCACATGCCACAGTTTTCTTCCGTCGGCCGTCAGACTTTAATTTTCCCCTACGGTCTCATTATAATGGGGAGTATTTATTTTTGTCCATCCCGATCAGCGTCACGTCCTCAATATACCGGGCCACCCTTTTAGCACTCCCCTTTATTCGCATCGGCCGTTTAGCCTGCCGGAACCGCCTTGCACGCCGACACCTTCCTTCACCCTTGCCCCTACCTAGACACATTCAACCTCCTCCCCCCCCTGTTATCCATTAAGTTTCCGGCTACCATCAGTCACGCCACACATCATCTAGTACCACATTTTTCCTACCCGGGACTTTCGGCCGGAGCTTGCGATTTTCTTCTTCTTTCTCTAGCGATGTTCCGAAAGTTCACCTTCGTCATGGACAAAACCAGTCACTCCGCTTGCCCCTTCTTTGCAGGAATCTCGTCCGGTCCGTGATCACCTTGCGTCCCTATTTGACCTGGCGAGACGCGGTACATTCCTTTAGAAATGTAACATTCACCTCTTGCTCGCATGTACTGGGGGAGGTTATTATGTAGCCACGCTCTCCTCCCCGTGTTCTTTTCTCTTCTAAGCCCACTATTTTACCTAACCTCCCCAGGAAAGCGCTGACCTTTTTCCCGTAGTTCCCCCGCTCCTGCAGATCGCTGATTTCCAACAGACCATCTCTCGTACTCACTCTCCTGGGAATTTAACCTTGTCGTCTTGATTTTTTCTAATCAATCTCTTCAGCTGTCCCTCCACTACAACCCCGCCCCCGGCTGAAGTCTCAAAGTTAGGGACCTGTCTTCTACGGTTACTCGAACAATCGAAACGTAATGGCTTCCTTCCTCCCCCCCTGACTACGCATGATTTCCCCGGTCCCCTTACACCCCTCCCGGTATCTTAATTCGTCTTCTTCATAGC